>Ga0335081_10019229_pt1 | contig 11044 bp, 10 predicted proteins | sample Lox_Sample_35_FD_206713 | JGI IMG/M metagenome (GOLD analysis project Ga0335081, IMG submission 206713) | Soil microbial communities from Loxahatchee National Wildlife Refuge, Florida, United States - Lox_Sample_3.5 | ecosystem: Environmental > Terrestrial > Soil > Wetlands | place: USA...
TGTTGCTCGCGGCGCTGGTCGATGCCGGCGCGCCCCTGGCAGTTCTGCAGGACGCCGTGGACGCCGTGATGCCGGGATCGGTCCGGCTGGCGTCCACGCTGGTCTCGCGGGCCGGGATGCGTGCTACGAAAGTGGACGTACGGCGTACGGCGAAGGATCAGGCGCATCGCAGCTGGCGCGACATTCAAGGCTTGCTCGAGCGTGCGGATCTCGCGGTGCACGTGCGGGAGCAGGCCCGGCGCGTGTTCGGGCGGCTGGCCGAGGCCGAAGCGCGAGTGCACGGGGCCGCCGCCGGCGAGGTGCACTTCCACGAGGCCGGGAGCTGGGACTCGATCGCGGACGTCGTCGGCGTGTGCGCCGCGCTGGACTGCCTCGGGGTGACCTCCATGTCCTGCAGCGCCGTTGCGCTGGGCTCCGGCCGGGTCGCGACCTCCCACGGCGACCTCCCGGTCCCTGTGCCGGCGGTGCTGGAGATGTCGGCGGGCTGGCGCGTGCTGTCCGGTGGCGAGGGGGAGCTAGCCACCCCGACCGGCATGGCGCTGCTCACCGCCCTGTCGCAGGAGCCCTGCGACTTGCCCGCCATGTCAGTGCGCGCCGTCGGCGTGGGGGCCGGCACCACAGATCCCCCCGGTCGCCCGAACGTCGTACGCGTGGTCCTCGGGGACCGCACTGACCGGCCCGCGCAGCCGGATGACCCGGTGATCATGTCAGTGCTCGAGACCAACGTCGATGACATGGACCCGCGGGTGTGGCCCACGGTCCTGGCGTCGTTGCTGAATGCTGGCGCGGCCGACGCGTGGCTGGTCCCGATCGTGATGAAGAAGGGGCGTCCTGCTCACACGCTCGCCGTGCTCGCGCCGGTGAGCAGACGTGATGCGCTGCGGGGCCTGATCTTCGAGCTGACCAGCACCATCGGGGTACGCGAGGTCGCTGTCACCAGGGTTGCGCTTGACCGGTTCTGGGTGCCGTTGCCGGTCGCGGGCGGCCGGGTCCGCCTCAAGGTCGCTCATCGTGGCGGCGAGGTGCTCCACGCGACACCAGAGTTCGACGATGCTGCGGAGGTCGCCGCGGAACGATCCGTCCCGGTCCGGCGGGTGCTCGAGGAAGCCGTGGCCGCCGCGGAGCGCGAAGGTTTCGTGCCGGGCAGGCCAGTGCAGGCAGGCTGAGGCCTAGGCCGGGGCCGCGATCTGGGCCGCCAGGTGGCCGGCACCGTAACCGTTGTCGATGTTGACCACGGCCACACCGGGCGCACAGGAGTTGAGCATGGTAAGCAGGGCCGCCACGCCCCCGAGCGCCGCGCCGTAGCCGACGGATGTCGGCACGGCGACCACCGGCGCGGAGACCAGGCCGGCGACCAGGCCAGGCAGCGCCCCGTCCATCCCGGCGACCACGATGATGACGCGAGCCGACCTCAGCTGGTCGAGCCGGCCCAGTATGCGGTGCAGCCCGGCGATGCCGACATCGGTGACCAGATCGGCGGAACGGCCCAGATAGACCGCGGTCAGCTGGGCCTCCCGCGCGACCGCGAAGTCGGCGGTACCGGCCGCGACCACCAGGACCTGCCCGCCGCGCGGAGCCGGAGGCTCAGGCGGCCAGGCCAGTATGCGCGCGTCTTCGTCGTAGCGGGCATCCGGCAGGACGCTCAGGACCGCCTTGACGTGCGCCGGACCCGCGCGGGTGAACAGCGTCGTCGTGCCGGATGCCTTGATGGCCCCGGCGACCGCACTGACCTGGCCGGGCGTCTTGCCCTCGCAGTACACCGCCTCGGGGTAGCCGCGGCGGCGCGTCCGGTCATGGTCCAGCTCGATGAACGCCGCCATGGCCTCATCAGGCTGCCAGGGCTCAGTCACGCGTGACCGGCAGCAATGACATCGTGAAGGCGCCAGACTGGATACCGGCCAGATCGATGGCGGCGAACCGGAAGCCGGCGGCGGTAATAGCCGCGTGGATCTGCTCGCGCGCCGGGGCGGAGGCGGCTCGCACGAGCTCGCCAGCGGGAAGCTCGATACGGGCCACCTCGCCGTGATGACGCACTCTGCACTCGGCGAAGCCCAAGATCCGCAGCGCCTTCTCGGCCGCCTCGATCTGAGCGAGCTTGGCCTCGGAAACCTCCTGGTAGTGAGGAATACGCGACGCCAGGCACGGCGCGGCGGGCTTGTCGGCACTGGGGAGCTGCAGCGCCCTGGCGATGGCGCGCACGGCGGCTTTACCCAGCCCCGCATCGGCCAGGGGCCGCAGGACCTTATGATTACTGGCCGCGCGGGACCCAGGGCGATCCGGGCGCATCATGTCATCCGCATTCTCGCCGTAGGCCACGGCCGCCAAGCCATAGGCGCCGGCTACGTCATCTTCTATGCGGGTAAACAGTTCGTCTTTGCAGTGAAAGCAGCGATCAGGGCCATTGGCCCGGTAGGCCGGGTTGTCCCCCTCCCTGGTCTGGATCTCGACGATGCGGGCGCCGATGACCGCGGCGACCTGATGCGCCGCAAGACGTTCATCCGACCCCAGGCTGGGCGAGACGCCGAGGATGGCGACAACCTGGCCGGCGCCGAGCGCCCGCACGGCTAGGGCGAGCAGGACCGAGGAGTCCACGCCACCGGAGAACGCGACGCCCAGCGGCGCCGCTCCCAGCAGCTGGGAGCCCACTGCCTGGGCGGCCGCCGACAGCTCACCGGTGAGAGGCTGATCCGCCAAACTGGTCATATCCGTCACCTCAACTACCCCTAGCCGCGAGCCACCATTCTGTCATCGTGACGGCTTACGGCCAGCAGAGCGTCCACAGCAGCTCGGCCGCGCGGCCAGGCGGCTAACGCTGACGTCCTGGCCGTCACCGGCATGGAGCGCCTTCGGGCAGACTCTTGACAGAACCAAGCCGCGCCCCGGGTTCGCAGCTAGTACGCACCGCAGTCGCCAGGTGACGATCAGCTATAAGTGGCGCAGCGACTTCGGGAATCAGGAGGAAATGTCCGATGATCGGCACGTTGCGCACGGTGGTGCTCGACGCACCCGACGTCCGGCGGCTCGCCGCGTTCTACACCGCCCTCGGCGGGTGGACCGAGCAGTACGCCGACGACGACTGGATCACGTTGGAGACCGGGGACGGGTGGCGCCTCGCCGTCCAGCTCAGCCCGGGCCACGTACCGCCGCGCTGGCCCGACCCCGCGTATCCGCAGCAGTTCCATCTCGACGTCACGGTCGACGACGTCGACGCGGCCGAGACGGCGGTGCTGAAGCTCGGCGCCACCTCGCTGTCCTCCGGCGGGGAGAACTGGCGGGTCTACGCCGACCCGGCCGGCAAGCCGTTCTGCCTCTGCTGGGACTAGTCGCAACCAGGCTTTCTGCTCACGTCTTGCAGGCGGTGCCGTTGAGCTGGAATGCGGCCGGGGCAGAGTTACTCCCAGGGACGTTAACCGCGAAGGATTCCGTGGCCAAGCCGGCTCCGCCCTGCCACAGCTCGAAGCCCGCCTCGATGTCGATGATGGACGGGTAGCCGCCCGGGGCGCCGTTAGTGGAATTCGCGATCGCTGACCTGGTCACGGTGAAACTGCCGGTGCCGCCGACGGCCATGCACTCCGGGGCGCCGGAGCCCCATTCGTTGTTCTGCACCGTGTACAAGCCGCCGTCGACCGCCAGCCGCTGCGAGTTACACAGCGCAGCGCCGGCCGCCTGGCGGCCCGATGCGCCCGCCGCGCTCGCCGGGTGGCCGCGACCGGTCATGGCGTTCACGATCATCACCACACCACCGAGTACAACCACGGCCAGCACCGCGACCGCGGCAAGGACTCCTTTATTCCGTGGCACAGTCCTCCTGGTCGTTACTTGATGTCTGCCTGGTATGCGGGAGACAGCATGGCCACTTCCCCGCTGCGCACTACGGCAATCCGGGTTCGAGGACCCTCGTGCTCGGCTTACGGCCGGGTGCCCGGGAGATATTCGGTAGGCGATTATGGCGCAGCCCTCATATGCTGCCCGGGTGCCCGGAGCGCTGACCGTGGAGCGCGCAGGCGAACTGCTCGCGGGGCTGCTGCCCGCGTACGGCCCGGTCTGCGCCGTGTCGCGGTTCGCCGGGGGCTCGGGCGCCGGCGCGTACCGCATCGAGTTCGCCGGCGCCGGTCCGGCGCCGGTCGTGCTGAAGATCTATGCGGACTCCAGCCCGTGGCCCGCGGCCAAGGAAGCGCGTGCGCTGAGGTTCCTGACCGGTCACGGTTTCGGCATCGTGCCGCGCGTGCTGGCGTTCAGCAGGTCCGCCGGGGCTATTGGCGGCCGGCCGTGCCTGGTCTGCTCGCTCCGCCCGGGCCGCATGCTCGCCGAGCTCGACGCCGAGCTGACGACCGCTCAGCGCCGCGAGGTCTACCGGCAGCTCGGTGGGGTGCTCAAGCGCCTGCACGCCATCCCGGCCGGCGGCTACGGCGACGTCAACGGCCAGATCCGCCACCCGCTGCCGGATAACTCCGCGTACATGGCCCGCATGCTCAACCGCGACTTGCGCGGGTTCCGTAAGTCCGGTGGCGACCCGGCCCTGGCCGGCCGGCTCGCCGCGCACCTCACCGGGCAGGCCGCTGCGTTCGCCGAATGCCCCCGTCCCGCTTACTGCCACGGCGACCTGCATGAGGACAACCTGCTGGCTGAGGTCGCCGAGGATGGCACCTGCTCGCTGACCGGCCTGCTCGATCCGGACAACATGCACGCGGGTGACCCGCTGATGGACTTCGTGCGCCTCGACGCGTTCTCGCTGCACGGCGACCCGGCGAAAATCGCCGGGCTGCTGTCCGGCTACGGCGGCTGCGTACCCGGGCAGCCCGGCGAATGGCCCGGCTCCTGGCGCTCGCGCCTGCCGCTCTACCGCATCGCGCTCGCCCTGGAGCTCTACAACTGGTACTCGATCATCGGGGAGACAAGCCAGCTGCCCGCCCTCGACCGCGACCTGCGCGAGCTCGTGGACCAGGCGGGCTGACCGGCGGCTCAGCGCACCGGCGCTACCGGTATCGGCTGATGGCAGAACTGGCACAGCGGGCCGGGATCCCGGGATGCCTTGGCCTGATCGACCGGCGCGCCGCAGTTCGGGCAGTGCGTCGGCACCGCCCAGGGCGGGCACCCTCTCGCCCATGAACAGGGGGAGCTGGATCTTGGGTATCCGGTCCGGATGGCGGAGCTGCTCGGCACCCCGTACCTCGGCACGGACGAGCGATCTGACCATTGCGGACACTTCCCCGTACATCCTTTCGGTAGGTGATGCGGGCCCTGAAGGCGTTCCGAGCCGCTCTTCAGGGCTGCTGATAGCGACTGTGGGAGCGAGCACTGAAGTGAGCCTGAAACCGCGCTGAAACGGCAGATACCGCAGCGGACACTGCATTTTTCTCCTTGCTGCCCGCTCTGTACTGACGAGCAGGAGCGGGGAGGCCATGACGTACGAGGCTGAGAACCATGTCCGGTCGGTCATCGTCGGGAACCTGAAGCTGCCGCCGGCAGGCTCGGCGGCCCCGGAGGGCGCCCAGGTCGACCCGGGCGAGCAGGTTCCCATGCTCATCGAGCTCAACCTGCGCTACCCCGGCGGCCTGGCCGCGGTCCGCGAGGCCTTCTACCAGCTGTGGGCCAGCTACGCGTCCCGGGCCGGGGGCTCGTGGCCGGCCGAGCTCTCGCCGGGCAGCCCGGTCCAGCCTCCCGTCCCCGCGGGGCTCGCGCTGATCTCGGCCAAGCTCTATCAATGCGTCTTGTCCCGGGCCGACGCGAACGACATGGTCGATGAGGATCGCCGGTCCGCCCGCGGCAGCGGGCGCCCGCCGGCCATCTTCCGGATCTGGCCGGACTACACCCTGGAGCCGCAGATCGACCGTTCGGCGCCGACCGTGAAGGCCGATGCGGCCTGGCGTTCCTACGACGCCTGCGGCCGCGGTGTCGTGTGGGCCGTCATCGACAGCGGGATCGATGCCTGCCATCCGCATTTCTCCGCGCTCGAGCTGGCCGCGGAGGGCCGCGGGGAGACGCTGCCGCAGGGCCTGACCAGCCAGCTGCACCGCGATTTCAGTTACCTGGTCAACCCGGACACCCCGGCGCCTGGACCGCCCGCGGGGCAGGCCCTGTCCGACGAGAGCGGGCACGGCACCCACGTGGCCGGCATCATCGCCGGCCGCGCGCCGGACGGCTCCAGCCCGCTCGTCGCTGACTCCCGGGAACCGCTGGACGGCGGGTACGTCCCGCGGGTCCGCGTCGGCCAGATGTCCGGCATGGCCCCGGCCTGCGAGCTGATCAGCCTGAAGGTCATGCGTCGCAGCCCGCAGGGCACCTGGGTCACCTCCTCCAGCGCCGTCATCCGGGCCCTGACCTATCTGCGCACGGAGGTCAACGTCGACCCGGGGCTGCTGCGCGTGCACGGGGTCAACATGAGCCTGGGCTGCGAGTGGCAGCCTGACGAGTACGCGGCCGGCCAGTCGCCGCTGTGCCAGGCCGTGAACCAGCTGGCCGCCTCCGGTGTCGTGGTGGTGGTGTCGGCGGGCAACTACGGCGCCAGCACGACCCGGGGGGATTCGGCCAATACCTCGTCCATCATGGGATCGATCACCGAGCCAGCCCACGCCCAGGACTGCATCGCGGTGGGATCGACGCACCGCGAGGCGCCGCACGCCTTCGGCGTCACCTGGACCTCGGGCAAGGGCCCGACGCTCGATGGCCGGATGAAGCCGGACGTGGTGGCGCCAGGGGAGTGGATCGCCTCGGCGGCCACCGGCCAGGTCCGGGCGACCGCGGGACTGGACCCGGCGCCCGGCGCCCCGGTCCCGGCGAGCCTGCTGACCTACGCCGAACAGTCCGGTACCTCGATGGCCGCGCCGCACGTCTCCGGGGTCATCGCCGCGTTCTTGTCCGCCCGGCCGGAGTTCATCGGCCGGCCGGATCAGGTCAAGAGCATGCTCACGCAGAGCGCCACCGACCTGGGCCGGGAACGGTACGCCCAGGGCGCGGGCCTGGTCGACCTGATGCGGATGCTCGCGAACGTCTGACCGCAGAAAAGGAAAGGGAGGGAATCGGCCATGCGGCAGCTATCGACCGGTGAACCGGTCTGGGACCTTCAGTTCGACGAGAACGGGCAGCTGACGTCGCCCGCCCAGGGCGACGTCCTGACGGAGGTCGGCGCGGCGGGCGTCACCGACCTGTTCTTCTTCAGCCACGGGTGGGGTGCGTCGCAGGACAGCGCGCGCAGCCTGTACGACCAGATGTTCCCGATGATCAGGACCGCGACGCAGGGCCTGGCCGGCCTGCCGAAGATAGGCTTCGCCGGCATCTACTGGCCGGCGCTGTGGTTCCCGCCGACCCAGGCGACCCCGCCGCCGGCGGCCGCCGCGCAGCAGGCGGACACCGGGGCCCAGGTCGACCTCAGCGCCGGGACCGCGGCGCTGTCCGGGGCCGACATCGCCGCCGCGCTGGCGCCCGGGTTCGCCGACCCGGCGCAGCAGGCGACCATCACGCGGATCGGCCAGCTCATCGACGCCGGGCTGGCCCCGGCCGGCGCGGCCCAGTCCGATGACGCCAAGCAGCAGCAAGTGCAGCAGATCAGCCAGCTCATCCAGTCGCTCACGCCGCCGCCGCCCGCCGACGGCGAGTACGAGGACTCCGGCGAGACCGCGCTGCTGCTGACCACTGATCCGGTGAACGACTACCAGGCGGCCGCCGACGCTTTCGGCAGCGCGCCGTCGGCCGGCGCGCAGCAGGGCATCGCGGACTGGTTCGGCAAGGCGGTCAACGGCGCCAAGGACGTCCTGCGGGTGTTCTCCTACACCACCATGAAGGCCCGGGCCGGCACCGTCGGCCAGACCGGCCTCGGGCCCTTGCTCAAGGCGCTGCACGCCCAGTCGCCGGCCGTCCGGGTGCACCTGATCGGGCACAGCTTCGGCGCCCGGCTGGTCTCCTTCGCGCTGTCCGGCGTCGGCGCGCCGGCCGACAGCCCGATCGCCTCGCTGCTGCTCGTGGAGGGCGCGTTCTCGCACTGGTCGTTCGCCCACGCCCAGGACAACCCGTTCGGCGGCCCCGGTGCCCTGAACGCCTACCCCGACCGGGTGCACGGGCCCCTGGTCGCGACCCACACCGTCTACGACTGGGCCGTCGGCGTGTGGTACCCCAAGGCCTCCTTCCTGGCCCAGCAGGACACCGAGGCCGTGGTCGCGGACCGGTGGGGCGGCATGGGCTCCGACGGCTTCCAGGCCGTCGCGCCCGCCCAAGACCGGACCATGCCCGCCCAGGGCGGCACCAGTTACGGCTTCACGCCGGGCACCTTCTACCGGATCGACTGCGCCGCCGTCATCAACAACACCACCGGCGAGCCATTCTCCGGAGCGCACTCCGACATCAGGAAACCCCCCGTGGCCCAGCTGGCCGCCGCGGCGGCAGCCGCCCACGCCTAGTTAACCCGAGGAGCATCATGCAAACCGAAGCTTCCATGATCGGCCGGTTCGTCGCTATCTTCACCCCCGTCTTCGCGGTCGCGGCCGGCTGGTTCGCCGGAGTGGTGGCGCAGGCCGTGCCGGGAGCGCACCTGAACCAGGGCCAGATCGTCGCCTTCATGACCGCGGCCTCCGTCAGCGCGATCACCGCGGGCTGGAAATGGCTCCAGGGCTGGCAGCAGCACGAAGCCCGCGTGTCGCAGGGCCTGGACGTTCCGGTCAAGGCCGGCCCGCCCGCCCCGGCGGCCGCGGCCGTCACGGCGCCCGTGACCCCGCCCGCGCCCGTAGCCGCGCCAGCGGCCAGCTAAGGCTTATCACCGGTCGGGGAGTTCGGCGGCCCGGTATCGCGCCTGGTCGGGCCGGCTCGGGTCAGGTGCTGGCCTGGCTGCCGGTGTCGATCATGCTGGTGACCTTGAAGTCGGTTCCCTGCGGCAGCAGGCCGAACCGGGTCATGGCGCTCACCACGCGCTGCAGTCGCACCGGGTCGACGCCCAGCGGGAAGGTCGGCAGCGAGATGAACGCCGCGGTCTCCTTCGGGATACCCAGGTACTTCTCGATGGCGGTTTCCACGGCGGCCCGGTCGGTGTCGGCGATCTGCTGGCCCTGGCTCAGCGCGATGGTGAACGCCTTCAGCGTGTTGGGGTACTTCTGCGCCCACGCCTCGGTCACCGCGAAACCCTGGACCGGGAAGTCCTGGGTGGAGCCCTGGTCGAGATCGGCGAGTTCCTGGAAGCCCGCCCCCTCGTCGAAGCTGACGAACGGCTCGGGGGCGAACGCCGCGCTGATGGCGCTGTGCGGGGCCGTCAGGGCCGGTTCCACCCCGGGGAACGGCACGTTGACGTAGTGCACCTGCCGGGGGGTCAGGCCGTGCTCCAGGAGCAGGGAATCGATCAGCAGGGTGCCGATGTCGTTCGGCGCGTTGACCGAGACGGTCTTGTTCTTCAGCTGGGCGACCGCGCCGATCGACGACCCCCCCTTGACCAGCAGCGTCAGGACGTTCGGCTGCAGGAAGGAGGACTCGGCGATGATGCGCAGGTTGTTCCTGGGCGCGTCGGCCGTCCCCAGTTCGTTCTCGATGTAGGTGACGTAGTCCCCGGCGGTGATGTCGTATTCGCCCTTTTCCTGGCCGTTGATCAGGTCCTGCGTGGACGGCGGGATCTTCGGCGTGGGCACGATCGTCACGTGCAGGCCCTGCGCGGCGAACAGGCCCTGCGTCTCGGCGATATACAGCCCGGCCGAGTCGATGGCGGGGAACGCGTCGACCACGATGCTGGTCTTCTCGAGCTTGAGCTGCGGCGTGCCACCCCCGGAGCCGCCCGAGCATCCGGCGGCTAGCATCATGACCGCGACTGCCGACGCTATGGGCACGTAGCGGGATTTCATGGTGTGTCTTGCTCCATCAGGCATGGCGGTGCCACCTGCGGCCCCGGGGACTGGCTAGGTGGAGCACCGCGATCGGCTGCGGCCTCGAAACGAGCCACGCACCATCCTAATGATCCGCACCGTCTGTCACATGCCGAACGGTGCTACTTGTCCGAATTCGCATCCGGTACGTTGCTGCTGGTAACCCTGAGTGAGCAGCGCGCGGTGGTGGCACGTTTGCTCCACTGGCCCCGGGTAGAGGCCAGGAAACGAAACGAACGCCAGGATACGCGGGGTGCGTATCGACTAGGTGGGTGTGCTGATGACGAGAGAACCAGGAGCAGGTGTCGCCACGGAACGTGCCGGCGCGGCGGATCTCAGGGACGCGGCAGGTCTCAGGGAACTGCACGGCGCCCTGCTCGGCACCCAGAGCATCGATGAGTTCCTGCACGAGCTGGCCAGGCTGGCGGCCGGCCTGGTGCGGGGCGGCCTGTCGTGCGGGATGACGATGCAGCCCAACGGGAGGCCGGTCACCGTGGCGTGCAGCGATCTAGTCGCCGCGCGGGTGGACGAGGTGCAGTATGAACTCGACGACGGCCCGTGCCTGCACGCCATGCGCGACGGTCACATGGTGCGCATCGAGGACACCGCCGACAAGGCGCGCTGGCCCGAGTTCGAGGCGCAGGCGGCCTCGCACGGGATCCGGTCCTGCCTGGCCCTGCCGCTGAAAACCCTGCCGCCGGTAGCCGCGCCGCTGAAGGCCCTGACGGACGCGGCCGGCCAGCCGGCCGGGGCGCCCGGCCAGCCGGTCGGCGCCCTCAACCTGTATGCGCGCTCCGTCTCGGCGTTCGGCGCGGCCGAAGCGCGGCGTGCGGAGAATTTCGCGCAAGACGCCTCGGGCGCGCTGACGCTGGCCCTGAGGCTGGCCTCGCACGCTGCCCTGATCGAGCAATTGCGTTCGTCGCTGACCTCGCGGACGGTCATCGACCAGGCGCTCGGGATCATCATGGCCAGGGAGCGCTGCACCCAGGCCCGCGCCTTCGCGATCTTGCGGTCGGCCTCGCAGAACAGCAACGTGAAACTCCGGGATATCGCCGGCGGGGTCGTGTCCAGCGTGACCGGAGAGCCGCCGCAGCCCCCGCCGCCGTTCGAGGAAGGCCAGCCCTAAGCGCCGCCGCCGTCGGCCTCGGCGGCCGCGGCGGCGTTGCCCGGCTGGATCCGGTCCGGCTGGATCTGGTCCGGCTGGATCT
>Ga0335081_10019230_pt1 | contig 11044 bp, 9 predicted proteins | sample Lox_Sample_35_FD_206713 | JGI IMG/M metagenome (GOLD analysis project Ga0335081, IMG submission 206713) | Soil microbial communities from Loxahatchee National Wildlife Refuge, Florida, United States - Lox_Sample_3.5 | ecosystem: Environmental > Terrestrial > Soil > Wetlands | place: USA: Florida...
ACCTAAGCACGCTGCGTTCGGCCTCGACCTTTGTCGAGGACGTGGTTCGCGTTGGCTTGAACTATCACTTCGCGCCACCTCCGCCTCCGCCGCCGGCACCTGCTGCGATGCCAGCCCCGCCGCCTGCGGCACCGCGGGTGTTCATCGTGTTCTTCGATTGGGACAAGGACACGATCACGGCTGAGGGCCGGCAGATCATCGCGCAGGCGGCGGCCGCCTATAAGTCGGGGGCGCCGGTGCAGATCCAGGTGACCGGCTACACCGACCGGTCGGGCTCGCCCGGGTACAACCAGCGGCTGTCTGAGCGACGCGCGAACAATGTCGCCAAGGCGTTGGCAGCCCAAGGTGTGCCGCCGGCGCAGATGGTGGTCTCCGGCCGCGGTGAGAATGACAACCGGGTGCCGACGGCGGACGGCGTGCGTGAGCCGCAGAACCGCCGGGTCGAGATCATCGCCCCGTAAGCGGGGGCGGCTCGGACGCTTAAACCGCCGCGGCTTGCCGCGGCGGTTTTTCGTTGCGCGCTCTGATCCCGAACCCTGGGTCTGATCGCTAAGCCGCCGTCGCGGTAATCGCCTGCAGCGGTATCGCCGACCCGGCCGAGCCTGCCGCAGAATCGATCCCGGCGATCTGTTCCATAACCCGATCGGTGACAAAGCGGGTCAGCGGGCCGAGGTAGAGGTAGAACACAACCAGGGCCACCGCGTGCCGAACCGCGCGCGGGTTCCGCAGCATGCACTCGGCGATGAGCCACCATGAATGCCAGCGCATGTCCGGACGGTGCAGCGTGACATGCTTCATCACGCGCCAAAACCGTCCAACTTCGCGCAGCGAGTCGCGGATGAGGATCGGCAGCCCTAGATTGACTCGGTCGAGCGCCAGCGCCATCCCCCTCGCCCGCCGGAAGAACGCTTCCGGGCGATACAGCGAAGAAACGACGTTTACATAATCGCCAAGGATGTCGCGACGTGGCCGCGCGGTCTCAAAGTTGAGGCCGGCAAGCACAAAATCGCCAGCATTGCCCACGGTATCTCCCTCGTAACCGTCGTGGATACGGCCCTCGCGCTCGAGCCTGCGCGTTAGCTGCGTACCGGCAAGGGCATAGAGAAGGCTAACATTGGCTACCGGGATCATCGATTCGTCGATGCAGCGAACCATCGCATCAGCAATCCCGTTCTTTTCGGAATCGAAGCCGAGGACAAACCCCGCCGCGACGAGGATGCCGTAATCGTAAATGTGACGGACGCTCTCGGGGATGCTGCGCTTGGTATTTTGCTTCTTCTGCGTCTGAATCAGGATTTCCTCTTCAGGTGTCTCGATGCCCACAAAGATGCCGATGAAATTGGCGTCTCGCAGTAGCCGCAACATCTGGTCATCGTCGGCTAGGTTCAATGATGCCTCGGTTGTCAGCATGAACGGATAGCGGCGCTCCTTCTGCCAGGCGATCAGGTGCGGCAAGAACGCTTTGACCGCCTTCTTGTTGCCGATCAAGTTGTCGTCGACGAAGTCGACATGGCCGCGATAACCAAGCGCGTAAAGAGCGTCGAGCTCGGCTAGCATCTGTGACGGCGTCTTGGTGCGAGGCGAGCGCCCGTAGAGCTCGATGATGTCGCAGAACTCGCACAGAAACGGACAGCCGCGCGAGAACTGCACTCCGATGTAGAGATACTGCTCAAGTTTGAGCAGGTCGAAACGCGGGATCGGCGTGTTTGTCACGTCGGCCTGAAATTTAGGTGCCTCGAACACCCCCTTCCGCTCGCCGCGCTCCCAGGCGGCAACGAAGTCATCGATAATGCTTTCGGCTTCGCCAAGAACGCAGATGTCGGCTTGGGCATACATATGCGGGCTGGACGTTACGTCCGGCCCGCCGACGACCACCGGCTTGCCCGCCTCCTGAGCCAGCTTGATGACTTTGTGAGCGTCAAACTGCTAGTTGAGCATGCCGCCCGTCATAACCATGTCGGCCCAGTGGAGATCGGCAGGCGCGAGCTCTTCGGTGTTACGGTTGACGAGGCGAATGTCCCAGCTTTTCGGAAGCATTGCCGCCAGAGTGATCATGCCAAGCGGCGGCAGAGGGTAGCGGACCCCTAAGATTTCGCAGGCGCCCTCGTAGCTCCAAAACGACTTTGGATTGAAGCGCGGGAAGATCATCAACACGTTGCAGGAATCGGCCATCGCGGCTTTCCAAATCGCAGGTACGATTCTTCAGTAGCTTTTCGTGCTTAACCAAGCAAGCGCGTCGCGAGAGGGTGCTTCTGGCGCACGCAACCTGCAGGACAGAGCCATGCCAGTGAAGCCGATGAACGGCCAGTTGATTAGGATCGGTGCCATCTATATAAATTGGTCAGAGCACGTTGGAGGGCACCATGGCCGCAAAGAACCCTACACGCCGCACGTTGTTGCTGACCTCAAGCAGCCTGTTCGCGCTCGCTCTCGCGGGTGGCGCCCGAGCCGGCTCCTATTCAGTGATCATCGACAACGATGTCCGCTTGATCGCAACCAACATCAGCGACCTTACCACCGAGATCGGGAAGCTGTTCCCGCGCATCCTGACCCTCACCGACAAGGAGATGCTGATCGCGTTGGTGAAAACCGCCAATGATGTTTTCAATACAGCGAATGCCCTTTGGGCGCCGGCGGACCCCGTACCGGCCGAGGTCCCCTACCAGCCTGAGATGGCCCCGTTCATCAAAGCGGTCTACGCCTATCTCGCCGCGCTCGACACGATCTCCGAGATTTTGCACGCGGTGCTCTACAGCAAGATCGTCGCCGTCTCTATCGAGGTATGCGGCATGGTGCTGGTGGTGACGCGGGCACTCGAGGCCGGGTTCGGCATCGGACGGCCGCCGGAACTCCCAGCCGGGCTGATCCTCACCAGCGCCAGGCATTATGCCGACCAGCACCGGCTCGAGGAGGCGCTGACCGCACTGCAAACGCCCGTCGCGGCGCGCATGGCGTAACTCAAGGGATCCAGAACAAGAATCCGCCGCGGCTTGCCGCGGCGGTTTCCTTTTGGAGCTTCGCGAACTTCTCTACTTCGCCGCATCGCGCACCGCCGGCCGCAAGCGGAAATGCGGCATCACCTCCTCGGCGACGATCTGGAACTGCTCAAGCATCACATCCTTGGGCGTCGTCAAGGGAGGCGACAGGCTCATCAGCTCCATGCCGGGATAGCTTTCCTCGATCTGCTTTAGCCGCGCAACTAGGTCGTCGGGCGTGCCGGCGAACCATGAGCCGAGGTTGACGTAATGCTCGACGCTCGGCACGCCGGCCGCGTCCCAGCCGCCGCGTTTCGCGACCGCAGCAACTTGCGCCGGCGTCAGGCCCGGAACAAATCCCAGCGGGGCGAACATCTTGGCGTGTTCTTCATAAAGCGGCTTTAGAGCCTTGAGCGCCGCCTCCTTGGTCTGGCCGACCATGAAATGGATGCCGATCGTGAGGTTCTCGCCGAGCTTCCAATTCTTCCCGGCGCGGTGCGCGGCGTCCATGTAGCCCTGGATCGGCCCGGACGACATCGTCGCCGCGCCGCCACCGACCGCGCCCTTGATGTTGTGCCTCACCATGAAGTCGAGCCCGCGCGGGTTGGCGCTGACGATCGGCTGCCAGCATTCGACCGGCATGTTCATCGGCCGCGGCACCAGGCTCAATTCCTTCAGGTCATAGCCGCGATACGGCACCTCAGGCGGCAGCGTGTAGTGCTGTCCCTTGTGCGAGAAGCGCTCGTTGTTGAACGCCTTCATGATGATCTCGACCTGTTCCTCGAACAGTTCGCGATTGGCCTCGCCGTCTATCATCGGCGAGCCGAAGGTCTCGACCTCGCGGGTGTGGTAGCCGCGGCCGACGCCGAACACGGTGCGGCCCTTGGTCAGGATGTCCGCCACCGCGAAATCCTCGGCGAGGCGTAGGGGGTGCCACATCGGCGTGATGTTGAAGCCGCAGCCGATTTTGATCTTCTTGGTCACATGCGCGAGGTGGACCGCCAGCATCAGGATGTTAGGGATGCACTCATAGCCCTCGTGCTGGAAATGGTGCTCGGCCATCCACATCATGTCGTAGCCGAGATTGTCCATGGTCTTGGCGATCGCCTCCGACTTCTCGAAGACCGAGGCGAGCTGGTCATTGGTGAAGCGGCGCTCATTCGCCGGAGTCGCGTTCTGCCCGTGATCGGGAAAATCGATGTGGCCGGCATAGACGGTGGTGAATTTGCTGATCGCCATGGGGTTTCCTCCTGCCAGCCCTCAATCCACCAGCTTCTCGAACAGATAGGTGAATTCGAGGGCGTTGCGCCGGGCGCGCTCCTTGAGGTTGGCGGCGGCCGCGTGCCCGCCGTCGATATTCTCATAGTAAAGGAAAGGCAGCCCCATCGAAGCCATTTTCGCCGCCATCTTGCGCGCATGGCCGGGATGCACGCGATCGTCCTTGGTCGAGGTCAGAAAGAACGGCTCGGGATAGGCCGTGTCGGCGTGCAGATTGTGATAGGGCGAGATGCGGCGCAGGAACGCGGCTTCCTCGGGTTTGTCGGGATCGCCGTATTCGGCCATCCATGACGCACCGGCCAAGAGCTTGTGGTAGCGCAGCATGTCCAACAGCGGCACCTGGCACACGATCGCACGGAACAAATCCGGGCGCTGGGTCAGCATTGCGCCCATCAAGAGGCCACCATTCGACCCGCCCATGATGCCGAGGCGGCGCGGCGAAGTGATCCTGCGGGCGATCAGGTCTTCGGCGACGGCGATAAAGTCGTCAAAGGCGCGCTGCCGGTGTTCCTTGAGCGCGGCCTGGTGCCATTCCGGCCCAAACTCGCCGCCGCCGCGGATATTGGCGACGACATAGACCCCGCCAGGCTCGACCCATAACTTGCCAAGCGCGCCGGAATAGGCCGGGGTCATCGACACCTGAAACCCGCCGTACCCGTAAAGCAGGGTCGGCGCCTCGCCGTCGAAGGCAAGGTCGCGCGGGCGGGCGACGAAATACGGCACAGCCGTACCGTCTTCCGAGGTGGCCTCGAACTGCTCGACCATGGCCTTTGACCCGTCGAACCGCGCCGGCATCGATTTCACCGGCTCGGCGGTGTTCGCCGCGAGGTCGGCCAGATACAGCGTGTTCGGCAGCAGATAGCTGGCGACGTCGATAAACGCGCTGTCGTCACGATCATTGGTCGAGATCAAACCCACCGATGCGGTGCCTGGCAACGCCAGCGGCGCCGGCTGCCACGCGCCATCGGCAAAGCGAAAGGAGACCACGCTGCCGCGGACGTTGCGGTAGACGGTGACCACCAGGCGCGCGCGGGTCGCGGCAACATGCTCGATGGTCTCACGCGGACCCGGCGCATAGATCAGCAGCGGCGACGCGTTCCCGGCGTCGGCTGCACAGGCGTCGAGGTCAAGCGAGATCAGCGCGCCGGCCGGCAGCGAAAATCGAGTCCACGGCTCTTCGAGAGTAAAGACCAGCTGGCCCGAGACAAACGCTTGGAAGCTCGCCTTGGGCGGCAGCGGCAGCTTTATCGGCCCCCGCCCAGACAGGAGATACCGCTCGCTCTCGAAGAAATTGACCGATCGGTGCGCCAAAACACCACGCACCGTGCCGTCGGGGTCGCGCAGCGCGCCGGCGCCGGCGCCGACATCGTCGGGGGCGCCGCGGAAGATTTCCTCCGCCCGGTCGAGCGGCATGCCGCGCCGTAACCGTTTAGCGACGAACGGATACCCGGAGGCGGTCATTGTCCCCGGCCCCCAGTCGCGCGAGACCAGCAGAGTATCGAGGTCGAGCCACGAGGCACTCTGCTTGCCCTCCGGCAGGGAAAACCCGCTGACGACAAATTCGCCGGCATCGGCGTCGAATTCGCGCCATTCCGAAGCGTCCTTGCCGCCGTCCGACAGCCCGACGAGATAGCGGCGATAGTCCGGCGGCAGGCCGACGCCGCCGTGGTAAACCCAATTCTTGCCCTCGGCGGCGGCAAGCGCGTCGAGGTCGAGAATGCTGTGCCAATCGGGTTCCGCCGAGCGGTATGATTCCATCGTCGTTTGCCGCCACAACCCGCGAACGTGCGTCTGGTCCTGCCAGAAATTCGATAGCTTGCCGGCGCGGAACGACACGTAGGGAATACGGTCCTCGGCGGTGATGATTTTGAGCGCGGTGTCGTAGAGGCCCTGATATCGCGGGTCGGCCTCGAGCCCGGCGAGGCTGCGCGCGTTCTGCGCCCGTACCCAGTCGAGCGCCTTATCGTCCTCGACCTCTTCGAGCCACAGAAACGGGTCGGCTTCGGTCCCGGCCATCACTACGGCGCCGAGGGCAGATCCTGGTGCGGGTGAAAGACGAACCCCGCTGGGCGGCCGGCAAGCCAGGCCGCCTCGTTCGGCGGCAAGCGCGCATTCCACAGGTTGGCGTCGAAGCGCCAGCCATTGACATCGTCGGCCGCACGCGACACGACGAAGAGCAGCGGCGGCACCATCTCGTCGGGTTCGACTAGGCGGGAAACCCGTCCCTCGGCGCTGGCCTTGCGCATTTCGTCGGCCATGCCCGGCGTGTTGGCCCCGGCACCGGGATTGACGATGTTGACCGTCATTCCCGTGTCGACCGCATCCTTGGCCCATACTTCGGTCGCCATCTCGAGCGCGGCCTTCGACGCGCCATAGGGATGCGTCCCGACTCGGTTCATCGTGTCGAGCTTGGTGGTGACATTGACGATGCGACCCCAACGCCGCTCGATCATCTCGGGCGCCACCCGCCGCGACAGCCGGTCGGCGGCGAGGTAATTGGTTGTGATCACGTTGTCGACGATCTCATCGCCGACCATCCAGAAGCGCTGCAGGCTGTTCCGGCGGAATCGCGCCGGGTCGATATAGGTAAAGGTCAGCCCGGCGTTGTTGACGAGGATATCGACCCGGCCGAAGCGCTCACGGGTCGCGGCGACGACGCGGTCGCATTCTGCCGTCTCGCGCAAATCTGCGACGATCGGGTGAAAGCGCTTGCCGGCACGGAGCTTCTCGGCCTCGGCGGCCATCTCGGCGAGGTCGCTTTCGATATGGCCGACCGCGACGACCGAGTAACCCTCCCTCGCCAGGCCCAGGCTCATCGCCCGACCGAGACCCCGCAACCCGCCGGTGACCAGCGCGACCCGGTTTTCGCGATCGTCGGACATGAGCGCCTCCCTCACTACACCTGGGCCAAACCCATCGGGTTGCAGCCGCCAAGTTCCGGCATGATCTCCTCGGCGAAGGTACGCAGATGCGCGACCGAGGCGCCGGGGGCGGCGAACAACACGTTCTCCACTCCGCCGGCCTGCAACCGTTTCAACTGCGTGACTATTTCCTCGGGCGTGCCGAGCAGCGGCGCGTCGTCGAGCACGAACGAGTCGGCGTCATCCTTGATGTGGTGGTAACGCTCGGCGCCCGGGCCGCGGGCGAGGTCGCCGATGTTCTGTAGCACCGCGCGGCGCGTACGGATCGCCTGCTTGCGCTCGGATTCCTTGCGGATGATCTGCAAACCGCGGGTGACGCCGACCATCGCCGGGTCATAGGGCCTGCCGATGGCCTTGCACTCCTCGCGGAACACTTTGACACGATCGATGATCACATCGGTCGGGGCGATCTGGTCGAGCAGCAAATTGTAGCCTTCGCGCGCGGCGCGCCGGATCGACTCGGCACTGCCGGCGCCGAGCCAAAACGGCGGATGCGGGGTTTGAATCGGGCTCGGCTCGACCACGACATTGTCGTAGCTGTACCACTTGCCCTTGTACGAAAACCGATCGCCGCCGGAGCGCCAAGCCAGCCGGATTATCTCCATCGCCTCGTCAAAGCGTTCGGTCGCCTCGTCTTGCGGAACGCAAAAGCCAGAGAACTCATAGGAGCGGTAGCCTTTGCCGACACCGAAATCGAGCCTACCGTTCGATAGCAGATCGAGCGTCGCCGCCTGCTCGGCGACCAGCACTGGGTTGTGCCACGGCAGCACCACTACCGCAGTGCCGAGGCGGATGCGCTCGGTGCGCGCCGCGAGGTAGGAGAGCAGATTGAGCGAGGCCGAAACCTGGCCGAAGCCGGTGAAATGGTGCTCCACGAGGAACACGCTCGAAAAGCCGAGCTTCTCCGCCTCGACCACGTAATTGATGAAATCGTGGTAACCCTCGCTGTCGCCGGCCGGGCCGCCGCGCGCCCGCGCGCCGCCGAAAAGTCCGAACTTCATCACGCCCCCTCTTTGCTACTTCGCTGCCCTGCCGTATTTGCGCTCGCGATCGGCGGCAAGCAAGTGGCGATCTTCCAATTCGCGCAGTTGCGCCAATCCCATCAGGTCGTTTAGCTCATCGAAGGAGACGAGCAGGTCGGGCCGGTCGATGACCCGACCCTCGTCGAGCGACTGGCGCAACACGCCGAGCGCATTTTTGCATGCCCCCGGTCGCCGCCGCCGTCAGGATGCGCGGATAGGTGACGACCGCAACTCCCGTATCCTCATGCGGGCAATCACCGCCGCCAGCGCCCACCAATTGATCGGGAACTGCGCCATCAGCCCTCCGCAGTGATCGGAGCGGATTTACGGAATTGCGGCGCGACCTCGCGCATGAACAATGTCAGGCTCTCCGCCGCGACCTCGTGCGGCATCGGCCCCAAGCGGAATGTCCCAATGATGCCGCCCACGCCCAGCCGGTCCAACGCCGCGACATCATCGGCGACGCGCGCCGGCGCGCCATGGATGAGCCCGTCGCCGCGCGCGGTGCGCGCGCCCGGCAAATCATGTTTCGGCACGGCGATACGCGCTCCGGTCGCGGCGAAAACTCGGTCCCGCATTTCGGCGCGCGCGCGGGTCATTGTCTCGAAGGCCGGGATACCGATCTGCGCCGCCTCCTCGTCACTGTCGGCGACATAGAAGTTCCGCCATACCCAGCTCGCCGCGAGGTTAGCCGCGACCACTGTCTCGCCAAACTCCGCTTCGCGCATCGTCCGGCGATACAGCTCTACCCGCCGCGCGGTCGTTTCGAGCGACTGCACATTCATCATGAACGGCTTGCCCTCGCGCGCCAGTTCGATGAGCGAGGCATCGCCCGATGAACCGCGGATCACCGCCGGATGCGGCTTTGTATAGGGGCGTGGCCGCAACATCGGCACCTGGAGCTGCCAGAATCGCCCGTCGTGTATGAACTCGCCGCCGCTCCACGCCTTCAGCATGATCGCCTCGGCCTCGTCGAGCCGCGCCTGCGCCTCCCGATGGTCGATGCCGAAGCCCTGATAGTCGTAAATGTTGTACGAGCTGCCGCGGCCTAGCCCGACGATCAGCTTTCCCCTCATCAGCTGGTCGAGAAAAGCCATCTGCTCAGCGAGGCGGATCGGGTGGTGCAGCGCGGTCTGGATCACCGCGAAGCCGAGGCCGGCCTGCTGCAAGGAGGCGGCGAGCGCACCCGCCAGCACCATCGGATCGGCATAAACAGAGATGCCATCGAAGGGATGTTCGGCGAGCCAGACCATATCGGCGCCGAGTTCGTCGGCAAGCGCGGCTTCACGCAGGGTCTCGTCGATAACCCGGCCGTCGCGCGCCGGATCGCGGCTATCGGGAAAGAGAAACGTGCTGAATTTCACGATCGGCTCCAGCATCGGTCGGTGCGGTGCGGCTGGCTGCGCTCCACTTCCCAAGCACGCTATAGATTTCGTCCGACGGGGTAAAATCGATGCGCGGGTGGTGGAACGGCACCCAATGAAACCGCTCGCGGAACAGGGTCCCCGGATGAGGCGGGGCAGCGTAATCATGCCGCGGCATCGGCCGGCACATCTCGCGATCGAACCGGATGTGCAGAAGATTGCCGCTCTCGGAAGCGTAAGTCGCGAGCGCTTTGCGCTTCAAGCGCGCCTCTTGACGGCTTGGGTGCTCCTCTATGGCGCCACGCCGGACATCGAAAAACCAGTTCGAGTTGACTCGGCCGCCGGCATAATTGTACGCGGCAAATTCCCACACCTGCAGACGATCTCGATAAGCGGCGGCGAGAGCATTGGCCGCGTCGTGATCCTGATGCGCGCCTTCAAATGCCGGAACCCAGAGCGCCGTTGCCGGAGTTGCCCTCAGCGCGCGGTCGATGGCGGCGGCGGCCTCATCCAGGTGAAGCCGCAGGGAGCGCGAGGGGATCGCCAGGAACTCGACCGGTGTGAGGCCAAGCATCGCCGCGGCGGCCACGGCCTCCTCGCGGCGCCGCGCGACGCGCGCCGAATGGCCTTTGCGGCGCCACGGCCAAAGCGCCTCGCCAAGCGGCACTCCGGTGGTCAAGTAGAGCACGTAAAGCCGCGCGCCGTCCTGGCGTGCGCGCCAGGCGCTGAGCCCGCAGGCGACGACCTCGTCGTCCGGGTGCGGCGCCAGTATCAGGATGTGACGCGATCGGGTCAGCGGCGCCATCGCCTCGCGGCGGCTTGCTGCCACACCGGCAGCAGATCCTCGTTCACCACCTCTTCCCAGCTCGGCACCTCGGCCTCGATATAGGCGCGCGCCATCGCGCCCAATTCGCGGCAGCGCGCCGGATCGGCCGCGAACTCGGCGATCGTCGCCGCCCAGGCCGATGCGTCGTCGCCAGGCAGCACCCGCACCGCCGGACAATTCGCCATTCGAGCCGCGACCCCGCTGCCCGCGGCGAGCAGCGCCGGCAATCCAGCCGCGAGCGCCTCAACCGCAGCGTTGCCGCTTTCGTCGATAGTCGACGGGAAGAGGAAGAGATCGGACGAAGCCAGCGCTCGGGCGAGCTCGTCCTGCCCCAGGACGCCCGGCAGAGTCACCGCGCCCCTAAGTTGCGCGAGCAAGCTGTCGTGAAGATCGCCCTTGCCCGGGCAAAGCAGGTGGATCGGCAGCCCGCGGCGCCGTGCCTCGGCAATCGCCGGGGAGAGGAGGTGCACATTCTTGCCGGTATTGAGTTTGCCGGCATAGATCGCGACAAACTGGCCGGGCGGCAGGCCGAAGCGAGTTGCGAGCCAAGCGCGGTCGCGCCCCGCCGGGCTAAAGAGCGCGCGGTCGAGCCCGCGCCGCAGCGACACGCCACAATGCCAATCCGCGGCTGCGTCCTCACCTCCGTAGCTCGCCATCG
>Ga0335081_10019231_pt1 | contig 11044 bp, 9 predicted proteins | sample Lox_Sample_35_FD_206713 | JGI IMG/M metagenome (GOLD analysis project Ga0335081, IMG submission 206713) | Soil microbial communities from Loxahatchee National Wildlife Refuge, Florida, United States - Lox_Sample_3.5 | ecosystem: Environmental > Terrestrial > Soil > Wetlands | place: USA: Florida...
ATCTGCAAAAAACGATTGCGCAGAAAAATGTCCAAAATAGATCCCCGCCTGGAAGTTCTGAAAGAGGCACGGAAGTCGCTGGTCGAAGCGAATGATTTGACTCCTGAGGAGCGTGACAATCTCCTGAAATTATTGAATCTTCTGACCGAGGCAGCTGAAAAGCATTATGGATCGGAGAGTGTTCTACGAAAAATCTCGGGCGATTTAATCAATAATCGATATCTATTGTTGATGCTTCAACAGCTGACCGATGAGTTGGATACGCTCATGAAGCTCAGTCTTAATTTAACCTCGAGCCTCAATCTGCCTACTGTGCTGGACGCGGTCGTGACCGAAGCCATGCGTCTTGTCAGAAACGCGCGGGCGACTCACATTTTTCTCTATAATATCAATGGAAATTTGGAATTTGGCGCAGCCCTTAATTCGGACGGCAGCCGTAATCAGGCGATTCCTTTGCCGCGCAAAGAAGGACTTACCCATACGGTGGCCCGGAGCGGCGAACAAATCATGATCCCGGATATGAGAAATCATCCGTTATATAAAGATTCGCCCGAGGAATGGGAAGGAGCCATTATCGGCATCCCGCTCAAATTCAATGACAATGTCGTCGGTGTAATGAATTTATCCAAATCGATCACGGGTGAATTCGCTCCGTCCGAATTAAGATTATTGGGACTTCTTGCGGACCAGGCTGCAGTGGCCATTTCCAATGCCAGCCTGCATCAAATAGTAAGCGAGCAGGCTTATTCGGATACGGTGACCGGGCTTCCCAACCGGCGTGCATTGGATGATCATCTTGATCAGGAAGTTCACGATGCGAGACGTACGGGATACACCTTTGCAGTCATTATGATGGACCTGGATGGATTCAAAGACGTCAACGACAACTACGGTCATGCGATTGGAGATCAAGTCTTGCGGGTCATGTCCAATTATCTTGCAACGCTTCTGCGCACGACTGATTTCCTTGTCCGTTATGGAGGCGATGAGTTTACACTGATTCTAAGCAAAACCGACCCGCCTGCCGCGCGCTTGGTCATGGAAAAAATCTTGGAAAAAGTTAAAAAATTCTCGTTCGACGCGCCCAATGGAGACAAGATCAGGCTCAGCCTCTCGGCAGGAATCGCTTTCTATCCTGTTCATGCCCGTACGCCCGCCGACTTGCTCCACGCTTCGGATGATGCCTTATACGATGCAAAGAAGCACAACCGCGGATCTTATAGCCTTGCCCGCGGGTTTACAGGCGACCTTCCCAAGGAATCACAGTAATAGGTCTCACGCATCCCTATTCATTGGCCAGGGTTATAATTTTCAAATTCGATCCGGAGTAGGATGAGACAATGAGCCGCAAAGTCAAAATCATTTTAAATCCCATGGCCGACATGGGCAGTGCATGGAAGGCAGCCGATGATCTGCGTCCCATCATCACTGAATACGGCAACGCCGATTGGAGCGGTACGGTGTATCCAAGCCACGCAACGGAACTTGCCAGACAGGCCGGCGAACAAGGCTATGACATGATCATTGCGATGGGCGGGGATGGCACAGTGCATGAAGTGGTCAACGGAATCATGCAATTGCCTGAGAAGCAGCGTCCCATTCTCGGAGTTGTGCCGGTCGGCTCCGGCAATGACTTTGCACACGCCATCGGCATCCCGATGGAATCGGATCACGCCCTCGACCACGCGCTCAAAAACGGACCATCCACCGTTGATCTCGGCCTTATGACCGACGAACATGGGCGCAAGGAATATTTCGACAATACGGTGGGCATCGGCTTCGACACCGTGGTCACCATCCATGCCCACAAAATGCCGTTGTTGCATGGCTTCCTCGTGTATTTAGCCGCCGTCCTTCAAACGATCTTTTTAAATCATGAACCCATCAAAATGCAAATCGAAGCGGATGACAAGAAGTGGGAACAAAGCAATTTAATGCTCACCATGTGCAACGGTCCGCGCGAAGGCGGCGGGTTCATGGTCGCGCCCGCCGCGAAAGTAGATGATGGCCTGCTTCACTATGCCATGGTTGTAAATGTCAGCCGCCTCATGATGCTCCGCATCGTGCCGGAGGTGATGAACGGAACCCATGGCAAATTCAAGGAAGTTACGCTTGGCTCATGCAAAAAAATGGACATCGCTGCAGATCGTCCCATGTATATCCATGCCGACGGCGAAATCTATACGAGCTTTGGAAGCAACCTTCGCAATTTGACTTTTGAAGTTTTGCCGAACGCGTTGAAAGTGGTACGCGGGTAAAATAAAAGGCGAGCACTGCTCGCCTTTTTCTTATGCCCGATATTTATCATGCGCTTCTTGGTCACGATCTTGGACATCTGCATATTATCGCGGAATGTTGGGGCGTTGAACTTCAATCGAACGATCTGAATACTGCGACAAAAGAACTCGCCGCTACGCTCCTCGACTCTGAACGGATTGCCGACCTGATTGCATCTCTTCCACCTCCAGCGCATGAGGCGTTGAATGAGCTGACTAAATCAAATGGCAGAATCCCATACGCAATCTTCATCCGTCAATTTGGCAACATTCGCGAAATGGGCACAGGCAAACGCGACCGAGAGCGTCCACATCTCAAACCTTCTTCAACATCCGAAGTTCTGTTTTACCGCGCGTTGATCGCCCGCGCGTTTTTTGATACCAACAAAGGCCCGCAGGAATTTATATACATCGCCGATGATTTATTTTCATTAATACTGGTAGGGGCGCAACATGTTGCGCCCCTACCAAATGTTGAACCTCTTGGCCGCGGTGCGACACCAGGCGAAAAGGCTCATCTCATTCCTCCAACGGATCGCATTCTCGATGACGCTACAACATTACTAGCTACGTTTCGCCTTGGACGCGAAATAATACCCGATTCAAAATTATTGTCTCTTTTACAATCTACGGAGTTGTTGAAGAAAAATATTCCGCAAGCTGAAGCTGTACGAAAATTTCTCGAGGCCTCGCGCGCTGATGCGTTGAAGATGTTGATCGAAGCCTGGCAAGAATCTGAAACCTTCAACGAATTACGGCTTATGCCCGGCATGCTCTACGAAGGCGAATGGAAAAATCAGCCGCTTGTCACTCGCCAGTTTCTTCTAAATTTGCTAGACACGATTCCAGACGATAAATGGTGGAACCTCAATTCCTTCATCAGTGACATCAAAAATAAATATCCCGACTTTCAACGTCCCGCCGGAGATTATGACTCGTGGTTCATCAAACATGAATCGGATGGACGGTATCTGCGCGGCTTTGAATCGTGGGACGAAGTTGATGGCGCACTGATTCGATTCTTCATCACGGATGTTTTATATTGGCTGGGAACGGTGGAACTGGCAAGTCCAGAAGAAGGAAAAGAAATCATTGCTTTCAAGTTATTGAATGTTGAAAATTTAATGTTGAAGGCGGAAGATGCCAAATTGCATATCTCTTCGCAAGGGAAAATCATCATCCCAAGATTTGCTCCGCGGACCGTGCGTTATCAGGTCGCGAGGTTTTGCGAATGGGATGACGGAAAATCGGATGAATATAAATACCGAATCACACCGCGTTCATTGACCAAAGCCAAAGAGCAAGGACTGAAAGTTGAACATCTATTAACATTGTTAGCAAAAAATTCTGATGCGGGAATTCCACCGGTGTTGGTTAAGGCTCTCAAACGCTGGGAAGTTAACGGCACCGAAGCGCGGGCTGAGTCTCAAATCGTTTTAAAGGTCAGCAAGCCGGAAGTCTTGGAAGAGTTGCGGAAATCGAAAGCCGCGAGATTTCTCGGCGAGCCGCTCGGTCCGACAACGATCATCGTCAAGAGCGGAGCCACCCAGAAAGTGTTGGATGCAATGACCGAACTCGGTTTGCTGGCGGAAGATCTGACGGAAGAAAAATAGAGCGATTATCACAGGCAAATGGTGATAGTTGCTTTTTATATTTTCGCTATAATAATTCGCAGACAGGAGAAACTATGACCACAAAACTCGATTGGCTCACGCAGGAAATTGACGGGTTGAAAGATCAAGGCCTATATAACCGCATCCGCACGATTGGCTCGGCGCAGGGCGCACGCCTCGTTGTGGACGGAAAAGATGTTTTGAACTTTTGCTCCAACAATTATCTCGGCTTGGCGAACCATCCGAAGCTGGTGGAAGCCGCCAAGAACGCCACAAAAAAATATGGCGTCGGTCCTGCCGCGGTGCGGACGATTGCGGGCACCACGGATCTGCACATCGAGCTTGAAAAGCGTCTCGCAAAATTCAAAGGCGCGGAAGATGTCATCACGTTTCAATCCGGCTTCGCCGCCAATCTCGGAACCATCTCGGCGCTGGTTTCAAAAGAAGATGTGATTTTTTCGGATCGCTTGAATCACGCCTCGATCATTGACGGCAGCCGACTCTCCGGCGCGAAAATTATTCCATACGATCATAACGATCCGACCGCCCTCGAAGCGGCCATCAAGGAAAATGCCGGGACCTATCGCCGCGCCTTGATCGTCACCGACGGCGTCTTCAGCATGGATGGCGACATTGCGCCGTTGCCCGGGTTATATGAAGTCGCCAAGAAATACGATATTTTATTTATGGTGGATGACGCGCACGGCGAAGGTGTCTTGGGCAAAGGCGGACGCGGTATCGTGGATCATTTCAATTTGCATGGTAAAGTGGATATCGAAGTCGGCACAATGTCGAAAGCATTCGGCGTCGTGGGCGGACTCGTGGCTGGGAATAAAGTCATCATCGAATGGCTGCGTCAACGCGGACGACCGTTCTTGTTTTCATCAGCGGTGACTGCACCCGACGCCGCGGCTTGTTTGGCAGCGGTTGATTTGCTGGAAGAATCCACTGCACTGGTTGATAAGCTTTGGGACAATGCCAAATACTTCAAAGCTGAAATGAAGAAGCTCGGCTTCGACACCGGTGTCAGTGAAACGCCCATCACGCCCGTCATGCTCGGCGAAGCGCCGCTGGCGCAGCAATTCAGCCGCGAACTATTTGAGAACGGAGTGTTCGCCATGTCCATCGGATTCCCAACGGTGGCAAAAGGCAAAGCGAGAATCCGTGTGATGATCTCGGCTGCGCATGACCGCGACGATTTGGGTCAGGGATTGGATGCGTTCGCGAAGGTTGGAAAGAAGTTGGGAGTGATAAAATAGAAACCATTTCTAGGGAAAAAGAACTGGAGCATATGAATGATCTTACCAATCTGGAAATGATCGAAAAAGCAAAGACTGTACTTCAACCAAGAAAATTATCAAATGATAATTCCGCGGGTGATGTTGCTTGCGCTTTGCTCAGCGCAAACGGAAATTTATATTTAGGCGTTTGCATCGACGTCAGTAGCGGCATAGGGTTTTGTGCGGAACACAGTGCCATCGCAGCAATGATAACGGCTGGAGAAAGCAGGATTGCAAAGATTGTCGCAGTTTCAAGGGATGGCAAAATCTTGCCGCCATGTGGTAGATGTAGAGAATTTATGTTTGAGATTGACACAATAAATCTTGCTTTGACTGAAGTCATTTTAGGCAAAAACAATACTGTAAAACTTCAAGAGCTTCTGCCCCATCCTTATACTGAAGTTTGGAATATATAGCTAGCAGATAATATGATCGTCAGGTTGGTTGGGAGGACGCAATGCGTCCGCCCTTTTCATCCCTTGACAGGAATAACTAAACACTGTATAGTAATTACTATATAGTGTTTAGTTTACAGGAGCATTCATGGTCAGGCCCACCCTCAAGAAACAGATCCCCAATTTACAGGAAGCCATCAAGGAGGCGGCCTGGAAGCACATCGCCAAATATGGCGCACCGGCGCTGTCATTACGCGCCATCGCACGCGAGCTCAAGATCACCGCGCCCGCCATCTATAACTACTTCCCTGACCGCGACGCATTGGTCACCGCGCTCATCATCGACGCCTACAACTCCTTTGGCGACTCACAACTCGCCGCCCGTGATGCAGTCCCGGCGGAAGATATTACCGAGCGGATGAACGCAATCGGCCTGGCGTATCGTCAATGGGCGCACAAATACCCGCAACGTTACCAGCTTATTTTCGGGACTCCCATCCCGGGCTACAAAACACCGGTCAAGGAAGTGATGCCATCCTCAGCGCGTTCGTTGAGCGCCCTCGTGAGTGTGATCGAGCAATTGCGCCTCGTGGGAAAGCTGAACGTCAAATCCTTTCCAAAGGTTCAAGCCGAATTCAAAGTAAGTTTTGAGATGTGGAAGAAATTTGGCGGTGAAGCGGATCTTCTTTCGCTTTCGGTTGCGATGCTGATCTGGTCGCACGTTCACGGAATTGTGTCGCTCGAGATCGCTGGCAATCTGCCGCCCTTTGGCACAAGCGGAGATGACTTGTATTTGTTTGAAATGAATTTCATTACACATCAATTTATAAAGGAGTAAATCATGAAAGCAGTCATTCTAGATGGTTCGCAAAAAAACGACTTAACTGGTCGTCAAGTTTGTACCACGGTGAGCGCCGAACTCGAAGCGCGCGGCTGGGAAATTGAACATGCGCAGTTATGCGATAGAAAGATTGGCAACTGCGCGGGAGATTTCTTTTGCTGGATTCGTAATCCCGGTTTATGCAATGTGAATGACGCCAACCGCCTCATTGCGGCCTCGATTGCGAATTGCCAGTTGATGGTTTATCTCACGCCGGTTACCTTCGGCGGCTATTCATCCAGCCTTAAAAAAATGGTGGATCATCAAATTCAAAATGTCCTGCCATACTTTGTGCAAGTCAATGGCGAGACTCATCATCAGAAACGCTATCCGGCTTATCCCGATTTTTTGGCAATCGGTTGGATGGATCAACCCGATGCTCAAAGCGAAGCCATATTCCGTCATCTGACGCATCGTAATGCGATCAATTTTTATGCAAAGAAAAACGCCACCGGAATTGTGTTTGCAAATCAAACCGGAAGCCAGATGCAGAGTTCCGTGCAGACATGGTTGGATGAACTCAAGGCCGAAAAAAGAATCCAGCCAGTGAGCCTGCCTGAAAGTCGGAATGGAAACATGGAACCGACTTCGATCAAACGTGCATTACTGCTCGTCGGCAGTCCGCGCACGCGCAAGAGTACATCGAATTCGCTCGGCGGTTATCTCTTTAATCAATTGGGTAAACAGAATATTCAAACCGAGACTATTTACATCCACACGACCATGTACTCAGCAGAAAGGACGAAAGCGATGTTGGCTGCCATCGACGCGGCGGATTTGGTCCTGCTGGCATTCCCACTTTATGTTGACTCGCTGCCTGCGCCGGTAATGAAAGCTCTCGAACGGATAGCTGCACAGCGTGCATCGCAAAATAAACCCCGTCAGCAGTTATTCGCTGCTATCGCAAATTGCGGATTTCCTGAACCGAATCAGAATGAAACCGCGTTGGCGATCTGCGCGAATTTTGCACGGCTGACCAATTTCGGATGGGCGGGATCGCTTGCTTTAGGTGCAGGCGAAGGAATGGTACATGGCATGCCGTTGAACGAGTCGGATGGACGCGTCACCCTATTAAAGAAAGCTCTTGACCTCGCTGTGGAATCGCTCGCCCAAGGCGCGGCGATTCCACAAGAAGCACAAGCGTTAATTGCCAAGCCATTTATCCCCGGTTGGCTGTATCGCTTGGCGGGAGTTTATGGCTGGGGGCAACAAGCCAAACAATATAGTGCGAACAAATTATTGAAGCGACAACCTTATCTGATTAAGTAGGAGGACAATCATGGCTCGGATATTTAACGGTCGTTACACGGCGAAAACGGATCAACCCTTCGTTGTTTTCCTCATCGGGATGCGCGTCAATCAGTGGTGGCGCTTCGACAAATGGATTCCGGTCGCGTCCGCCATGACGCCGATGCTGAGGACGCTATTCACTCATCCTGAAAAAGGATTTTTGCACGGCGAATTTTTCTGGAACTTTAGCGGGCCGGTCTTGATTCAATACTGGCGTTCCTTTGAGGATCTGGAGTGGTTTGCGCGGCAGCCCTCCGAGCCGCACCTCGGGCCGTGGAAAAAATTCAACCAAGCAGTGGGTGCGAAGGGAATCGTCGGCATCTGGCATGAGACGTATCTCATCAACCCGAATCAATTTGAATGTGTCTATGGCAACATGCCGCTCTTTGGCCTCGGCGCGGCAATGGAACATGTCGAAGCGACCGGAACGCGCGAAACGGCAAGACTGCGCTTGAGCGCAAACAAAGCTTGACAAAGTGAAGGCAAAATAACAAAGCTGACAGGCTTGTGTGGCTTGTCAGCTTTGTTATTTAATAGCAATGTTCAACCCTTCTCATGGACTTGCAAATTGGGTATCATTTCAACATCGGCGCCAGAATTTCAAAGTCGTATTCCCCCGAAGCATTCAACTGAATTTACGACAGGCAGTCTCATTCAAAACTTGAGGACATTGTGTCGCATACCAAGGCGCAACAGGAAAAAAATTCAGCCGCACTGACCTCGGTCATCGCCGCCGTCGGATTGACCACTTTTAAAATCATCATTGGCCTGCTAACCAATTCGCTCGGCATCCTGGCCGAGGCTGCGCATTCCGCCCTCGATTTGGTCGCGGCGTTGATGACGCTCTTCGCCGTCCGCATGGCCGATAAACCCGCCGACAAGGAACATAACTTCGGTCACGGCAAGATCGAAAATCTTTCGGCTTTGTTCGAGGCTGTGTTGCTGCTCGCCACCTCGGCCTGGATCATTTATGAAGCTGTGGGCCGCCTGCTCTTCAACCGGGCTGTGGTCGAGATTTCGATTTGGTCCTTCATCGTGATGGGAACTTCGATCATTATTGATGCCATGCGCTCGCGCATTTTGTATCGGACCGCGAAGAAATTCAACTCACAGGCGCTCGAGGCGGATGCGCTTCATTTCTCGACCGATATCTGGTCATCGAGCGTGGTCATCGTCGGCCTGATCGGCGTGACACTGGCCCGCTTAATGCCGGGACTCCGCTGGATGTCCGAGGCGGACGCGGTGGCCGCCATGTTCGTGGCGTTGATCGTGATCTTCGTCAGCGGTCAATTGGGCTGGCGCACGATCAATGCCTTGCTCGATACCGCGCCCAAAGGCATGACCGAAAGAATCGTCGCCGTGGTGGGACAGATGAAAGGGATTCACGATTGCCACGCGGTGCGCGTCCGGCCATCCGGCGCATTGTGGTTTGTGGATTTACATGTGACCATGGACGGGAACGCCACGCTCAACGAAGTCCATGAGATGACCGAAAAGGTTGAGAGAAAAGTGCACAAGCTTTTGCCGAAATCGGATGTGACCGTGCACGTCGAACCGCTGGAGATGGCGGAAAGTTAGCCACGTCAGCCGTCTCGTTCCCTAATTTCCTTGATCAGATTCATCGCCGGGGAGCGATGGGACGTTTTGGTATAATAGGCATGCCATGAAAAAATATTTTCTTATGGCATTGATTATTTTTTTCGCTTGTCCCATCATTAACGAATCCGCATCAGTCCATATCCCAAATGTGATACCGGGGGCGATCAACACCATCATTGTGCAGACTCAGACGGCCGCCGCGGCCTTTACTCAAACGGCCAGGCTCACTTCTCTCACAGCGACTCCCCTAATTACATCTTCTCCAAGCCAGACTCCATCGGCAACTCCCTCAAATACTCCAACCTTTATTTTTCTCCTGCCGACGTCCACGCCGGCAGATACCCAAACCCCTGTATATTATTACTATTATTACACCGTAGCCCCGGTAGCTACCGCGACCAGGACTATTACACCGACTCCACTGCCAACATATACTTCTCTTCCAACGTACACATCACTACCAACGTATACTTCATTTCCTTCACTCACCCCAAGTTCAACACGCACTCCTCGGCCAACCCGAACTCCATTTCCAACACGAACTCCGCGTCCTACACCGTCTCCACTTCCAACATACACCCCACTTCCAACATACACTCCGCTCCCAACATATACTCCATTTCCAACGCCCACACCCACTTCAACCCCAACGCCCACTGCTACGTAAATCGGGTTCTGATGTGACCCTGCATTTCGAACTCGCTTCGCAGTTGATTCTTCCGGGACATGTGCGCATCATTTCCAAATTAATTCCTTTGCTTAAGAAATGTAGATCGTGTTTACGAAGTGACTGCGCCTTTCAGGCGAAACGTGACCTACATTGAATTTTTTATTTCCATCATCTCCTTTTTGCCTATTACGAGTTTATTCATAGGTTCAATTCAATGCCTCAATCAACGGCCTTTAAAACCTTAAGCGCCCGCAATGTGACCCACTGGTTCGGTTCTTTCTTGGCGCCGAAGTCCAGCCAGGTTCTGCCGCTGTAATCAAATTCCATCAGCCATTGACCCTGCTCGTTTTGTTTTTCGCGGATGATATCGAGCGTACTCGTCAGGCGTTTATCCCTGCCATAACCCAGATTGACCATCGCTTCCGCTAGTTGAAGCAAATCGGTGATGTAGAAAACCGGAAAGCCGAACTTCCACCAGTTGCGGCTGGGTGCATCGTCGGTGCGCGTCGGATATTCTGCCGTTGCCGGATCGATGCCGAAGAAAAATTCTGTGCCCTGTCCGATGGCTTTCCGAATCAACGGCGTTCGTTGCTTCACAGGGATCTTGCCAAGCGCCAGCATCACTTTGACTCCGCCCCATGCGCATGAAAGTTTATTATTGATGCCGCAGGCAAAGGTCGGGCCGGACTTGAAATAGTAATAACGAACCGCTGCGTCCTTATCCTCCGCAGACGCAATGCCATCCCCCGTGACCGTGCGCGCCATCCATTCATAGGCTTTATTCAGCCGCGGATCATCGCATCCCAATTCCATCAAAGACCAGCACAAATTTCCTTGCAGGCAGTCTATCGTCCCCGATGGCGCGCCGGAGGTTGAGCTTGTGAATTGTCCACCTTCCGCCATGTGATCCAGCAGATAATTGCAAGCCAATGCAATCCGTTTATCTTCATGGATGGATGCGCCAAGCTGCGCCAGCAAAATGATCGACCAAACCGTGGAGCGATATTTCCGTGTATATCCCGGCCCCGGCTTGACCCAATA
>Ga0335081_10019232_pt1 | contig 11044 bp, 5 predicted proteins | sample Lox_Sample_35_FD_206713 | JGI IMG/M metagenome (GOLD analysis project Ga0335081, IMG submission 206713) | Soil microbial communities from Loxahatchee National Wildlife Refuge, Florida, United States - Lox_Sample_3.5 | ecosystem: Environmental > Terrestrial > Soil > Wetlands | place: USA: Florida...
GACTGGTATGTCGTGCACTCGTACGCCGGTTATGAGAACCGGGTCAAGACCAACCTGGAGAGCCGCACCCAGTCGCTGAACATGGAGGACTACATCTTCCAGATCGAGGTGCCGACACACCAGGTGACCGAGATCAAGGGCGGTAAGCGTCAGCAGGTCTCCGAGAAGGTGCTGCCCGGATACATCCTGGTCCGGATGGAGCTGAGCGACGAATCGTGGGCCGCGGTCCGCAACACCCCAGGCGTGACCGGTTTCGTCGGGCTGTCGAGCAGGCCGTCGCCGCTCAGCCTCGACGAGGTGGCGCAGCTCCTTGCTCCGGAGCCGGAGGAGCAGGCGAAGAGGAAGGACGAAGAGCGAACGGTCGTGGACTTCACAGTCGGCGAGTCGGTTACCGTAATGGACGGCCCGTTCGCGACCCTGCCTGCCACGGTCAACGAGATCAACGCCGACACCCAGAAGCTCAAGGTGCTGGTATCGATCTTCGGCAGGGAGACGCCGGTCGAGCTCTCCTTCGATCAAGTGGCGAAGATCTGAAAGGTTAGGATTCTGCTGACATGCCTCCCAGGAAGAGGATCGCGGCGGTTGTCAAGGTACAGCTGCCGGCCGGGCAGGCCACACCGGCGCCGCCGGTGGGCACCGCGCTCGGGCCGCACGGCGTCAACATCATGGACTTCTGCAGGCAGTACAACGCCGCGACAGAAGCCCAGCGCGGGAATGTGATTCCGGTTGAGATCACCATCTTCGAGGACCGCTCGTTCACGTTCATCACGAAGACACCGCCTGCCCCCGAGATGATCAAGAAGGCCGCCGGTGTTGAGAAGGGCAGCGGCGAGCCCCATAGGACGAAGGTCGGTTCGATCACGGCCGCACAGGTCCGCGAGATCGCACAGACGAAGATGCCCGATCTGAGCGCGAACACCATGGAGGCCGCCGAGAAGATTATCGCCGGTACGGCGCGTTCCATGGGCATCACGGTCGAGGGTGAACCGCCGCCGCGGGCCTGACCGGCGGCCGCCGCCAACGACAGTGGCAGGGCCAGCGCTGGCCCGCAGACCACGTCCTTCAAGGTAGTGCGAAGGGGATATCACATGAAGCGCAGCAAGGCATACCGTAAGGCGGCCGAGATGATCGACCGCAGTAAGCTCTACAGCCCCGCTGAGGCAGCGGCGCTGGCCAAGAAGACCGCGACGACGAAATTCGACCCCACCGTCGAGGTGGCGCTGCGGCTCGGGGTCGACCCGCGCCGGGCCGATCAGATGGTACGTGGCACCGTCATCCTCCCCAACGGCACCGGCAAAACAGCCCGCGTCCTGGTCTTCGCGACTGGCGATCGAGCCGAGGAGGCGCGTGAGGCAGGCGCCGATTACGTCGGCACGGACGACCTTATCGAGCGCATCCAGGGCGGCTTCCTTGACTTCGACGCGGTCGTGGCGACCCCCGACCTGATGGGCAAGGTGGGCCGCCTTGGCCGGGTGCTCGGCCCGCGGGGCCTGATGCCCAACCCGAAGACGGGAACGGTCACCAATGACGTCGCCAAGGCCGTGAGCGAGATCAAGGGCGGCAAGATCGAATTTCGGGTGGATCGGCACGGCAACCTGCACTTCGTGATCGGCAAGGTGTCGTTCCCCGAGCTGGCTCTCCTGCAAAATTATGCGGCCGCCGTCGACGAGGTTCTGCGGCTCAAGCCGGCCGCGGCCAAGGGCCGTTACCTGAAGAAGGCGGCGTTCACCACCAGCATGGGCCCGAGCGTCCCGGTCGACCCGAATAAGACGCGCGGCCTGACCGGCGAGCTTGAGCAGTCCGCAGCCAGCTGAGCCTGCTGTGGCCGGCGTGGTGGCCTGGCGGCGTGGTGGCCTGGCGGCGTGGTGTTCTGGGGGCCGGTTTTCTGGGGGGCTGGCGCCCTGGGCGGGCAGCTCTCTGGTCCGCGGCCGATTTGGCTAGCGTTCCGGCCGGAGCGTAGACTGTCGCCTGCCATAGACCGCTGGTTGTTATTTTGACGCCCGCCGGGGGCCAAAGTAACCGAAGGTCCCGCGTGAGCGGGCGGCCCGCGCAGGTGAGTTGTGAGCTGATCTTCTGTCGTGGACTCTTGGTGCCATGACCGGCTGATACGCTCCGGCCGACCTGCGCCGGGGCGTTTTTATTTTGACTTGCGTGGCCTTCTCCGGCGTCCCAATCGGCAGCCTGGGGTCGTCCCCGGGCAAGCAACCGGGTCCGGGGTAGCCCCCCGGGCTAGTCCGGGGCCGTCCCGGGCGAGCAGGCGAGTCCGGGGCCGTCCCGGGCGAGCAGGGAGGAAGGAGGCCCATGGCGAGAGCCGACAAGGTGGCCGCGGCCGCCGAGCTCACTGAGAGATTCCAGAGCTCCAACGGCGCCATGTTGACTGAGTACCGCGGGCTCACCGTGGCCCAGCTAGCTGAGCTGCGCCGCTCACTTGGTGACAGCGCCACGTTCACCGTGGTGAAAAACACGCTCACCAGAATCGCCGCCAGGGATGCCGGGCTCGAGGAGCAGATCTCCAGCCTCCTGAGCGGACCTTCGGCGATCGCCTTCGTCGAGGGCGATGTGGTCGAGACCGCCAAGGGGCTGCGCGACTTCTCGCGGGCGCATCCGCTGCTTGTCATCAAGGGCGGGGTCCTCGATGGTGCTTCACTGACTGCCGTGGAGATCACGAAGCTGGCTGATCTGGAGTCACGCGACGTGCTCCTCGCGAAGATCGCGAGCGGGATAAAGGCATCGATGGCGCGTGCCGCGGCAACGTTCAATGCCCTGCCGACGCAGCTTGCTCAGCTCGCCGGGGCGCTGCGTGCCAAGCGCGAGGAGCAGGGTGGGGAAGCTGCCGGCGCTTCACCTGCCGTAGCGGAGCCACCAGAGGCATGACTCGGCATCACCCGGCAGGACCAGTGGCCGCTCATCACCGGGCGAGCCAGTCAAATTCGAAGATCCGCTGGTGACCGACGGTCGCCGGTGGGACCTGGCGCACACGAAGGAATTACTAAGATGGCGAAACTCAGCACCGACGACCTGCTCGACGCGTTCAAGGAGATGACCCTCCTGGAGCTGTCGGAGTTCGTCAAGCAGTTCGAGGAGACGTTCGACGTGAAGGCCGTCGCCCCAGTCGCGGCCGTCGCCGCCGCGCCCGCTAGCGCGACGGGCGCGGAGGCCGCGGAAGAGGAGCAGGACGAGTTCGACGTCATCATCGAAGCCGCGGGTGAGAAGAAGATCCAGGTCATCAAGGAGGTCCGCAGCCTCACGAGCCTTGGCCTCAAGGAGGCCAAGGACCTGGTCGACAGCGCTCCGAAGGCGCTGCTCGAGAAGGTCAACAAGGAGGCTGCGCAGAAGGCCAAGGCTGCCCTCGAGGGCGCCGGGGCGAAGGTCACCGTCAAGTAGGGCCGATCTCGCCGCATTGCCGAGGGGCGGCCACCCGATCGGGTGGCCGCCCCCGCGTCCTTCATGATCCCGGTAGCTTTTCTGCGAATACTTCTAAGAAGTGGCCGGGATCATGAGGGTCCCGCGTGGCGTCGCACTCGCCGTCGGTACGGCGCGAATTCGCTCAAGTTCACGCCCGCCGTCCCCGCCCGTGTGCGCAGACGCGGCACTGACGCGTCTTTAAGCGCCTCGTGGCGGGACTGACGCGGGACTGACGCGGAACTGACGCGGAACTGACGCGGAACTGACATCATGCGGCGCCAGCGTGCCGTGAACCGCCAGCAGCCCGGTGGGGAGCCGTGCTGGCGCGGCGCGGCGCAGCCTGGGTCGTGGGCGCAGGGCCCGGCCGCCGTCAGGGGGAAATAACCTCTCTACCCGCCTGATCGCGGCGTCACACCTGCCGGGCCTGTGGCGTCCCTCACGTCCCCTGAGATGCCGGTATATCGGTGTGCGGGCTTGACGTACGCTCGCTGACGAGCGATGCTGCGGAGCAACCGTGAATCTCATAGTGGCGTACAGTTGGACAGCAGTGTAGCGTTCGGCTACACTGCCCTTTTGCGCTGCACTCTAACGTCCTCGGCCCTCCTCGAACTCCCGCGGCGAGCCCGCTGGGCGTTTTGTGTGCGTGCGGTGATTGTCCGCCACAAGCTTGGAAGGACCCCTGTTGGCAGCCTCGCGCAGCGCTTCAGCTAACACTCTCGGTCCGCGTCGCGTCTCCTTCGCGCGCATCAAGGAGCCTCTCGAGGTTCCTGATCTTCTTGCACTGCAGACCGAGTCATTCGACTGGCTTCTCGGCAACGAGAACTGGAAGGCCCGGGTCGCGGAGGCCAAGAAGACCGGCCGCAAGGATATCCCGGAGCAATCCGGCCTAGAGGAGATCTTCGAAGAGATCAGCCCCATCGAGGACTTCTCTGGGACCATGTCACTCTCGTTCCGTGATCATAGGTTCGAGCCGCCCAAGTACTCCGTCGAGGAGTGCAAGGACAAGGACATGACCTTTGCCGCCCCGATGTTCGTGACGGCGGAGTTCATCAATAACAGCACCGGCGAGATCAAGAGCCAGACGGTGTTCATGGGTGACTTCCCCCTCATGACGCCAAAGGGCACGTTCATCATCAACGGCACCGAGCGTGTCGTGGTGTCGCAACTCGTCCGCTCGCCAGGCGTCTACTTCGACCGCCAGGTCGACAAGACCTCCGACAAGGACGTCTACAGCTGCAAGGTCATCCCGTCCCGTGGCGCGTGGCTGGAGTTCGAGGTCGATAAGCGGGACAGCGTCGGCGTGCGCATCGACCGCAAGCGCAAGCAGGGCGTCACCGTCCTGCTGAAGGCGCTCGGCTGGGACGAGGCGAAGATCCTCGCCCGCTTCGGCGATTACGAGTCCATGCGCACCACGCTGGAGAAGGACCACACGTCCGGCCAGGACGACGCGCTGCTCGACATCTACCGCAAGCTGCGCCCGGGTGAACCGCCGACCCGCGAGTCCGCGCAGACCCTGCTCGAGAACCTGTACTTCAACCCGAAGCGGTACGACCTCGCCAAGGTCGGCAGGTACAAGGTCAACAAGAAGCTTGGCCTCGACGCGCCGATCGCCCGGGGCACGCTGTCCGAGGATGACATCGTCGCCACGATTGAGTACCTCGTCCGGCTGCACGCGGGCGAGGAGGAGATCATTGCCGGCGACGTCGCGGTCCCTGTCGAGACCGACGACATCGACCACTTCGGCAACCGGCGGCTGCGCACCGTCGGCGAGCTCATCCAGAACCAGGTGCGCCTTGGCCTCGCGCGCATGGAGCGCGTGGTCAGGGAGCGGATGACCACCCAGGACGTCGAGGCGATCACGCCGCAGACGCTGATCAACATCCGGCCGGTCGTGGCGTCCATCAAGGAGTTCTTCGGTACCAGCCAGCTCTCGCAGTTCATGGACCAGACCAACCCGCTCGCCGGGCTCACCCACAAGCGGCGCCTTTCCGCGCTCGGTCCGGGCGGCCTCTCCCGGGAGCGGGCCGGCTTCGAGGTGCGTGACGTGCACCCGTCGCACTATGGCCGGATGTGCCCGATCGAGACGCCTGAAGGCCCGAACATCGGCCTTATCGGCTCGCTGTCCTCGTATGGGCGGGTGAACTCCTTCGGCTTCGTCGAAACCCCGTACCGCAAGGTTCAGAGCGGCAGTGTCACCGAGCAGATCGACTACCTGACCGCGGACGAGGAGGATAGGCACGTCATCGCGCAGGCGAACACACCGCTTTCCGCCGACGGGTCGTTCGCCGAGGACCGCGTGCTCGTCAGGCGGAAGGGCGGCGAGGTCGACTACATCCAGCCCGATGACGTCGACTACATGGACGTCTCGCCGCGGCAGATGGTTTCGGTCGCGACCGCGATGATCCCGTTCCTGGAGCACGATGACGCGAACCGTGCGCTGATGGGCTCTAACATGCAGCGCCAGTCGGTGCCGCTGCTCCGCAGCGAGGCACCGCTCGTGGGCACCGGCATGGAGTACCGCGCGGCGACCGATGCCGGCGATGTGATCGTCGCTGAGAAGGCGGGCGTGGCCGAGGAGGTCTCGGCGGATTACGTGACGATCGCGGCCGACGATGGCACCAGGACGACCTACCGCGTGGCCAAGTTCCGGCGTTCCAACCAGGGCACGTGCTTCAACCAGAAGCCGATCGTGGACGAGGGCCAGCGGGTTGAGGCCGGTCAGGTCATCGCGGATGGCCCGTGCACGTCCGGCGGTGAGATGGCGCTCGGCAAGAACCTCCTCGTGGCGTTCATGCCCTGGGAGGGTCACAACTACGAGGACGCCATCATCCTGTCTCAGCGGCTGGTCCGCGACGACGTCCTCTCCTCCATTCATATCGAGGAGTATGAGGTCGACGCTCGCGACACCAAGCTCGGGCCCGAGGAGATCACCAGGGACATCCCAAACGTCTCCGATGACGTGCTCGCCGACCTCGACGAACGCGGCATCATCCGGATCGGCGCCGAGGTCGTCACTGGCGACATCCTGGTGGGCAAGGTGACACCGAAGGGGGAGACCGAGCTCACCCCGGAGGAGCGGCTGCTACGTGCCATCTTCGGTGAGAAGGCCCGTGAGGTCCGCGACACGTCGCTGAAGGTGCCGCACGGCGAGGAGGGCAAGGTCATCGGTGTCCGCGTCTTCACCAGGGAGGACGGCGACGAGCTTCCTCCGGGCGTGAACGAGCTCGTACGCGTCTACGTGGCGCAGAAGCGCAAGATCACCGATGGTGACAAGCTGGCAGGCCGGCACGGTAACAAGGGCGTGATCGCCAAGATCCTGCCCGCCGAGGACATGCCGTTCCTCGAGGACGGCACGCCGGTGGACATCGTGCTCAACCCGCTCGGCGTGCCCGGCCGGATGAACGTAGGCCAGGTGCTCGAGACGCACCTCGGGTGGGTGGCGCAGGCCGGTTGGAAGATCTCTGGCGACGATCCGTGGCACAAGCGGCTGCACCAGATCGGCGCCGATGAGGCGCCAGCGGGAACTTCGGTGGCCACGCCGGTGTTCGACGGTGCACGCGAGGAGGAGATCACCGGCCTGCTCGCCTCCGCGCTGCCCAACCGCGACGGCAAGCGCCTGGTCGGCGGCAGCGGTAAGGCGCGCATGTTCGATGGCAGGACGGGTGAGCCGTTCCGGGATCCGATTGCGGTCGGCTACATCTACATCCTCAAGCTGCTGCACCTCGTCGATGACAAGATCCACGCCCGGTCGACGGGCCCGTACTCAATGATCACTCAGCAGCCGCTTGGTGGTAAGGCGCAGTTCGGCGGCCAGCGGTTCGGTGAGATGGAGGTCTGGGCGCTCGAGGCCTACGGGGCTGCCTACGCTCTGCAGGAGCTTCTCACCATCAAGTCGGACGACGTTCTCGGCCGGGTCAAGGTGTACGAGGCGATCGTCAAGGGCGAGAACATCCCGGAGCCGGGCATACCTGAGTCCTTCAAGGTGCTGATCAAAGAGATGCAGTCGCTCTGCCTCAACGTCGAGGTGCTTTCGAGCGACGGCGTCTCTATTGAGATGCGTGATACGGACGAGGACGTCTTCCGCGCAGCGGAGGAGCTCGGCATCGACCTGTCCCGGCGCGAGCCGAGCAGCGTTGAAGAGGTCTGAAGCGTGTCTGGCAGGCACGCTCCAGAAGCCGCGAACTACCCAGGGGATGACTAAGTGCTCGACGTCAACTTCTTCGACGACCTGCGTATCGGTCTAGCCACCGCTGACGACATCCGGCAGTGGTCGCACGGCGAGGTCAAGAAGCCGGAAACCATCAACTACCGCACCCTCAAGCCAGAGAAGGACGGGCTCTTCTGCGAGAAGATCTTCGGCCCGACCCGGGACTGGGAGTGCTACTGCGGTAAGTACAAGCGGGTCAGGTTCAAGGGCATCATCTGCGAGCGGTGCGGCGTAGAGGTCACCCGCGCCAAGGTGCGGCGCGAGCGGATGGGTCACATCGAGCTGGCCGCGCCGGTCACCCATATCTGGTACTTCAAGGGTGTGCCAAGCCGGCTCGGTTACCTGCTCGACCTGGCGCCGAAGGACCTGGAGAAGGTCATCTACTTCGCCGCTTACATGATCACTTATGTGGACGAGGACTCCCGGGGCCGTGACCTGCCCTCGCTCGAGGCAAGGATCTCGGTGGAGCGGCAGCAGCTCGAACAGCGCCGCGACAATGACATTGAGGCCCGGCAGGCGAAGCTCGAGTCCGATCTCGCCGAGCTTGAGGCGTCGGGCGCCAAGGGCGACGCGCGGCGCAAGGTCCGTGAGAGCTCCGATCGGGAGTGCAGGCAGATTCGTGACCGCGTGCAGAAGGAACTGGACAGGCTCGAGGAGGTCTGGAGCCGGTTCAAGGGCCTGAAGGTCCAGGATCTCGAGGGTGACGAGCTGCTCTACCGCGAGATGCGGGACAGATTCGGCAGGTATTTCCGCGGCGGGATGGGCGCCCAGGCAATTCAGGAGCGGCTGGCTGGCTTCGACCTGGAGGAGGAGGCGCAGAGGCTGCGGGACACCATCCGCACGGGCAAGGGCCAGAAGAAGGCACGGGCGCTGAAGCGGCTCAAGGTCGTGTCGGCGTTCCTGAACACCCGCAACACCCCGATGGGCATGGTGCTCGACTGCATTCCGGTGATTCCGCCGGACCTGCGGCCGATGGTGCAGCTCGACGGCGGGCGCTTCGCCACCTCGGACCTGAACGACCTGTACCGCCGGGTCATTAACAGGAACAATCGGCTCAAGCGGCTGCTCGACCTCGGCGCGCCCGAGATCATCGTGAACAACGAGAAGCGGATGCTGCAAGAGGCCGTCGACTCGCTGTTCGACAACGGCCGCCGCGGCAGGCCGGTCACCGGCCCGGGCAACCGCCCGCTCAAGTCGCTGTCTGACATGCTCAAGGGCAAGCAGGGCCGGTTCAGGCAGAACCTGCTAGGCAAGCGTGTCGACTACTCGGGCCGGTCGGTCATCGTGGTCGGGCCGCAGCTCAAGCTGCACCAGTGTGGCCTGCCGAAGCAGATGGCGCTCGAGCTGTTCAAGCCGTTCGTGATGAAGCGGCTTGTGGACCTCAACCACGCGCAGAACATCAAGTCGGCCAAGCGGATGGTGGAGCGTGCCCGCGCGGTCGTATGGGACGTGCTCGAAGAGGTCATCACCGAGCACCCGGTGCTGCTCAACCGCGCGCCGACCCTGCACAGGCTCGGCATCCAGGCGTTCGAGCCGCAACTGGTCGAGGGCAAGGCGATCCAGATCCACCCGCTCGTGTGCACCGCGTTCAACGCGGACTTCGACGGTGACCAGATGGCGGTTCACCTGCCGCTGTCGGCCGAGGCTCAGGCCGAGGCCCGGATCCTGATGCTTTCCACCAACAACATCCTCAAGCCGGCCGACGGCAAGCCGGTCACCATGCCCACTCAGGACATGGTGATCGGGCTGTACTGGCTGACCGCGGAATCCCCGGGCGCCGAGGGGGAGGGGCGCGCGTTCGCCTCGCCGTCCGAGGCCATCATGGCCCAAGACCGTGGGGAGATCGATGTCCGCGCGAAAGTCGAGGTGCGGCTCAACGGCGTGACCCCGCCGCTGGGCTTCGAGCCGCCGGAAGGCTGGGTGCCAGGTGAGCCGATCAGGATTCCGACCACGCTCGGCCGGTGCATCTTCAACGAGACGCTGCCCGCGGACTTTCCGTTCGTGAACTACGAGGTTGGCAAGAAGCAGCTTTCCGCGATCGTCAACGAGCTTGCGGAGAGCTACCCGAAGGTGGAGGTGGCCGCGGCGCTCGACGCGCTCAAGGACGCCGGTTTCCACTGGGCGACCCGGGCCGGCCTGACCATCGCCATCGAGGATGTGGTGGCGCCGCCGCACAAGCAGGAGATCCTGGAGTCCTACGACAAGCGTGCCGACAAGGTGCAGCGCGAGTACGAGCGCGGCCTGATCACCGACGAGGAGCGCCGTCAGGAGCTCATCGAGATCTGGACGCACGCGACCGCGGCCGTGGCGCAGGACATGGAGTCGGCCTTCCCGCAGACCAACTCGGTCTGGATGATGGTCAACTCCGGCGCCCGCGGTAACCCGATGCAGGTGCGGCAGATCGCAGGCATGCGTGGCCTGGTATCCAACCCGAAGGGCGAGACCATCCCGACGCCGATCAAGTCCAGTTTCCGCGAGGGGCTTTCCGTGGTGGAGTACTTCATCTCCACCCACGGTGCCCGCAAGGGCCTGGCTGACACCGCGCTGCGTACCGCGGACTCCGGGTACCTCACCCGGCGCCTGGTCGATGTGGCGCAGGACGTGATCGTGCGGCAGGAGGACTGCGGCACGGACAGGTCGATACCGATGCGGATCGCGGAGCAGGGTGCCGACGGCGCGCTGCGCAAGGTCGTCAATATCGAGAACACGGGCACCGGCCGTACCCTCGCAGCCGATGTCGAGGCCGAGGGCAGGGTGCTCGCGAAGGCCGGGACGGACACGACAGAGGTGATGATCGACAAGCTGACAGCGGCAGGGGTGGAGACGGTCCGCACCTACAGCGTGCTCGTCTGCGAGTCCAGGATCGGCGTCTGCGCCAAGTGCTATGGGCGCTCGCTGGCAACGGGCAAGCGGGTCGACGTCGGCGAGGCGGTCGGCATCGTCGCGGCACAGTCGATTGGTGAGCCGGGTACGCAGCTGACCATGCGGACCTTCCACACCGGAGGTGTGGCTGGTCAGGACATCACCCACGGCCTGCCGAGGATCCAGGAACTCTTCGAGGCCCGGATCCCGAAGGGCATGGCGCCGATCAGCGAGGCCGAGGGCCGCGTCCGGATCGAGGAGACCGAGAAGACACGCAAGATCGTCATCGTCCCGGACAACGGCACGGACGAGCTGGCCTACCAGGTGCCGATGCGGTCGCGCCTGATGGTAAGCGAGGGTGAGCACGTTCAGGTGGGCCAGCAGCTCATCCAGGGCGCGGTCAACCCGCACGAGGTGCTGAGGATCCTCGGTGCCCGTGAGCTCCAGCTGCACCTGGTGGACGAGGTGCAGGAGGTCTACCGCTCTCAGGGTGTGTCGATCCACGACAAGCACATCGAGATCATCGTCAGGCAGATGCTCAAGCGGGTGAACGTGCTCGAGTCTGGCGAC
>Ga0335081_10019234_pt1 | contig 11044 bp, 7 predicted proteins | sample Lox_Sample_35_FD_206713 | JGI IMG/M metagenome (GOLD analysis project Ga0335081, IMG submission 206713) | Soil microbial communities from Loxahatchee National Wildlife Refuge, Florida, United States - Lox_Sample_3.5 | ecosystem: Environmental > Terrestrial > Soil > Wetlands | place: USA: Florida...
CCAATTCGGCGCTCGCTCGCTGGTCGACACAGCTCGGCCTCGACTATGAAGGCGCGGCATTCACGATCAACGGAGATGTGCACGCATCGGAGCGCCAGGGGCTGATCATTGCGGCGGAGAACCCGCTCGACCGCGCCCGCATGGCCCTGCTGATCGCCGGCAACGATGCTCTCAGCACGGTGAAAGCGCAAGACACCGAAATGTCGGCGCATCAGTTCATCGTCTTCCGCGATGGTGACAGCGCGGTGAGAGGATTCTTGAACGTGGCCAGATCGTCGGTTCAGCGAGCGCGCGCCGGCAATTGAGTCAGGAAGTGCTCGAATCGATCGTTGCTTTGAAAGGGCACGACTTTTGTCGGGTATCCATGGGCCTTCGGCCCACCCAAACGGGTGAAAAGCTTGGGCAGGGTGCCCCAGGTCCGGGGTCCCCGCGAACCGGTTCTTGTTCGCGGGGTGGAGGTCCGTGTTTTCGGACCTGGGATAATTGGTTGCCCCGCCCTTTTTGCCCGTCCGCGGCTGCGGACGGGCGAAAGGGTGGGATTCGATGCGCATGTTTTCGACCGTGCCGATCAAAGGCCTCTATTGTTTGAATTCCGACGGTCCCCTGCGCCCTGTGAAGGAATGTAGAGCGGTCATGTCGCCCCTTATTTCGTCGCGCGAATCTGCGTGATCGTTCCGTCCGCGTTGCTGGAGACCCACAAGCTGGTGCCATCGAAAACCGATCCGACCGGGTAATGGCCGGCGGAATAGGACCCGAGGATCGATCCGGAGCCGGGCTGAATCTTGACTGCTGTGTTGCCGCTGAAGTTGATCAGCCACACGTTGGTGCCATCGAAGGTGAGAGACGTGGCGACGTCTCCCGGGACGTAGGACTCGGCGATGTCACCGGAATCGGCGGCAATCTTATCGAGGTCGCCGGTGCCGGTGCTGACCCAGATGTAGAGGCCATCGAAGGTGACCGCTTCGGGCGCGGTAACCGTCGTCGTGCCCGCTGTGCCGCCATTCGCCACGTAGATTTCGGTTATGCCTGCGCCTTCGCAGGCGACCCAGATATGCCCGTTGCCGTCGTAGACCATCGAGACAGGATCGGCGCCCACCGGATAGGGGCCGGCTATGTCTCCTGTGGAAACCCGGATCTTGGTGACCGTGCTGTCGTTGTGGTTGGCCACCCACATATTCGTGCCGTCGAAGGCCAGCGCGAGAGGATACTTTCCCACCGGATAGGTGTCGACGAGCGCGCCGGTCGCAGCCACTAATTCAGTGACCGTGTCTCCGTCGCGATTGGCGACCCAGATGTGGGTGCCGTCGAATGCGGCAGCGATGGGGTACGCGTCAGTCGTATAGGTGGCGACGACCTCTCCGGTGCCGCGAGAGAATTTGGCGACCTTGTTGGCCGACGGCTCGGTGACCCAGATGTAGGCACCATCGAACGCCAGGCCGTTCGCCGTGTTGGCTACCGGGGGTATCACGATGGGATAGGTCGACGAACCCCACATGCCAAGGGCGGCTTGCATTTCGGCCGCGCTCGGGCCGCTTCCGCCCGTTCCCGGCGGTCCCTGCGGTCCGGCGGGGCCCTGCGGACCAGCCGGTCCGGCAGGTCCCACAGCGCCCGTCTTTCCTGTCGCACCTGTCAGGCCGATCGCGCCTTGTGGCCCGGCGGGTCCGGTCTTGCCCTGCGGCCCCTGCGGCCCGGCGGGACCGCGAACGCCCGGCTCCCCGATGGCGATCTCCAACTCGGGCGGGTGGCTTGTCGTCGTGCTCTCCTTGCTGTCTAGGTACAAACGCGAATTGATACCTCCCGAAGCCACCAGGACAAATCCGTTGTTGGGCGCCGCGCCGCTCATCCATTTCTGCACGGCCGACGTCACATCGATTTCGAGGTACTGATTCTTGAAGGGGTTATTTGCACTGGTGTTTTGCAGGGCGCCCAGGGGCGGAGCCGTAGCGTAAGTCAGGGACGACTCGCTTCACTGAGCACCGGCCAGGTAAACCTTGACGACGCTGCTGCCGATCACCTTATTGGCAAAAAGCCGCAGCATGGCTTTGTCCACTTTGGCGCCGGCGGGCAGACCCGAAAGGTCGAACTTGATGTAAACGGACGAACCATGCCCAAGGGCGAGATCGGGCTGGCTCCCGTAATTCGAGTTTGGAAAGCCGGCATCGGTATCGGTGTCCGCACTCAGAAGCGCGGACTGCGCATAGATGAGGGTGGCGGGAAGAAGGCCGGCGAGAAGGACGACTCGGGGCAAAGCAGAGACTCTCATGGTCATGCTCTCAAGGAAAGGCGGACGGCGCTTTCAATCGGAACATGCGCGAAAGGAATGCCAAATTGGGTCAGGGGTTCCCAAGAAATGATCCGAAAGAGGGCCAGGCGGAGCGCCGTCGGCTCAAATGCATTGGAAGCGCGGTCGACGATCTACTTCGTCGTCGGGATCTTTGTAAGCGTGCCATCCTGGTCGTTGGTCACCCAGAGATTGGCGCCATCGAATACCGAGCCATAGGGGAAGCCTCCTACGTTGTACGTGGCGAGCGTATCGCCGGTGCTGGCCAGCAACTTGGTCACGGTATTGGTCGCGCCGTTCACGACCCAGAGGTTGGTTCCGTCAAAGGTCAGCGACTCGGGCTCGTTGGCGACTTTGAAGGTGCCCACCACTGTGGCGTCGGAGTCGCGGATCTTGTAGACGTTGCCGTCGAAGTTCCCGAACCAGACGTTGGCGCCGTCGAAGGCGACGCTGAGGTTGGGACTGCCGCCCAGCGCAAAGGTGCCGAAGACTTTCCCGGTGCTGGCATCGACGGTGGTGTAGTTGTTCGAGTTGCCGCACGCCCAGATGATGGCGCCGTCCGATGCCAGGCAGTCCGGCCCCCAGCCCAGATGGATGTCCAGGACCACGGATCCAGTGGCGGGATCGAGCTTGGTCAGATAGCCGTCGGTGGCGCTGCCGACCCAGATGTTGGCACCATCCCAGAGGATCGACTTGGGCTCGGCGCGTGTGGTGTAGGTATGGACGACCGATCCATTGGAGGGATCGATCACGGAAACACTGCTGCCGAGCTGGTTGGCGACCCAGATTTGCGTCCCGTCGAAAACCATACGATTGGGGTCCGAGGCGACAGTGGTCGTGCCCAGGATCTTTCCGGAGGCCGCTGACACCTCCGTCACCGTGCCGTTGGTGTTGTTTGCCACCCAGAGATTGGCCCCGTCGAAGGCCACGCCGAGCGCGTTATCGCCGGTGTGCGGCGTCACGGCATCATAGGTCGTCGGAAACCAGATGTTCAGCGCGCCGCGGATTTCCGCCGGCCCTGGGGCACCGGAGCCGGTTCCAGGCGGACCTTGCGGACCGGTCGGCCCCCGTGGACCGGTAGGACCAGCCGGGCCGGTGGCGCCGGTTGCGCCCTGCGGACCCGTGGGACCGGTCGCTCCGGTAGCGCCGGGCTGTCCCTGGAGACCATTTTTTCCAGCGGAACCCTGAGGGCCGGCGGGGCCCTGCGGACCGGCAGGCCCCTGCACGCCGGGCTCGCCTGCCGAAATCTCAAGCGCCGGCAGGTGGCTGGTGCTCGTGTTTTCCTTGCTGTCGAACCGCATGTCTCCAACGTTGTTCGCGGTTACCAGGACGAAGCCGTTGTTGGGCGAGGCGCCGCTCGCCCATTTCTGCACCTCTGAAGTCACATCGATCTGCACGAACCCGTTTGCCGTAACCGGGATTGCGACTCGGTTGATCCGTGGTCCGCGCGCCGGGGCCGTTTGAAATTTGAGGCTGGTCTCGGTCCATTTCCCATTGACTGCGAAGACGTTGATCTCGCCCGTATTCACAACCGTTTCCGGATAGAGCTTCAAAGTGGCTTTGTCGATTTTGGCGCCTCGGGGCACGACAGAAATATCGAACCGGATGTAGCCCTCATAGCAGCTCCCGACATAAATGAGCGGTTCATTCCCTTTGAAGGCTTTGCCACACGAGGTAGTGGACGAATCGTCGGTGAGCAGCGCAGATTGGGCGGATCCGGCTGTGGCTGGAAAAAGACAGGCAAGGAGCGCAAGTCGGGAAACAACCTTGGCCTTCATGGTCGTACCCTCGATTGGGGGTTGAGGGCGAATTATAGAGTATGCGCGCCAGGAAGGCGAGAAAGTTCGACGAATTCCCACCGGGTGAGCCGCTCGCAGAGTGCGCGCCGACCGGGAGCCGGGGCCGGCACGGGCTTGCCTGCCGGAAAACGAGCATTGCCTGGCAACAATCCTCCCATTCGTCACTCTTCCTGTTTACGCTATAGCAGAAAATGGAATATAGTCTTGCGCATGGCTCGACGAAGCGACGACGATCCGATGCCCGAGCACTTTCTTCCCCTCCATCGTGACACGTTTCAGATCCTGGTGTCGCTGGCCGACCGCGACCGGCACGGTTATTCGATTCTGCTCGATATCGCCGAGCGCACTGGCGATGCACGTTCGATCACGCCCAGCACTCTGTACAGCTCCATTCGGCGGCTGCTCGAAAGCGGCCTGATCAAGGAGCTGCATGAACGTCCCAACGCCGAGCACGATCCGCGGCGCCGCTACTATCGCCTGACCGCGCAGGGACGTCGGGTAGCCGAGCTCGAAGCCCGGCGGCTTGAGCGGCTGCTGCGCGACGCGCGCAGCGGCGGCCTCCTCGCAAAACGGAGCTGACGCATGCGCGAATCAGGTATCGCTCTCCGGCTCTATCGGTTGCTGCTTAAGCTCTATCCGGCGCAGTTTCGCGAAGATTACGAGCGCGAAGTGCTGGCGATCTTTGCGCGTGAGTGGTCCAGGCAGCCCGGCCCCGCCGCCGCGCTCGGGTACTTCATCACGGTGGCGACAGCGGTTTTGACCGACGCGCCGAAGGAGCATTTCGCCATGTTGACGAGCGATCTTCGTCATGCGCTTCGCCGGTCGGTGCGGAGTCCGTGGTTCACGCTTGTGGCTGTCGCCACGTTGGCTCTGGGCATGGGCGTGAATTCGGCGCTCTTCAGCGTGGTCAGATCCGTGCTTCTTCAAAAGCTGCCCTTCGCCAAGCCGGACGAGCTGGTGCGCGTGTGGATTCGCAATCCCAAGCAGGGCTACGAGCACGACATCTCGAACTGGCCGCGACTGCAAGACTGGCGCCGCGCAAGCTGTTTTCAGTCCGTGGCGGGATTCACCGGCGCGCGGCTGATTCTGACCGGCGGCGCGGAGCCACTGCAACTGCATGGAGCCTCAGTTACCGCGAACTTCTTTGCCACGATGGGCGTTCGCCCGTTCCTGGGCCACGACTTCGAAGCCGGCGATGAAGTGCCGGGGCGGCCGCGCAAGGTGATCCTGAGCGATAGCCTCTGGCTGACCCGGTTTGGAGGCGATCCGGCGATCGTCGGTCGGCAGCTCCAATTGAACGGCTTCTCCTACGAAGTGGCCGGCGTGGCGCCGCCGCAGATGCGCTTTCCCGAGCGCGATCTGGACTTCTGGACTCCTCTGGTGGTGGACGACCGCGGCCGGCGATCGCGCGGGGCTTTCTGGCTCAATGTCGCGGCGCGGCTGCGCGACGGCGTGACCCTGCGCCGGGCGCAGAGCGAGATGGATGCTTATGCACGGGCATTGGCCGAGCAGCACCCCGAAGACCGCGACCTGAATGGCATTGCGCTCGAGAGCCTGCAGGATGACCTGACCGCTCCGATCCGGCCGGGGCTGACCATCCTTACCGGTGCCGTTGTCTTCATTCTGCTCATCTGCTGCGCCAATATCGCCGGAATGCTCTCGGCGCGCGCCTCCGATCGAACGCAGGAGTTGTCCATTCGCGCGGCGCTGGGCGCAGGACGCGCCCGCGCGGTGCGCCATCTGCTCACCGAGGCGCTGCTGCTCTTCGTGGTAGGCGGCGCGGCGGGAGTTGGCGCAGCCTACGCGGGAGTTGCAATTCTGCTGCGCCTCGCGCCTCCGGAGTTGCCGCAACTGCAGGATACGAAGCTCGATCTCACGGCCGCCGCATTCACGCTGGCTGTTTCCGTTGCGTCGGGACTGATCTTTGGCCTGATGCCGGCGCTGCAGGCATCGCGCCTCGATATCGTCCGCAATCTTCGCCAGGGCGCTCGCGGAGCTTCGGGCCATCTCGACAGCCGCCGCTTCCGCACCCTACTCACGATCGGTGAGATGGCGCTGGCAATGATCCTGCTGACCGGGTCCTGGCTGCTGATCCGGAGCTTTCAACACATGGAGCAGGTCGCACCCGGGTATGACTCGCGCGATGTCTCGATCGCCACGATGCAGTTACCGGGAACGAAGTATCCTGACCCGCAGGCGATCAACTTCTACACCCAGCTGATCGATCGGGTGCGCCAGACGCAGGGCATTGAATCAGCGGCCGGAATTACCAATTTCTTTCTTGGGCGCCTTCCGGATTCAGCCACCTTCAGCATCGAAGGACGTCCGGAAAGGATCACTGTGCCGCTGACGACCGATTCGGTGACACCCGGATTCTTTTCGATGATGAAGATTCCGCTGCTGCGCGGCCGGCTCTTCAATGCGGGAGACAGGGCCGATTCGCAACCGGTCATCCTCATCAACAACACCACAGCCGGGCGCTATTGGCCGGGAGCGAATCCTCTCGGGCACCGCATCACCTTCGGCGACATCGGGGCGAACGGCGCACGCTGGTACACGATAGTGGGCGTGGTCGCCGACACCACGCGAGCCGGCGCCGATCAGCCGGTCTTCACCGAGTCCTACACCCCCCTTTCGCAAAACGCCTCGCGCGGCATGGAAATTCTGATTCGCGGCTCGGGCGCTCAGAGCGCTCTGCAGGCCGCGGTGCACGCGCTCGACCCCAATCAGCCCGTCGTTCATTTCACCACGCTCGATGCCGCGCAGGGCGATCAGACCGCACTGCGGCGGTTCACGACATTTCTCCTCACCCTCTTTGCATTGACTGCAGCCGCGACTACCGGCGTCGGCCTGTATGGCCTGATTTCCTATCTGGTCACGCAGCGGCAGCAGGAATTCGGCATCCGCTTCGCCCTGGGCGCGCGCGCTGGAGATGTCTTCGGCATCGTGATCCGGCGCGTAGCCGTCATGGCCGCGATCGGGCTCGGTCTGGGCGCGGCAGGAGCGTTGAGCCTCACCAGGTTGCTGAGCGCGATGCTTTTCGGCGTAGGACGATTCGACGCCGGCAGTTACCTGGCTGCCGCCGGCGGATTGGCCCTGGTCTGTCTCATTGCGGCGGTTTCTCCGGCCATCCGCGCCGCGCGCACCGATCCGCTCATCGCCATTCGCGCCGAGTGAACCGGAGACGCAGCGGTTCGCGTCAAATGGGGCGCATGCATGCTGCACGCTCCTGAGCAGGTCTCACGCGCTGGCAAATGCCATTACTGACTTTCCAAAAACTCGCAGACCATCCGGCTGAATTCAGAGGGCTTTTCCAGGTACATGAGATGGCCCACATCGTGAATGACCACGCGTCGGGCCCTGGGTATACCGGCCTCGATGGCGCCGGCATGCGCATGAACATCGGGAATGTCAGCATCGCCAACCAGCAGCAACGTGGGGATGCGAATCTCTCCCAACCGCGGCAGCGCCGCCTTAACCGGAAGTTCGAGTTCAGGATGGGTAAGGTCTTGCGGGTTCGCGTTCAGAATGGCAGCCATTCGCTTGCGGGCGGCGTCGCTTCCCGGCGCGGTCAGATACTTGTCTTTGATGGCAGCGGCAATGGCGCCCTGAGTGTCTCCCTTTTCGAGCGCCTGGCCTAGAGCTTGTCCGCGCTCCAGGAAATGTCTTGAATACGGCATACCGCCGACCACCGCGCCCACCAGTACAAGCTGCTCCACTATTTCCGGATGGTCCAGCGTGAAGTCGATGGAAATTTCTCCGCCGTGCGAGCTGCCCACAATCGACGCGTGTTTCAGATTCAGGTGATGCAGAATCGCCCCGAGATCGTCCGCTGCGTAGTGCCAGTGGGAGGCCGCCGGAGATCGTCCGTATCCCGGGCGATCGTAGCGGATGGCGTGAAAATGCTTGCAGAATTCCGGCCAAACGTCGTCCCAGACGGAGGAATCCAAAACGCCATCATGCACCAGCACCACCGCGCGCGGCCCTGAGCCGCATTCCTCGTAATAGAGCTTCGCCCCGTCTACTTCTAGAAAAGATCCCGGGGGGGAAACGCTTTGTGCTTGTGCCGAAGCATTCCCGAGCCATCCGGCGGCAAGCCAGATAATGGCTGCCGCAAGTCGCATCTTCCTTGTCACTCGCGTTGACTCCTGCTTCTCCATCAGCGAGCAAGTCTCGCACTCGTTGCTCAGCTGACAGCACGAAACCGATAGTGTCCTGTAACTGAATTTCGCAGCATAACCGCTCTGTCATCCTGAGGAGCGAAGCGACGAAGGATCTGCGGTTTGGCTCCTCTGAATTATGCGACGAACTTCGGTTACACCACACTAGAGGATGCGACTAGCATACACGCTTCGAAACCCCGGACACAAAGCAAAGCGGCCCGCCAACGCGAGCCGCCTTGAATTATAAGTAATTCTAGATAGTCTGACGGTGAAACCGCAGCTACCACGCCGAGCCGGTGTCGTGCATGACAAACGATTCGATCCCAAGATATTCAGGGTAGGAGATCACGTTGCCGCTGTTATCTTCCATATCCACAGGAGTAGCCCCGTTGATATCAAAGAAGGCCGACGACTCGGTGTAGGCATAAGCGTCCCAGAAGGGATCCATGATGTAGTTTGTCAGGTTTGCCAGGCTGCCGCCGACGCTGGGCCGCTCGACCACCCACTCCGCCGAGTTACCCACCAGCTTAGTTCCGGACGGGGCGGTGAAGCCGATTTCCACAGCTTGGTTGTTGTTGTAATTCACGAGATAGGCATATCCCTGCGTGGCGGAGGTGTGCCAGATCTCCACGAACAGGTCGTCGCCGGGAGCGATGGGAAAGCCGCTGATGCGGACTTCGCCGTAGGGATACCACTCATACCACGCCGAGTAGTACGTCGAGTGGGTGCTGCCGGAGCAATAGGCATCGAACTCGAAGCCGGCCTGCAGCACATCTCCCGATCCCCAGCCATCGATACCGTTCCATGCGGAACCGTAGTCCCAGCCACCGGTGCAGGCGCCGAAGGCCTGTTCCGCAACGGGGACAGTGAAGTCATTGACCAGGAAGTAGAACGAGGAGGAGCCATAGCTGGTGGCGCCGCTGAAGTCGACATAGCCGCTCCAGTTCGACGAATAAGAAGTGTTGCGCGCCTGCGTGGAGAGCAACGGATTGTTTTCGACCGCGGAGGCATCGGCAAGCTTGGCGTGCTTGACCGGACCGTGGAAGATCGAAGTCTGTTCGAGTTTGGGAACGATGCGGTGCTTTGAGGCATTCATAGCCTTGAACCAGGTGGCATAGGCTTTCGCTTGCGTGAACTGGTTGGGACGGGGAGGAAAGCCGTGATAGGCGAGCTCTTCATCGGAGGCCGAGATGGGATCGAAGTCCGCGGCCGGAGCCTCGATGGTGGTGGCGCCAGGAAGATTAAGCGCGTGTTCGTTGGGCTGCAGGTGGCGAGTATTTTGGGCGGTGCCGTACATAGGCGCAGCTAGGACTAGAGCCGCCGCAAGAGCGGACGCAATGTTCTTCATATTCCTTCTATTCCTTTTCAGGGGGGATTTTCTCTGATCGCGAACCAGAGTGGGTAACTGCCCAGATAGTGGGATGAGGCCGCGCAGCGTTTCAAGGAATGGAAGATACCCGGACATCGGGTTTCTCTTCCCTGTTGCGACGGCGCCATGCAGGCCCGGACCAGTTTCATCCACGGTCTTCGTGAGAAACTCCGGGCTTGGGATAGTTAGCGCGGCCCTCCGCCTTTTCCCGGCGGATTTGTTTGTTCACGTACATTGCGGCATCGGCGGCGCTCAAAAGCAGATCCCTGGTGGTTCCGTCTTCCGGGTAAAGCGCGATGCCTACACTGGCCGAGCCATGGATCACCCATTCATCGGTGGCGAACGGCTTGTCAAAGCAACGTTCCAGCCGCAATGAGATTTCTTCAACTTCGGCGCGGTTGCGCACCCTGGGCAAAAGCACGGCGAATTCGTCGCCGCCCAGCCTGGCCAGCATATCGGCGCCGCGCAGTTGGCGCTTCATGCGAGCCGCCGCTTCGCGAAGGTACAGGTCTCCCACGCGGTGGCCATAGAGGTCATTTACCTGCTTGAAGTCATTCAGGTCGATGTAGATCAATCCCAACACGCCGGCCGCCCGGCGCGCCTGTTCTATCTGCTCACCCAGATACTTCTCCAGCGAGAATCGGTTATGGATGTCCGTAAGCAGGTCGAACTCGGAGCGATGAACCAGATCGGAAAAGAGCCGCCGGGTTTCAATCGCAAGCGTGGCCAGCGCCGCCGCCGTGGAAAGAGCATGTTCCTCCCCGGCGCGTATTTTGCTGCGCGGATTAAACGCGGCGTAGAAAGTTCCCAAAGGCGGGCCGGAGCGGGCCGCAATCGGCTCGTGAAGAACGCGAAACGAATCCAGGCGAGGTGGGCAGTTTCCCAGTTGCGCCCCATCCACAATCCGGCACCAGCAAGGCGCGTTGTTCAGCTTGAAGGAGACGAGTTCAGTGATCTTCTCGAGGATTTCGGCCAAAGGACGAGAGCCGTTGATGTCTTCGAGGATGTGGCCGCGCCGACGCTCAACCTCGGCGGCGGCGGCGTTCTGGCGGCGCACGGTGCGCTCCATCAGCCAGCTTCGGGCGCCGGCGGCAAACAGCAATGCGAGCAGGATGCCAACCAGGACGACGAGGTTACGGATGCTGAGCGGGGAAGGTTTGGCGACCACGGCGACGTCGTCGAAGTTACGCAGCAGAATGTCGAAGGTCACAGGCCCATGGAAAGCATCCGAGCTATGCAGGATGCAGATGCCTGTAACCCGTACTCTCGATCCCTCCGCCACTCTCTTCATCGGCAGCGGCTTGAGATTCCCCATGCCGGCGGGATGGTTGTAAATGGCGGAGAACAACTGCCCATTGGCATCCAGAACATATTCATCCCTGGCCGCAGCCCGCACTTCGGTAATGACTCGCCCCTCGGTGGAGACTAAGTC
>Ga0335081_10019236_pt1 | contig 11043 bp, 8 predicted proteins | sample Lox_Sample_35_FD_206713 | JGI IMG/M metagenome (GOLD analysis project Ga0335081, IMG submission 206713) | Soil microbial communities from Loxahatchee National Wildlife Refuge, Florida, United States - Lox_Sample_3.5 | ecosystem: Environmental > Terrestrial > Soil > Wetlands | place: USA: Florida...
CCACCTCCACTTGTCCTGGCTTGATCCGCACAAGGAGCGCCGTTTCACAGTCGTCGGGTCAAAGCGAATGGCAACCTTCGACGAGATGGCTCTGGAGGGCAAGATCACGGTCTACGACAAGGGCTTCGACGAAGATGCGCGAGGCTACGGCGAGTACATCACCCGGTCGGGGGAGATCTTCTGCCCGCGGATCGCCAATGTCGAGCCGCTGCGCGTGGAGTGCGAGCACTTCGTGGATTGCATCCGGCGCGGCGAGCAACCCCGCTCTAACGGCGTCAGCGGGCTGCGCGTCGTCCGGGTGCTCGGGCAACTGCAGCGCTCAATGGACCAGTGGCTGGGCGCCGGCGGCATCCCGGCGAGGTGAACATTCTGAGGCCCTGAGGATGCAGTTCGAGCTCGTATCCGGGGCCTATCTGGCGGCAGGCGCGGACGTTGCCGACGACGTCGAGCTCGCACCGGCGGCAGTCATCCACGCTCGCGTGCAGATCGGGCCGGGGGCACGGATCGGCGCCGGGGCCGTGATCGACCGCGATGTGCAGATCGGGCCGGGGGCACGGATCGGCGCCGGGGCCGTGATCGACCAGCAAGTGCGGATCGGGGGTGGCGCGCAGATCGGCGCCCGCGCCGTCGTTCACACCCGCACCGAGATCTGCGAACGCTGCGTGATCGAGGATGCGGCTGTGCTGGGCAAGCTCCCGCGACTGCGGCCGGGGTCCAGCGCAGCCGGTGGCGTACCGGGTGAGCTCGTGCTCGAACCCGGCGCGACCATCTGCTGTGGTGCGATCGTCTATGCCGGCAGCCGGATCGGCAGCGGTGCGATCATTGGCGATCACGCGGAGATTCGGGAACGGTCGACGATCGGTGCGCGCACCGTCGTCGGTCGCGGCTCAACGGTCGACTTCGATGCTCGCGTCGGCGCTCGCGTCCTGATCCAAACCGGGGTCTACGTGACCGGTAAGTCGATCGTCGAGGATGATGTGTTCGTCGCGCCGGGAGTATTCACCACCAATGACAACACGATGACCCGACATCCGCGCGATCAGCCATTGCGTGGCGCGGTGCTGCGACGCGCCTGTCGTGTCGGTGCGCGCGCCGTGCTCCTTCCCGGTGTGGTGATCGGCGAGGAAGCGTTCGTTGCCGCCGGGGCTGTCGTCACCCGGGACGTAGGTGAACGTGAGGTTGCGGTCGGCGTCCCCGCGCGCGTCGTGCGGCGTGTGCCCGATGAAGACCTACTCGAATGCTGGCGGTGAGCGGCGCGTCTCGGCTGGGTGCGAGTATCTGCGCCACACCCGACAACGAAGATGAGGAGGTCGTGATGGAGACCTGGGACATCCGCTCGCTCCCAATCGAGCCCCACCATCCGCAGGTGCTGCGCTCCGACGACGAAACGCGTGCGATCGCGATCCACCTTCCAGCGGGGGAGGAGCTTCAGGAGCACCAGGTTCACGAACGCACCTACCTGCTCGTGGCCGACGGCGAGATCGAAGTCTCTGACGCCGGCGAGACTGTCGTCGGCGGCCCTGGATTCCTGTCGCATTTCGAGCCCAACGAGCGGCGCACGGTGCGCGCTCGCGGCGACTCGCGACTCGTGTTGGTACTGGCGCCGTGGCCGGGCGTGGGACATCCGTCACGCGCCGCCTAGGCCACGCGCAACAATTAGGGCCCGTTCAAGAATCAGCGCTCGGATCTGACGAGTGGCTGGGCGTGTCGGGCGTCGCCGGCTCGGCTGTGCGTCAGGAGGAGGGCCCTCGCGGGGCACTGACGCGGTCGCCGTCTCGGCGGCCGTGGCGGCTGCAGTCGAGAAGTGCGGCCACTGGAGGACCCGACGCCGACGCTCCTTCGACGCTGCAATGGCGCTCGTGATCGACGTCTCAAGGCTCGACCTGTTCGTGCACCGCCCGAGCACGGCTCGTGCACGGCCCGATCATCAAGCGCAGCCCGGTCTGTCAGACGTGGATCGGCGCAATTGTCATGCCCGCGCTCGCTCTCGTCCAGAGCACGTGCTCGCGCCCCGGGCCGACACCCACGAGCGCGACCGGGACCCCAATGAACTCCGCCAAGAACCGGAGATACTCTCGCGCGGCGACCGGCAGGTCTGACTCCGCGCGGCACTCGGTGAGGTCCTCTGACCAGCCTGGAAGCTGGTCGTACTCGCCGACGGAATGATGCAGCACGGTCTGGTGATAAGGAAAGGAGTCGAGCTGCGCGCCCTCGCCACTGCGGTAACGGGTGCAAACGAAGATCCGGTCCAACCCGGAGAGGACGTCCAGCTTCGTGACTGTCAGCGCGGTCAGCGAGTTGATCCTAGCCGCGTAGCGCAGCGCGACGAGGTCCAGCCACCCCACACGCCGTGGACGCCCGGTAGTCGTCCCGTACTCCCCACCCCGCGCGCGAATCTGCTCGGCGAGCTGTCCATCGATCTCGGTCGGGAACGGCCCGGCGCCGACGCGTGTGCTGTACGCCTTCGCGATTCCCCACACCTCCTCAATGTCCTTGGGGCCGATGCCGGCGCCGATGCAAGCGGCCCCCGCGACGGGGTTGGACGAGGTGACGAAGGGATAAGTCCCGTGGTCGATGTCGAGCAATGCTCCCTGCGCACCTTCGAACAACACGATCTTTCCCCGGTCGAGCTGGTCGAGCACGAGGCTGCTGGTGTCGGCGACGTACTGCGCGAGCCGGTGGCCGTACGTCAGATAGTCCTCGGTCATCGTCTGCAAATCGAGCTGGGGATCCTTGGCGAACGGGCGCAGTGAAAGTCTCTTGGGCTCGAGCGCGGTGACTATCTTCTTCTTCAGGATCTTCTCGTCGAGCAGGTCCTGGACACGGATACCGAGACGTGCGGACTTGTCCGCGTAGCAGGGGCCGATTCCACGCCGGGTGGTGCCGATCTGGAGCTTGCCCAATCTCGCCTCGCCGGCGTGATCCAGCATCAGGTGGTAGGGCATGATGAGATGGGCGTTCGCCGAGACCTTCAGTCCGCCGGGGTCGACACCCCGGCTGCGAAGCTCGTCGAGCTCATCGGTCAGGACCTTGGGGTCAATCACGACCCCGTTGCCGATCACGCACAGCATCCCTCGATGCAAGATCCCCGATGGAATCAGGTGCAGCTTCCACGTCTCGCCGTTGCGCACGATCGTGTGGCCGGCGTTGTTGCCGCCTTGGAAGCGAACAACCGCGTCCGCTCGCTCGGCAAGCAGGTCGGTCACCTTCCCCTTGCCTTCGTCGCCCCACTGGGCGCCGACAATCACAATTCCCGGCATGACATCGATCAGTTTACGGCGGTCGGGGACGGCAGCCGCGATCGCTCGGTCGTGCCGTCCGGGCGGTCCGCCAGCATGCCCAGCCCGTGTCACGCGATCGCCCCACAGCACCCTCCACGGCGCTGCGCCTGTGGCAGTGCCGGGCATTGGCGGAGATGGAGCGATGGGAAGAGGGGCCGTTCCTGCTGGCGGCCGCACCCGGCTCGGGCAAGACGCGGCCGGCGCTGGAGCTCGCCCGACGGGAGCTGGCACGCGGGGCGGTAGACATGATCCTGGTGGTCTGTCCGACGGCGCCGTTGACGCGCCAGTGGGCGCGGGCGGCGGCCGAGCTCGGGATCGAGCTGGCGCCGGACGCGTCCTCGCCGCACCGCCCGCGCGGGTTTCACGGACTCTCGGTGACGTATGCACGAGTCGCCAAGGCCCCGGCCCGCTGGCGGCGGGCCGGAGGGCAACGAGCGCTGGTTATCGCTGACGAGGCGCACCATCTTGGCGAGGAGCTCGCGTGGGGAGGCAGCTTCGCCAGCGCGTTTGGCGGATGCCGGCGGTGGTTGCTGCTGTCCGGAACGCCGTTTCGATCCGACGCGACGCCGATTCCCGGTGTCCGCTACGACCGCGACGGGGTCGCCGAGCCTGACGTATCGTACGGCTACGCCGACGCCGTCGTGGACGGAGTCTGCCGCCCTGTCTGCTTCGTCGCCTACGACGGCGCGCTCTCGTGGCGCAGCGGCGATGACGTGATCGAGTCGAGCTTCGAGACGGTGCTCGGCGGCAGGGAAGCGAGCCGTCGCTACCGGACCGCGATCTCAACCGAGTTGCCGGACGGCCTGCCGCGGATCTTGCGCGAGGCCGATGAGAAGCTTCGCGCTGTGCGGCGGGAAGGGCACGGCGATGCCGGCGGGCTCGTGATCGCCGCCGACTCGGGCCACGCCCGCCGGATCGCCCGGTTGCTGCGCGACGCGACTGGGACGGCGCCGATCGTTGTGCTGCACACGGAGCCTCGCGCGGCGTCCAAGCTGGCGGCGTTCACGTATTCGCGCGAGCCGTGGATCGTCGCAGTCAACATGGTCTCGGAGGGCGTCGATATTCCGCGGTTGCGGGTCGGTGTCTACGCCACCGCCGCCAAGACCCCGCTCGTCTTCCGACAGATCGTGGGCCGCTTCGTGCGCACGATCCCTGGTCGTCCTGTTCAGCCCAGCTGGCTCTACATCCCCGCCGATCCTGTGCTGCGAGAGCACGCCGCCTCGATCGAGGGAGAGCTACGCCAGGCGCGGCGCCCGTGCGAGCAGACCGAAGCGGGTCCTGAGCTCGAACAACAGGACGGCTGCACGAGCGAGCGCAGCGAGCCGCCGGCGTTCGTGCCGTTAAGCGCGGACGTTGCGCCTCAGATGACGCTCTTCGGACCGTTGCCGCAAGGAGTGGCAGCGCTGACGACGGCGGCGGCACGGGCGCCGTGGCCGCTGGAGCCGCCGTCTGATGTCTGCCCGGCGGCCGATGCGTTCCTACCGGCGGATCCGCCGGTCGACGGCTGCCCATCTCCGGGTGCGGGGGTTTTCTCTCGCACACCGGCGTTCGAGCGGCGCGACTCGCTGCGCCAGGAGCGCCGGCGACTGGTATCCGAGCTTGCGCGGCGCGACGGCACGAGCCATCGCGAAACCAACGTCTGGCTGAACCGGAAGCTTGGGATCGCGAGCGTCGAGCAGGCGACGATCCGGGAGCTCGAGCGGTCGGTTGAGCTGCTCGTGCGCAAGCTGTCGTCGCCGCGATGAGCGGCTGGCATGTCATTCCAAGCGAACGTCCAGCCTCCGATCGTGGCCGAGCACGGGAAGCTCATCACACATCTCGGTCAGACGCGAGACGGTTCGTTCTGTGACCTGTTCACAGAGCGCCTCGCGGTCCAGGATATTGGTCGTCACCACCACCGAGCGCTCATCCTCGTAGCGCGCGTTGACGATCGAGTAGAGCTCCTCGAGCACCCAGTCGGTCGTCCGTTCAGCGCCGACGTCATCGATGTGCAGCAGGTCGACCGCTGTGAGTCGATCGAGCAGGTCCACATGTGAGCGATCGCTGCGGTGCGTCTCGCGTATCTCGTTTAGCAGCCTCGGCAGCGAGTAAATCGCGACTGAGCGCCCGGCCCGAAGTGCCGCCCTGGATACGAGCATCGCGAGCGTCGTCTTTCCCGTGCCGACCGGCCCCATGAACCACAAGCCGCGACCGGCGTCGAGTCGCTCGTCGATCGCGTCGGTGAATCGCCGCGTTGCGGCGACGATCCGCGGCTCGATATCGGTCACGGGGGGACGTTCGAAGGCGACCTCTCGGTAACGCCGCGGGATCACGGCTGACAGGCTGCGGGCCTTCGCCAACGCCACGCGCTGAGCCCGGCATTGGCAGTCGTATGCCGTGTTCGTTGTATCGTCATAGCGGAAGCCGGAGCCGTCGCACATGTGATACGGGCAACTGTCGTCCATCGCTCGCACCCCACGTACAGGAAGCTGCACCTCAGGCCCCCAGTTGGGTCCGCCGCCGGGCAGGCTCACGGCGCGAACCTCTCGCCGGCGTAGTTCATGAACTTCGGGTACTCCTTCTGGAACGTGAGCACGACCTCGCCGACCGGCCCGTTACGGTGCTTGGCGATGATGATGTCGGCTTCGCCAAGCCGCTCGGACTCTTTGTCGTAGTACTCCTCGCGATAGATGAACATCACGAGATCAGCGTCCTGCTCCACCTGGCCGCTCTCCCGCAGGTCTGACAGGATCGGTTTCTTGTCGCCGCCACGCTGCTCAACGGCGCGGCTGAGCTGCGAAAGCGCGATCACCGGCACGTTCAGCTCACGGGCGAGGCCCTTGAGACCGCGCGAGATCTGACCGACCTGTTCGACGCGACTCTCGACGCGGCCCTCGTGGCGCATCAGTTGTAGGTAGTCGACGATGATCAGCCCGAGTCCGCCAGCGGCCTGGTGATGCAACCGCCGCGCCTTGGCGCGGACCTCGAGCACACCTGTATCGCTCGAGTCGTCGACGAACAGCGGCGCCTGGGCGAGCCGCTGGCAGGCCTCGAGCACCTTGGGCCAGCGCTGCTCGGCGACGCGACCGCGCCGGAGATCCTCACCCTTGATGCGTGACTGTGAGGCGACGAACCGCTGCGCCAGCTCGGACTCGGACATCTCAAGCGAGAACAGCGCCACGGCGTGGCCCCGGAGAGCGGCATTCTCCGCAATGTTGCAGACCAATGCGGACTTACCCATCGACGGCCTGGCCGCGAGCACGATCAAGTTCCCGTTCTGAAAGCCACCAGTCTTCTCGTCGATGTCGTTGAATCCAGATGGTGTCCCCGTGAGAGCGGTCTTTGCGACGGAAAGCCGGTGCAGCTTGTCGGTTTCCTCGTGCAGGATGTCCGCGATCGACCGGATCTTCTTCTGACGATCGTCGTGCGCGACCTCGAGCATCGATCGCTCGGCGCGCTCCACCAGGTCGCGCGCCGGGGCCTCACGGGCCAGGACGCTCGCCTGGATCTCATACGACGCGCTCAGCAGCGCCCGCATCTGCGCGTTGTCGCGCACGATCCGCCCATATTCGCGCGCATGTCCCGCCGCGGGGACCCACGCGGCTAGCTCGTCGATCGTCTCCGGCCCACCAACCTCAGCTAGCTTGCCGTGCGCGCGCAGCGCTTCTGCGACCGTCAGCTGGTCGATCTTGTGGTCGCCGTTGTACAGCTCGAGCATCGCTTCGAACACGAGCCCGTGCTGCTCGCGATAGAAGTTCTCGGGACGGAGATGCTCCTCGACCAGCAGCGCATGCAGGTGGCGCTCGTCGAGCAGCACCGCGCCCAGCACCGACTTCTCGGCCTCCAGGTTGTGGGGCGGCACGGCGATGTTCTGCACGGCGCTCATGACCGGGGTCGGAGTCTAGGTTCGCCGGCGGCGACAACGCCGGCGCGACCCCGCAACCAGCGAGGAGTTCCTCGGGCTCGGCCGCGTGCGCCCCCACGGCGATCGCGGCCGAGCGCCGACCCGCTGGGAGCGTCGTCGCACGTTCTGCTCGTGGCCCTCAGTTGTGCCTGACGCCTCGTTCGACGGCGCCGCATCGTGCCGGGTGCGGGGGTCGTCTCGTGCGACAGGCCGTGCCGGAAGGCATCCGGCCGTCCGGCACGGCGTCACAGTCCCGGATTACGCCATCTCGAGGTTGTCCTCGCCACTTGGCGGCCCCCTCGCCTCGACCGGACGCGCAGAGCTGTAGCCTGAGCACGGCCGTCGATCGGAGGTGGATGGCGACCGGGATCGCGGGGGCCGCTTCGCAAACCTCCTGTTCCACGTGCTGGTCATGACCTTCTCCCGATGGGCGCCACCTCCCTTCCGAGCGAGGTCAGCTCGAGCGAGTCGTCGGGCACGCCCGCCTGCGCTGGAGTCGACTCGTCCTGATTTGCGCGGTCGAAGGCCGCCTCGGCGCCGCCCCGATCGCCGTGTTCCTCCAGCAGCGAACCGAGGTTGAACGCGCCGTTGGCATCGCCGCGGTCGGCCGCGCGCTGATAGGCGGCCTGTGCCCCAGCCGCATCATCTCGCGCCTCTAGCAGCACGCCGAGATTGCACGCCGCCGGGCCATGGCCATGCTCGTCCGCCTGCCGGTATGCGGCCAGCGCGCCGGCGACGTCGTCCTGCCCTTCCAGGAGCATGCCGAGGTTGAACGCGCCGTTGGCATCGCCGCGGTCGGCCGCGCGCTGATAGGCGGCCTGAGCGCCGGCGACATCGCCGTCCTCTTCGAGCAGCACGCCGAGATTGCACGCGGCTGGGCCATGGCCATGCTCATCCGCCTGCCGATAGGCGGCCTGTGCGCCAGCCGTGTCGCTCTGACGCTCGAGCAACACGCCGAGAATGAACGCGCCCTCGGCGTCGAACTGCTCGTTTGCCAGAGGTGATCCTGTTTGTACAACCGCCGCACCGCTCGTTGCGCTGCCACCATCACTGCGCGTCAAGCCACTGTCCGGCGCGGGACGCGCTGGTTTGTCGCGGTCGCCTGCGCGCCTTCCGTGCTCGCGATGCTCCGCCTCACCGAGGCCGTCGCCACGGCCGGCGGTGAGCCCGTCGCTTTGGCCGGCGGCGATCTCCTCTCCCCGGCTGGCGGTCAGCCCCTCTCCTGGACTGAGCCCGTCGCTAACGCTGCCGATCGGCTGTGGCGACCTCGCCAGCTGACCGAGCACGCGTCGGCGCCTAGCGCGCCACGCGACGATCATCAGCAGCAGCCCGATTACGACCGCGGTGGCTATCAACGCCCACGCCAGCGACGACAAGCCCTGCGCCCGGCTTACCTTCGCAGCGCCACCGTTCGTGGATACCGAAGCGGCCGCGGTGGTGGAGCCGGATCGGGACGGCGCGTGCAAGGGATGGTGGGTGGGGCGCACGACAGGTGGCGACTGCCGCCTGAGACCGACCGGCTTGCTCAGCGCCGTCAGCGTCGCGGGATCGGCAATCCCGTCGGGCTGCAGCCCACGAGCTGCCTGAAAGCGGCTCACCGCCCGTTCGGTACGCGGGCCGTAGCGGCCGTCGATCGGGCCGGGGGCGAACCCCGAGGCGGACAGTCGACGTTGAAGCGCTCGCACGGCTTGCGACCCTGCGGGTCCGTATCCCGCGCTCGGGTAGAGCGCGACCTGTGGCGAGGCGATCGCGGCCAACGTCCGTGGGCCGGCGATCCCGTCCGCCGCCAGGCCATGTGCAGATTGGAGGCGCGTCACCGCCTGTTGGGTATGTGGGCCGTAGCGGCCGTCGATCGGGCCGGGGGCGAACCCCAATGCGGCCAGTCGACGCTGGAGCGCTCGCACCGCCGTTGAGCCGCCGAAATGATCCTCGCCATCGCCAGGCCCGAGCACCTCCGCGCCAATGGCGTCGGACGAGCGCCCACGCGTGGGCGCGGACCCGGTGGCGAGGCGTGGCGGTGATGATTGCTGCACGGGCTGTGCGGCGGCGACCTCGGCATGCCCGCTCGTGCTCGCCTCAGCCTGCGAAGCCGCCGGGCCACAGGCCGCCACAAGCACGACTATTGCCGCCAACCAGCGTGGGCGTGTGAACGCAACGGCTGTGCCGAGCATGCGCTCGTAGCCGAGGAGTCGTCGATCCTCGGGCTTGCCGAAGCCATCAGCGTTGCCAGCAGCAGCGCCGACGACGGCACAGCGTCCCGTCCACGCCCAGTCTGAGCGTGTCATGAGACTGTTTCTCCTCTTGCTTGCTAGGACAGGGATGCACCCGGGCCGCGCCCATGGTGCGGGAACCTAGAGACCGACGTCGGCTCAGCCGGGTCGATCGAGCAAGAGGACGAACGGTGGGGGGGCGTCCAACTCCTTGACGAGACGCAAGCGGCAGCTCAGCCGCGGCACGCCCAAAGCAAACGACGCGAGCAACCCGGCGACGCCGAAGAAGAAGAAGCCCGCGGCGCCGGTCGCCGAGCTGCCGGTGCCGGATCCAGACACCGCGGTCAAGACCGGCTCTGACCGAACGTTCTCGCCATCAGCGGCCGGCGCGTGATGACTCTTGCGCCCGACGGTGTCGCCGACTCGCGATCCAACCACGGCCGGGCCGACAGCGTCCGCCGGGGGCTCTGTCTGCTCCCCGGCCCAGCCGATCGGATAGGCGATGTCCGCAGCAGTCAGACCCGTGCTTGCGGTGCCCGGGGCCATCGTGCTCGACGCTATCAGCGCCACGGCGGCCGGCGTCAAGCCTCCGGGGATCAAGCTTGGAACGAGGAACGTCGGGTGCTGCCTCTCGAGCGCGAGGATGCCCGGCAGCACGATGGACGTTGTCGGCGTCGGCGTCGCCGCGACCGTCTGCGTGATCACGGTCGGCGCCGGAGCGACTCGGCTCCGCCGCAGCAACATCACGGTGGGGGCTGGAGCTGCCGGTGCGGCAGTGGCCGTACCGGGCGCGACCGTCGGCGTGGTCGCAGCGGGCGCCGCGATCGCGGGCGCATCCGTAGGCGTGGTCGAGGTGGAGGCCGGAGTCGCGGACTCAAGCGCGGAGGGCGGAGTCGGCGACGCAATCGCAGAGCCCCGAGTCGCGGACGCAACCGCCGGCGTGGTCGCGGTAAAGGCCGGAGTCGCCGGTGCGACATTCGACGCCCCCGGCGCTAGCGGTGCCGGCGCAGACGACTTCGGGAGCACGCCGAAAGGCTCAGCGGGCGTCGGCGTCGTGGCGCCGGCTGGTGCTGAAGGCGAGCTGACCTTGATTGCTGGCTTGGGATCCCCGAGCATCGGCGAAGGCTTGCGGTCCCCAGCGCCAGCGTGGTTGTGCCCGACGCCATAGTGGCCGTGACCAACACGAGAAGGGTCATGGCCGAAACGAGCGGCCGGCACCCTGCTCACGCCCCCGGCTGGTGGAGTCTTGGTCGGAATGGGCGCCATCCTGAGCGTCCCGGCCGGCCGGGCCTCAGCGACAATCTTGCGCCCCGATGCCGGCTGTGAAGTGGTTCTCCGCGGCTCAAGCGGCTTCGTGGGCGCCGCGGATTTGGTCGTGGTGACCGGGCCCGTAAGCGTCGAAGCGATCGTCGTCGTCGTGGCTGGCGGCACCCTGATCGTCGACGTTCCGGCAGGCGTGGTGCTGGTGACGGTGGTCTGTGGCACGGGCGCTGTCGCCGCGGTGGGGGTGGTCGCGAGGGTCCTCGCCGGCTTCGTCGCTTTGGTTGCGGCCGTCGTCGGCGTCGCCGTCGCCGCCTTGGTAACGGTCGTCTTGGGCGCGAGGGGCGCCGCGGTGGGGGTGGTCGCGAGGGTCCTCGCCGGCTTCGTCGCTTTGGTTGCGGCCGTCGTC
>Ga0335081_10019237_pt1 | contig 11042 bp, 6 predicted proteins | sample Lox_Sample_35_FD_206713 | JGI IMG/M metagenome (GOLD analysis project Ga0335081, IMG submission 206713) | Soil microbial communities from Loxahatchee National Wildlife Refuge, Florida, United States - Lox_Sample_3.5 | ecosystem: Environmental > Terrestrial > Soil > Wetlands | place: USA: Florida...
AAGATCACGCGCGCGGTGCTCGAGGAATATCCACGCTCGCAGTGGTGGATGTTCGCTTCGCCGAACGACAAGATCATGGCGGAGATCGAAGCGATCCGGAAGCAGTACGACGAGTCGAAGAAGCGTCTCGAACAGCGCTTCCTCGACAAGGTCGAAAAACTGCAGCGTGGCGACGAGCTGCCGCCCGGCGTCATGAAGATGGTCAAGGTCTTCGTCGCCGTGAAGCGCAAAATTCAGCCCGGCGACAAGATGGCCGGACGCCACGGTAATAAAGGCGTGGTGTCAAAGATCGTCCCGGCGGAGGACATGCCGTTCCTCGCCGACGGCACGCCGGTCGACGTCGTGCTCAATCCGCTCGGCGTGCCGAGCCGCATGAATGTCGGCCAGATTCTCGAGACCCATCTCGGCTGGGCCTGCGCCGGCATGGGCTTGAAGATCGGCGCCGCCGTCGACCTCTACAACAGCAAGAAGGATTCCAAACCGCTCAAGGAGCTTCTGAAGAAGATCTACGGCGAGGAGGAGACCATCAAGTCGCTCGACGAGAAAGGGCTCCACGAGCTTGGAACCAACTTGCGTCACGGCGTGCCGATTGCGACGCCGGTGTTCGACGGCGCCAAGGAGGCCGACATCGAGACCATGCTCGATCTTGCCGGGCTCGATCACTCCGGACAGGTGACGCTCTTCGACGGGCGTACCGGGGATACGTTCGATCGCAAGGTGACGGTCGGCTACATCTATATGCTCAAGCTGCATCACCTCGTCGACGACAAGATCCACGCCCGGTCGATCGGTCCGTACAGCCTCGTCACCCAGCAGCCGCTGGGCGGCAAGGCGCAGTTCGGCGGCCAGCGTTTCGGCGAAATGGAGGTGTGGGCGCTCGAAGCCTATGGCGCCGCCTACACGCTGCAGGAGATGCTGACGGTGAAGTCCGACGACGTCGCCGGACGCACCAAGGTCTACGAATCCATCGTGCGCGGCGACGACGCGTTCGAATCCGGCATTCCGGAATCGTTCAACGTGCTCGTCAAGGAAATGCGCTCGCTGGGATTGAACGTCGACCTGCACAATTCCAAGCAGCAGCGCGGCGGCGGTGACGGCAGTGCCACCGCCGAGGCGGCCGAGTAGGCGCGGCGCTTAAGCAAACGTCATGGCCGGTCCGGGCCGGCCATGATCAGACAAGTTTAGAGACAGCGGCCGACACGGTCGGCGAGCGGAGCAGACGATGAACCAAGAACTGATGAATCTTTTCAGCCCGCAGGTTCCGGCTCAGGTCTTCGACCAGATCCGGATTTCGATCGCGAGCCCGGATAAGATTCTGTCGTGGTCCTACGGCGAGATCAAAAAGCCGGAGACCATCAATTACCGCACCTTCAAGCCGGAGCGCGACGGCTTGTTCTGCGCGCGCATTTTCGGACCGATCAAGGACTACGAGTGCTTGTGCGGCAAGTACAAGCGCATGAAATACAAGGGCATCATCTGCGAGAAGTGCTCGGTGGAAGTGACGCTTTCCCGGGTGCGGCGCGAGCGCATGGGCCACATCGAATTGGCCGCGCCGGTGGCGCATATCTGGTTCTTGAAGTCGCTGCCGAGCCGGATCGGCCTTCTGCTCGACATGACGCTCAAGGACCTCGAGCGCATCCTCTATTTCGAATATTACGTCGTGCTTGAGCCGGGTCTCACCCCGCTCAAGGACCGTCAGCTTCTTTCCGAAGACGAATACGTCAAGGCGCAGGACCAATTCGGCGCCGACAGCTTCACCGCCATGATCGGCGCCGAAGCGATTCGCGAGATGCTGAAAGCCCTTGATCTTGAGAAGATGGCGGCCGATCTGCGCCAGGAGATCGCGGAGTCAACCTCCGATCTCAAGCCGAAAAAGCTCGCCAAGCGATTGAAGCTGATCGAGGCGTTCATTCAGTCCAAGAATAAACCGGAATGGATGATCCTCACTCATGTGCCGGTGATTCCGCCTGATCTGCGGCCGTTGGTGCCGCTCGATGGCGGCCGGTTCGCCACATCCGACCTCAACGACCTCTATCGCCGCGTTATCAACCGCAACAACCGCTTGAAGCGGCTTATCGAGCTGCGCGCGCCTGACATTATTATTCGCAACGAGAAGCGGATGCTGCAGGAGGCGGTCGACGCGCTGTTCGACAACGGGCGCCGCGGTCGTGTCATTACCGGGGCCAACAAGCGGCCGCTGAAATCGCTCGCCGACATGCTCAAGGGCAAGCAGGGCCGCTTCCGGCAGAACCTGCTCGGCAAGCGCGTCGACTATTCGGGCCGTTCGGTGATCGTGGTCGGTCCGGAGCTGAAGCTGCATCAGTGCGGGCTGCCGAAGAAGATGGCGCTCGAGCTGTTCAAGCCGTTCATCTATTCGCGGCTTGACGCCAAGGGTCTGTCGACCACGGTGAAGCAGGCGAAGAAGCTCGTCGAGAAGGAGAAGCCCGAGGTTTGGGATATCCTCGATGAGGTTATCCGCGAGCATCCGGTGCTGTTGAACCGGGCGCCGACGCTGCACCGGCTTGGCATTCAGGCATTCGAGCCGGTGCTGATCGAGGGCAAGGCGATCCAGCTGCATCCCTTGGTTTGCGCCGCGTTCAACGCCGACTTCGACGGCGACCAGATGGCAGTGCACGTGCCGCTGTCGCTCGAGGCGCAGCTCGAAGCGCGCGTCTTGATGATGTCGACCAATAATATTCTGCATCCGGCGAACGGTGCGCCGATCATCGTGCCGTCGCAGGATATCGTGCTTGGTCTGTACTATCTCTCGATCATTCGCGACGCCGTCGAGGGTAAGAAGCCCAAGGTGTTCGGCGAGTTGTCGGAAATCGAGTTGGCCTTGCACGAGAAGGTCACCAGCCTGCATTCGCGGATCAAATACCGCTGGGAAGGCGTCGACGAGAACGGCCAGCCGGTGTCGCGCTGGTATGACACCACGCCGGGCCGCGTCATTCTCGGCTCGGTGCTGCCGAAGCTCGCCAAGACGCCGTTCGATCTCGTCAACAAGCTGATGACGAAGCGCGAAATCTCGTCGATGATCGACACGGTCTATCGCCACTGCGGTCAGAAGGAGACGGTGATCTTCTGCGATCGCGTCATGGCGCTCGGCTTCCATCATGCGTTCAAGGCCGGCATCTCGTTCGGCAAGGACGACATGGTGGTACCGAACACGAAGCGAAAAATCGTCGAAGAGACGCGCGAGCAGGTCAAAGACTTCGAGCAGCAATACAACGACGGCCTGATCACCCAAGGCGAAAAATACAACAAGGTGGTCGATGCCTGGTCGAAGTGCACCGAGAAGATCGCCGAGGCGATGATGAAGGAAATCTCGGCGGCGAAGCCCGCGGCCGAGAAGGGCGCCGAAGCGCAAGTCAACTCGATCTACATGATGGCGCATTCCGGCGCGCGCGGTTCGCCCGCGCAGATGCGTCAGCTTGCCGGTATGCGCGGTCTGATGGCGAAGCCGTCCGGCGAAATCATCGAGAGCCCGATCATCTCCAACTTCAAGGAGGGCCTCTCGGTGCTCGAGTACTTCAACTCGACGCACGGCGCGCGTAAGGGCCTCGCAGATACCGCGCTCAAGACCGCGAACTCGGGTTATCTGACCCGGCGCCTCGTCGACGTGGCACAGGACTGCATCATTACCGATGTGGACTGCGGCACGACGCGCGGCATCAAGGTGCGCGCCATCATCGACGCCGGCACGGTCGTCGCTTCGCTGGCGAGCCGCATCCTCGGTCGCACCACTGCCGAGGACGTCCGCGATCCCACCAGTAACGAAGTGCTGGTGCCGAACGCGACGCTGCTCGAAGAGCAACACGTGGAGAAGCTGGTCACTGCGGGCGTGCAGGAGATAAAAATCCGCTCGGTGCTCACCTGCGAGACGACGAGCGGCTGTTGCGCCATGTGCTACGGGCGCGATCTCGCCCGCGGTACCCCGGTCAATATGGGCGAGGCGGTGGGTGTCATCGCCGCGCAATCGATCGGCGAGCCGGGCACCCAGCTCACCATGCGGACGTTCCACATCGGCGGCGCGGCGCAAATCTCCGAGCAGTCCTTCGTCGAGTCGAACTTCGAGGGCACCGTCAAGATCAAGAACCTCAACGTCGCCCGCAATTCGGACGGCGATATGATCGCGATGGCACGGAACCTGATCGTCGCCGTGCTCGATCCGGACGGCACCGAACGAGCCGTGCACCGCATCCAGTATGGCGCGCGGCTCAAAGTCACCGACGGCGAGCACATCAAGCGCGGCCAGCGCATCGCCGAGTGGGATCCCTATACGCGTCCGATCCTGACCGAGGTGGAAGGCGTGGTCGGCTTCGAAGATCTCGTCGAGGGCCAGTCGTTGACCGAAACCCTCGACGAGTCGACCGGCATCGCCAAACGCGTGGTGATCGACTGGCGCTCGGGCTCCGCCCGCGGCCAGCAGGATCTGCGCCCGGCCTTGGTGATCAAGGACAAGGACGGCAAGATCCTCAAGCTCGCGCGCGGCGGCGATGCGCGCTATCTGCTCGCGGTCGACGCCATCATCTCGGTCGATCCCGGCAGTCATGTCGGGGCGGGCGACGTGATCGCGCGTATTCCGACGGAGAGCGCCAAGACCCGTGACATCACCGGTGGTCTGCCACGCGTCGCCGAACTGTTCGAGGCGCGGCGGCCGAAGGAATCCGCGGTGATCGCGGAAATCTCCGGCACGGTGCGCTTCGGCCGCGACTATAAGAACAAGCGGCGCATCACCATCGAGCCGACCAACAAGGATGAGGAGCCCAGGGAGTATCTTGTCCCCAAGGGCAAGCACATCCACTTGCAGGACGGCGACGTGATCGAGAAGGGCGATTTCATCGTCGAAGGCAATCCGGCGCCGCACGATATCCTGGCGATCAAAGGCGTCGAGGAGCTTGCCGGCTACCTCGTCAACGAGATCCAGGACGTCTATCGGCTCCAGGGTGTCGCGATCAACGACAAGCACATCGAGGTCATCGTCCGGCAGATGCTGCAGAAGGTCGAGATCGACGATTCCGGCGAGACCGACCTGATCCAAGGCGAGCAGGTCGACAAGATCGAGTTCGACGAGGTCAATGCCCGCGTCACAGCCGAAGGCAAGAAGCCGGCGACTGCCCATCCGGTCCTGCTTGGCATCACCAAGGCGTCCTTGCAAACGCGCTCGTTCATCTCGGCGGCGTCGTTCCAGGAGACCACCCGCGTGCTCACCGAAGCCGCCGTCAACGGCAAGGCCGACACGCTCGATGGCTTGAAGGAGAACGTCATCGTCGGCCGGCTGATCCCGGCCGGTACCGGCGCTATGATGAACAAGATCCGCGAAGTCGCCGTCAAGCGCGACGCGCTGATCCTTGCCGAGCGCGAGAAGGAGGCAGCGGTCAAAGCCGAGGCGGCCGCCGAACCAGCGGCGTTGCCGGCGGCCGAATAAAAGCTCGCTGCAGCAAGAATTGAAGGGCCGCCAGTTGGGCGGCCCTTTTCTGTGGCGGTTTGTCGTTTGCCTGGATTGCGCTTCGCTCCATCCAGGCTACAAACCTCTCATGTCTGCCCACCTCAAAATCCTTTCTGGCGGCGCAATGCGCTCGCTGATGACCGATCTGACGCCCCTGTTCGAAGAGGCGAGCGGCGTCAAAGTCGCGATCGAATTCCGGCTGACGTCGGTCCTGCAGAAGGAGATCGAGGACGGCGCGGCATTCGACGTGGCCCTGCTGCCGCGGCCGGAGCTCGATGGACTGGCGCGGGCGGGCAAAATCGTCGCCGGCACCATCGCCGATATAACGCGCTCATTGGTCGGACTGGCGGTCCGTGCCGGAGCGCCCAAGCCGGATATCACCACGGTTGAAGGTCTCAAGCAGACTCTGCTGAACGCGCGATCGATCGCCTATAGCGACGGACCGAGCGGCGCCTACATCGCCACCCTGCTGCAGCGGCTCGGCATCGCCGACGCGGTGAAATCGAAGACCATATTAACCGGCCGGCCCGTCGCCGAGCTCATGGCCAGCGGCGAGGCCGAGATCGGCATGCAGCAGATCGTCGCCATCCTACCGGTCAAGGGCGCCGAACTCGTCGGCCCGCTGCCGGGCGAGCTGCAAAACGTCATTATTTATGCGGCCGGAGTTTCGACGGCTGCCCAAAATGGCGCCGGCGCGGAGAGCTGCATCGACTTTATGCGGAGCCCGGCGGCGGCGGACCTCATTCGCGCCAAAGGTATGCAGCCGGGCTGATAGTTTACCGTTCAATGTCGCAGATGTCCTTGCGCCATCGCACTTTTATGACCATATCGGCATCACTTGGGGTTGACTTGGGACGGTAGCGCCGATACATACCGCCCACTTTTCGGCAGGCGGTGAGCTTCGCCAGTCGGAACGGCCTGCCGGGTCCCCGAATAAGCTATTGTTACAATTAGCTTTATTGGTCCGGACGCGGCGTGACGCCTCGACGAAGGAAGCTCAAACGCTGCCTCTGACTTCGGAAAGTCAGACGACCAAGGCAAGACCGCGCTCGCATCGCGGTCCTCTGCGCAGACCAAGCGCCTTCCGCGCCACGAAGCGGCTGGCGCGATTTGGTTTTGCGCGGGTGGATTCGCGTAGTGCGCCACAGTGGACGATGACGAGGAGCAAGGGAACGGATGCCGACCATCAACCAGCTCATTCGCAAGCCGCGGGTTACGCAGCACGCGAAGAAGAAGGTGCCGGCTTTGCAGCAATCGCCGCAAAAGCGCGGTGTCTGCACCCGCGTCTACACCACGACGCCGAAGAAGCCGAATTCTGCGCTGCGCAAGGTCGCCAAGGTCCGGCTGACCAACGGCTTTGAAGTGATCGGCTACATTCCCGGCGAGGGCCATAACCTGCAGGAGCATTCGGTAGTGATGATCCGCGGCGGCCGCGTCAAAGATCTGCCCGGCGTGCGCTATCACATCCTCCGCGGTGTGCTCGACACGCAGGGCGTAAAAAACCGCAAACAGCGGCGATCGAAATACGGAGCAAAACGGCCCAAGTAATGGGTCGTTTTGCGTCATAAGGAACGCGAGACGAAGGAAACAACGAGATGTCCCGCCGCCACAGGGCAGACAAACGTGAGATCCTGCCGGACCCGAAATTCGGGAACGTCGTGGTCACGAAATTCATGAACTCGGTCATGCATGCCGGCAAGAAATCGGTGGCCGAGAACATTGTCTATGGCGCGCTCGACATCATCGAAGGCAAGACACGGGGCAACCCGGTCAATGTGTTCCAGCAAGCCCTGGACAATGTCATGCCGTCGATCGAGGTCCGTTCGCGGCGTGTCGGCGGCGCCACCTATCAGGTGCCGGTCGAGGTCCGCACGTCGCGGCGGCAGGCGCTCGGCATCCGCTGGATCATCGCCGCCGCACGCGAACGCAACGAGAAAACGATGACCGAGCGGCTCTCCGCGGAGCTGCTCGATGCATCGAATAACAGGGGGAACGCCGTGAAGAAGCGCGAAGATACGCACCGGATGGCTGAGGCCAACCGCGCGTTCTCGCACTATCGCTGGTGAAGCCAGGACAGCGAAGGATTTAGCCCCCATGCCCCGCATCCACCCCATCGAGGACTATCGCAACTTCGGCATCATGGCCCACATCGATGCCGGCAAGACGACGACGACCGAGCGCGTCCTCTATTACACCGGCAAGAGCCACAAGATCGGCGAGGTGCACGAAGGCGCCGCGACGATGGACTGGATGGAGCAGGAGCAGGAGCGCGGCATCACCATTACGTCGGCCGCCACCACCGCGTTCTGGAACGGCAAGCGGCTCAACATCATCGATACGCCCGGTCACGTCGATTTCACCATCGAGGTAGAGCGCAGCCTGCGCGTGCTCGACGGTGCGGTATGCGTGCTCGATTCCAACCAGGGCGTCGAGCCGCAGACCGAAACCGTTTGGCGCCAAGGTGACCGCTACGACGTTCCGCGTATCGTGTTCTGCAACAAGATGGACAAGATCGGAGCCGATTTCTTTCAGTGCTTGAAAGACATCGTCGACCGCCTCGGCGCCAAGCCGGTGGCGATCCAGCTGCCGATCGGCGCGGAGGCGCAGTTCAAGGGCGTCATCGATCTCGTCCGCATGGTGGGCGTGGTGTGGGACGAAGAAACGCTCGGCGCCAAATATCACGACATCGAAATCCCGGCCGAACTTGCCGATCAGGCCAAGGAATACCGCGAGAAGCTGATCGAGGCCGCGGTCGAACTCGACGATGACGTCATGACCGCCTATCTCGAAGGCAAGGAGCCTGACGTCGACACGCTCAAGCGTCTCATCCGCAAGGCGACCATTTCCGGCGCGTTCTTCCCGGTGCTGTGCGGCTCGGCCTTCAAGAACAAGGGCGTGCAGCCGCTGCTCGACGCCGTCGTCGACTATTTGCCGTCGCCGGTCGATGTGCCGGCGGTGAAAGGCGTCGATCTCAAAGGGAACGAAGTCGAGCGCAAGGCGTCGGATACCGAGCCGATGGCGCTGCTCGCCTTCAAGATCATGGACGACCCGTTTGTCGGCACCATCACCTTCTGCCGCATCTATTCCGGCAAGCTCGAAAGCTCGACCGGGGTGATGAACTCGACCAAGGACCGCAAAGAACGCGTCGGCCGCATGCTGCTGATGCACGCCAACAACCGCGAAGACATCAAGGAAGCTTTCGCCGGCGATATCGTCGCGCTTGCCGGTCTCAAGGAGGTCCGCACCGGCGACACCCTGTGCGACCCGCAGAAACCGGTGATCCTGGAAAAAATGGAATTTCCCGATCCGGTCATCGAGATCGCGATCGAGCCGAAATCGAAGGCCGACCAGGAAAAGCTTGGCGTCGCGCTGGCCAAGCTCGTGGCAGAGGACCCGTCATTCCGCGTCTCGACTGACCAGGAATCCGGCCAGACCATCATCAAGGGCATGGGCGAGCTTCATCTCGACATCAAGGTCGACATTCTCAAACGCACCTACAAGGTTGACGCCAATATCGGCGCGCCGCAGGTCGCTTATCGCGAAAAGATCACGAGGGTCGCGCCCGTCGACTACACCCACAAGAAACAGACTGGCGGCCACGGCCAGTTCGCGCGCATCAAGATCGTCGCCGAACCGGCCGAGCCCGGTGCCGGTTTCGTGTTCGAGAACGAGATCGTCGGCGGAACCGTGCCGCGCGAATTCTTCCCGGCCGTCGAGAAGGGCCTCGAGGGCTCGCTGAGCTCCGGCGTGCTCGCCGGCTTCCCCGTGGTCGACGTCAAAGTGCGTCTGGTCGACGGCGCTTCGCATGACGTCGACTCGTCGGCGATGGCCTTCGAAATCTGCGCGCGCGCCGCGATGCGCGAGGCCTTGCAGAAGGGCGGACCGGCTTTGCTCGAGCCGATCATGAAGGTCGAGGTGGTGACCCCGGAGGACTATACCGGCTCGGTCATCGGCGACCTCAATTCGCGACGCGGCCAGATCCAGGGCCAGGACATGCGTGGCAACGCCAACGTCATCAACGCGATGGTGCCGCTCGCCAACATGTTCTCCTACGTCAACAATTTGCGCTCCATGTCGCAGGGGCGCGCCACGTTCACGATGCAGTTCGACCACTACGCAGAAGTGCCGAAAGCCATCGCCGAAGAGGTTCAGGCGAAGTTGGCCTGACGAACATTCACAAGGATTACAGAGAGACCCGAACGGAGAGTCCCCATGGCCAAGGAAAAATTCCAGCGCAACAAACCGCATTGCAATATCGGTACGATCGGGCACGTCGACCACGGCAAGACGTCGTTGACGGCGGCGATCACCAAAGTATTGGCGGAGAAGGGCCAGGCGCAGTACACGGCCTATGATCAGATCGACAAGGCGCCGGAAGAGAAGGCGCGCGGCATCACGATCGCGACTGCGCATGTCGAGTACGAGACAGACAAGCGCCATTACGCCCACGTCGATTGTCCCGGGCACGCCGACTACGTGAAGAACATGATCACCGGCGCCGCGCAGATGGATGGCGCCATCCTCGTCGTCTCGGCCGCCGACGGTCCGATGCCGCAGACCCGCGAGCACATTCTGCTCGCCCGTCAGGTCGGCGTGCCGGCGCTGGTCGTGTTCCTCAACAAGGTCGACATGGTCGACGATCCCGAGCTCCTCGAACTGGTCGAGCTCGAGGTCCGCGAACTGCTGTCGAAATATAATTTCCCGGGCGACAAGATTCCGATCATCAAAGGTTCGGCGCTGATGGCGCTGGAAGACAAGGATCCGAAGCTCGGCAAGGAAGCCATCTTCGAGTTGATGAAGGCGGTCGACGAATACATCCCGCAGCCGGAGCGTCCGAAGGATCAACCGTTCCTGATGCCGGTCGAAGACGTATTCTCGATCTCCGGCCGCGGCACCGTCTGCACCGGCCGCATCGAGCGCGGCGTCATCAAGGTCGGCGAGGAAGTCGAGATCGTCGGCATCAAGCCGACGCAGAAGACCGTCGTCACCGGCGTCGAAATGTTCCGCAAGCTGCTCGACCAGGGCGAGGCCGGCGATAACGTCGGGTGTCTTCTTCGCGGCACGAAGCGCGAAGAGGTGGAGCGCGGGCAAGTTCTGTGCAAGCCGGGTTCGGTCAAGCCGCACACCAAGTTCAAGGCCGAGGCATACATCCTCACCAAGGAAGAGGGCGGCCGTCACACGCCGTTCTTCACCAATTACCGGCCGCAGTTCTACTTCCGTACCACCGACGTGACCGGCGTGGTGACGTTGCCGGAAGGCACCGAGATGGTGATGCCCGGCGATAACATCGCCATGGAGGTCACCTTGATCGTGCCGATCGCCATGGAAGAGAAGCTGCGTTTCGCCATTCGCGAGGGCGGCCGCACGGTCGGCGCCGGCGTGGTAGCGAGCATCATCGAGTAACGGGAGAGGGAGAGCCGGCGGATGGCGAATGGGACGATGTCCGCTCGCCATTCGCGATTCGGTACTCGCGGGGAAAAGAAATGAACGGCCAGAACATAAGAATCCGATTGAAGGCGTTCGATCACCGCATTCTCGATGCGTCGACGCGCGAGATCGTGAACACGGCCAAGCGCACCGGCGCGCAGGT
>Ga0335081_10019238_pt1 | contig 11042 bp, 13 predicted proteins | sample Lox_Sample_35_FD_206713 | JGI IMG/M metagenome (GOLD analysis project Ga0335081, IMG submission 206713) | Soil microbial communities from Loxahatchee National Wildlife Refuge, Florida, United States - Lox_Sample_3.5 | ecosystem: Environmental > Terrestrial > Soil > Wetlands | place: USA...
ATTGGGATGCTGGCTGGGCTGCCTCTGTGGGTGAGGTCGGTCGTGGCTCACCCGGACACGCTCTCGGACGTCGGCCGGTACCGCGCACTCGGTACCAGGCTCGTCTTGGAGAACATGGACGACCGGAAGTTCACCGCGCGCGTCGCCGATGAGATGGAGAAGTTCTTTGAGGCCTTGCCCGACGCAGGCTTCTGTCTCGACGTGGCGCACGTTCGCGCAGTCGACCCGACGATGGACGCGGCGCACGAGCTGCTTGATCGCTTCCGTGCACGCCTACGACACGTGCATCTCAGCTCCTCGACAACGCGCATCATGTGCCCCTTACCGAAGACGACGAGAGGCTGTTCGCCGAGGTCTTGAACCGCTGCCGCGACGTGCCGTGGATTCTCGAGGCGCGGCCACCTGACCGCTGGGCGGCGCAGATGAAGACGACGGCGTTCGCAGTGCCTGGCGCGGCGCAAGCCAGCGAACAAGTGTGAGTACCGACCGGGGAGTCTCCGGACTTGAGGCGACGACGCGCCAGCCCTTCCCTCACATCATGGCCGCGCGGGCCGAGACAAACCGTCGCCTGCGCGAGCGCCGCGAGAGATTCGAATCGGTCGAGGTCGATGAAGACGCGACCGTTGTCCTAACCGGGTCGTGGGGCCGACACGAGATCACCAGCGAAAGCGATGACGACTTCATGGTCGTATTCGAGGCCTCCATGCGAGACGGCGCCCGACCGTCGGTCGACCAGGTTGCTCGAATTCTCGGCGGCCGCCCGCCCGGCGTCGAAGACATTTTCGGCAAGCCGGTCGCGCTCGATGATCTCCACGAAAAGATCGGGCGAGACGAGGACACCAACGCGAATCTCACCCGCCGGATGCTGTTTATTCTCGAGTCGGTGGCGGTCTGCGGCGCGGACGTTCATGCGGGAGCACGAACGTCGCTGATCGACGGCTACCTAGCCGCCAATGTGAAGGACTACAGGCCTCCTCGGTTCCTCCTCAATGACCTCGTTCGCTACTGGCGAACAATCGCGGTCGATTTCGAGAGCAAGATGCGAGTTCGGAAAGGCGAAGGCTGGGGTCTGCGCAACGCCAAGCTTCGCCTGTCCCGTCAGGCTTTGTTCGCCGGCGGACTCTTGCCCGTACTCGGCTGCTACCGCTACCCCGCCGCTGACATGCTCGACTACCTGGACGAGCGGATGTCGGTTCCTCCACTCGACCGGATCGCGGATGCCTTCCTCGATCACGGCGCTCCCGACCCGGGCGTTCGGGCGCTGAACGCGTATGACGAATTCCTCGCCATCCTCGATGACAGCGACCAGCGCAAGCAGCTGAGCGCCCTCGGTGTGGAGGAAGCTCGCGACTCGCAGCTGTTCACCCGGATCGCGGAGCTGGGCAAGGAGTTCGAAGCGGGCCTCCTCACGCTGCTGTTCGACGATCCCGAGCTTCACCGTTGGGTGCGTGACTACCTCATCCTCTGAGCGAACCCGACCAGACCGGGACGAAATTCAGAATGGCGGCATCGCCTTCGACCTCGACACCCTCGACACCGAGATCGAAGCGGCCCGGCAGGAGCTCGCCGAGCTTGATCGTCGGCGAGAGCTCGCCGCGTCACGCCTGGCCGAGTTGGACGGCCGCCGGGGCTCACGCATCGCGACCGGTGCGGATAGCAATAGCTGGACACCGGCGTCCAAACTCCGGCTCTTTCGCGATCTGTTCCGTGGCCGCGAGGACGTCTTCGCCGTCCGCTGGGAGAACCACGCCCGCAGTCGATCTGGCTACTCACCGCGGTGCGCGAACGAGTGGCAACGCGGCGTCTGCGGCAAGCCCAAGGTGCGCTGCGGCGAATGTGGCAATGCAGCGTTCGTTACGCTCGACGACCGTCAGCTCCTGGCCCATCTTCACGGGCGCGGTATCTATCCCTTGCTTCCCGACGACCGTTGCTGGCTGCTCGCGATCGATCTTGACCGCGGCTCATGGCGCACCGACGTGCAAGCGCTAATCCGGACGTCTCGCTCGCTTGGCCTCCAACCGGCAATCGAGCGATCCAGGTCCGGCAATGGCGCCCATGTTTGGTTCATCTTCACCGCCCCGGTCCCAGCCGCCGAAGCGCGACGGCTCGGCTTCACCATCCTCACGGCCACCATGGCTCTGGGTGCGGCGCTCGGCATCGACTCCTACGATCGCCTGTTCCCAAGCCAGGATGTCCTTCCGAGCGGCGGATTCGGAAACCTTATTGCGCTACCCCTGCAACGCGCCGCCCGCAAAGTTGGCAACACCGAATTTCTCGACGAGAGGCTCGAGCCGCATCGCGATCAGTGGTCCTACCTCGCGTCGATCTCCAAGATCACGCCGGACCGTCTTACTGAGTTGATCGCCGGTAGCGACGAGGACGGAGCCCTGGCTGTACGTCCGGCCGCGGATCGCAGCGACCCACCGTGGCGACCGCCGCGCACCCTCCGAGAGCGACTCAGCGAGACTCGACTGCCCGAGTCGATCGACGCCACGTTGACGGATCGCGTCTACATCGATCGTACGAAGCTTCCCCGGACGCTCGCTCACGCGATCAGACGAGTCGCGACGTTCTCGAACCCGATGTTTGCCGAGCTCCAGCGGATGCGGCTCTCGGTCGCGCGCACGCCTCGCGTAATCGGATGCTTCGAAGATCTTGACGGCTACCTGGCGCTCCCCCGTGGCTGCCTAGCCGACGTCGCCTCCCTGGTGGGGGAGCTCGGCGTCCAGCTTGACCTACGCGACGAACGCGTCGCCGGCGAGACGGTCGAGCTCGGATTTTCCGGTGAGCTGAACGGCTCACAGCACTCCGCTGCCCGGGCGCTCATCCAGCACGACGTCGGAGTCCTGTGCGGACCCCCTGGCTGGGGCAAGACCGTGGTCGCAACACACCTGATCGCCCGCCGTGGGTGCTCTGTCAACGATGACGAGAAATCCCCATTGTCGATCACCGAAATTCCCCACCCCTGGCGTGCCGCTCGGTGGTGTCGGACGCAGCTGGGTTCGGTTCGGCGAGCTGGTGCACGTTCGCGCGTCGGGCTTGTTGTGCGGTCCAGCCGGCTGCGGTGAGCGCGTCGGTTAGCTGTTGAGCGATCTCGCCGACGTCGACGGCGAGTTGGCGGCGTTGCTCGGCGGCGTCCTGGTAGGTGCAGAACGCGTGGTGGATCTGGTGGTGGAGGCCGCGCTGGCCGGGCGCGGGTTCGGCGAGCTGTTGGTTGGCGTTAGCGAGGCGATGGTGGGCGTCATTGAGTCGTTTGACGATCTCGACGTCCTGATCGAGCAGGGCGGATAGGCGGCCGGCGAGCTGACGAGCGCGTGCGGGCACGGCGGCGGGCGCGGGCGAGGGGGCGGTGTTCATGGCTTGTGCTGTGGGTCGGCGGCGACGGCGTCGCGGAGCTGCTTGAGGCGGGCGCGGTGGCCGCGCATGCGGTAGCTGTCCCCGTCGATCTGCAGCACGGTGGCGTGGTGCAGTAGGCGGTCGAGGATCGCGGCGGCGACGGTGGTGTCTTCGAAGATCTCGCCCCATTGCGCGATCCCCCGGTTGGTCGTCAGGATCACGCTGCCGTGCTGGTAGCGGCGGCTGATCACCTGGAAGAGATGGCTGGCGGCCTCGCCGGGCATCGGCAGGTAGCCAAGCTCGTCAATCACAAGGGCGGATGGTCCGTTCCAGAATCGCATCGTGGTCTGCCAGCGGCCTTCGAGCGCGGCGCGGGTGGTGCGGGCGACGAGGTCGGCGGCGGTGGTGTAGTAGACGCGGTAGCCGGCGTGCACGGCCTTGAGGCCTAGGGCTGTGGCGAGCATCGTCTTGCCGACGCCGGGCGGGCCGATCAGCAGCACGTTGGCCTTCTCCTCGATGAACCGCAGCGTCGCGAGCTCCTCGACGAGCCGGCGGTCCAGCCCGGGTTGCGCGTCGTAGTCGAACTGCTCGAGCGTCTTGTGCTGTGGGAAGCTCGCGAACCGCATCCGCCCGTCGAGGCGGCGTTGCTCGGTCGCGGTGATCTCAACGCCGAGCAGGTCGTGCAGGAACCGGGTGTATGACGGCTTGTCAGTCTCGGCGGCCTGCAGCGCGGCGGCGAGCTGCTCGGCGACCGCTCCGAGCTTCAGGTAAGCGAGCTGCTCGCGCAGCTGGTGGTAGACGTGATCGGTCATCACTGATCGTCTCCTTCGGGTGGTGTGGTTGTTCGTTGGGCGTGTTCGGCGGCGGCGAGCAGCTCGAAGCCGAGCTCGCGCGCCTGCTCGGGGGTGAGCGTGAGCGCGACCGGCCGCCGGCATCCGGGCCCGGGCGCGTCGAGGAGCACCAAGGTCACCTCTTGCGCCCAGGTGCCGTCGGCCAGCTCGGTGCCCTGCGCGGGGTCGATCACGACGTTGTGGCTGTGGAGGTACTCGGTCATCGCCCGGCCACCCTCGCGATCCGTGCGTAGGCCTCCAGATCGACGACCACGCCCCCGCTGCCGGACTGCTCCCCGCGCAGACGCGCCGCTTCCGCTTGGGCTCGTTCGCCGGGCGGCCGGTTCGGCTTGCGCGAACACGGCCTGCTGGTCGTGAACTGCTCGAGCACCGCCCGCTCCAGCGCCCGGGCGTGCTCCTCGGTGCGGACCGTCTGCCCCACGCCCGGCAGCGCGCGACGGTGCCGGGCGATTCGATGCCCGGCCGGCGTGTAGATCTCCAGGTGCAGCTCGCCGAGCCGGGCGCGGACCTCGACCGTCGCGCCGGCGTGGGCGGGCGGGACGCTGTAGCGGTTTGACTCGAACTCGACCAACGCCTCGCGTGAGACGACCCGCTGCTCCCGGTACTCCGCGGGGAACGGCAGCTCCGGCAGCACTAGCAGCGGCTCGCCGGCCGCCAGCTCGCCCACGGTGCTGCGGCCGCGGCGGCGGCGATCGGACACAGCCACGCTCCAGCGATCCAGATCGGCCTGTGCGTGCGCCGGCGTGCTCACCGGCGCCGAGCGCCACCACGACTGGGTGACATAGTCGATCGCGCGCTCCACGACCCCCTTGCGCTGCGGACGGTTCGCCGGGCACACCGCCACCTGAACGCCGTAATGCTTTGCCAGCGCCGCGGCCTCGGGCCGCAGCCGGTCGCTGCCCGGATAGACGAACGTCGCCATCCTGTCGGTCCGCCACGAACGGGTCGTGCCGCCCAGCCGGCGCAGCACCCCGTCCAGCGCGCCGGCCAGGTGCGGGAAGCTCTCGCCCTCCGAGAAGCAGCCGCGCAGGCGGCCCGAGTGCGACAGCGCGCCGACCAGCACGTACGCCTTAGCGCCCCACGGCGTCTCCGAGAGCTCGAGCCAGTCCAGCTGCAGCTCCTCGCCCGGCTCGTGCTCGAGCCCGACCGTCAGCTTCACCGTCCCGGCCTGACAGCACTCGCACACCGGCCGTAGCCCGAGCTGTCGGATCTCCCGCACCAGCGTCGGGTAGGAGCGATCGAACCCCAACGGCACAAGCTCCTCGAACAACACGCTCGCGAACACGTGCGCGTCCTCGGCGAACCGCGCTTCCAGGTACCCGCGATACGGCTCCACACAGCTCGGCGCCGACACCCGCACCACGTCCGGCTCGGCCAAGTACTTGCGAACCGTCTTGCGATCCCTGCCCGTGTGCCGGGCGATCGCGGACACCGTCCAGCCACGACGCGCGAGCGCGTGAATCTCCACATCGTCCTCCTCAGTCAGCATCCCCCATGGCTCCCTTCAGGTAGCGGCGTTGAACACCGCGACCCTGGAGGGAGCCCCCGACAGAAACCCGCGCTCGCGCGCGGGGATCGACTACGGCTCGGCCCTACGCGCCTCGCCTCCGTCGAACCCCGCGCGCGTGTCCTCTACGCGCTACCGCCCTGGGGAATTTCCGTGATCAACACTGGGGAGAATTCCGTGATCGCGGACACTGGCTGCGACCGGGCCGCCGGCTCCTTGCTGTCGGCGTTCTGATCGCGCTGCAGGTGAGCGTCCTCGCGCTGGCCGCGCCGATCGTCGTGCCGTTCTACTCCACCCGCCACATGATCAGCTCCGGCGTGTGGAAGATCGCGTTCTTCAAGGACGAGATCGGCTGGCCGGAAATGACCGCACAAGTCCAGCGCGCCTAGCGCGAGCTTCCCCCCGCGGACCGCACAACAGGAGTCATCCTCGCCCACAACTACGGGGAGGCCTCCGCCCTCCGGCTCGACGGACACAACCTCGGGCTGATCCTTAGCGGCCACCTCAGCTGGCAGTACTGGCGCCCGTCTCGGCTGCCGCAGCACTTCGCCCTCACAGTCGGCTACGACGCGTCCGGGCTCGGAGCCCTGTGTCGCGACCAATCACCCGGATCGAGAACCGCTGGCACCTCGACAACGAGGAACGAGGACAGCTGATCGCAGCCTGCACGCTCAAACAACCACTTGGCTCGCTCTGGAAGCCCCTGTCGCCCGCAACCGGCTGTGAGCTACCAGTCCGGTGAAACGAACAATGAGCAAACGTTGGACCGCCGGCGAGCTCAAGCCGCGATAGCCGCAAGGTGCAGCAGCCCCCGGCGTGGAAATCCGAGTCGACAAGACAGATGGGGCGGCGGATGGGCAAACGGACACGGTGCCGGTCTCGCGGCGGGCCGTCCGTCGGGCGGCCGTCCGTTCGTCACCAAGTCAAAGCCGGCCCACGAACCGACCACCACTAAAGGAGCAGCTCAAATGACTGAGTCCGACGCCATCGAGATCATCACGCGTTTCGAGCACGCGTTCCGCGGGGGCGACCAAGCGACGACCGACGAGCTCTGCGACCCGGGCCTGGTCGACCACAATCCGGCGCCGGGCCACGAGCCGACGCTGGCCGGCTTCAAGCCGCGTACATGTGCTCGCTCTTCCCGGACCTCAAAGAGGACCTGCAGGACATTATCGCCAACGGCGACAGCGTCGCCACCCGATGGGTCCTGACCGGTTCCCTGCAGCAGGAGTACATGGGGATTCCCGCCACCGGCCAGACGCCCGGATGCGGGTCGGGGCCGCGCATCGGGCGCCGAGACGCCGTTTCCGCGCGAAGCAAGTCGCGCGTTCGGTGTGACCAGGTTTGCGACGCGGTACGAGAGGAGGTGTCCGCCCGCCAGGCGACCCGGGCCCAGTTCTTGGCTTGTGTTGGCGATCGGCGCTGGCTTCGTTATGAGAGAGGGCGAAGGCCATCGAGTGTGGCGTGGAGGATCGGCTGAACGTATTCGGGGTCGCCGTCGATCTTGGCGATCGCGGAGATCATGTCGAGGACCTGTTCGAGCGTTAGATCGTCGCGGACTGCGTCGGTGCGCTGTGCGGCGGTGAGGAGCGGTCGGCCGGCGGTCAGGACGCGATTTCGGTTCTGGCTGAAGAAAGGGTTGCCGCTCTCCGAGTGTTTGAGCAGCTCGGCGCCGACCTGTCGCTTGCTGGTGAAGAAGGTAAAGACCTTGTCCAGCCATGTGAGCAGCGCCGCTCCAGGCGGCTCGCCGTTGAGTGTTTCAGCCGCCTTGCAGATGACGTCGACCTCGTCCGTGTAGAGCGCTTCAAGCAGCTCCTGGCGTCCAGGAAAGTTGCGGTAGAGGGTCGCCATGCCAACGCCAGCGCGTCGTGAGATCTCGGCCATCGAAATCTCCGCGTCCGGGTCGGCAAATGCGGAGCGGGCTGCCGCGAGGATCTTGTCGCGGTTGCGCTCGGCGTCGGCGCGTCTCGTGGGTGTACTCGGCCGGGCAGTAGGCATGAATTGCTAAGTGGAGAGGCTATCCGCTAAGGTATGCGGACAGGCTATCCACTTCACATCCTACCCAACCGCCGCGACGCGCTCGCGACGACCAAAGGAGCCTTTCATGGAATACCGACCTCTGGGGCGCACCGGCATCAATGTCAGCCAGATTTGCCTCGGCGCGATGATGTTCGGCGCCTTCGGGAACTCCGACCACGACGACGCGGTCCAGATCATCCACAAGGCACGCCCGGCGCCGCGATGGTTAGGATCCGCGTCCATCGGGAGACCGAACTTCACGGCGAGCACCACGCTTTCGCGCCGTCCGCCGGTTAGCGCCTTGCCGAGGATCTCTTCTGACTCGCCGGCGGAGTAGCCGTCGGCGGTGTCGATGAAGTTGATACCGGCGTCGAAGCAGTTGAGGGTTCGCTCCGCCGGCTGCAGACTGACTACATCGACCTATACCAGGTCGGGGTTCCCGATCCGAGCACCGACATCGACGAGACCCTCGGCGCGATGACGGACCTGGTGCGCGCCGGCACGATCCGATCCTTCGGCGCCTCGAAGGTCCCCGCCTCACAGATCGTCGAGGCTCAATGGATCGCCGATCGCCGAGGCCACGAACGCTTCCGCACCGAGCAGCCGCCGTACTCGATGCTGACGCGAGCAATCGAATACGACCTGCTGCCAACATGCCAGCGTCACGGCATGGGCGTGCTGGCCTACAGCCCACTCGCCAGCGGCTGGCTGTCGGGCAGATACCGCAAGGGCCAAAAGATCAGCGGCCCGGGCTCCCCGGCCCGGTCGCGGCGCTGGCCCGGTCGATTTGACGCCGCGAACCCCAGGAACGCGGCAAAGCTCGACGCCGCAGACGCGCTCAGCACGCTCGCCGACGAGACCGGACTAACCCTCATCCAAATGGCGATCGCGTTCGCCACTCGCCACCCAGCGATCACCTCCACGATCATCGGCCCCCGCACCACGGAACATCTCGACGCCTACCTGGCAGCCGACGGGATCGAGCTGTCCAGCGACGTGCTCGACCGCATCGACGAGATCGTCCCCCCAGGCGTCACGATCCACGTCACCGACAACATGTGGGACGTCGGCACAACCGCACTGACCGCCGCATCCCGCCGCCGGTAGAGCGACACCCGCCACCAACCTCGCTCTTTGGCGGGTGACAGTCCACGCCAAACGGAGAGAATTCCCTATTGGAAGGAACACGTGTGCGTCGGCACTCTGATGCCCCCGTGTCCGCGCAAGGCGGGGACGCGACCCCGGCGTAGGGTCGGCGACCTCCACGGCGGCCAGAACGGGAGTCTCTCGAAAGTCCGGCCCCAGGCCGGTTCGGAACCGACGGCGGGACGGTTGCGGGAGGATTAGGCGATGAGGTACTGGGTGAATACGATCAGCCGTGATCATGTGCAGGCAGGGGTCGCGGGCGGGTTCACTCAGGCAGGCCACGGTAAGGCGTCCGGGCTCAAGCGACTGAATGCCGGCGACGGGCTGGTGTTTTACTCGCCGAAGACGAGCCTGCGAGACGGCGAGCCGCTGAAGGCGTTCACGGCTATCGGTCTGGTGGCTGACGATCGGCCCTATCAAGTCGAAATGGCGCCCGGATTCGTTCCGTGGCGCCGCGGCGTCGAGTTCGCGTCGTGCGTCGAGGCGCCGATCGGACCGCTGATCGAGGAGCTCAGCTTCATCAAGGACAAGCAGCGGTGGGGATACGTGTTTCTTCGGCTTGCTCGAGATTCCATGTCGCGATTTCGACCTGATCAAGGCAGCGATGAGGGCAGCGATCTAGATCAGCAGCGACGAGGAGCCGCCGCCGCTCTTGCATTGCGAGTATCACTCCTCGTATCCGCGCGCATTGCGAGGCTGAGGACCGCAGCGGCGGCTTCCCTGCTTTCGGAGATTCTGGCGACTGCGACGGCAGCCGCGCCTCCCGCGCCGAGCGGACTGTGTTCGGGTTAGGCTGGCGGCGATGCGTGTCGGCGTGATCGGTGTGGGCGTCACCGGAACGATCTACGGCTGCGTCCTTGCTGAAGCGGGGCACGACGTTCTGCACTACGTACGCCCAGGGAGCGTCGCGGCGCTGCACGACGGCACGCAGGTGAACTTGCTTGATGCTCGAGGCGGCGAGGCGAAGGTACGGCGCCTGCGCTATCAGCCGGAGGTTCGATCACCTGTCCGCACCGCTCGCGCGCCTGCTCGTAGCCTTCGGCGTTGAAGATCTCCCGCAAGGCGGCGGACACCATCCCGCGCTGGCTTGCGCGGCAGTGGCGCAGCTGATCGCGAACGAAGTGGACCGTACAGCGCTGCCATGGGCAGCCCAGCACGCGGGCGATCGCGTTCTTGAGCCCCACGTGCTGGTCAGAGACACACAGCCGCACCCCGGTCAGGCCGCGCTCGCGCAACGAGCGCAGGAACGCGACCCAGAACGCCTCGGTCTCGGTCTCGCCTATGTCCAGGCCGATCACCTCGCGGATGCCGGTCTCGTGCACCGAGTAGGCGATCACCAGCGCCTTCGGGTACACATGCCCGCGGCAACGCACCTTGACAATCTTCGCGTCCAGCCACAGGTACGGATGCCGGCCCTCCAGCGGCCTGCTGCGGAACGCCTGCACCTGCTCATCAAGCGCTCGGCACAACGCGCTCACGCGGTCCTTCGTCATCCCGTGGATCCCGAGCTGCTCGACCAGCCGGTCGACCTTGCGCGTCGAGACCCCGTTCACGTACGCCTCCATCACCACCGCCACGATCGCCTGCTCACACCGCCGCCGCGGCTCCAGAAACGACGGAAAGTACGCCCCGCCCGACCGCTTCTTGGGGATCTGCAGCTCGATCTCCCCGACCCGCGTCTCCCACCCCCGCTCCCGATACCCGTTGCGATGCGTGGACCGCGACGCCGGCGCGACCTCACCCAGCTGCGCGCCGATCTCCGCCGAGATCTCCGCGTCCATCAACTGGGCAGCGACGGTCGCGACCGCGTCCTTGAGAAAGTCGCCGTGCTCCTCGATCAGCGTGCTGCGCAGCAGCTCCAGCTTCGTCATGCTCTGTCCGTCGGCCATCGTGGTGTTCTCCTTCATCGGTCGAATTGGTCTTCAACCGACGAGTCTCGGAGCCCGCGGTGGCCGACGTCGTCAACGACTCCGGTCTTTGCGGGGGATCCTCGTTACACCACTTCTATCGGTGCAGCCCATAACAGCATTGATCCAGCGGGTGAGGGTCCCGTCCTGGGAGTCGTCCGATTGTCCAGGTAGTCATATCCGGCGCGTTCGGGGGGTGACCCCTGGGCGTGAAAGCCCGGAAGTACAAGTGCCCGGCGGCCCGACCCTTCGGGGTCGAGGCCGGTTGGTCCAGGG
>Ga0335081_10019239_pt1 | contig 11042 bp, 10 predicted proteins | sample Lox_Sample_35_FD_206713 | JGI IMG/M metagenome (GOLD analysis project Ga0335081, IMG submission 206713) | Soil microbial communities from Loxahatchee National Wildlife Refuge, Florida, United States - Lox_Sample_3.5 | ecosystem: Environmental > Terrestrial > Soil > Wetlands | place: USA...
CACGAACACTTCGTGCTTGTGCTGGACGATTTTCATCTGGTGGACGATGTCGATCCGGTGGTCTATTTTGTCAACCGCTTTACGCAATTGGCCGATGAGAACTGCCATCTTGTTCTTTCGTCGCGCTCGCTCACCAATCTGTCCGATTTGACCATGCTGGTCGCCCGTGAGCAAGTGGGCGGCCTAAGTTTTTCCGATCTTTCCTTTCGCCCCGAGGAGATCCAGGCTCTCCTATCACAGAATCAGCAAATCCACCTCTCCGACGAGGAAGCCCGGAGGCTGGCCGAAGCAACCGAGGGCTGGGTGACCGGCCTGCAGTTCACGGACCTGAGCCTGATCCAAGGCAAGGCTGCGGCTCAGGCCTCGGTCTGGTCACCGGCCGCAGTTGGGGTTGACGTCTTTGATTATCTGGCTCAGCAGGTACTGGAGCGTCAGCCTGACTGGCTGCAGCTTTTCCTGCTCAGGAGTTCTCTGCTGGAAGAATTTGACCCGGAGCTTTGTGAGATCGTGCTTGCTCCTTTTTATTCCGATCGTCAGGATTGGTCGAAGATCATCGATCTGATCGTTCAGAAGAACCTGTTCGCCCTGCCGGTTGGCACAAACGGGCAGTGGCTGAGATATCACCATCTTTTCCGTGATTTTCTGCAGGCGCGTTTTCGGAACGAACGATCCGAAGAGGCTTCGAGCATTCTGCAGCGCCTGGCAGAATTTCATGAAGCGCATGGCGACTGGGAAAAAGCCTATCAGCTTCACAAGCAGTTGGGGGACTTTGAGGCGCTGGTCCAATTGATCGAGCACGCCGGCATTTTCATGTATCAGCATGCCATGCTGACCCTGGATTCCTGGCTCAAGGACCTGCCTCCCTCCATATTTCAGGAGCGCCCGGCGCTGTTGTCGCTGCGCGGCCTCATAGAAACACAGAAAGGTTATGGGTCGGAGGGAATCGTGCTGTTCGATCGCGCCGTGGAAAAGTTTCGCGGGGACGGGAATATTTATGGTCTGGCCCTGACGCTGGCGCGGCGGGGCAGTACCTACCGGTTGCTTGGAGATTATAAGGATGCCACGCGCGACGCGGATGAGGCCCTGGCACTTGCGGAAAAGGAAGACGAAATGCAATGGGTTTGTGCCGATGCGCTGCGCGTCAAGGGCCTGAGCCTATTTCGTCAGGGCTATACCTTTCAGGCTGCACGCTACCTGGAGCGCGCCCTGGATACTTATGTCCGCCTGAATGACACTCCTGTCATACCCGCTTTGCTGATGGAAACCGGGGTGATGTATGCGGAAACAGGGGAATTTGCAAAGGCGCAGAGTTTATATCAAAAGGCCCTTGAAATCTGGCGGCGTGCCGGGAATCTGACGTGGCAGGCAGATGTGCTTAACAACCTGGGCGTTTTATACTATCTCCAGGGAGATTATGAGCGGGCCGCCCAGACCCTGGAAGAGGGTCTGCTTTGTGCCAGACAGGGCGGCTACAAGCGTGGAGAGGCATTGATCTTGATCGGGTTGGGCGATCTTTATGCCGAGGTGGAAGATTTCGAGATCGCGGCGCAGAACTATCAACAGGCCGAGGGATTGGCGCAGCAGCTGGGTGCACGGTTTCTGATCAATTACCTGGCCCTGGCCCGGTTCAATTTGGCCCTCCTGGAAAGGGACCATGTGGGAGCCAGCCTCGCGTCCGTACAATGCGCCGGCCTGATCAGGGCGGAGGATTCAAATTATGAATACGGCCTTTATCAGCTCATGCGTGGAAGGTTGTCCCTCGTGGATGCGAAGCTCGAGCAGGCGGTCGAGGAACTGGCAGAAGCGAAGCAGTCTTTCAGCCGCGACGGCCGGCAGGCGGAGATCATCCTGAGCCACGTCTGGATGGCGGCGGCCCAATCTGCAGCCGGGGACCGCCCGGCCGCCTGGCAGGAGATGAAAAGCATCCTTCAGGAGCCGAACCGTATTAATCACCGCGCCGTTCTTGCCACCCATCAAGCCCGCGATCGGCTGGCGGCCCTGCGCAATGAACCTCAGGCCAAGCCGACTCTGCGTGATCTGTTTAAAAGGGCGGATTCTCTGGACGTTCAATTGCCGAGGATCCGGCGTCAATTGCACCGCCTGGCCAGGGCCATCGAAGTCCCCTCCCCGAAGTTGATCATCCGCGCTTTTGGACTGGGTGAGGTTCAAGTCAACGGCAAACCCGTCACCATGAAAGACTGGCAGACCCAATCGGTCCGGGAATTGTTCTTTTATCTCCTTTCTTTGAAACGTCCGGCCACCCGGGGACAAATCGGGGATGCGCTTTGGGCGGGAGTTACGGAGCCGGCCAAACTGAACCTGCGTTTTAAGAACGAGATCTATCGGTTGCGGCGCGCCATGGGGCAGGATGTGATTCTCTTCAAGGAAAACCGCTACCAGTTCAATCCCACCCTGGATCACGAATATGACGTGGAGGCCTTTGAGGCCTTTGTTGCCAAGGGGAAATCCTGTTCCGATCCGGTCGAATGCATCGATCTCTATCAGCGGGCGATCGATTTGGTCCATGGCCGCTATCTGGAGGATATGGATGCCACCTGGGTCCTGCCGGAACGCGAACGGCTCAATCAGGCCTATCTGTGGACTTCGCTTGCCCTGGCAGAACTTTATCTCAAAGCGGGCAGAACGCGGGACGCCCTCAAGGTCTGTGAGGACGCGCTGAAATATGATGCAACTTCCGAAGCTGCTTACCGCCTGAAAATGCAGATCTATCGCCGTTTGGGGGATCGGGGCTCGGTGATCCATACCTACAAAACCTGTGAACAGGTGATGCGGAACATTTATGATCTGCCGCCTTCCGAAGAGACCCAGCGGCTTTTTGAGGAGTTGACCGCTTGAGATAGGCGCCAAACCGATTTTGATGAGAGAACAGCCTGAGTGGAACCGGGCTGATTTTTTTAATCTTTTGAAGCCTGTTTTGAAGCCTGGGGAGGTGTATGCTAGGGGCCATCAAACAAAAGGAGAAGATTCCATGAATAACAAATTTGCCCACTTTGCCCTTTTCACCAGCAAAATCAATCGTCAGCATATTCAATTTGCCTTCGCCATCCTCGCCCTAGCCATGCTGGTCCTGGGAGTCGGCGCCCCCAGCGATGGCGGTGGTACTCCTCATTAAGAGATGATCCTCCTGCTTGCCGTTCTCGCCGGGCTTTTGGTGGGCCTGGGCCGGGCATATTGGTATAAACAACCTTATCGGACCCCGAGTTTGCAGGCCATGTGGCTCGTGGTGGTCGCTTTCGTGCCTCAGTTGTTTATCGCCTATTTGCCGGCCACCCACAACCTGTTCCATGATGACCTGGCATCGGTGAGCGTTCTGGCTTCGCTGATCCTGTTCTGTGCATTTGCCTGGCTCAATCGTCGGCTGCCCGGCATGCCGATCCTGATCGTCGGCCTGCTGCTCAACTTCGCCGTGATGATCGCCAACGGCGGCTGGATGCCCATCAGTCCACAGACGGCGAATCTTTTGGCGGGCAGGGACGTCTTGCAGTTCATGAACCTGGGCAGCAGATTTGGAGAAAAAGATATTCTTCTGCCAGTGCAAAATATGCATCTTGAATTCCTGGCGGACCGCTTTCTCCTTCCCGCATGGTTTCCCTATAAGGTGGCGTTTAGTTTGGGCGATGTTTTGATAGGGCTGGGCGCCTTTTGGCTGCTGGCCGGGCCCACCGCCAAACTAGATTCCCCGATTACAGAAGGTGTTGTTATATGATTACCTCCACAATGTTCAAAGAGAACTTGGGTTACAAATCTGATCTGGCGCAGCAAACCCACGCTGGACTGAACAGCGTCTTCGCGGCAGCAGTTGTAAATCAGGATTTTCGCGAGACGCTCCTGCGGAATCCGGGCGCCGCGCTTGACCAGGGATATTTGGGGAAGGGGTTCTCGTTGAGCCAGAACGAAACTTCCCTGATTCTCTCGATCAATGCCAGCTCGCTCGCTGATCTCGCGAGGCAGGTCATTCTGGTTTCAGGAAAATGACATTGATCTTGGACATGACGCCAGCCCTCGGTCCCCCCGGCAAGCTGGTCTTTGTCAGGATGACGCGGCGGAGCAGGGGGCGCGGTATGGAGGGGACTACTGCGCCCCGCGTCCGCGTTTGGAGTTTATGATGAGTTTACTTACAGAGAACCGATCCAACGCCTCGGTGCAGCTGGGTGCGATCTTTGAGGCATTTCCCGACTTGCTTTTCGATCTGGACGGCAAGGGAAGGATCTTGGATTATAAGGCCGGCGGTTTTATGCTTCTGTATGCATCCGCCGAGGGCTTTCTCAATCGCCGCATTCAGGATATCCTGCCGGCGGAAATCGGGCAGGAATTCCAAAGGGCCGTTGAACAGGCCAGCCTTAAGCAAAAAGCTGCTTCGTTGGATTACTCGCTCGATTTATCGGATGGCATGCACTGGTTCGAAGCCCGGCTTATTCCTTTTTCCCAATTCAGGGTCATTGCCATTGTGCGGGACGTGACAAAATATAAAGAGGCGGAGGAAAAGATTCAAAGACAGCTGAAACATCTGTCCGCCTTGCGCGCCATCGACAATCTGATTTCATCGAGCTTTGATCTTAATTTAACGCTTTCGATCCTTTTAAGTCATGTTACTGCCAGATTGAACGTGGATGCCGCCGCCATCCTGCTGTTCAATCGTGACAGCCGGTTCTTTGAATTTACAACCGGCGTCGGTTTTCGCACGGATGCTTTGCAGGGCACCCGCCTGCGCCTGGGCGAGGGCTACGCCGGTCTCGCCGCTTTACAAAGAAAGACCATTCACATACCCAACCTCCAGTATAGACAGACGGACTATTTGCGATCGCCGATCTTTTATCGAGAGTCTTTTGCCTCTTATTTCGGCATTCCCCTGATTGCGAAGGGACAGGTCTGCGGGGTCCTGGAGATCTTCCATCGGACCGCGCTGGACCCGGATCCCGATTGGCTGAGTTTCTTGGAGACGCTGGCCGGGCAAGCCGCGATCGCGATAGAGAATGCCACCCTATTTCGCGAGCTGCAGCGTTCCAACATCGAATTGACGCAGGCCTATGATGCCACCATTGACGGCTGGTCGCGCGCGCTGGAACTGCGCGACCGGGAGACCGAGGGGCATACCCAGCGGGTGACGGAAGCCACACTGCAGCTTGCGCGCCGAATGGATTTCAGCGAAGCGGAACTGATTCATGTTCGACGCGGCGCGATCCTGCACGACATTGGGAAAATGGCCATTCCGGACAGCATCCTGCTCAAAAGTACTGCCCTGACCGATTCCGAAAGGGAGGTCATACAGCAGCATCCCCGTTATGCTTATGATATGCTTTCCCCCATCCCCTATCTGCGCCCTGCCCTGGATATTCCCTTCTATCATCACGAGAAATGGGACGGCTCCGGATATCCGCATGGACTGAAAGGGGAGCAGATCCCGCTGTCTGCGCGTTTGTTCTCGGTCGTGGATGTCTTCGATGCCGTGACCTCGGATCGTCCGTACCGCCCGGCCTGGTCAAAAGAGAAGGCGCTGGATTATATCCGCGAACAAAGCGGGAAATATTTCGATCCGATAGTGGTCGGGGAATTCATGAAAACAGTGGATGACTGGCAAATACCCGACGCTCCGTTATCTTAAATAATACGGAAAGCCGCCATGCCTTCGGCGGCCAGGGTGATCTGTCCCCATCTGCCGATCCCAAATGAAAAGCTGTTTCCGTTTTCGCGGGGCAGGTCAACCGGCCCGAACTGGCTCCGCGGCTTGCGCAGCCAGCATATTCTTCTGGGTCTGATCCCGGGGTTGCTGCTGCAAATTGATTCTGTTGGCGAAGTCAGGCTTGGATGAGAAGCGCAGCGAACGCCGCCCCGTGATGACCTGCGGGGGGAAAACCTTCCGCCCAGTGGATAACCCGCCCAACATACAAGGCGGCCGCCGCGGCCGGATGTTGCAGGAGAACCTCCGCAAGGCCTCGCTCACGCGCTTTCCTCGATCCGAAAAAGCGGACGGTTTCAGAGATCCAGGGTCTCGTGAAATCCTTCTCAAGAACCAGAGCATAGGACTTTTCGGTGATATGAAATCAACGTCACCTCGTGTAGAATACCTGAACTTAACAACATAATATTGGTTCAATGTCAGGCAAGGTCGACAGGGGGCAAAACCCATGTCAAACTTTACAATTACACTTTTTGGAAAATTCAACATTGAGCACAGGGGGCAAAAGATCGAAGCCATCCGGTCGCACAAGGCTCAAGAATTGCTTGGCTATTTGCTGCTATACCGGAATCGCGCCCAGCCACGCGAGGCGCTTGCGGAACTCTTGTGGGAGGATCAACCGCCAGCCAAATCCAAAAAATATCTGCGCCAGACATTATGGCTTCTCCAATCGGCCCTGAAAGACGGTGCTGATTCGCAAAGTCCGGAGTTGTTGGTTGACGATGAATGGGTGCAGATCAATCCGACCAGGGATTTCCGCGTGGATGCAACCCAGTTCGAGAATATTTACAATTCGGTCAAAGGCAAACCGGCGCAGGGACTATACTCGCTGGATTTCAAATCGATCCAGAAAGCAGTTCACTTATACAAGGGTGACCTCTTGGAGGGGTGGTACCAGGACTGGTGCATGATAGAGCGTGAGCGCTTTGAAATCATGTATCTCATGCTGCTGGACAAGTTGATCCAGTTCTGTGAGATCCGCCAGGAGTATACGGTTGGCTTGATATACGCCGCAGAAATCCTGCGGCATGATCAGGCCTATGAGAGTGCACATCGTCAAATGATGCGGCTGTATTTTCTGGCGGGGGACCGGACTCAAGCTCTGCGCCAGTATGAACGTTGTGCAATCGCCCTGAGAAATGAGTTAGACGTCGAACCCTCTGAGGAGACCAGGCAGCTTTATGAAAAAATCCGCTTGGATATCTTCGACCCATCGCTCCCGGGCAGCGAAGGAAAACGTGCCCGGGACGGCCATTCCGCCCTGCCGCACGTCGACATGCTGCAGCAGTTGATATCCTTCTCGAACGAACTTGGCCAGATCCAAAACAAGATACAAAAAGAGATCATCCACATAAAACATACCCTGCCTCCCGGCGGATAGGCTACGCCCCTTACCGCTCGCGAACGGTCTGCGCATCCAGGCAGACCGTTCCCTTTTTTAAGTGAGACGCTGAAGAGACGCGGAAAAGACACTTCCCGCCCAAGTGCAATTTATCATTGTGGGTAAAAGGAGTCCAATTTGTCCGAGGGCGCGCCGGAGACCGAAGATGATTTCGACAAGAAAGGCGGCATCCACTCCTTCATTGTTCGCGTATGGTTGGAGATACCCAGCGCGGAGACGGATGAGGAGATCTGGCGCGGCCATATCATTCACCTGCCCAGTTACAAGCGGCACTATTTCTCAGATCTAAGCGAGATTCCGATCTTTATTGCATCTCATTTGAAGGACCAAGGCTGATTTCCGTTTCAATGATCAATCATTAATAGAAAGGAAGGAGGTTTGCATGCCTGTCAATCCCACATATCCGGGTGTGTACATCGAGGAGGTCAAGAGCCAGGTGCACACCATCACTGGCGTCGCGACTTCGATCGCTGCCTTTGTCGGGTACACGACGCGCGGGCTGGACAACCGGGCCGCCCATCTCTTCAGCTTTGCCGATTTCGAGCGCAGCTTTGGCGGGCTGGACATCGAGAGCGAGCTGAGCTACGCGGTCCAGCAATTCTTTGCCAACGGCGGGACAGAGGCTTATGTGGTCCGTGTGCCCAAGCACGACGCGCAGCCTGCCAGCATCGCATTGAAAGACCTGGTTTCGGGCGGAACCGATGTGCTGACTGTGACCGCCCTGAGCAAAGGCGCCTGGGCGAACAATTTGATCATCGATGTCAATTACAACGGCATCACCGATGGGCAGACGTTCAACCTGACCGTCACCGATCTGGGCACCGGAACGGTCGAAAGCTTCCCCGCGGTGACGATGGACAATTCCAAGAGCAACTTTGTCGAAGCCGTGGTCAACGACGTCGACACCGGTTCAAAGATGGTCAAGGTTGCCATCGGATCCACGCCCAATCGCCCGGCTGAAACCGGGACGAGCGGATCCGCCCTGCCTTTCAGCGGTACGCCGCCTCACCTGACCACCGACAGCTCGAAGATCTACCAGATCAACCTCCATGTCGACACCCCCTCCCAGGATGTAACCGTTGTCTTTCTGGATAAGAACGAGACCGCTCCTGCATCGGCACTGGGGGTGTGCCACCTGCTCGAGCAGAAGATAAATCTTGCGCTTGGCCAGAATACCGTCCTGGCCGGCTCGAGTGTACAGTGCGTGCCGACCGACGACGGCACCGGAATTCGCCTCATCGCTTTCATCAAGAATTCGATGGACGCGGAAGTGACCTTCACGACGATCCCGCCTTCGGGAGATTATGTCGACGCCAACACGCTCTTACAGCTTGTCGGCGGTGCGGCCAATGTCTCTCATTACTGGCCAGGCAGTTCCCGGGGGGCCGACTTCCTGGCAGAAAGCGCCCCCACCAACGGGGTGGATGGGACCCAGCTGCCTCAGACTTCGGACCTGATCGGCAATCCATTGACCTTCACCGGCATCTATGCCCTGGACAAGGTGGACCTGTTCAACATCCTGTGCATCCCGGATGCCACCCGCGCCAAATCCGTCAACATCAACAAGCTCGATCCGACCGTGGACCCGAATTCGATCTTCGCAGCCGCCATGGATTACTGTACGCTGAAGCGGGCCTTCCTGCTCATCGATCCGCCCCCGGATGTGGTCGACGTTTCCACGGCCACCGATTGGAAGTCGTCCGGGCTGACGGTCCATGAACCGAACGGGGCAGCCTACTTCCCGCGCTTGAGGCTGCCGGATCCGCTAAACAACTACCAGCTGCGCACGTTTGCGCCCTGCGGCGTCGCCGCCGGCCTGTATTCCCGCATCGACTCTTCGCGAGGGGTCTGGAAAGCGCCGGCCGGGACCGAGGCTACTCTGAGCGGCGTCCAAGGCCTGGTCTACAAGCTCAGCGATGCCGAAAACGGCGCCCTCAATCCGCTCGGTCTGAACTGCTTCCGCAGTTTCCCCATCTACGGCATGGTGGGCTGGGGAGCCCGCACGCTGGTGGGTTCGGACGCCGAGGGCAGCGAATGGAAATATGTGCCTGTGCGACGCATGGCCCTCTTCCTGGAGGAGAGTCTTTATCGAGGGACCAAGTGGGTGGTATTCGAGCCGAACGATGAACCGCTGTGGGCCCAGATCCGCCTGAACCTGACAGCCTTCATGATGTCGTTATACCGCCAGGGCGCGTTCCAGGGCACCAAGCCCAGTGACGCCTTCTTCGTCAAATGTGACGGCGAGACCACCACCCAAGATGACATCAACCGGGGCATGGTTAACATCCTGGTGGGCTTCGCACCACTCAAGCCGGCCGAATTCGTCGTGATCAAACTGAGCCAGATTGCCGGCCAGGTTGTTTGATCGCCAAAAGACAAGGAGCGTAGATTATGGCACAGTTCAGTGTCAACGCCAACCGGTTCGACCCGTACAAGAACTTCAAGTTCCGCGTCAAATGGGACGGCCAGTACGTGGCCGGGCTGTCCAAGATGACCGGCGGGCTGAAACGGACCACCAAGGTCGTCACCCATCGCGAAGGTGGGGATCCATCCACCAGCCGCAAATCGCCCGGCCCGACCGAATACGATGCCGTCACGCTCGAACGCGGCGTAACGCACGATACCGCCTTTGAAGACTGGGCCAATCTGGTGCATAACTTCCAGGGCGATGCCTTGATGTCCCTGAAGAATTTCCGCAAGGACATCCTGATCGATATATTCAACGAACAGGGCACCAAGGTGATCTCGTACAAAGTCTATCGTTGCTGGGTCTCCGAGTATCAGGCCATCCCGGATCTGGATGCGAATGCCAACGCGGTAATGATCCAGCACATCAAGCTCGAGAACGAAGGCTGGGAGCGCGATACCAGCGTCACCGAGCCGCAGGAGACGTAGGCAGGACCGGCATGGCTCAACTGCACTCACTCGATCACGCGGGCCTCATTCATTTGCCTGTCGGTCTATGGATGGAAGGGATGCCTCAGCGGGAGGCAGTGCTTCAGGACCTCCGCGGTCGTGACGAGGAGCGGATCGCTGATGCATCCCGCTGGCCGTCCACTGCCGCCCGCGTCAGCGCCCTGCTGACCGCGACCCTCAGAGGCATCGGTCAAATTGCTCCTGTGGACCTGGAACATGTCCGCGCTCTGGCTGTGCTTGATCGGGACATCCTGCTGGTCGCCCTGCGCCGGCGGCTCTTTGGTGACCGGATCGTTTCGACGATCAGATGCCCGGAAGAGAACTGCGGCAAATTGGTGGATATCGAGTTCAAGCTCGGCGATCTGCAGCTTCCCGAGCGTACCGAAAGCCGTCCCGCCTACGCCTGCCAGATCGGAGGCAGGCAGGTTACTCTTCGACTTCCCAATGGCGCCGACCAGGAGTCGGTCGCGGCGAGGGCCCGGGTCGACCCGGAGCAGGCCTCCCGGTTGATCCTGGGACGATGTGTGGACCATTTCGATGATCTTGCCTCATCCCAAGTCGAGCAGCTTGTCATCGAGATGGCCCGCCTGGATCCGCAGCTCGACACTGAATTCGCCGCCCGTTGCCCGGAGTGCGGCCAGGATTTCACCGTCCACTTCGATATTCAGGATTTCCTGCTGCGCGAGATCTCAGCCGCGGGTGATCATCTATACCGCCAGGTCCATACCCTGGCCTGGTATTACCACTGGGGCGAAGCAGAGATCATGGCCATGCCCACGCAAAAAAGACGCCTGTATATCAAGATGCTTTCCGACATGGTCAGCGAAGCCGAACAGGTAATTGCATGAATGCCTATCTGGGGCAGATCGCGGCACGCGCTGCGGGAATGAACGCAGGACTGGGCGTTCCTATGGTGCCGCTTCGTCCGACTTTTTTCCCCATCTCCACGCCGTTCCCTCCGGGATCGACAATTCCTCTTTCTACTGGAGAAACCTTGGAGAGCGCTAACCCGGCCCCCTCCCCAAC
>Ga0335081_10019240_pt1 | contig 11042 bp, 8 predicted proteins | sample Lox_Sample_35_FD_206713 | JGI IMG/M metagenome (GOLD analysis project Ga0335081, IMG submission 206713) | Soil microbial communities from Loxahatchee National Wildlife Refuge, Florida, United States - Lox_Sample_3.5 | ecosystem: Environmental > Terrestrial > Soil > Wetlands | place: USA: Florida...
ATGGCTTATCTGCAGACGTTGCGGTAGCTTTTCGGCACGACTGTCGTGCCCTTTCAAAACCCGGCTTGTTATGAGGATTCCAAGCGCGATCAATCCGGCACCAAGACGCGCAGTCTGCTTAATTCACGTCGAGGAACCTGACTCCGAGATGACCTTCTTACGATCGCCTTTGGTTTTTCTTGCCGCCTTTTTCGCATTCGTCCTGTTGGCGCCCGCGCTCGCGGCGCAGGATCTCGAAGACTCCCAGCTTCTCCATCCCCCGCAGGATTCGTGGCCGGAGTATCACGGCGACTACACCGGCGAGCGGCATATTCATCTGACGCAGATCGACCAGCAGAACGTGAGCGATCTCACGCTGGCCTGGGCCTTCCAAACCCACGGGCGGGCAGAGATCAAGTCGTCGCCGCTGCTGGTCGACGGCGTGATTTACTTCACGGTGCCGGATAACGTGTGGGCCGTGGACGCGCGCAACGGGCACATGATCTGGCACTACAATCGTCCCTCGGTGGGCGAGCACATCGGCCACCGCGGCGTGGCCATGTACAAAGGATGGATCTTTTTCACCACGCCCGATGCTCACCTGATCTCGCTCGACGCCAAGACCGGAAAGGCGCACTGGGACAAACTCGTGGCCGATTCGAGGAAGGGCTACTGGACGACGATGGCGCCGCTGGTTGTGAAGGGACATGTGATCGTCGGCGTGGGGGGCGATCTGGACAATCTGCCGGGCTATTTGCGCTCTTTCGATGCGCAGACCGGCGTGACGCAATGGCAGTGGGATGCCACGCCACCCGCGGGAACGCCCAATGCAACCACCGGCGGCATGACTTGGGGGACGGGGACGTATGACCCGGGGCTGAATCTCGTGTACTGGGGCACGGGCAATCCCACGCCGGTGCTGAACGGAAAGACCCGGCCGGGCGACGATGCCTACACGTGCAGCATTGTCGCCATCGATCCGGACGACGGAAAGCTGAAGTGGGGCTTCGTGGTTTCTCCGCACGACACGCACGACTGGGACGCGGTGGAGACGCCGGTGCTGGTGGATGGGAGCTTTCACGGCCAGCCACGCAAGATGCTGATTCAGGCCTCGCGCAACGGGTACTTCTTCGTGCTCGACCGGAGCGACGGCAAGAGTTTGTTGACCGCGCCCTATGGTCCGGTGGATTGGGCGACGGGCATCGACAAGTTGGGCCGGCCGATTCCCAATCCCGACAAGGAGCCGATGCCGGATGGACGGCTGATCGCACCGGCCGAAGGCGGACTGACGAACTATCGCGCCCCGAGCTTCGATCCTAAAACGGGCTTGTTCATCGTGAATGCGAACCCAAGCTGGAGCCTCTATTTTGCCAAGCCGGCCGACGGCGCTTATGGCTGGGCGGGCGCCGACTACGATCTGTGGGGCAAAGGGACGATCGAGGCGATCGACTATCAGACAGGCAAGATCCGGTGGACGCACGAGGTGGGCGAAGGCGGCTCGGGCGCGGGCGTGATGACGACCGACACGGGACTGACGTTTACCGGCGACGCGTACGGCAACCTGATGGCGCTCGACACGGCGACGGGAAAGACGCTGTGGCACGTGGGCACCGGCGAGCCGATGCAGACCTCGCCGATCTCGTACATGCTGGATGGACGGCAATACATCCTGACCGGCAGCGGCGACGTGCTGTTTGCCTGGGCGTTGCCGGAGAAGAGGATCGCGGCCCACTCGACGGATACACCGAAGACAAGATAGGCGTTCCCGGCCTGGGGTCATCCGATCCATTTCGTCCACCGCGGCGGACGAAATGGATGGGGCACGGAAGGAACGGTTCACAACCATGGTGGAATGGCTCTAAGGGCCACTAAAGTAACGACTGCGATCGTCGTTTTCGCTCCTCGATTCGTTGATTTGGGGCTCCAGGATGCCGGATACTGAAAGCCTGCACTCCTGCTGATTTGATCGTCCTGCAATTGCCTTGGCCAGTCCATTGCGTCTATTGCGATGAGGAGTGGGAATCATGCGGATTGACCGGCAGGTAGGGCTGCGCCGCGCGTGCAGCCTTTTGTTTCTGGGATTCGGCGCGCTCTGCTTCGCGGCCACTGCGCCCGAAGCGAGCCCCAACTTCACGCTGAAAACCAATGTGAAAAGCCTGGCCGTGACGGCGGCCGGCGCAGCGGAGTGGGTGACGGTTTCGGCGACGGCGTCCAACGGGTTCAAAGGAACCATCTCCGTCACCACCAGTGGGCTGCTCAAGAATGTCACGGCTTCGCCTGTGACCTTCGTCTTGAAACCGGGAACACCGCAGCGGGTGAGCTTTCTGGCCAACCTGAATGCGGATGAAGGCAGCGCAACGGTCGAGTTTAAAGGCGCCGCTGGACACCTCAGCCACACCGCATCGGTTGCGCTGGGCGTGAGTGTCGTCGAGCCGGACGCCGTGACGTACCACTACGATATCGGGCGCACCGGGCTGAATCCCCACGAGACCGTCCTCACGCCCTCCAGCGTGAATGCATCGAAGTTCGGGCTGCTTCGCATGCTGCCTGTCGACGGGCATGTGGATGGCCAGCCGCTTTACCTGTCGAAGCTGTCGGCCGGCGGCTCCGCGCGCAACGTTGTCTACGCGGTGACGGAGAACGACAGCGTCTATGCGTTCGACGCGGATACGGGCGCGCAGATCTGGAAACATTCCGTGTTGGGCGCCAATGAGCAACCCAGCGACGATCACGGCTGCGGGCAAATTTCGCCACAGATCGGGGTCACGGCGACGCCGGTCATCGACCGCGACGCCGGGCCGCACGGAACGATCTTTGTGGTGGGGATGACGGTAGACGGATCAGGCGGTTATCACCAGCGGCTCCACGCCCTCGACGTGACAACGGGCGCGGAGCTCCACGCTGCGACGGAGATTCGCGCGTCCTACCCGGGCCATGGCGCCAACAGCTCGAACGGACGAGTGATCTTCGATCCCGGCCAGTATGCCGAGCGCGCGGGGTTGCTGCTGCTGAACGGGACAATCTACCTGGCCTGGACTTCGCATTGCGACGAAGACCCGTATACCGGCTGGCTGATGGGCTATAGCGAGTCGACGCTGCAGCAAACCAGCGTCCTGGACGTGACGCCGAACGGCAGTGAGGGCTCGATCTGGATGGCGGGCAGCGGGATCGCCGCAGGTCCCTTCGGGTCCATCTTCGTGCTCGACGCCAACGGAACCTTCGACGCCAAGCTCAACGCCAAGGGATTCCCGGTGAACGGCGATTTTGGCAACGGGTTCCTCAACATCGCGACGGCGAACAACAAGCTCTCTGTCGCGGGTTACTTCGAGGACATGAACACGGTGAGCGAGTCGGACAGCGACACGGATCTTGGCTCGGGTGGGGCGCTGGTGCTGCCGGATCTGAAGGATGCGTCGGGTAAAGTTCGTCATCTGGCTGTCGGGGCGGGCAAGACCGGGACCATCTATGTGGTCAATCGCGACGCGATGGGCAAATTCAATCCCCACAATGACAACGCGGTCTACCAGGAGATCGACGGCCAGATCGGCAGCGTCTATTCCATGCCGGCGTACTTCAACAACACCCTCTACTACGCGGCGGTGAGCGACACCCTCAAGGCTTTTCCGATCAGGAACGCGCGGCTGGCCGGGTCGCCGGCGATGCAGAGCGGGAACAGCTTCCCCTATGCCGGCGCGACGCCGTCGGTGAGCGCCAACGGAACCGCAAACGCGATCGTCTGGGCAGTGGAGAATAATTCGCGCGCCGTGCTGCATGCGTACGCGGCATCGAATCTCGAGGAGATCTACAACAGCAACCAGGCAGCCAACGGGCGCGACAACTTCGGCAGCGGGAATAAATTCATTACGCCGATGGTGATCGACGGCAAGGTGCTGGTGGGCACGCCAAATAGCGTGGCGGTGTTCGGACTTTTGCCGTGAACTGCGAGGATGGATCCACCTGCAGTCGCGAAAACGCGGAACATGGTGAATTCGAGCGCCCCTAAGGGGCTTGACTCATACCTCCGCTTCTTTCCCAGGGTTTCGGTCGCCGCGGCGACCTCCACCCTGGGCTATCTTCGGCGCTCCCTCCGGGAGCATTTGCAGCTATTTTTCCCGATCGGGCGACTCGTAGCAGGCGCGGCCCTGAGTGCAGCGCGAAAGATGCACATAATGCTCGTCGGGGCCGGCCGGCCCCATGGTGCGCAGGCACCAGTAGGAAGAGCTGGTATCGAATCCGGGAATCCAGTTGTCGACATCCTGCGGCGTCATGCCATAGGGGTTCTTGGTGCGCAGGCACTGGCAGGGCTGCGGGCGTTCAACGGCGGTGCTCATCGGGGCATCCTTTCTGCTCGTCGGCCAGGCTGCTCATGGCGGCCAGCCGGTGGGTCGCGCACTTACGAAGAAATTGCCGTGGCGCTGGGATCGCGATCCATCTGTCCGGCGGCCAGCAAAATGGTCCGGTAAATGGCCACCGGAAAAAGTTGAACTTTGTAAGCATTCATCGAAAGCGGCATGGCGCCAGTCATGGAGGCTTTGCCGGCGGCACGCGCTGTGTCTTGCGAAATCGGCTTGCCGGTAAGCGCGTCCTCGGCCTCCTTCGAGCGGCGCACCACGGGCGACGCGGCGCCCATGGCCACGACGGCGCGGCGGCAGACGTTGCCGTCCATCTCGAGGACAATGCCGGCATCGGCGATCGCCCAGTCGTGGCTCTCTTTCTCGCCGTATTTCTGGTAGGCGGAGCGCGTGCCGGCCGGCGGCTTGGGAATGCGGATCGCGGTGAGCAGCTCATCCGGAGCCATCACGTTGAAGCGGTGCGGATTGGCGTCCGGCTTCACGTAAAAATCCTGAATAGCGACGGTGCGCTTGCCCTTCGCAGCCGAGGTGAGCTCGACGCTGCCGCCCAGTGCCAGCACCGCGACGGCGGCCGACGATGGAGCGACCGACGGGCAGGTGCCGTAGTCCATGATGGCGTGGTACTGGTTGAGGCCGGAAAAGGCGAAGCAGACTTCTTTGCCTTTGCGCAGGCACTCGAAATCGGCGGAGCGGAAGTACCAGCACTGCAGCTCCTGCAGCAGATTGCCGCCGACCGTCGCCATGTTGCGGATGTGCGGCGTGGCGGCGCTTCCGCAGGCATCGGCCAGCACGGCGTAGTCGGCACGCACGGCCGGGTTCTCCGCGACTTCAGCCAGCGTGGTGAGTGGTCCGATGGTCAGACCATCGGGCGCGGCCTGAATCCCGCGCAGCTCGCGAATGTTGCGGATGTTCACGAGGCGCTTGGGCGTGTCGGTGCCGTTCTTCATGCGGTCGAGGAGATCGACGCCGCCGGCCTTCACCACCGCGCCATCCTTGAGCTGCGAGAGCGCGGCTTCGACGGTGGAACAATCGGCAAGAGCGAAGGAATTCATATCGACTCCGTCATCGGTTGCGGCTGGTTGAGGGCGGCGAGCACAACCGCCGGGGTCATGGGCAACTGGCGGATGCGAACCCCGGTGGCGTTGTAGAAGGCGTTGGCGATAGCGGCCCCGACAGAGATGATGCCGGCGGCTTCGCCGATTCCGGATGCGTCGGTAGAGCTTTGCCCGATGTAGACCTCGGTGAGCTGCACTTCGATCTTCGGCACTTCGAACGAACCAGCGATCTTGTACTTATCAAGGTCGGCATTCACCATGAGGCCGTAGTTCGGATCGAGCAGGCGGTGCTCGAAGAGCGTGTAGGAGATGCCCTGAATCACGCCGCCATTGATCTGGCTGGTGACCTGCGCTGGGTTGATGGGCCGGCCGCAATCGTGCACCGAAAAAACATGCTTGACGCGAATGCGGCCGGTCTCGGTGTCGACCAGGACCTCGGCGCAATCGATGCCGCCATAGGTGATGTACTTCTTTGGATCGTAGTCGCGGACGCGCTTGGCTTGCGCGGAGACCTGGTCGGTGTCCATCTTCGCGGCAGCGGAGCGGAAGGCGATGGGCTGGAACTTGCCCGATGCGCTGCGCACCATGCCTCCGCTGAGAGTGAGGTCGTTTGCCTTGACGCCGAGCGCCGGCGCCACGCTGGCCAGAAACTTCTGCGAGGCCTGCCAGGCGGCATCGCGCGCCGCGGGAGAGATGGAGGCGGTGGTGACGCTGCCGCCGGAGTTTGGCCCCGGAGGATAGTTGGTATCGCCGATCTTGACCGAGATCTTCGCCGGCGGCACGCCGAACTGCTCGGCGACGATTTGCGCCAGCGCGGTCTTGATGCCGCTGCCGATGTCCTGCACAGCCGAGAGGATCTCCAGCGATCCATCCTTGTGCACTCGGACTTCGGCAGCGGAGTTGTAGTTGAGGTGCCTATACCAGATGGACTGCGACAGGCCGACGCCGCGCTTCAGGATTGCGGTATCGGCGTTGGGCTTGGGATTGCGCGACCTCCAGATATCGCTGGTGCGGATGACCTGCCGCTGCACGCGCCGCACGGGGTTTTCGTCGATGCGATCGCGGAGGTCGAGAGGATCCATGACGAGTTTCTCGGCGAGTTCATCGATGGATTGCTCGAGCGCGAAGGCGCCTTGCGGGTGGCCGGGGGCGCGAAACGCCGCCGCCGGACCGGCGTTGATGAAGACGTCGTTCTCCTCGGTGTGGAGAGTCGCCCACTTGTAAAGGTTCGCAGCGGGGCCGGCGCATCCGGCTCCGGTGCCGCAGCCGGCGGTCCCGTAGCTGATAAGCTGAATCGCCGTAATGGTGCCGTCCTTCTTGGCGCCGATGCGCAGCCGCTGATCGGAGCTGGGACGGTTGCCGACAGAGAGATGCTCCTCTTCGCGGTCGAGCATCAGGCGCACGGGCGCGCCGGTTTTTTGGGAGAGAATCGCGGCCACAACGCCAGGATTCCCTGCCCCGAACTTGGCTCCGAAGCCGCCGCCCATGTATTCGGTGATCACGCGCACCTGGCTCATCGGCAGCTTGAAGTAGCCGGCCAGCTCTTCGCGCACGCTCGCGGTGCCCTGCGTGGAGGCGTACACCGTAAGCAACTCGGGCTTCCAGTCGGCGACGACGCCGTGAGTCTCAAGCGCCGAGTGCGTCTGCACCTGCGTGGTGTAGCGGGCGTCGACGATCACGTCGGCGTCCTTGAACCCCTGCGCGGCGTCGCCCTCCTTGCGAACCGAAGGGCCATGAACGTTGCCGGTCTGGGGAATGCCCGCCCGGCTGCCGCCTCCGCCCGCGGTGCCGGCCTGGTCGGCGGCTCCGGGAAAGACCTGAGGCGCGTTGGGCGCGCGAGCCACGTTCTCATCCACAACGAACGGCAGGGTGTTGTAGACGACTTTGACTTTGGCGGCCGCATCTTCCGCGGCTTGCGGCGAAGTGGCGGCAACGGCGGCGATGGGCTGGCCGGCGAAGCGGACGACCGGATATTTCGTCTCCTCGAGCGATGGATCGCGCAGCACCGCGCCACCCAGCAGGTTTCCGATCACGTGCACGCCCTTGACTCCGGGCGAGCGCTCGGCTTCGGAAGTGTCGATGGACGCGATCTTGGCGTGCGGCACGTTGGAATTGACGAAGCGCGCGTAGAGCATGCCGGGCAGCTTCACGTCGGCGGTGTAGCGCGCGCGCCCGGTGGCCTTGGCGTAGCCGTCCCAGCGCTCGACGGGCTTGCCAATGTATTCGAGATCCTTGTTGATCGGCAGCACCGGCGGCTCGGTGACAGGAACGGTGCGCTCTTCTTCGCCCAGCGTGAAACCGGGGACGCCAACCGGCATGGTCACGGTCTTGGTCGCGACTTCGGCCTCGCTGCCGGCGGCGCTCTGCAGAGCGGCGAAAACAGGGGTGGTGATTTCGGTCGCCATTCGATTCTCTCCAGTCGGGATCCGACGAATCAATTCGCTCGCCGGGTGCCTCTACGCCTTGTTGGTCGACATCTGGCCGGCCGCATCGAGCGTGGCCGCAAAGACCTTCGGATACGTGCCGCAGCGGCAGAGATTGCCGGAGACGGCGTGGCGCACATCGTCCTCGGTGGGATGCGGATTGCGCTCGAGCAGCGCCGCGCAGCTCATCACCATGCCCGGCGTGCAGAAGCCGCACTGCATGGCGTCGTGGCGAACGAACGCCGCCTGCAGCGGATGTATCTTTTCGTCTTCGGTCACGCCCTCAATGGTGGTGACGTGATGACCGATGGCGTCAATGGCCAGCATGGTGCAGCTATTCACCGGCGTTTTGTCGAGCAGCACCGTGCAGCTGGAGCAGGAGCCGCGATCGCAGCTGATCTTGGTGCCGGTCATGTTGAGCTGGATGCGGAGCGCCTCGGCGAGCGTGGTGCGCGGCTCGACTTCGAGCGAGTGCTCCTTGCCGTTGACCAGCAGCGCGATGGTCACCGGCTCCGGCCCGTACTCCTTCACGTTCTCCGGCGTGGCCGCGGCCGCCCCGCGCGAAAAGACCTGCACGCCCTCGAGCAGCGCGGTGCCCGCAGCGGTTACGCCCGCGCCCTTCAGGAAGCCGCGGCGCGTGACGCCGCCCGGCGTCGCAGCAGCCGTCGGGCGATCGGGCAACTCTTTTTTGGGTGGCTCATGACCTGGCATGCCTTCCCTCCTTGAACTGGCGGAGCAGTGTTGAGGAGATTCCCGGCTGACCGCCTGCGGAACGTCGTACCAAAGTTCTGGACGAACAAGTGTAGGTTCTGGCCTGTGAAAAGGCTTGCAGTGTTTGCTGGTGGCGTGATTCCCGGCCGCTGGATGTTTCTGGAGCTTTCGCGCCTGGAATCGGGGACGCCGCAAAAACAGGACCAGTATAGTCCCGGCGATGCCGGATGGGGAAGGATTTGCCCATTGAACCGCTTTGATGGGGGAAGGCCGAACAAGGAGGTAGGGCGAGTATCGTCTTTTCTGCTCGATTCTGAATTTTTCAATACGAATTTCGGCGAGTCAAAGCCGGCGAGAGCCACGCTTTCCGAGTTGGCGACGGTGTGTTCTTATTCGAACTGGGAGGTCACAGTGTCCAAGGTGAATCGCATTGCGTCGGTGGCGTTCCTCTGGCTTGCTTTCATCGGCGTGGGTGTTGGGCAGGATCGGGATACCGACTCGCAGACACTGCGCCAGATTCTTGCGGAGCTTCGCGCCATACATGAAGACATGCGGGTGACCGAAACGACGCAATTGCTCGTCGCAGAATTCGAAACGCAACAAAGCGTCGTCAATCGCGCGACGGAGAACGTGGACAATGCCCGATCGAAGCTCAATGAAAATCGCCTTGATCAGAAACAGGTCGCTGCCGACCTGGATCGGACACAAGAGCTGCTGGACAAGGCCACGAATGAAGATGAAAGAAATGGTCTCGTTCAAGGCATCGATCAGCACAAGTCCAATCTCGCGGTGTTGAAGACCCTTGAGCGGGATTTGACGGCGACCCTCCAAGAGATGGAGCAGCGCCTGCAGAACGCGCAGGACAAACTCGAAACCATTGAGTCAGACCTGAATGCTGCCATCTCGCGGCTCAGCCCCACTCCGAAAGACGCAACGCAGAAATGATTCTGGGGCGCGGACTCTTCGGGAATCACGAGGAGAACAATATGCAGGTCACGCAGTTCGCTTGGTGCGCGTGTGGGAAGCTCTCCGGTGCGCGCGGGCCGCGTGCGTGCTGGTCGAGGCGAGCTGGCGCGTTGCGGACGAATGACCGCGGCGTCGGTGAATCACCGCCGGCCGGAGCGTGGCGCCAATGCGGCGCTCGGCATGCTGCGGATCGTCGGAGTACTCCGGATCGAGCATCGCGATCACGGCGACGGCGCGGGTGCGATAGAGCCGCGCCCACTGGCTGTGCATCAGCGACTCCTGCACCGATCTCCAATAGGCCGCATCCGAAACGGCCGAATCGCGAATCGCAGAGACGGCGTCGGAACCGGCCTCGGAACCGGCCGCCGAAGCGCGGCTGTTGATCAGGTCGAGAAACTGGCTGAATTCCTGCAGGTTCACGCCCATCTGGTAGACGAGCTGGGTCATCGCCATCTGCTGCGAAGCGGTGAGCTCATCGAAGTTGCGGCAATAGGCCCGGGCGTTGTAGACGGCCTGCACGATCGCGACGCGCAGAAGTTGCGAAGCGTCGTCGTCGGTGATCTGCGGCTCCAGCGTGCCGATCTTTCGGCGAAAGCGCTTCTTGCTCCAGTGCGCGAACTGCTGGTCGTATTTCGCCAGGATTGCCTGCAGGCGATCGGGGCCGAGGCCGGCGGCCTGCCAAAGATCGGCCGAAGACGGCTCGACGAATGGGTGCGGATTGAGCGCGTCGAGCTGGGGGTGATCGCGGGCCGGCAGGTCGAGGCTGAATCCGGCGCCGATCAGAGGCCGGCCGGTCTTCGGGTCCGGATACGCCGCCAGCACCCAGCCTTCATGGCGGCGGTCGCGCAGGATTTCCATCAGATCGGCGAGATCGAATTTGACGTCGGAGTCTTTGAAATCGCGGAGGAGCTGAACCGCGGGCGAGGCCGGGCTGGTTGCCGGCGAAGCTGAAGGCGGCGAAGCTGGCAGGAGCGCGGGCGAGGCCGGGCCGGGAATGGAGGATGCCGAGGCTTGCCGCACGGCGTCCTGCGGCTCAGAAGGCGCGGCGGCGGAAGATTGTGCGGCGGCGACGGCAGACGTGAAGGCCAGTATCGCAATGCCCAGGCATTGTGCTGCGTCTCTCATTTGGCTGCAGATTTCGCTTCCCGGGAGAATGGACTACTCTCCACGATGACTGAAATCGGCCTGCGGCGCAATCACTCCAGGGTGGTATGTTCGCAAGAAGTAATTAGACCGACTCGATGGTCCGGCCAACGGGGGCGAGGCGGAGATGTCAGTCCCTGCTGTCCCGCCGGTCCGTCGCCGATCGGCCGGCGCCCTGGGCGCTTCGGCCGGCAGCTTCACCACCGCGGCTTTGGGTTCCGTCCTCAACCGCGGATTCGATTGCAGGCGTCTCGTTCAGGCAGCCACGGCGCGCCTCTGTGGCCCGTTTTCCCTGAGAGCGGATCCCGCGAGGATGGAAGAGCGCGTTGGCGTCGATCCGGGCGGCCTGGCCGCAACGGTGAGCGACGAGACAGGAAAGCCACTCCACGTCGCCGATGAATGTGATGCAGATC
>Ga0335081_10019241_pt1 | contig 11042 bp, 11 predicted proteins | sample Lox_Sample_35_FD_206713 | JGI IMG/M metagenome (GOLD analysis project Ga0335081, IMG submission 206713) | Soil microbial communities from Loxahatchee National Wildlife Refuge, Florida, United States - Lox_Sample_3.5 | ecosystem: Environmental > Terrestrial > Soil > Wetlands | place: USA...
TCGACAAGGGGCTGGAGATTACTGATCGCGCAGTGAAGGACTAGTGATCGGGATGCTCTGCTGAGTCAGAATCCCCGCTTCTGGCAACACCGGCCAGAAGTGGGGTATCCTTCGATCAGTTGAACTGTTATCCGCTAACAACTACGCCGCGTGCTGGTGTTTGGGGTACCTTCCTGTGATCTTCCGGATGAATCCGTGGAACGTGTGCACGCCGCCCGCCTTCGGCAGGAACATGAAGGGGCACTGTCCGGGGACGACCTGAATTCCGCGTTTCTGGCAGAGTGCAACCGCTGAGGGGCTGACGGCTCCTTTGCCTCCCGCACGATACATCCAGATCCTTCGAACGCCGGCCTGCAAACAATCTGAAACGACCGAGTCGGTGACATCCGCGGATGTCATTAGCAGTACGGTGTCAACCGGCGGTTGGACGTCCTGGATCCGGGCAAAGCAGCGCTCACCCATGACGACGACAGCTTTTGGATTAACAGGCACGATTTCGTAACCACGTTTTCTCATTTCTTCAAAGAGTGACGCGCTGAAATCTTTGGGGTTGCGGGACACTCCGATCATCGCAATGCGCTTTTGAGCGAGGAAATCTTCGATGGTCTCCAATGGGGGGATCGAGGTTTGCATGACGTGCTCCTGATTCTCCAAAGCCTACAAAAAATGGCAAGAACTATCTGTGACACCGATCACTGCAAATCAGTCGGCCTTTCCATACCGCTAACCGCCGCGAACGCCCCGACGGGCTTGCAGATTGGTCCGCTTGGGCGCACAATTTACTGGCATATACTTGGCCCGTCCGGGCTGCAGTGGACATCGAGTTCCACTGGGGGAAGGTCGAAATGAGGAACTACATACTTCTAGCCGCTTTATTTGTAATTGCGCTTACGTCATGGGCGCAGCAAACCAACAACAGTTCCACCAATACTTCGAACACATCGGGTGCGACCCAGAGCGACCGTGAGCCTCTTCCTTCCCCGCGCCCCAAAGACTTCTGGGATGGGGATGACCCGAACCTGGTGAATCTGGTCACCCATCCGTTTGCCAACAAAAAGTATGTGCAGCGTCAGGTCGGCCCCATCCGAGACCGCCTCAACGAACTCGACCAAATTACGTCTGAGAACAGTCGGGCGATCAAGGACGTCGATATGAGAGCCCAGCAAGGCATTCAGCTGGCCTCGGAAAAGACGAGCCTGGCGGACCAGCACGCCTCCGATGCGGCGAATAAGGCGCAATTAGCGCAGACTGCGGCGAATCAGGCGTCGACGCGGGTGTCCGCGGCAGAGCAGATGGTGGGAAGTCTCGATCAGTACAAGGGAACGGCGCAGACCGAGATCCGCTTCCGTCCGGGCGAGAGTGTTTTGAGCAAGAGCGCCAAGGATGCGCTCGACGACATGGCGGGACCGCTCAAAGATCAGCGTGGCTACATTATTGAGGTTCGTGGATTCTCGCCCGGCCAGGGACAGGCGGCGATCCGGAATTCGCAGAAAATGGCGGATTCGGTGGTCCGCTACCTTGTTCTCACGCACAACATCCCCGTCTATCGGATTTACGTGATCAGCATGGGCAATGCGGCGGTCGGCAGCGGAGAGAAGCACTCCAGCAACGCCCGCGTGGAGGTGAACGTCCTGAAAAATGATGTTGCGACCTCCGCACAGAGATAGAACTGGGGTTTACGAAGAAGGGCAAGTCCGCACGGACTTGCCCTTTTTGTCTTGGTGCCCGGCCTGGCGGTTCCATTTTGGAAGCGCAAACATGCAAGTGTGATCCTGGTCACAGACCGCAGTTTCTCTCTCTTGTGATTATCAGCAGCGTTGGTTCGCTGCTTCCCCCAGAACAGGCCGAACCAGCAATGCGGCGTGGTCCCCGCGAGTGGACCAGCCGCGCCGCTGCGCGTCTGCGGAGGCTCGGGTGGACGCCGCACGGTATGACCCAGGAAAAACTCTAGAAGTGAGGATTGGCTATGAGTTCTGCCGATCGACCAGGGGCTGTTTTCCCATTCACGAACTGGATGCGAACCTGGCCTCGCCGCTATGGCTTTGCTTTGGCGGCAGTTTGTATCGCAGTTGCCGCCCAAAAAGAGCTGGAAGTTGCCATCGGGTTCTCGCATTCTTTCTTGCTTTTCTATCCGACCATTCTGGTCGTTGCATTACTGACCGGTTTTGCGCCCGGCCTGATGGCCACACTTCTTTGCGCGGTGGCTGCCGAGTATTTCCACGAGCAGGCGCGCTCCCATGAACTTAGCGATGAAACTGAGAAATTAGGGCTGATCCTTTCCGTGTTGGTCGGGATCACTGTCAGTTGGCTCGCGGATTCGCTTCGCAGGCGGGCAAATCGCCTGGAAGGGTTCGAGAGAGCTGTCGAAGGTCTGGACGAGATGATCCTGGTCGTCGACCGTGAATATCGCTATCTCATCGCGAATCGCGCCTTTCTCAACTATCTGGGTGAGAAGCCGGAGAAGCTGATCGGCCATCGCGTCGCGGAAATTATCGGGGAGGAATGGTTCGAGCAGACGGTGAAAACCAAGTTGGATGAGTCCTTCCGCGGAGAGATCGTGCAGTGCGAGATGTTGTATCCGCATCCCGGGCGCGGAGACCGGGAACTCCAAGTGACTTACTTTCCCATTGGAGGGCCGAAGCGGGTAGATCGGGTGGCTTGCGTGTTGCGCGACCTTACCGATTGCAAGGAAGCCGGCCGTTCCCTCCTCCTGTTTCGAGCACTCATCGAACCTGAAGGCCTGCCAAGATCTCGGCTATACCAGGGAGGAACTGCTCGGGCTCACGGTGCTGGACATCGATCCCTCGGGCGTGAAAATTTGCGCGCCGGAGGGCTTGCAGGCGCTGAGAGCGAAGGAATCACTCGTGCGCGAGTCGGCACACAAGAGGAAGGACGGTTCGATCTTCCCGGTGGAGATCAGTGTGCGATACGTGCAATTGGAGCGAAGTTATTTTGTGGCGGTGGCGCGCGACATCACCGACCGGAAGGTTGCGGATATGGCTCTGCGCGAAAGCGAAGACCGGTATCGCGACCTGGTGGAACACAGCGAAGATCTGGTGTGTACGCACGATCTGAGCGGGAGATTGCTATCGGTGAACGCGGCGGCCGCGCGGCTGCTCGGATACGACGCTGCGGAGCTGCTGCAGATTCCGATGCGCGAGTTGATTGCTCCAGAGTTTCGGTCGCAATTTGATCAGTATTTGACACGGATCAGCGCCAACGGTTCCGACCGAAGCTGTCTCTGCCTCCTGGCTAAAGACGGGCGCCGTCGTATCTGGGAGTACCGCAACACACTCCGCACAAATGGCGTTCCGCAGCCTATCGTTCGTGGGATTGCACGGGATGTGACAGAACGTCACGAGGCAGAAGATGCTCTCCGCCGAAGCGAGCAGCGGATGCGGCTGTTCATTGAGCATGCTCCGGCGGGCGCCGCTCTTTTGGATCGTGAGATGCGCTACGTGCAGGCCAGCCGACGATGGTGTCGGGACTACGGTCTAGGAGACCGCGACATCGCTGGGCTCTCCCACTACGATTTGTTCCCCGAAATTCCCGAGCGCTGGAAAGAGGCGCACCGGCGATGCCTGGCCGGTGAAGTGTTGCGCGAGGAGTGTGACCGCTTCGATCGGGCCGATGGTTCCGTGCAATGGATCCGATGGGAGCTTCATCCCTGGTATGACAAAGGAGAGATCGGCGGCATCGCTATTTTTTCAGAGGATGTTACCGCCAAGGAGCTTGCCGACAGCGCGCAGCGTAAATCGGAACAAAGATACCGCACACTGTTCGAAAAGGCAGTCGCCGCCGTGGGAATCATTGCGCCGGATGGAGAGGTTGTCGACTGCAACGACGCATGGGCACGCATGTTCGGATTCAAGGACGCGATTGAGTGTCGCGGCAGTTGCATCGCCCGCCATTATCGGGACCAATCGCAACGAGCAGTCCTGTTGACAGAATTGAAGCGGTCGGGCGCCTTTTTCAACCGCGAGTGGGAACTCTTGCGCGTCGATGGCAGCGCGTTCTGGGTATTGCTCAACAGCGTTCTGATCACGGGCGAAGATGGCGAATCCCTCATTCAATCCACAATGTTTGAAATCACCGAGCGCAAACAGGCCGAAGACGCGTTACGTCGGAGTGAAGAACATTTCCGCATTCTGGTCGAGCAGGCTTCGGATGGAATCTTTATTAGCGATGCACAGGGGAAACACCTGGACGTCAATTCCGCTGGTGCTGAGATGCTCGGCTACACCAAGGAGGAGATTCTCGAGCGCTCTATTCCCGATCTGGTCGTTCAAGAGGAAGCAGCGCGGGTTGTACAGGAGCGGGCGGAATTGACCCTGGGCCGTTCGCTGCGCAATGAATGGCAATTTCGGCGCAAAGATGGATCGATCTTCCCCGGCGAAGTTTCCACACGTGCTCTGCCCGACGGACGCTTGCAGGGGATTCTCCGCGATATTACGGAACGCAAGCGGACGGAGGAAATACTCCGCCAAAGCGAAGAACGTTTCCGTGTGGCTCTGCTCGATTCTCCGATCACGGTGTTCAACCAGGATGCGCACCTTCGCTATACCTGGATCTACAATCCGCAGCTCTTTTGGCAGCAGGAGCTTCTGGGCAAAACCGATGATGAACTGCTTGGTACCCGGAAAGCAGCGTCTCTCAACCAGTTGAAGCGACGGGTTCTAGAGTCTGGATCAGGTGCGCGGGAAGAGATCGCGATTCCGAACAACGGAGACAGTCATGTTTTTGACATCACGGTCGAGCCGTTGTTCGATGCACAGAGAAAAGTTGTCGGTATCACAGCCGCTTGCATGGATATCGCCCGCTTGCGTGAGATGGCCGACCGGTTGCAGGAGTCGAGAGACCGACTGGCGAATGAGAAATCCTACCTGGAAAGCGAAATACGGACGGAGTTGGGATTCGAGGAGATCATCGGGCAAAGTCGTGCTTTGCGCGAAGTCTTAACCAAAGCCCGCATCGTGGCCCCGACGGATTCGACGGTTTTGCTGCTCGGCGAAACAGGGACTGGCAAGGAGTTGGTGGCGCGGTCCGTGCATCGGCTCAGTACCCGGTGCGCGAATAACTTTATCAAGCTCAATTGTGCAGCGGTTCCGTCGGGGCTTCTCGAGAGCGAGCTTTTCGGGCACGAGAAGGGCGCTTTCACGGGAGCGGTGAGTCAGAAGATTGGACGCATCGAACTGGCGGACAAAGGAACTCTCTTTCTGGACGAAATAGGTGAGTTGCCGCAGGAGCTTCAACCGAAGCTGCTGCGGGTGCTGCAGGACCGCGAGTTCGAACGGCTAGGGGGTGTAAAGACACTGAGGGTCGACGTGCGCATCATCTCGGCCACGAACCGCGATTTGTGGCAGGACATCGCGGATAAGAAGTTCCGCGAAGATTTGTTTTACCGCCTGAATGTATTTCCCATTGCACTGCCTCCGCTGCGCGACCGGCACGATGACATTCCGATGCTGGTTCAGCACTTCGTCGCTAAATACGCAGCGCGGATGGGCAAACGAATCGAATCCATACCGAACGAATCCATGCTCATTCTGCGGAACTGGAGCTGGCCGGGGAACGTTCGCGAACTCGAAAACATGATTGAGCGCATGGTCATCATGACCAAGGGAGCGACTTTGGCTGCTCCGCCGGCAGAACTATCAGCAGGGGAATCGTTAACCAACGAGAACTTGACCGGCATGGAGCGCGAGCACATCCTTCGCGTTCTGCGCGAGACGAATGGCGTGCTCTCGGGCCGCGATGGCGCGGCCAATCGGCTGGGACTGAAACGTACCACGCTGCAGTCCATGCTCAAGCGGTTGGGCATCGAGCCTCACGAATATCGCGGGCGCGGCAATGGGACCTTCGGACGACCGTGAAACCTTTCACCACAGAGACACTGAGGCGCAGAGAAAACCTTTCAGAAAAAGATCCGCGGACCAGGGCTATCATCGCTGCCGCAATCGATGTTCATCGACATCTGGGTCCGGGGTTGTTGGCCGCGTACGAGGAGTGTCTATGCCACGAATTGAATCTGGGGGCTCGCCTGTCGAGAGACAGGTCGATTTGCCAGTTTCATACAAGGGAATTCATCTGGTTGCGGCTACAAGATTGATTTGATCGTGTCTCCGGAGGTGGTGCTTGAGCTTAAGGCGATCGAGACACTCCTGCCGGTCCATGAGGCTCAGCTTTTGACATATTTAAAGTTGTCAGCGAAGCGTGAAGGTCCTTTGATCGTTTCAACACTCCAGTCCTAATCCGCAGAATCAGGCGGCTGGTTCTATAGAAATGAGTTCTAAGGATTTTCTCTGTGTCTCTGTGGTGAGCTTTTTTTACTTTGCTAGTCGGCCGTGTTTCCGCAAGACGTCTTGCAGCTTGTCGTGAGGCAACGCGATTACAGTGTGGTTGTTGATTCCCGTCATGGTTTCTGCCGCCACCATGGCGTTGATTACCGCTTCTTCTGTGGCTTGAACCGTCGCGAGAAAAATCGGGTCCAAGGAATCGTTGGGCAACATGGTGAGTTGGTGCAAGCTCTTGGGGCCGACAGCGCCCGGATTTGCAGTGGAGAACGCGATAAATATATCTCCGGATCCGTCGCCGGAATAACTCCCATCGCGGCCTAGCCCGAGCGATACCTTTTTGGCGATGCGCTTCAGTTGCGTGGGGATCAGGGGTGCATCCGTCGCGACGACTACGATGATCGAGCCCACGTCCTTTTGCCAAACAGTGTGCTCAGCGATCTCGCGCCCTACGTTGATGCCGGCTACTCTCAATTGGTCCCGCGATCCGTAATTACACTGGACCAGCACTCCGACCGTATATCCTCCGGCCTCGGCACTCAACACGCGCGAACTGGTGCCGATGCCGCCCTTGAATTCGTTGCAGATCATTCCGGTTCCACCGCCAACGTTGCCCTCCTCGACGGGGCCAGAGTGGGCGGAATCAAGGGCGTGCCAGGCATCCTCGGGCTTTACGTGGAATCCGTTGATGTCGTTTAGATATCCGTCCCAGGTTTCGGCGACAACGGGTAGGGACCACCAGTAGCCCTCCATATCGGGCGAGCCGTGTTTCACTTTCCAGGAGATCACGGCATCGCGAACCACTCCGACGCTGTGGGTGTTGGTGATCATTACAGGCCCGTTGAGAAATCCGGAATCATCGACCCAGGTCGTTCCGGTCATTTCGCCGTTTCCGTTGAGGGTGAACCAGGCGGCGAACACCGCGTCGTTGGATGCCTTACCGCGAGGATGGATGGCGGTCACTCCGGTTCGGACCGGACCTTTGCCCACTTCGAGCTTGCCGTCCCCGGAGATGAGCGTGGTGTGTCCGACTTCCACCCCTTTCACGTCGGTGATGGCGTTGTTGGTCCCGGGAGTTCCGTCGAAGGGCACGCCCAGGTCGCGGGCGCGCGGTTTCGTCTGCGCGGAAAGCAGTCCACTGGCAACAGTCACAACGACAAATGCAACAACTATGCGGACGACCGAGCGGAACATGAATCCTCCGGCAAAGCAGGGAGTATAAAGGATTCGCGGCCGCGTGCACTGTGGATGAATCAAGATCCGCACTCGTGCACAGCTGTACCTCTCCGCTCAAGTCCAGAGTTTCACTGCGGTACAATCGCTGAAAGGTTGTTTCGGGGGATCGATATGGACAGTTGGAAGAAGGCTGTAGTCATGGGTTCGATTGGGGCGGCAACGTTTTTGTTCATGAAGAAGAGGTATCCGGCTGGCGTGCTGGCCACGGGCGTTGGCCTGGCCGTGCTGGCCTCGGAGTATCCGGAAAAGTTTGAGCGAGTGCGCCGTTCTCTGCCGGATTACTTCGATCGCGGTATGCAGGTGATGGAGATGGCCGCGAAGGCGGGGAAGCGCATCACAGAGGCCGCTGGAAAAAGCGCGTTTGACGCCTGGGAAGAAATCGGGGGTTAGCGTGGGCCTCAGCGGCTAAAGCCGCATCGAAGAGGGCGCTGTATCGACACGGCTGAAGCCGTGCCCTTCCCAAAACCTATTTTTGAAAAACGCAGTAGCTTGAATCCCGGAAGCCCGCTTATTCGATCCCTAACTGCTTTCTTGCGTCGGGGCTCAGGCGCTCGGGAGTCCAGGGCGGGGACCACACGACATTCACTGCGGCGTTGCGAATTCCGGGCAATTGCTCGAGACGCGACTTGACCTGCATGCTGATGTTGACGTGCTCGGGGCAGCCCTGCGCGGTCAGAGTCATGTCGACGCTAACGTCCTGCTTATCGTCAGGGGCGGGGTCGAACTTCACGCCGTAAATGAGCCCCAGATCTACGATGTTCACGGGGATCTCCGGATCGTAGCAACTCTTCAGCGCGCTCATTACATCTTGTTCCGTGACTGGCATTGATGCTGCTCCTGTAGTCAGTGTACAACGGAGACTGCGCCGGAGCTTTCTGGTAGCTCCGTATAACCCATCATGACAGCTGAGACCCGACGAAAGATTCAATACGCCCTTCTTGCGGCCTTGGTGCTTGCCACCTTGCGTGCAGGGTACATCTTTTATCAGCGCCACCAAGATCAGTTGGCGGTGGAGAGGAAGAAACAAGCGGAGAATGTTGGATATTCGAATCCGGACTACTACGTGCATCCCAGAAGGTTTTACCCCTACGATCTGAAGAGCGCGAAGCAGTTGACGCAGCAGCCTGCTTGGGTGATGGAGGGATACCGCTACACGTATTTCGCTTTTCAGCCGGCGAACAGGTACGTCGACTTCGCCCACGACGCCGGGTTGCTCGGTCCGATTGAGAAGCTGGCGATTACCGACGTAGTTTTGGCCAGCAACCGAGTCGCGGGAGAGCCGAAGCAGGTGGTCGCGGTTTTCCAGAAGGATGGGAAGCCCTATGCCGTGCCCGTCGGATACGAGTCCGATGATGGGGAGTTCAAGATCTACTCCGACGAAATCTTCTTCAATCAGGATCCACGCGATCTTTATAAGCACTGGTCTCCGGATGTGTGGCAGGCCGTCGATCAGCATCAAGTGAAACCGGGCATGAACGAGATGCAGGCGGATTTTGCGATCGGTATGGGAGTGCCTGACTCTGGCGACACGTCGTATTCGAAGACGGTTCGTTATGCGAACGGAGGCAAGCCGCTGGTGATTGTGTACCACGACGGCAAAGCGGCCGAAATCAAACCTGGGACGCCAGCCTCGTAAACTAGCAACCCCTGTTTTTACAGAGATTTCCCGCCCTTTGTGCTACCATGCCGGGCAAAGTCCCATGCGTCTCGGAGGAGTCATGACCACCGCACTCAGGCCGTTGAGTACGGGAGAATTGCTGGACCGTACGTTCTCGCTGTATCGCAACCACTTTGGATTGTTCGTCGGCATCTTCGCGCTGCCGCACTTGGTTGTCATGGCCTTCCAGTGCGTTGGGGTGGCGCTGCAGACGAGCGGCAATCAGATCGCAAATATCTTCATCACTTTTGTTTGGAGTATGGGAGCACTGTTCCTAACCGTGATCGTCTCGGCTGCTTCGCAAGCCGCAACCGTAGTCGCGGTCTCCGATGTGCATCTCGATCGACCATCGAGTGTGAAAGACTCATTTGTTCGAATTAAGGGACACATTGTGGGCGTGATCGGCGTTTCCATGCTGGTGGGACTCGGGGTGGCTGCTGGTTTACTCGCCCTCATTGTCCCCGGCGTGCTTTTCGCGCTGATGTGGTCGCTCGCCGTGCCTGTCAAGGTGCTTGAGGACAAGGGCGTCACCGATGCCATGTCGCGCAGTTCGGATCTCACAAAAGGAGACCGGGGCCGAATCTTTGTGATTTGGCTCCTATTCATCGTCCTTAGCATTGGCATCAGCTTGCTCATCCAGGTGCCGGTCGAGATGGCTGCGGGGGTGAGCTCGCGAGGCGCGTTGGCGAGATCCGCTGCCGGATGGCAAGTAGCTTCCTTAGCGGCCGCTTTTGTTTCGCAGTGTCTGGTTGGCCCTCTGGCGACCATTGGGTTCTCCCTGGTCTATTACGACGAACGGGTGCGCAAGGAAGCCTTCGATTTGCAGCTGATGATGACCACGATCGACGCGGCCACGCTTCCGAATCCCACAGTACAAGTCGGCGCATGACTTCGTGGCGCAAGTACATTCTGGGCTGGCTGCTGTTCGCATCGGTTTTCACCGTTGCGGACACACAGCCCGGAAATGCCTTCACCAGCGCCCAGTATCGCGACCAGCTAGACGGCTTGGTGGCGGTGAGCCGGCAACTCGAAAACAACCAAGGCGACGTTCCTGCACCGCTGAAGCAATTGCCCCATAGTTGGCGGGTGAACCTCAATCAGCGGGACTTCGAGATATCGACGGACGGGGTGGGGGGCGATGTTCGACGTTACGAACAGGACAAGAGCGCAACCAATGCCACGGCGATCCGTACGCGCATTGAGAGCCTTCGCGCGGAACTCGACGGTTTCGAGAGAACGCCGGCGGATTACTCTACTCGCCGTACAGAATTGAATTCGATCCTGGCGCGTTCCGAATTCCGCGACGTGCATGGACCCACCTGGTTTGATCGGCTCAAACGATGGCTGCTGGAACGCTTCTTCCACCTCCTGGGTAAGCTTTTTCGGTCGAGCGCAATCCCAACCTTAGGGAAGTACTTCATCTACGGACTGATGGGCCTGGCCGGACTGGGATTGCTCTACGTCGTATATCGGAGCATCCTCCGCGGCCAAGAGTTCGAGGAAGTTGTTCCTAAGGACTTGCCGATCTCGGCGAAGGAGTGGACCATCTGGCTTTCGGAAGCGCGGGCTGCTGCGGCGAAGGGCGACTGGCGCGATGCGGTGCATCTTGCCTACTGGGCTGGAATTTCGTTTCTAGAAAGACAGGGACTCTGGAAGCCCGATCGGGCGCGCACTCCGCGGGAGTATCTCCGCCTCATCTCACCGCAAGCCGAGCAACGTGAGACGCTGACCGCGCTGACGCAGATCTTTGAGCTTACCTGGTACGCGAAGCGGCCTGCGGGCGAAGCTACATTCTCCAAAACACTGGAGGAACTGGAGAAGCTGGGATGCCGTTGAAAGTGGATCCGCGCGACCGC
>Ga0335081_10019242_pt1 | contig 11041 bp, 7 predicted proteins | sample Lox_Sample_35_FD_206713 | JGI IMG/M metagenome (GOLD analysis project Ga0335081, IMG submission 206713) | Soil microbial communities from Loxahatchee National Wildlife Refuge, Florida, United States - Lox_Sample_3.5 | ecosystem: Environmental > Terrestrial > Soil > Wetlands | place: USA: Florida...
GTCGGAGACGATCACGTAGCCTTTGCCGGACCCGGGCGCCGCCGACGTCAGCTTGGCGCCGAATTGTACCGAGCAAGCCGAGCCGTGCGGCGTGAACTGGACCACGCCGGGCGGCGTTTGGTCCAGCCTCCACCCCAGCCTTCCGTAGAACTCCTTCGCGCGATCCACATTGGAGACGGGGATAATGATCACCTCGATCTTCATGTCAAGACCCGCGGCGCTCGCGGCGGCGGTCGCGCCGTTACCACGAATTTCCTGCGTTAGATTGGCCATTGTTTCCTCGTTAGTACATAGTGAGCACGACGCGAAACTCCGCCTTGCCGCTCATCATGCGTGCGTAAGCTTCCTCGGCCCTTTCGAGTGGATAAGTCTCAATCACGGGACGCACGCCGGTTAGTTCGGCGAACTTCATGGTGTCCTCGGAATCGGTTGGCGTTCCCACCGCCGAGCCCCGGATAGCACGCTCTCCGCTGATGAGCTGTAACGGTGTGACCGAAATTGGGTCAGGTGATATCCCTACGACCATGAACTTCCCAGTCGGCCCGAGGCCGTCGATCAACTCGGACATGGCTTTTGAGTTGGGCGCGGTCGCCAGAATTGCTTGTGCGCCGCCCAATTTTTGCAACTCCTGCACTGGATTCGTCGCTTTGCTGTCGATGTACACGCTCGCTCCGAACTCTCTTGCGCGCCCAGCGTCTTCAGAGCCGCGCCCGATGGCCGCGACCTTGTAGCCAAACTTGTTGGCGAATTGAATTCCGAGGTGACCGAGACCGCCGACGCCCTGCACCGCAACCAAATCTCCGGGCGACGCACCACTGTGCCGCAAGGCGTTAAAGGTGGTGACTCCTGCGCACAGCAGCGGGCCTGCTTCGGCATCGCTCAGTGTGTCTGGTATCAGCGCCAGTGCTTCGACGGGAGCCACCATGTATTGCTGATATCCTCCGTCGTAGCTGATGCCCGCAACTTTGGGGTTGCGGCAATAAAGATAGCGTCCACGGCGGCACTCGATACACGTATTGTCCTGCCCGCCATGCCAGCCGACGCCCACGCGTTGCCCCTTATTCCATCCGGTGACCTCGGCGCCCAGTTCGTCGATGACGCCGGCAACTTCGTGCCCAGGAACCCGCGGATACTGAAGTCCCGGCCAGAGGCCTTCTTTCACAAACACATCGCTATGACAGACGCCACAGGCTTGCACCCTGATGCGAACCTCTCGCGCGCCCGGCTCGGGAACTTTCCGCTCCACAAGCTCGAAATCCCCTCCGGGCTTGGAAATCTGAGCCGCTTTCATGAGCATTGCTTGCGGTTTCGCGGCCACTCTCAGCGTTGCCATAACTCCTCCTGAGATCGGGTTGGGCGTGGTTTCACGTCCCCCTCGAAGGTTCGCAGGATCGGTGGTGATCGCACATCACGAAATACGGTGTTTTTTTTCTACCACTCAAAGCCGACTGCGCAATACCACCTTCGTGGTAACGCAACCCGTGATTTGTCAGCTGGTGTGCGGAGCCTTGGGGATTACGATCTCGCGGGGTCCGAACAGGCGGCTATCCAGGGAAAAAGCGCCGGGACCGAGGCAAGCCACCGCGGCGGCGATCGCGGTGGCCAAAGCTGCTGTAGTCCTGGTGTCATAGAAGGCGACGTTGGGCGCGACGAGCCAGGAACACATGGTGCTCACACCCGCTGCCACCGCTACTATGGCGGCCAGGCGCGACAGATAGCCAGCCACCAGCAAAACCCCGCTGGCGGCCGTCAGGAGTGCGACTACCATCAGGAATCTCGTCTCGTGTTCGCTCGACAGACAGGCGGCGGCCCGCAGAATCAGCAGAGCTCCCACGGTGACGCGCAGGAGCAGCAGCCCGGCGCCGGGCCATCCAGCTGGGAAGGTGGAAAATATTCTGAGCAGACGTCCCTCCCTGTAGCCGGCCACAGGGTATCGGGTCCGTCTGCAAAATCAATCCCTAGTGCTCGGAATTTTTTCTTACCACTATTGAGGTATAGGTACTTAGCGGGAATCTGGGGTGGGCGCGGCTTTAGAGCTGGATAATCCCGCGGCGCACCCCGATGGAGACCGCCTGGGTTCGGTCCGTGGCGCTCAGTTTTTCCATAATGTGCTTGATGTGCACTTTGACGGTTTCTTCCGTAATAAAGAGCTTTTCGGCGATGTCCCGGTTGCGATTGCCGCTGGCAACCTGCCGCAGAACCTCGACCTCGCGCGCGGTCAGGGCCTCGTCGCTGTAGTGCTCGGCAAGATGGGCCGCAATCTCCGGAAGAATGCGCTTCTTGCCGGCATAGACCTGGCGGACAACCTCCATCAGTTCCTTGGGCGGCGTGCTCTTCAGCACATAGTTGCGCGCTCCTGCTTCCAGGGCACGCCGGATCTCAGCATCGCCTTCAAAGGTGGTGAGAATGATCACCCGGGCTGCGGGGCTCTGCCTCAGAATTCCGATCATCGCATCGATGCCGCTCATGTCAGGAAGCCGGAGGTCCATGAGCGTGACGTCGGGCGTAATCTCGCGATAACGCTGCACCGCATCCCGCCCGTTCGATGCCTGCCCGACCAGAAGCATGTCCGGCTGATTTCTGATCACGGTGGCGATCCCCTCGTGAAGCAGAGGATGATCGTCAACGCTGAATATGCGAATGCGAGTAGCAGTAGCCATTCAGCTTGCCCGCTTTCTGGCCGCGCCCGCGGCCGCTTCCATCTTCCGCCGATAGAAGCGCGTTACGAAATTAGACGCCTTACCCGAGCGATACGATTCGAAAGCAATTTCGCCGGGCACGCGAAGCTCAACTTCGGTTCCCTGTCCGTTGCGGCTCCAGACCTTCAGTTTGGCGCCGATTCTTTCCGAGCGCTCGCGCATCCCGGACAGACCCCAGTGCCCGTCGCGGCCGTGTTGCGCGATATCAGGGTCGATTCCGCAGCCGTTGTCACGGACAACGACCCTCAGATACTTGGGTGCATATTCCATTTCCAATTGGATATTCCGCGCCCGCGCGTGGCGGTACGCATTCAACACCGCTTCCCGGCCGATTCGATAAACCTCATCGTGAATACCCGGTTGTAAGCTCAGAACCGGACCACCCACGATTACCAGAAACTCAGTCTGCTGAGGTTTGCCCAGCTCCTGGGGGATATCCGAAAAGGATGTGGCCAGGTCTTGAGCGGGCCTAATTGAAGACCGCAGTCCGCGAAGGGTGTTGCGGCCCTCATCGATGACCTGCCCCATCAACTGCAAGACACGGTTCAACCCCGGCCCCACCGGTGAATCGGGAGGTAATTGGTCGACCGCAACGTGGAGTTGCATAGACGCGCTCAGCACCCCCTGCAGCAGCGTATCGTGCAATTCCTGCGCAACCAGCATGCGTTCGGCGAGGCGCTGTTCGAAGCGCTCGTTGAGCTTCTTGGTGACTTGGTAGTGCCATACACGGTAGAGGGCAAGAATGATCACTGCCGTGGCAGCAGCGCAGGCCAGGGTGAACCACCATCGCTCCCAGATCGGCGGCCAGCCGCGGGTCATCGCAACCGCAATTACCCCTTGCGTTGGCAGCACACGCGTCCTCCCCGGCGGCTGGAAATTCGCGTCCACTAGCAGCGCGGCATACTCGGACCCGGGATGGGTTGAGTTGCTCCATGTCCAATCTGACTCAATTTGGGTGAATGGGTCCCGGACGAGGGGCTGCACGAACCAGGTCACCTCGCCATCGTCGTTGATTGCGTGCGCGTATAGAACGATTTGTTGTCCAGGCTTCGCGCCAATTACACGCCCTTTGATCGTGCTCAGAATGCCTGCGTTTGGGCCTCCGGAGACGGGAACGCCGGTGAATTCGATCCTTGGTCCGGCAATGATCTTTTGCGTCCGCGAGCCCTGGCAGCCGCTGAGCACGAAGACCAGGTACAGCAACAGAGCCGGCCTCCCCCAACCAAGGGCGCACTCCGTTCGAGGTGGACTCGTCCTCATCTCACAGACTCGCGGACGCTGACCCCGGGAATCGATTTTGGTTGCATTCGCCATCTCTGACTATGACTGCGAAACTCTGGGGCACATTCCCCTCAAAAACTGAAACGCACACCGAATTGGCCTACGCGAGGCCCGGGAAGTCCGTTCAGGTCTTGCGGGAGCACCGTTCCGAAACCTGCAGCTCCGATTTGTGTGTTGGGACCGCTGAACCCGTGGCGGTTGAAGACGTTGAACACCTGGAAGTAGGCGTGCAACTGGCAGCCCCCCTCTCTGAACCGCACGGACTTGTTCACTCCAAGGTCCTCCGTGGCCAGACCCGGATTACGCAGTCCGGCAAGATAACCAGGCGCGTCGCCGAAGGCTCCGAAGGGCGGATTCACAAAGCACGCAGGGTTGAAGTAGGTCCCGCCCACCTGGCCGTTGTAATGCGCGCTGATGTCACAACCCGGAACGATGTCTGAGTACACATTATTGATTCCGGGATAAAACGTGTTGGCGACGATGCGCATCGGCATTCCGGTGTTGTAGTGGAAATCCCCGGTAATCGTCCATCCGCTCAGCAGCGCGTTGAGCGCCGGTCCCTGGCCGGAAAGCAGCGCCTTGCCGCGTCCGAATGGCAACTCATACAGAACGTAACCTTTCACAATGTGCTTCTGGTCGAAAGAACAGATGCTGTGCCGCTCCTGCCCCAGGTTGTCGACGTCCTGCAGTGGTCCGGCATAGAAAAGGTCTTCGAATGCAGTGTCCACATCGCCGTGGCAGGAAGACAGGTTATAGCTGCCCAACAGCGAGAGCCCGTGCGATGAGCGCTTTCTCACGGTGAGCTGCAGCGACTGATAATCGGTGTTGCCGAGAGGCGAACCGACGAAAAACAGCGGACCGTACGTCGCGGCAACATAGGGATACGGCGCGAGCGCCTGCCATGCCGGACCGGTAAAGCCGGTCAGCCCTCCGGCACCGGGTACGGTGACCGTGTTGTACAACTGGCCGGACTGGGCCACGGCGGTGTATGCGGGGAGGTTCGGCTGATTGGCCGGAATATAGCCGCTTTCGAGATGATAACCATGATTCTGAAGGAAGTTGGCATCGACAACCAGGTTGTTGCTGATTTCGCGTTGCACACCCACCGACCACGCCTGGACATTGCCCAGCTCCAGCATGCGGGGATCGATCGACACCATGCCGTATTCGGTGAAATTGGGGCTCTTGCCGACATTCACCGGATGTCCGGGATAACCGTTGTCCCAATTGAAGGGCGTCAGTACCTGGTTGTTCAAAACAAAGCCGGGATCAAACCCATAGGGAACGCCGCTATAAGTATTAAGGTTCAGCGGAACGTAAAAGACCGCGAATGACGCCCGCGCCACGGTCTTGGCGGTGATTCGATAGGCTCCGCCGATGGACCCGGAAAAGTTGTGGTAGTACTGCTTCTTCTCGAAAGAATCTCCGCCGCCAGCGGCGAATTCAAGCGCGCCGGGCAGGCCGGTTACAGGATTGATCGCAGTCGTGTCGAAGCTCGACCAGTGACCATACTTCTCGTGGTAGCGTCCGTTGAAATCCCAGCGCAGGCCCAGGTTCAGCGTGAATCGCTGCGTCACCCGGATGTCATCCTGCGCGAACAGCGAGACCGATTTTCGCCGCCCATAAAGATTGTTGGGCTCGCTGACCGATGCTTGATTCACAGCGCCGAGCAAAAAGCTGGCAAATCCAAAACCGCCATTTGCTCCCAGGCTCCCCGCCGTTTGTGACGGGTCGAATATGAAGGTGGGAACTCCCTGGTCGCCGTGCGAATTGAATTGCTGGATGCGAAAGTCGGCGCCGAATTTCCAGGTGTGGCGGCCGCGGAGCCAGGACAGTGTATCGCCGAAGATAAATGTATTGGCGGCGTATGCGTCGTTGAACTGGCTCCCCAGCGGGCTCTCATCGATGGGCAGGCCGTTCACATAGCGATGCTGGTCGCTGTTGATGCCCTGGAACTTGATCAGGGGAAAATTCCCCGCGCCGAAATCTCCGAGCCCCAGTTCTGCCGGCCAGTTCTGCTGCTGCGAGCGGGCAATGCTCGGGTTCCGAAAGCGGTTGAAGGTAATCCCGAACACGTTCAAGAGCGTGCTCGAAGCGCTCCAGGAATCCCTGACTCGCACCGATGGCGCGGTGGTGTCGTGGTCATAGGCATTCGCCATAGGCCCGCCATCCGTGGAACCCGCCGACCAGATGCCTCCTTGATCAGATAGCAGGCGCGGAATGTACGCATATATAAAGGACCCATCGACCCGATGCCTTTGGGAAGCGTCGTAATCGAGCTTGATGCTGTATTGATTGCTTTCGTACCACGTCGCCGGGCTGGCGAAAGGCAACGCGTTGTTGTTGGTAAGGGTCGAGGCCAGGGGCTGGTAGTACTGCTTGTAAAGATTGATGATCTTCTGCGATACCGCGCTGATACGGCCGGGGGGAATGACGTTGCCGGCGAACTGCGGGCAGCCCGCCGGCGTCTGGCACAAGGGCGAAGAGGGATCAAAGATCATGTTCTGCCGGGCCGTGACCAGACTACCGCTGGTGTCCATTACCTGAATCGGCGTCCCACCTCCATTGCTGCACAGGCCGATGCTGCCCGACTGGTTGCAAAGAGTTCCTCCCAATAGCGCACCGAAATCACCGTTAAGAAAAGCCATGCTCGGGACGGTCGATGACAGCGCGCCGATCCCGTGGTTGGCAAAGGTGTACCTTTCCCATGCCGAGTAGAAAAAAAGTTTGTTCGTCCTGATGGGGCCGCCAATACTCGCGCCATAGTCGTACAGGCGATCTTGCGGCTTACCGAACGCCCGTACGCAGCTGGCCGATTGCGCCGGATCGCTCGCGTTGCCCAGGCACAGCCCCTCGTTGTACTTGCCCCCCCAGGATCGGGCGTCGAGGGCCTCGTTATGCATGTAGTAAAAGCCGCTGCCATGCCAGGCGTTGGTGCCCGATTTCATTTCGTAGCGGAACACGCCGCCGCCGGTACGGCCATCTTCACTGCGAATTCCGGCGCTGGTCACCTGGAATTCCTGAACCGCTTCCATCGGCGGGCTTGATTCACTGAGATAACCGCCAATCTGCGATACCGCGGAAGTGCCATCGATCATCACTTCCTTGGTGGCGCTCAAACTGCCGTTGATGTGAGAGGAGAAATCCTTGCCCGGTGCGTCATTGCCGGCGCCTTCCACGCCGGGGAGATAGGCGAACATGAAGTATGAAAGATTGCGCCCTCCCTGCACGTTGAGCGGAAGTTCGGTTACCGCGGTGTTGTCCAGGTTGGCGGATACAGAGGAGGTCTGCGTCTGCAGCAACTGGAGGTCTGCGGTAACGACGGCTGTCTGGGCAGTGGGGCTGATACTCAGGACAATACCGACCTCAGCCACCTGGCCGATGACAAGCTGTATCCCGGATCGTTCGTACGTCGCAAAACCATCCTTGGAGCAGGTGAGACGGTAGTCTCCAATAGGCAGATTCAACAGGTTGAAGGCGCCAAGCGCGTTGGTTGCCGCGCTGAAGCGCAGGTTGCTGCTGCGGTGCGTCGCAATGACCTCGGCTCCCACGATGACAGCGCCGGTCACGTCTCTGGCGGCGCCGGTGATGGTGGCAAGATCCGATTGGGCGAGCGTCCCCTCCGTACCGAATAGCAATCCCGCGAGGACGATGAGCCTCAACTTCATTCGGCCCCCACAAGCCGGATGAGGAGGACTAGCAACAGCAACTCGGAGGAAGTGATGCTAGAGCGACAAGCAGTCTACACGAACTGATGCATACGTGCTTTGCAATGTACCCGTAGCGGCGCCAAATCAGAACTGCCCGGCAGCTTGCTGCCCGCTCTGAAGGGGAGGCTCACGGAAGGAGTTGAGGAAGGCGTTTGTATACGGAGGTCTTCGCTTATGGTTTGTTAGCGGGAGCTCGGTTTCGCCGGGCCCCCTCATTCCGTTCAGCCATCACTCCGGACGAACCGGTATATTCAGCTTGCGGATACGATAGGCCAAAGTCGTTCGCTTCAGGCCCAACCGAGCTGCGGCGCCGTTAGGCCCACCGATAACCCAGTTGGATTCGCGCAACGCACGTGCGACATGTTCACGTTCTGCCTCTTCGAGAGTGCTGAGCTTCGAAGGACATTCCGCAGCGCCTGCCTCTATTAGTTCAGTCAGCGGAGGACAGAGGACGGGGCCCGGTGACAGGATCACTGCGCGCTCAATGAAGTTTTGCAACTCGCGCACGTTCCCCGGCCACGTGTAGCTGGTGATGACCTCCACGGATTGTGCGGGGATGGATTCGATTTGGCGATTCATTCTGCGTGCGTACTTGTCCACGTAATGCCGGATCAGGAGTGGAATGTCCTCGCGCCGCTCGCGCAACGGAGGCACACTCAATGGGAACACATGCAAGCGGTAATACAAGTCACTTCGGAACTGGCCATTTTCCACCATCTGTTTCAGGTCGCGGTGAGTGGCGGCTATCACTCGCACGTCGACATGCTGCGTGCGCGTGCTGCCCAACCGTTCAAACTCACGTTCCTGCAGTACACGGAGAAGTTTGGGCTGCACCTCGAGTGGAATGTCCCCCACTTCATCCAGAAACAGCGTTCCCTTGTCGGCGATCTCGAAGCGGCCGGCCTTGCGCATGATGGCGCCGGTAAAGGCACCCTTCTCATGCCCAAAAAGTTCGCTCTCCAGCAAGCCGGAGGGAATGGCAGCACAATTCAGTTTGACGAACGGCCGGCCGCGCCGGGCACTCAGATTGTGAATGGCGCGAGCAATGAGCTCCTTTCCGGTACCGGTTTCTCCTTGAACCAAAACCCCGGAATCGGTCGGCGCCACCACCTCGGCCTGCCGCAGCACTCGGCGCAGCTCCGGACTTCTCCCCACGATCTCCTCGAAATTCAGTTCGCTGCTGATTTCATCCTCGAGATAAATCCTCTCTTCGCCAGCACGATCCTTGAGCCTTTGCAGCTCGCTTCGTGCACGCGAGCTATCGACGGCAATCGCGACCTGGCTGCAAACCTGCATCAGGAAATCCACTTCGTCTCTGCTGTACCCGGTCTCAGCACGCCTACGGAGGGCCAAAACGCCCAAAACTTGATCGTGAGTGACGAGGGGCAAAACGCAACTGCAGCGGAAGCCTGCCGCTGCCCATTGCGAGGCCGCCTGTTGCTCAATCCGGGTAAGATCGCCGCCGCGGCTCTTGCTAAGCTGGGTTGTGGAGAAGATATTTGAGTCAAACATTGCTTGCACTGATTGCAGTTCCTCGTGGACCGTGGTTTTGTCCGAGGAGTCGAGAGCGTTCACGCACAGCCTGCGAGTCTCCGTATCCAACAGCGCGATTACGGCAACATCTGATTGCAGCACGCGCCGGACGCCGCTCGTGGCGTACCTGAGAAGATCCGCGAGTTCCTCCGCAGCAACCATGCGGTTCATGATCGCGAGGAGCAATCCAAGGTGGGCGCCTTTCGCTTCGCAATCCCATCCGAGAGGCGACGTTTTCCACGGGGTTTCCAATTGCGCTTGCGGCGGAGGGCTGGTGAAATGTGCCCGGGGTATCAATCCAAATCCGGCGGCGCTCATCGTGGGTTCCTCCTTCGCCATTCTGTTCTCTACTTGCTCAGTCACTCGCCTGCTTTCAGACTAGGGCTTTCCATCAAGGACCCGCATCACGATAAGAAGTGTTTTTTGGGTAACCAAACCGTTCTATTCGCGAGTACCACAATAGTGGTATCACTGACTCCCACCACGCTCTCACTTGATCCACTCGCGGATGTATGCCGGGCAATTCTTCAGCTTGATATCGTTTGCTTCGCAGTGCCTGAGAAAAATGACTTTGCCTCTCTCGGAGGTCACTCCCCGCAATTTCCTAGAATCACCGCTGTGAGCTGGCACATCGAAGCTGAGTACTCTCAAGACCTTTAGAGGCAATTCTCGAGAGGTGGTCTAGGCATGTATTTCTGGCTGGCTGTTCTTGGCATCGCGGCACTGCTGTTGATCCTGGTATGGATAAAACGAAAGAAAGACCGGCAGGATTTTGAGCAGCACAACATCACTCCGGATGCGCTCCATGCAATTCTGGAGTCAAAACAAGAGGTGCTCATTATTGATGTCCGCCAGCCGCTCGACTTGTTAGCCGATTCTGAGATCATCTCTGGCGCGAAAAGAATCGCTCCGCGAGAAGCGCTTGAGAATCCGGCACTCATCCCGCGGGACAAAGACGTCGTCGTCTACTGTACCTGTCCGGGTGATGAAACCAGCCGGCGCATCGTGCACCAGGTGCTGGCCCTGCATTTCTTGCGCGTTAAGCTCCTCAAAGGGGGACTTGCGGCGTGGAAAACGAAGGGCTATCCGGTCGAGCCCTACAACGAGACTTTCCACCTCGACGTCAGAACGTAAATCCGCGGCTAAGGCCGAGCCGAATTCCTGCCCCGAGAAGGAGATGTGAATATTGAAGGTTATGGGCGTGCTGCTGATTGTCCTTAGGACCCTTTGCAGCGGTCGCGCCTCGTGAGAGTAGCGCGTGACAATTTTTCCGTCACGCGAGGGGCAGAGCGCATCGAAAAATCGTGAGTTTTCCTCGAGCTTGCAGTTCCTGAAGGAGATCCGTAGTGAGCCAAGTGCTTCCGGAGGTTTACCTGGCGCGCCACGGCAATACGGCGTGGACTCTCTCGGGGCAGCATACCGGCCTCACCGACCTGCCTCTGACCTCGAACGGCGAGAGCAACGCCCTGCGCCTTGGAGAAAGGTTGAAAGGAATGACGTTCGCCAAGGTGTTTACCAGCCCATTGCAGCGGGCCACCCGGACTTGCGGGCTGGCCGGGTTTGGAGCCGTCGCCGAAACCGATCCAGACCTGGTGGAATGGAACTATGGCGAATATGAAGGATTGACCTCAGCCCAAATCCACCAGCGGCGGCCGGACTGGGACCTCTTCCGTGATGGCTGCCCTGGAGGTGAGTCGCCACAACAAATCGGGGAGCGCGCGGACCGTGTGGTGCAACGAGTCCGGGCCGTTGCCGGAAATGTGCTGCTTTTTTCCAGTGGACACTTCATTCGAGTGTTGACCGCTCGCTGGCTGGGTC
>Ga0335081_10019243_pt1 | contig 11041 bp, 12 predicted proteins | sample Lox_Sample_35_FD_206713 | JGI IMG/M metagenome (GOLD analysis project Ga0335081, IMG submission 206713) | Soil microbial communities from Loxahatchee National Wildlife Refuge, Florida, United States - Lox_Sample_3.5 | ecosystem: Environmental > Terrestrial > Soil > Wetlands | place: USA...
GCGGCGTGTGGCCGCAAATCTTTAACCCGGATTTCTCACCCCGGAGCGGAAGGGCGGGGCTTCAGCCCCGCCGCTTAAGGCGTCCACACCAGCTTTCCCGTATCTCGCCCGGAGCAACTTGCATTTGCAAGCTGCTCCGGGCGACATAAATAGAACGCGGTTGGAAGCCGCTCATACGGCGGGGCTGAAGCCCCGCCCTTCCACTCCGTGGTGAGAAATCCGGGTTAAGGTTGGCTGAAATTAGCGATCTGAGGTCCAATGTATCTCAGGAGGCGGCGATGGCGTCGACCACTATGGTTCACGTACGCGTGAATGAGAAGATAAAGAAAAAAGCAGCGGAAACACTGGCGGAAATGGGCATGTCGGTATCGGACGCGGTGCGAATGATGCTCATTCGGGTGGCGGCGGAAAGAGCTTTGCCCTTCGAAGTAAGGGCGCCGAATGCCACTACGGTGAAGGCCATGCGGGCCGCCGAACAAGGGCAGAGGCAAGCGGTTCCGGTCGGCCCGGGAGCTCTTCAAGGACCTGGGCATATGAAATGCGCAATCTTGTCCGTGGTGCTCAGTTCAAGCGTGATGTCAAGCTGGCCGTGAAGCGCGGTAAGGACATGGCCACCGTGCAGGGTGTGTTGCGACTTTGTGGGTCGTCACGCAGCCACGGAGCCACTCTTGCGGAGGGACGCGGCAACATCTTGCGGCGTGGCGCCAAGGGCAAATAGGCCTCGGAGCAGCAGGTCGACCGAAACGGAAGGATCAGCGGCTTCCATCTTGGCCACGCGGGATTGACTGGACCGGAGGCGCCTGGCCACATCCCACTGCGACAGGCGTTGAGCCATTCGGCGATCGCGCAGGCTTCGGCTGAGGGCGAGCTTGGTCTCGACGAAGGCCGCCTCTTCCTGAGTCAGCCCCAGAAAGTCGGCTGCCGCGCCGAGGCGCCACCCGGCAGCTTCAAGTTTTGCACGCTTGGTCTTTTTCATAAGCCGGCCTCCTAGCGCTCTCCCAGATCGTCGTAGGCCTTCAGGCGGCGTCGACACGACGCAATCACCTCTCCCGGTGTCGCCTGGGTCTTCTTGGCGAATACCGCTGCGATAATAATCGCGTCGCGGTCAGTGAAGCTTCCACTGGCGAGAAACTCTCGCACGCCAGAAAGCCCGGGTGCGGCAGTAGCCTGGGTGGTACCGTCAGGAAAGGCCAGCCCATTACCGGAGCCGCTGATCTTGACCGTTCCCGCGATGGTTTGGTCGCCAGAGAACGTGTTGGCCGTCGCCAGTTGGGGCACCTTGGTGGTATCCAGGCTAAGGTTATCCCCAAGCGCGTGGGGATGGTCCGAGAGCTTGCATCGTTATCGTGCTATTGCGACCGTTATCCCCACGCGCGTCGGGATGGTCCGGTCGGGCGGAATTGCTCGATCCGCTGCCGCTGGTTATCCCCACGCGCGTCGGGATGGTCCGCGGTACAGCGCTGCGTGTGGCCGCGGCCAAAAGGAAGACCTCAACCCAGCGCGGCCTTGGCCCGCAGCCAAATGGAACAGTGACTGGCCAGTGTCCTGAGTTGGAACTCCGTTTGTGAATTCAGCCCGCGGAGCGGGCGACATATCGTAGCCCACGGCGTAAGCCGTGGGTGAGCAAGCCCACCCTCTCCCCCATCCCCTCTCCCGCCTAGGCGGGAGAGGGGATGGGGGCGGGGTAAGGGCCGTGTACCCAGGGCTTGCGCCCTGGGCTAAGTTATTCCGCCCCTACCGGGGCTCCAAAATGCGGTACCATCCAAAGAAGATTTGTTTAGCGGACTTCCAACTCGGGACACTGGTACATCGTTCGAATAATCCTTTTATGTTCCAGATCCGACCGAAGTCGGGGTAACGGCCCTCTCCCGTGGGGAGAAGACGATGTCACCCACAGACTGGTTGTCTGCAGCACCTGAGAACGCCAGCCTCCTGGAAAACAGTGTTAAGGCAGTTGCTCCCACCCCAAGAGTCTGAACGAACTGTCGTCGAGTGGGTTGGGTTGCTGCCTGGGGCGCCTGAAATGAAGGCCTTCTGTTCACAGGGTTGTCCCGTCACTCTCTATCCTGGTCATTCATAGCGTAATGCGCTTGCAGGATCGACGTGCGCCACCCGCCTCGCAGGAAGCCAAGCCGCTAAAAGCGCCGGGACAATCAGCACGAAGACCGCTGCGCCGTAGACCGCCGGGCTCCAGGCCGTGACGCCGTAAAGCAACCCGGCCACCACCCTCGCCACTGCCAGCGACGCGACTACACCGCAAGCGAGACCCGCGAAAGCAATCGCCAATGTTCGCCTTAGTTCCAGCCTTAGCAGGTCCGCGCCGTTTGCGCCCAACGCGAGACGGACGCCAAACTCCCGCACTCGGCGCGCCGCCGAAAGAGAGGCCATGCTGAATAGGCCCAGCGTGGCGAGGAACAAAGAAGTGCCCGCGAAACCCGCCACCAAACCCGTCTCGAACCGCCTGTCCAAGGTTACCGAATCCAGCAGCCTTTCCATGATCTGGGGATGGCTCACCGGCTGTTCGGGGTCGAGTTGCCACACCGCCTTCTCGGCCAGTGGCAAAATGGCGGTGGGCTCGATGCGCGTCCTGATCATGAATTGGTCGCTCCACCACGGGTTGGCAGCCAGCGGCATATAGAACTGCATCCGGGGCTCGCGCTCGAGCGATGCGTTGTGAATATCGCCAACGACGCCGACTACCGTGACCGGAGGGTTATCTCCGTCCCTGAACTGCTTCCCGAGAGCGTCTTCGCCGGGCCACAAGTGCGAGGCCATCTTGCGATTGACGATGGCGAACCCTTCTGGCTCATCCTCGCGGAACGCGCGTCCTGCAATCAGCGGAATTCGCATCGTGCTGAAATACTCTGAGTCCACCACCCGGTATTCCGCGCCGTCGGCGGCATTGGCTGCGGAAGCAGTTCTCCCTACCGGCGTCGTGCCATGGATGTCACCCTCGCCCGTTAGCGGAACGTGGTTCTGAACCGACGCGGATTCCACGCCCGGTATGCCGCGAAACGCTTCCAGGAGCTTGCGAAGGCGCGCCACCCTTTGCGCCGAGTTCTGATCTGCCTTCGGATTCGGCGAAACGGAGATGTTCAGCAGGTTGTGTGGGTCGAAGCCAGGATCGACGCGCATTACGTTCGTGAAGCTTCGAATCAACAGTCCGGCGCCGACCAGCAAGACCATCGACACGCTGATCTGCACCACCATCAATCCGGATTTCAGGCGATTCGTGCGGCGGTCGCCGGTTGAGCTGCGGCTTTCGCTGCGCAGCACGGAGCCGATGCCGACGCCCCGCAGAACCACCAGCGGCAACGCTCCAAACGTGATGGCAATGGTGAGCGCCAACACCGAGAGGAGCGTCATGACGCGCACGTCGACATTCAGCTCGTAAAGCCGAGGCAGGCGCGCGGCAGCCACGGCACGAACCACCGAAACGCCCCACTCGGCCAGTACCAGACTGACCACGGCCGCCCCGGCCACCAGCAGCATCTGCTCGAGGAAGCTCTGCCGGAAAAGCTGCCAGCGCGTGGCCCCCAGCGCCTCGCGCACTACAACCTCGCGCAGCCGGCCGGCATTGCGTGTCAGCAGCAGGTTGGCCAGATTGAACAAGACCAGCACCAGCAGCAGTCCGACGGCAGCCAATAACATCCAAAGCGAGTCTCGAATGTTATAGGACATAGTGTCGCGCAGCGGAATCACGTAAATGGATAGAGAGGCGATCGCTTTTTCAATCATCTCGCGGTACGCGGGCATTCGCGTTTCCATCTTGCGAAATATCTCGACCGCGCTGGGCCGGAATTGTTCGGATGCCCGTTGGGGCGTCACGCCATCTTTCAACCGGCCGATCATGAGGTAATTCAAATTGCCTTCCTCCACCTGCTTCTCCGTGATGGTCAGCGGTGTCCAGACCTCGGTCTGCGGGGGCGCAAAGTATATGATGGCCCGCACATCGGCCAGGCGGGGAAAATCGAACCGCGGCGGCATCACACCGATGACCGTCATGGGTCCCTCGCCCATCCGCACCGGTTTCCCCACGATATCGGGATCGCCGCCGAAAAAACTCATCCAAAGCTGGTGGCTGAGGACAATCACATTGTCGTGGCCGGGCGTCGCGTCGCCCGGCTCGAAGCCGCGGCCGAGAAAAGGCTGCACTCTAAACACGCGGAAGAAGTCGGGCGTCACATTGGCGGCGAACACGCGCTCCGCGCGTCCTGTGCTGAGAAGGGTATACTCCCTCGTGCCGATCGCGGCCGCGTCTGAAAAGAGGCCCGACTGCTGCCAGCTCTGGAACTCGCCGAGGCTAACAACGGTGGGGCCGGAAGTGAGAACCGGCAGGTTTTGGGACACCGTGAAGATCCGCTCGGAACGGGGAAAGTCCAGGGGCCGCAGTAACACCGTTTCCACTACCGCAAAAATCGTGTTCACGGCGGCCAGTCCCAGCGCCAACGTGAACACCACCGCAAGCGCAAATCCGCGGCTGGCCGTCAGATTCCGAAACGCGTGTCGAACATCGGAGAGAACGCCCATTTTGACCTCCCTGATAGTGGGGTTGGCTTGGCCGTACAATCGGACATGCTGGAATCCGTGACAGCGAAATCAGGCCCTCCCCCGGGCCGAGGAAAGTGGTGGCTGCACGCATAACAACTTCTACCTTCGAGGAGTTTATCCGGCGACACGACAATATGTAGACACCACTCGCGGAGGTCCGCGTCATCAGGATACAAGCGTGGACATCTCTGACTCCACCGACGAAACCGGACTGAGCTACTCTTGCTTTAACATCTCCTCGATGGTCACGATATCAGCCAGCCCGGAACATCCATAGATTGCCGGTAGAATACGATCTGCCGGGTGAATCCGTCGCCATTGCGCGACTTTCTCCGTTCCCGCCCGATAGGCCGGAAGATACATTCGGCCCAGTAACGGATGTCGACCCCATGCACCGGAAAGCTTGTCGGCGCGCTCTTCGGTGACCAGGAAATCGCTTCGAAGAATGGCAGCCACTTTCTCGCGCTCAACTCCTTCCGCCCACGTCAGGTAGGAAGATTGATTCTTGGCGTCGTCCTGCAGTAACGCCAGCAACACGCCGATCTGCAAATCCTCGTCGGGTAGTTGCTCGATTTCGGTTACGCCATGCGCGATGAGAATCGCATTGTTCGCGATTCCCTCATACAAAGTGCCGGAGCGGGAGTTCATGGTCGGTATCGTGACTTCAAATCCGACCTTCTCACGGACATAGAGATTCTGCAAGTAGGCAAACGTGGTCACGTGCCCGGGCACAACTTCATGACTCACCAGTTGCTCGAACTCCGGCACCGACATCTGCAGGGAAGCGTTGATCTCGTAGGTGGCTTCGTACTGCGGGCTGCCATCCGCCTGCCGCGCTCGCCCCAGGTAGTTCATCGAGCCCGAAAACCACGCGTCCTTGATGGGCAGGAATTCAATATTGGCCCGAGGTACCGACGCGAGATCGTTGGGGAGATGGGGAAGCAAGTTGACCGCGCTCAGGCGGTCAAAGTGGGCGATCATGGCCGCGCTGAGGGCACGGACAGAAGCCATGGGAACCCACCGGTCCCGTCGCCATGCATCGACCGCCCCCAGAAGGCCGCCAGAACCAGAGGTGGCGTAACCCGCCCGGCACAACAACTCCGCCACACGCTCCCGCTTGGCTTCGGGATGCGAGGCTTCGGGCGGTCGGCCGGTCGAGGCCTCCACACATCGGACGTAGGGAACCGGCGCGCCTTTCCCCAGCACTTCCATGGCAAGGTCCCACATGGTCTCCAGGCAAAGCGCGAGGCCCTGCAGATACTGGCCGCGCATGCCGCCGATTTTCCCTGCCTCATCTCGAACACCGGCGATCGCTTGCGGGAGATCCACCTCACCGAGATACTCCTCCACCGCCGGTCGATCCACCTTCTTGCCCGCGACCCCACCGCTCGCCCGCATCCGGGCTGCCGCCGGAACCGTGTAGGCCGCAGGCAGCGGCTCATCAGAGAACCACGAGTCAGCAATGAATCGTCCCGTGCCAGAGGGACACATGACATCGCCGCCCCAAAGCGTGTCGGTACCGAGAACTGCATCTGCTACAAAGCGTCCTATCGCGTCCATTGTTACCTCCTCACGGTAGCAGGTGACGCAGAGTTTGTGCCGTTCAAACTCCGCGGCTTCTAATCTTGGATAATCGCGTGTCTGTTATCGCTGACCACGAACATGGCATCCGGAAAATGCGCAGAGTCTCTGGAAAGCGAGACTCCGCGCCAAGTGTCACTAACCACTGCTATCGGGCACAACAGCGCACGAAGCGGGAGGCAGGGCAATTGAGCCATTGCGTGAGAAACATCACGCGAGGGAAACCGATCAACGGTCCGCTCCTGAGATTTGCAAGCATGTTCGGCGTGAAGCCGGGCAGCTCACTCGCAACTTCTCTCCAACTAATGCCGCGTCGGCGCCGCTCCACATCCAATGCTTCGTACATTGCCCGCGTATCGAACCGCAGAATCTGATTTGGAGCTGCCCGCAGCAACTTCTCGTTGTCGCTCGATTGCCCGAGCCGCCCGGCAAGAAAGTCCTCCGGGGAGCACCCCAGCCACCTCAGGACTTGCAGTACGACCGCGCTTGTTACCGACCTCTTGGAAGTCAGGCCTCGTAGCGTGCTAACGCTTATGGGAATCGACGTCGTGTGCTTGAAAGGCTTGTTTATCTCAGCGGTAACATCGGCCCAGCTCAGGGCGCGGGCCCGGCGCTCGTGATCGAGGGCCGCATGAAGTGTGACCATGTCAAAACGGCGCAGGTCTCGCGAAGCCAAAATCCAACCTCCTTAGAGAGGGTAGTGCGGACCGCCGATTTTGCGGTCCGCATCTTTATCCCTAGCCGTCTTCGTCACCGTGCCGTATTGTATCGCGGTGTCGAAACTCCGGCGTCCTTTTCTTTATGATCGATGTTTCTCTGTCGCTGTGTCCAAGCCCAGGCGGTGACGGCAGCCGCAGCCCCAAGGGGGCGCACCCTCCCGCCGAGGCGGGACCCGGGGCAACGCCCGAAAGGCGTTGCTCTAGCGTAGACCCACATCACCACAAGCTGTGATAACATAGGAGGAAATTGGAGGCTGGGAATGGGCAAAGAGTACGTTGAGCTGCGGGACGGTGTCTATCGAATCAGCGGGACGCGTGTGTCGCTCGACTCGATCGTTTACGCCTTCTTGCGGGGCGCCTCCCCGGAAAGCATTGCGCAGTCGTTCCCGGTTCTCACCTTGGAGGAGGTCTACGGGGCCATTGCCTTTTATCTGGGCCACCAAAGCGAAGTCGAGGTTTATCTCCGAGAAGGCGAGAAGGAATTCGAGGCTCTCCGGCAGCAAGCTCGCCAGTTTAATCCTCTCCTTTACCGCAAACTTGAGGAAGCACGCCAACAGCGGCCGGCCGCACGAAAATGAAAATCACCTTTCTGGCGGACGCCGACTTCAATGACGACGCGGTGAAAGGGGCTCTCCGGCGCGAACCGCCATCGATTTTCGCGGCGCGGCTTCGGCGGGCTGCGAGGACGGACTGACCTGGAGGTGCTCGCCATAGCCGCCTCGGAGGGGAGAGTCCTTGTAACTCACGACCGAAAGACCATGCCCCGAGCGTTTGGGGAGTTCATCATGAAAGCCACCAGTCCCGGTGTGTTCGTCATTGCCCAAAAAGCCGACCTCCTGGCGACCATCGAAGCCTTGGTACTCGTTTGGGCTGCCTCGGAGGCGGAGGAATGGGTCAACCGGATTTGCACTCTCCCTCTGTAGTAGTTAGCGGCCTGAGTAAGCGTACCTTAAAAGGGGAAATGAACGGCGGCGTCAGCGAACGGTCTGGATCTCAATGCCGAGTTGGAGGCGGGTCCAAGCCTGATCGGCGGTCATCGCGGGGATGCGACGCTCGCGCGCCAGTGCCAGACAGGCACGGTCACCCAACGATAGCCCCGCCGCGCGGGTCATTTGAGCCAACCCCGCCGCAATCGTCGCTTGTTCGGTGGTGAACTCGACCAGTTCCACCGGCATTGCCAGGAGGTTTTTCGCAATCAGGGGCACATCCTGGCCGGCACGTCCGAAACAGCCGAGCACCTCGGAAAAGTTAACCGTCGACATGCAGGATTCCCCGAGTACCTCCCGAACCTTCTGGTGTCCACGTTCGCGCAGCAGGAAGGCAAGCAGCGCGGAAGCATCCAGCGCGATCATAGCTGCCTTTCCTGGCGCGCTTCGCGACGGCGTCCGCGAATCAGTTCATCCGTAAAGCGTGGCGGTTTGCCGTTGAAGAGCCGGACGACAAAATCCTGCAACATCTCGGGATCAAAGGGCGTTCCGGTTTCACCCTGAACCGCCTTGGTCAGAATGGCGCGTGCTTCCGCCTCCATACTCCGGCCTTTGCGCGCCGCGCGCAGACGCAAGCCCCGGCGGGTCAATTCGGGTACATTTCGGATATGCAAGCTCGCCATGCAAGCAATGATAGCATTGCTTACATCTGACATCAACCTGTTTAGCTGATGAGAATCGTCTTACATTTCGATCCCACATCTCACCGCGCTACCCGCTTTTCCTCAGCGAGCCGAACCATGCATACAGACACAGACCAACAAACAGCAGGGCGGAAACGCATTGCGAAACCGCCTCGTGCGCGTAGAAAGGCGTCTCGATCCACTCTTCCTGGAAGTGCGGCAGCACGCGCAGCGCCGCCCCAATCACTCCACCGAGTGCGCCGCCCGCCATCAAGCCGCCCGCAATGATGATGCCGCGCTCGCGCACGGTCTTGCCGTGCTCGCCGCCGACCTTCTCCCCGCGCTTGTTCACCAGGTGCGAGAGAAATCCGCCGGCCAGGATCGGCGTGGTCAACTGCAGCGGCAAATAGATTCCCAGCGCGAAGACCATGGAAGAGAGGCCGAGCATCTCGAGCACCACGGTGATCATGGCGCCAAGGCCGAACAACATATAGGCCACCGGCTGGCCGCTCATGAATCCCGACACCACGGCTTTCAGTGCGGAGGCCTGGGGCGCCACCAGGACCTGCCGCACGTCGCCGGGCACGGCCTCTCCGAATTGGAAGGCCTTGGCCAGCAAAATGATGGTTAACCCCGCGGTGATGGCCGACGCGACGACCCCGATAAACTTCACCTTTTCCTGCGCCGCAGGCGTGGAACCCAGCCAGTAGCCGGCTTTCAGGTCGGTGATGAACTGTCCCGAGGAGCAGAGGGCTACACAGACCATGCCGGCGAGGGCCATCACGAAGAACATTCCGGTGGTCCCGGAGAGCCCGAACTTCAGCAACACCACGGCGGAGACAATGACGGTCAGTAACGTCATGCCGCTGGCCGGATTGTTGGCCGTGGTGGCAATGGCGTTCGCAGCCACGGTGGTGAAAAAGAATGAGAAGAGCAGCGTCAGCGCCAGGCCCACGGCGACCACGGCCCACGAAACATGCAGGCGTCCGAAGAAGGCGGCTACCGCGATTGCCCCCAGGACCAAACCGAGGAGGATGGTGATGATGGGAATATCACGGTCGGTGCGTTCCATCTGCGGCGCTTCGCCGTGCCGGAAGGCGTGCAATGCGATGCCGAACGATCCGGCTACCACGCGCAGCGACTTGAGGATGCCGACGAGGCCGGCGCTCGCGATGGCGCCCACGCCGATGAAGCGCACATAATTGCGGTAGATGTCGGAGGCCGTCATGTGCGAAATGGGGATGGTAGCAGGATACACGGTGACGTTGCCCATGTGGCTGCCGATGAACCAGATCATGGGAACGAGCACGAAGTTCACCAGAATGCCGCCGGCGCAAAAGATCAGGGAAATGCGCAGGCCCATCACGTAGCCCAAGCCGAGGACGAAGCTGATGGCGTCGAAATTGAAGACCATACGCCCGCGCTCGGCCAGTGACCGAACCACGGGCACGAACTGGAAGTTCAGGTACTCCTTCCAGACGTGGAACGTGGTGACAAAGAAGTCGTAGACCGCGGCGATGATGGTGGCCTGAATCAGCAGCCTGGCCTGAGAACCACCCTTCTCGCCGGTGACCAGGACTTCGGTGATCGCCGTGGCCTCAGGAAAGGGCAGCTTGCCGTGCATTTCGCGCACAAAGTAGCGCCGCAGCGGAATGAGGAAGAGGATGCCGAGGCAGCCGCCGGCGAGACAGATGAAGATGGTCTGCATGGGATGCGGGTCGAGGTGGAGAATGTAGAGCGCCGGCACGGTGAACACGGCGCCGGCCACCACGCTGCCCGAAGCGCCGCCCATGCCGGTAATGATCATGTTCTCCAGCACGGTGGAGCGCCGTTGGTAGAAGCGCGCCAAGCCGATGGCGAGGATCGAGATGGGGATCGCCGCCTCCATTCCCTGGCCGACCTTGAGGGCGGAATAGGCCGAGGCGACGCTGAAGACGATACACAGCAACGTGCCCCACACCACCGCGCGCCAGGTGACCTCCGGGGGTGCCGTGCCGGGGGGTACCAGCGGCACATAGACTGCGCCGTCCTTCAACGGCTGGTACGCGTTTTCCGAAAGCGACTTGGTTTCGACATCGGCCATACGAAAACTAGCCTCCTGACCGGGGCCAAACGCTGGGTCCATCATTGCCCCACTGCATGGAGTGAAGCATCGCTTGCGACAACACAGCAGTGATGGGGGTCACACCGTGAAGTGACATTGGAGAAGATCCATCATCGCGAACTCAGCCAACACGCGCTAACTCCCGGTTATGTCGGGCACTCGGAAGTTAGCCCCAGCCACCAACTCGCGATAGATCCTGCCTTGTCGCCCAGCGATGAGTTGAGTATTCACGGTGCCCCTCCGCCGACTCGTTGAAAGCCTCCTCCAATTCCTTCAGCAAGACGCGCATAGGCCGCCTACGGTCCGGCATGGTTTCCCAGTGCGAAATGTATCGGTATCCTCCGTCAGGCTGCCGGTGCGGTTCGTTGTATCCTCCTGATTCTTTCTCTGGAACAAATCCAGTGATCCGATTGCAAGCGACGGAGTAGCCGCGCCGTGACCGTGCTCGACGGGCTTCGTCATCCGGTAGGCCTCGAC
>Ga0335081_10019244_pt1 | contig 11040 bp, 7 predicted proteins | sample Lox_Sample_35_FD_206713 | JGI IMG/M metagenome (GOLD analysis project Ga0335081, IMG submission 206713) | Soil microbial communities from Loxahatchee National Wildlife Refuge, Florida, United States - Lox_Sample_3.5 | ecosystem: Environmental > Terrestrial > Soil > Wetlands | place: USA: Florida...
ACGGCGTCTTTGATTTCGGCGCGCTGATAGAAACTGAAGCCGCCCACCACTACGTACTTGCGTCCCCGCCGGCGCAGCGCTTCCTCGATCTGCCGCGATTGCGAGTTGGTCCGGTAGAGCACCGCCGCGTGATCGGCGGGCTCGTTCGACAGTAACTGCTCGATGGTATTGGCGATGAAAGCGGCCTCGTTCTCGCCGTCCCACCCGGCGTACAGTCCCAGCACCTCGCCGCGTCCGGCTTCGGTCCAGAGGGTCTTGCCTTTGCGCGCCTTGTTGTTGGCCACCACCGCGCCCGCCGCCGCCAGAATATTCTTGGTGGAGCGGTAGTTCTGCTCCAGGCGGATGGTGCGGGCGCGCGGAAAATCGTGCTCGAAATCCAGGATATTCTGGATGTCCGCGCCGCGCCAGCTATAGATCGACTGGTCCTCGTCGCCCACCACGCAGATGTTATCGTGCGTGGCGGCCAGCAACCGCATCAACTCGTACTGGCTGCGGTTGGTGTCCTGGTACTCGTCGATCATGATGTAGCTGAGCCGCCGGTTGTATTGCGCGCGGACGGCTTCATCGTGTGCCAGCAGGCGCACGGTCTCGAGCAGCAAATCGTCGAAGTCCAGGGCGTTGGCTGTGCGCAGCGACCGTTCGTACTCGTCCCAGATCACCGCCAGCTTGCCGGACGTCGGATCTTTGGCGTCGCGATACAGATCCTGCGGTGTCTGCTTCAGATTCTTGGCGTGGCTGATCCGCGAGAGCGCCGCGCGGTACTGCATGAACTTGTCGTCCAGGCCCAGGTGATGGTACGCCGACTTGATGAGGGCCATCTGATCGGCATCGTCGTAGATATTGAACCGCCGCGTGAATCCGGGCCGCACCTGCGCCAGCGGTTCGCCGTCGCGGCGCAGCAATCGTACGCAGAACGAGTGAAAGGTGGAGATGTTGGGTGAGGAGGGCAGCTCGACATCGCTCAACAGAGCCGCCACGCGCGCGCGCATCTCGTCCGCGGCCTTATTGGTAAAGGTCACCGCCAGAATGGCGGACGGGGGCACATGCCGCGTCATAATAATATGCGCGATGCGATGGGTAATCACCCGCGTCTTGCCGCTACCCGCGCCTGCCAGGATCAGCAGAGGTCCCTCGGTGCAGGTCACGGCTTCGCGCTGTTGAGGATTGAGACCTTTCAAAAAGTCCATGGCGAGGAGGACTCTTCGAATTTTACCATGCGTGCGCGGTTAGCCCTGCGTTAAGTTAACTAAGGTTGGAGCCGTGCGCAGATTCTCTCTCTTGTTACTCCATCTTATTCTGCTGGCCGCGGGCGGATTACTCGCCGTGCGCTTTATCGCGGGGCCCTTTCGTTTGCCGCTGGTTACGGTCTATTCGCCGATCAACGCGGCCGGCGCCACCGCGGTTTCGTTCCTTCTGCTGGCCCTTGCGTCGACCCATAATAAGAGCCGCGCATCCGGTCTTCCCTGCGTTAACCAATGGGTAATCCTGGCAGGCCTATTAGTTATCGTGGCGGCCTCGTTCGGGCGCAACCTCAACGCACCCTTCGTCTACGACGACTATACGCACATCGTGCAGACGTCCCACGCCACGTGGCGTATTGTGCAGGACGCTTTCCGTCAGGAGCCCGGCGGGCACGGTTTGTTCTTCCGTCCGATCGCGTTTATTTCTTACTGGGTGGACTATCAATGGGCCCGGGCCGTCGCCACGCGCTGGCATGCCTGGAGCATGGCGGCGCACGTTGTGAATGCGTGGCTGGTTTACCTGCTCGCCATGCGGTCGGGGTTGGCGCGAACGGGGGCGGCGGGCGCGGCGCTGGTGTTCGCGCTGCACGGGTCGCGCGCGGAGTCCGTCGCCTGGAGCGATGCCCGCTCGGATCTGTTGGCCACGTTCTTCTGCCTGGCCGCGCTGCTGGCGCTACTGGGATATTGCCGCGGCGGCCGCAAGAGGTTCCTCGTCCCCGCCGTGCTGGCGACCGCTTTGGGTGCGTATACCAAGGAGTCGGCTTTCTGTCTGCCGCTGCTGCCGCTAGCGTTGCTGCCGGTCCTGAATCGCGCGGAGCGGGGACGGGCGGTGCGGGCCGGCCTGGCGCTGACGATCGAATGCGCGGCGCTGTTCGCTTATCGCTGGTGGGCCTTGGGCGGCATCGGCGGCTACGCGGATCGCACCGGCGTGAGCGCGGTCTGGCATTCGCGGCCGCTGCACACGTTTGAAGCTTTGTTTTTCCGCCAATGGGCATTCCTGTTCTTTCCCGTGAATTGGTCCGTGCCCCTGGAGTGGTGGCTGCGGATCGCGGCCGCGGCATTCATCGCCGTACTGCTGTTTTGTGCGGGTCGGGGCGCGGCATCCAGACCGCATCTGTTGGCGGGTATCGCCTTCCTGCTGGCGGCCAGTCTGCCGGTCCAGCATCTGCTCCTGTTTCAGCCGGACTTCGCCGGCGCTCGTGTCCTGTATCTGCCGCTGGCCGGGCTGGCGATCTTCTGGGGCGCCTGGCTGGGCGGGTTATCCCGCCGCGCGCAATGGGCCGGAGGGGCTGCGCTGTTGGCATTCAACCTGGCGGCGTTGGAACATAATTTGCGACCTTGGCGGACCACTCCGCAAGCGGCGGTGGCGGCGTGCCGCGCGGTGGGACATGCCCTTGCGCAGGATCCCCGCCCGGTCATTCTGAGCGGGCTGCCGGATCGCCTGGACGGCGTCTACTTCCTGGGCAACGGATTCCCGGAGTGCGTGGAGATGAACTCCGGGCAGCCGATGCGCAGAGTCTACGTGACCGGGCGCAGTCCGGGTGTGCCGCCGGCAAACGCGCGGTGGTTCGTGTGGAATGCGCAAACCGGTACGCTGCAGTCGCGCGACGGCGGACCGGTCAATTAGAATCCGGCAGCAAATGCTTCTGGACTTTGCCCAGCGCGTTGCGCGGCAGCGCCGCCAGCCGCACAAAGCGGCGCGGCACCTTAAATGACGCCAGCTTGTCGCGGCAGCGGCGTTCCAGTTCCGCCGCGTCAAACAGCGCACCGGCGGCCGGCACAACATAGGCTACCGGAACCTCGCCGCGCACCGGGTCCGGGACCGCGGCCACCGCCGCCTCGGCCACCTCCGGCTGTTCCATCAGAAGCTCTTCCACTTCCCGCGGATAGATGTTGAATCCCCCGGAGATGATCAGGTCGCTGCGCCGCCCGCATAACGTGTAATACCCGTCCGCGGACATCGCCGCCAGGTCGCCGGTGCGGAACCAGCCGTCGCGAAAGGCTTCGCGGGTGGCGTCCTCCCGGCGCCAGTATCCGGCAAAAATGTTCGGACCGCGCAGGTGTACCTCGCCAATTTCGCCGCCGGCCACCGGTCGTCCCTGGTCGTCCAGGAGCCTCACCGAAACGCCCGGAAGGGGCCGCCCCACGCTGCCGGAACGGCGCTCTCCGGCGTAGGGGTTGGCCATGTTCATCATCGTCTCGGTCATGCCGTAACGTTCCAGAATCGTGTGCCCGAACAGCCGGCGGAACTCCTCCAGGACCTGCGCGGGGAGCGGCGCCGAGCCGCTCACGAACAGGCGCATATGCGCGCCGATCTGGCGCGCCGATGCCGGGTCGCACCCGAGCAGCCGCACGTAGATGGTGGGCACGCCGAAGAACAGGGTCGGACGGAAGTCCAGGAACTCATACTCGGCCTTCCCGTGCTCGAAGCGCGGCAGCAACCGCATGCGGCAGCCGGAAATCAACCAGCAGTGCAGCCCATTGCCGAGCCCATGAACGTGGAACAGCGGCAAAGCCAGCAGAAAGCGGTCCGCGGCGGCGATCCGCCAGCAGGCCAGCAGGTTCAGCGCGTTGGCCAGGAAGTTGTTGTGCGTGAGGATGGCTCCCTTGGCGGCGCCGGTAGTGCCGGATGTGTAGATGATGCCGGCCGGGGTGTCGCCATCCAAGACGATGCGCGGACGCTCCTCGGACTGCGCGGCGGCCTCGCCCGAGAGTTCGCCGACATTGTCTGCCGTGACGAAGCCGCGCGGCCCGGCGTCGCTCAGAATGTGCGACACTTCGCGATCCTTGTAGAGCACGTTGACGGGAACGAAGATCACCCCCAGGCGCACGCAGGCCAGGTAGATATCGATCCATTCCACACCGTTCGGAAGCTGCACGGCCAGCCGGTCGCCGCGTTCGAAACCGCGCGCAACCAGCGCATTGGCCGTGCGGTTGGCGCGCGCGTCCAGTTCTCCGAAGGTGAACGTCCGGCCTTGAAATTCGAGCGCCGGGTCGTCGCGGCGGCCGATGAAGGACAGGTCGAACAGATCCGTGATCGTCATTCGGGTAGCGGTTTGCCTTTCGTCTCCTCGCCCCAAGGTAACAGCAAAAGTCCGGCCAGGAAGGCGGCCGAGGTCCAGGCCACCGGTTTACCGATGGTCTGATATTGGGATACCGCGGCGCCTACCGCCATGGTGACGCCGGACGCCACGAAGCGTCCGGCCGACGTGGCGAAAGCGAATGCCGAGGCACGGCACGCGGTGGGATACTGCTCGGGCAGCCACAAGGTGTAGACCGCAAAATTCGCCCCGCCCACGCCGATGAAAACCAGCGACACGAAAAACCAGGCCAGGGCGTGCCGCGGCAGGTAGAACGCGCAGCCGAAACCGAGCGCGATGGAGAGGAACATCAGCAGGAAGAAGAAGCCGAGCGCGGCCCGGCGTCCGATGCGCTCGCACAGCGCGGGCATCAGCACGCACCCGGCGATGGTACAGGCCGACAACAACATGGTGGCCCAGGAGGCGAGGCGCGCCGCACCCGCGGCATCCCACCCGGCGCGCGCGGCCAAATGCATCACCGACGACGGCACGTAGACGGAGCCGGCCCAGAGGCCGGTCATCGAGATCAGCAAATATGCCGTATTCAACAAAGTGCGGCGGCGGAACCGCGCGCTAAACAGGGCGCGTAGCGGTTGCGCCAGTCCTGCAATACGGCCGGATTGCTTTTGCCAGCGCTCGGGTTCCCGCACGCCATAGCGGATCAGCCCGACCAGGAGCGCCGGCGTTCCGCCTACAGCGAACATCGCCCGCCATCCGTAACGCGCGCCGATCCAGTAATTCAGGAATCCCGCCAGAAAGATGCCGAAGTAATAGCCGGTGTGCATGAGGCCCGAGCCGAGCTTTCGGTGCGATTCGGGCAGCGTCTCGGCGACCAGAATGCCGCCCAGGGTCCACTCGCCGCCAATGCCCAATCCAGCCAGCAGGCGAAACACCGCCAGTTGCCAGACGTTCGCCGCCACGGCCCCCAGGAAAGTGAACAGCGAGAAGCACAGGATGCTGAGCATCAGCGTGCGCACGCGGCCGTAGCGGTCGCCGATCGGTCCCCATACGAACGCGCAGCCCCAGCCCACCAGGAAGAGCGCGAACAGCAGTCCGCCGTAATAGCCGATGTGGGCGGCGGTGGCGGCGAGCCCGGAGCGCGGCAACAGGTCCTTGAGCGCCGGTACCAGCACGAGCGCGAAAATGAACGAGTCCATGCCGTCCAGGGCCCAACCTCCCCAGGACGCCAGGAATCCCCGGATCTGGTTCTGCGTCAGCGATACCTGCATGGGTTCACAGACTGTAATATTGAATCATCAGGTCAACTATGACACGACTCCTCGTCTTGAGTTTCTGGGCCGCGGCGCTGACCGCGCAGCCATCGGCCGGCCTGGACGACAAACTGGCCGCGCCCATCCGCTCCGCCCTGGAAAAGAGCGGCGCGCCGAGCGTGTCGGTGGCCATCGTCATGGATGGCCAAATCGCCTATGCCAAAGCCTTCGGCAGTGCCGATGTGGCCAAGAACCGCGCGGCCGGCGCGGATACCCGCTATGCCGTCGGCTCCGTCAGCAAGCAGTTCACCGCTGCCGCTCTGCTGCTGATGCAGGAACAGGGTAAGCTCTCGCTCGACGACAAGGTATCCAAATACTTCCCGGAGTACACCCGCTCCGGCGAAATCTCTATCCGCCAGTTGCTGTCGCACACCGCGGGCTACGAAGACTTCGCGCCGCAGGATTACATCATTCCCGAATGGCTGAAGCCCACCACGCCCCGAACCCTTCTGGATCGTTGGGCCAAGAAGCCGCTCAACTTCGATCCCGGCACGCGCTGGCAGTACAGCAACACCAACTATGTGCTGGCGGGCGAGATCTTCGAAAAGGCTTCGGGCCAGGGATTGCTCCCCTTCCTGCGGGAGAAGATATTCGAGCCTCTCCGGATGCAGACGGCAGGCGATTGCGAAGCGTCCAGTCCGGCGGATGCCACCGCCTATGGCCGGTTTGCGCTCAGCCCTCCGCGCGTGGTCGCGCGCGAGGCCTCCGGCTGGTACTTCGCCGCCGGCGAGCTTTGCATGACCGCTTCCGATCTGGCCCGTTGGGATATGGCTTTTCTGGAGCACAAGATCCTGTCCGAGAGTTCCTACGCCGAATTCACGCGCCAGGTGCAGCTCAAAGACGGTGATCTGACGCACTATGCGCTGGGCCTGCAACTGGGCGATATCGGCGGGATGCCCACCATCTCGCACGGCGGCGAGGTATCCGGATTTCTGGCGTTGAACCTGTTGCTGCCCACGCGGCACGCCGCCATCGTGCTGCTCTCCAATGAAGACGGCGTCAATCTGATCGGCCCGCTTTCCCGCCAGATCGCCGAAATCCTCTTCCAGCCCGACCAGCCGCCGGCTTCCGCCAGGGATACCGAGCAGGTGCGGGCGGTTCTAGAGGGGTTGCGCAAAGGCAAAATCGACCGGCCGCTTTTCACCGCCAACGCCAATTTCTATTTCCGGGATACTACTCTGCAGGACTACAAGTCCTCGCTCAGTCCGCTGGGCAAGCTGAAATCGCTGACGCGGACCGGCGAGAATCTGCGCGGCGGCATGACGCATCGCTCCTATCGGGCGGAGTACCAGAAGAAGACGGTCCTGCTCAACATCTACGTCATGCCGGATGGCAAATACGAACAGTTCCTGGTGGTGGGACAGCCATAGCCCGCCGGCCGCCTCTATTTCGTCACCCGCGGCGTTCTGGGGCCTTCGCTGCTTTCTTCGGAGATCAACAGGCCGAGGATTCTGGACAGGAAACTGGCGCACAGCATGACGCCCAAAGCGACAACCAACAGGATTAGCACGGCCGATGCCGCCGCGACGGATATCCATCGCATTCCAGACTACTCCCTGCGTGCAGGTTTGCCCGGTCGAGCCGCACGCTCTACGTGAATAGGTTGTGGCGGTCCGGAATAGGTTACATGCGGCCGGTGAAGATCGTGCTTTGTTGGTACTGACGATCTCGATGGACGCGCACGTAGACAGCGGGGTCGGGGAGGCTAACTCCGGCCGCCGGTCCGCGTCTACTACCCAGATGTCGCCAAACTGGGTATTCTTTTAGGAAGCACTCATGATCCGACAACTGTCACTTGCCCTCCTCTGCTTTGGTACCGCCGCGCTCGCGCAACAGACCGGCGCGGTGGGTGATTGGCCGGACTGGCGCGGACCGGATCGCAACGGCATCTCCCGCGAAAAGAATCTGCCCGAGAAATGGTCGCTCGACGGCCAGAATCTGGCCTGGAAGGTACACTACGGGGGCCGGTCGACGCCGGTCATCCTCGGCGATCACTTGTACCTGGAGAACACCGCCGGGTCGGGCCAAACCGAGCAGGAGCGGCTGATGTGCTTCCACGCCGATACCGGCAAGCTGTTGTGGGAGTACAAATACAACGTCTTCCAGAGCGACGTGCCGGCGCACCGCGTAGGGTGGGCTTCGCCCGTTGCCGACCCCGAGACCGGCAACGTATACAGCTTTGGCGTCAACAACCTGCTGGTAGCCCTGACCAGCGACGGCAAGGAGCTGTGGGAGCGTTCCCTCACCGAGGAATTCGTGCCGTTCACCACGCACGGCGGGCGGACCGTTTCGCCGATGATCGACGGCAACCTGCTAATCGTCAGTACGCCCACGTCCACCTGGGGCACGCAGGCGAACCGCGCGCAGCGTTTCATCGCGCTCAATAAGCGCAACGGCGACGTTGTCTGGGTGAGCACACCGGGCGGGCGGCCTTACGATACCAGTTACGGGCCGATGAATATCGTCACGGTGAATGGCACACGGCTGCTGATCACCGGCGGCTCGGACGGCGCCGTGCTGGCCATGAAGCCGCAGACCGGCGAGCCGGTCTTCAGCCTGGTGATCGCCAAGCGCGGCTTGAATACGGGCATCGTGATGAACGGCAAATACGCGATTGCCTCGCACGGCGACGAAAACCTGGACAGCAATGAGATGGGCATGATCTTCGCCTTCGACGCCACCCGCCGGGGCAAGCTGGGCAAAGACGCCATCAAGTGGTCGGTGCCGGGATTCGTGGGCGGCTTCTCCTCGCCGGTGATCGACGGCGACCGCATCTACCAGGCCGATAATTCCGGAACGCTGTTCGCTTTCGACGTGGAGACCGGCCGCGAGCTATGGAAACAGAACCTGGGCAGCGTGCAGAAGGCGTCGGCGGTATTCGCGGACGGCAAGGTCTATATCGGCGCGGAGAGCGGCAAATTTTATATACTGCGTCCGCACGCGGACCGCTGTGACGTGCTGAGCGAGGTCGAGCTGCCGGTCGCCCAAAACGGGATCACCTCGCAAAGGGTCCCGGAGCCGGTGGTGGCCGCGGCGGCGGTGGCCCGCGGGCGGGTGTATTTTGTTTCGAGCGACGAGTTGTTCGCTATCGGTCCAAAGAAAACCGCGGGGCAAGCCTGGAAGCCGATCGCGCCCACTATGGAACAGGGACAGGGTGATGTAGCCTGGGTTCAGGTGGAACCGACGGAAATGGTGCTGAAGCCCGGCCAGACGGTTCAGTTGCACGCGCGTCTGTTCGATGCCCAGGGACGCCTCTTGCGCGAAGACGACAGCGGCACGTGGTCGCTCGACCATCTCCGGGGCACGGTCGCAAATGGCAGATTCGAAGTGGCCGCCGGCGACGTGGGCCAGGCGGGGTTGATCAGAGCGACGGTGGGCGGAGTGACGGGTGAAGCCCGCGCGCGCGTGATTCCGCCGCTGCCGTGGAACGAAACCTTCGATTCCTACGCGGTCGGCAGCTTGCCGCCGCATTGGGTGAGCGCGCAGGCGGGCCGTTTTCAAGTGGCCGAACTGGACGGCCAGAAGGTGCTGGAGAAACAGCCCACCGACACGTTGTTCAAGCGGATGAAGGTGTTTATGGGGCCGGCGGACTGGTCCAACTATACCGTGCAGGCGGACATACGGATTCCCGAGAAGCATCGCCAGATGGGCGACGCGGGCATCACCGCACAGCGCTATACGCTGGTGGCGTTCGGCAACAACCAGCGCCTGGAGATGAACTCCTGGCAGCCGGAAGTGGCGCGCCGGGTCTCCGCGCCGTTCGAGCTGAAGCCCGATACCTGGTACCGGCTGAAGCTGCGCGTGGAGAATACGCCGGACGGCAAGACGCGCGTGCGCGGCAAGGCCTGGGCCGTGTCCGATCCCGAGCCGGAGGCGTGGCTCATCGACCGCACCGACCCGATCCCCAACAAGCAGGGCAGTCCGGGGCTTTTCGCCGACGCCCAGTTTGGAGTATATTTCGATAATTTCAAAGTGACGCCAAATCAATGAAACGCGCCTTACTGCTCGCTCTCGTCTGCTTACCGGTTTCGCTGTGGGTGCTGGTTGCGTCCGATCCAGGCACCGGCGATTGGCCCATGTGGGGCGGCACGCCCGATCGCAACATGGTCTCGTTCATGAAGGGCATTCCCACCACCTGGGATCTGAAAACCAGGAAGAACGTGAAGTGGATGGCGGAGCTCGGCTCGCAGAGTTACGGCAACCCCGTGGTGGCGGGCGGCCAGGTCTACTGCGGAACCAACAACGAACACGTGCCGCCGCGCGACCCCCAGGACGTCGGCGACCGCGGCGTGCTGCTGTGCTTCCGCGAGTCCGACGGCAAGTTTCTGTGGCAGCAGGCCAACAAGAAACTGCCGCAAGGCCGCGCGCTCGACTGGCCCTTTCAGGGCGTGTGCTCGTCACCGCTGGTGGAGGGCGATCGCCTGTATTACACCACCAACCGCTGCGAAGTGATGTGCCTGGACACCCACGGCGACGGCAACGGGCACGCAAAGATCGTCTGGAAATACGACATGATCGACGAGGTTGGCTCGTCCCCGCACAACATGTCGAACTCGTCGCCGGTGTCCTACGGCAACCTGGTGTTCGTGGGGACGGCCAACGGGCAGGACGAGAGCCACGTGCACATTCCCTCGCCGCGCGCGCCTACCATGATCGCGCTCGACAAGCACACCGGCAAGAAGGTCTGGGAGGTGAACAACGTCGGCGAGCGCATCCTGCACGGGCAGTGGTCGTCGCCGGCGGTAGGCAAGGTCGGCGATACGGTGCAGGTAGTGATCGGCGAAGGCGACGGATGTGTGCGCGGCTACGAAGCGGAGACCGGCAAGAAGCTGTGGGAATTCGATCTGAATCCCAAGGATTCGGTTTGGCCCAAGACGCGCAACGAGGTGATCGCCACGCCGGTGATCTGGGAGAACAAGGTGTTCATCGCCAACGGGCAGGATCCGGAGCACGGCGAGGGCGTGGGACACCTGTACGCCATCGACGCCACCAAGCGCGGCGATATCACCCAGACCGGCCGTATCTGGCAGTACGACAAGATCCGGCGTTCGATCTCGACCGGGTCGATTTATAACGGGCTGCTGTTTTACTCCGATTTCAGCGGATTTCTGCATTGCCTGGACGTGAACACCGGTAAGGAGTATTGGACGCAGGACCTGCTGTCGGCCGTGTGGGGCTCGCCCATGGTGATCAATGGCAAGGTCTACCTCGGCGATGAAGACGGCGATATCTACGTGCTGGAAGCGTCCAAAGAGAAGAAGCTGATCTCGCAAATCAACATGGGCAGCTCGGTGTATGCCACGGTGGTGCCGGCGCACGGCACGCTGTTCGTCATGAACCGCAACGAGCTGTGGGCGCTCAGCGAGAACCAGTGAACTTCGACCTGCGGACGCGGGTCCTTTTCGGCGAATCCAGGTTCGCCGAACTGGGCGGGCTGGCGCGGGATCT
>Ga0335081_10019245_pt1 | contig 11040 bp, 6 predicted proteins | sample Lox_Sample_35_FD_206713 | JGI IMG/M metagenome (GOLD analysis project Ga0335081, IMG submission 206713) | Soil microbial communities from Loxahatchee National Wildlife Refuge, Florida, United States - Lox_Sample_3.5 | ecosystem: Environmental > Terrestrial > Soil > Wetlands | place: USA: Florida...
CGTTTACTACAAAGTCTCCAATGGGATGTCGATGAAGATTGTTCCCAGCGAGCGCATCGACTGGCCGCCACCGTATCGAGATGCGACGGAAAAATATTCCGGTCAGGTGCGGCTCAGCGCGAACCATCGCAGTATTGTCGGCTACGTAGCAGGGCAGCCGTTTCCGCTGATCGATACCAACGATCCTTACATCGCCAACAAGATCATCTGGAACAACGTCTTCCGTCCGATCACGACCGATGATTACGACCTGCGGTTTTACGATTGCGACACCGCATACGAGAAACACGGTCCGCTGACGCATCAGATCGAATATTTCCAAATCGGCCACTACGCCGGTTATGACCTGGTCGGGCGCACCGAAGTCGATCCGCTGCCGATCGATCCTGATTTCAAGACCACCAATCGCGTGTGGCTGTTCGGCCTCTATCCGCTGCTGGCGCCGCAAGACATTCACGGGACCGGATTCCTGCGCTGGCGCTACCTCGATGCCAGCCGGCCCGATGACATCTGGTCGCTCAATGGCGGCGATCGTCGCGTCCGCCGGCTGAACGAAGCCATTATGTCGTCCGCTACCGGCGCGCAGGCCTGGGATCCGGATCACTACTCGGGGTTCAATCCCAAAACCGAGGAATACAACTACAAATTCCTCGGTGAGAAAAACATGCTGGCGTGCGTGAATGCGGTGCATTCACCCGAGGTCCAATGCCCCACCGACGGCGGTACCAGCGCGTGCCCGGAAAATTGGGAGATACGCCACATGTACGTCGTCGAAGCGACCCCTCGGGTGCGCAGGATCAACGCGCTGGATTCCCGCACGGTGGTGTATATGGATTCGGAAGTGTGGTTCGAACCGTACATCGATACCTATGATCGCAGCGGCCAGCTGTGGCGCTCGCATATCTACTGGCTGGCCTATCGCGATCGGCCGGTGCCTGACGCGAAGATTGCGATCTATCCGTTCAAGCGCGCATTCGTCGTCGGTGCGGTCTCGACCGATGTGCAATCCGGCGAAGCGACGATGTGCTATCTGCCGGGACGCGAGACGCCCGAGCGCGAGTGCTGGTACATCAACATGGGCGCGGTCGGCAAGGATTTCTTCACCACCGACGCCATGGTTCGCGCGGCGGACTTCTAATTCGATTCGCGTTCGCGAACCTATGGGATCCATCAACGGGCCACCAACTTTGGTTGGTGGCCTCTTGACCCAAGCTGGCAAACAAGGCGGTTCAGATAGTCGTCTCGATCGAAAAATTGATCCGCACCGGCACCGGCTTGCGGTCGGGATTCACCCGGGTGCGCTTCATCGCGAGGTTCTCTTCGATGCGTAGGGAGTTCTCCGCCGCCATCGTGCGATATGGCACGCCGCCGGTGTGGCGGATTTTGTCGCGGATGGTATTTGGAATCGCCGGGCGACCGCTTTGCCGGACGCGAACGATGTGAAATCCCGCGAGTTCCGCGCGCACCAGCAAATCGCGATCCTCGTGACCGATCGGCATCATCGCTTCGTCATAGCCGCCGAGAGCGAGGAAGTGGCGCTTGCGCATCCCGATGCGGCCGAAGCTGCCGTCTTTCACATCGCCGCAAAACCCGTGGCTGACGCTCTCGGGATGTTCCTTCCAGGCTTCGCGCAACATCGGGATAGTCTCAGCGATAAAGTTGTCGCCATCGAGGTTGACCACGAATTCTCCCTCGGCCGCGAAGTGCGCGAGGTTCTTGGCTTTCGAAGCGTGAAAGAATTGCTCGTTGCGCTCATGCACATAGCGCAACTGTCCCGATCGGATCTCGCGGCGGAACTTGCGTATCCAGCGGTCGAGTCCGTCATTCGAGTTGTAATTGACCAGCACCAGTTCCGCGCGACCATCGGCACGAATCGCCTCGAGGTTGGCAGGCAAAGTCTCGCGCAACTGCCACAGCCGGCCCTTGCAAGTGGAACAAAATGAGATGAGCGGAGGGGCGGTCCCATTCGATGCACTTAGCGAGAGGGTGCGACCCTCGGGTGGCTTCCTCCACAGGCGAACCAGATTGAAGCGATTCAGCACTCGGTCACAAATCTAGCGGGTCGTCGCGATGGAACTGCCAGGGCACGGTTCGCGATCGGTACGCCACCAGATGGGTAAGTTTCTTCATCCAAAGCGCCTGCCACCAAACCGACCAGGCGTTCCGCTATCTCTTCGATCGCTCTGTCATTGAAAGTTCTGCGCTTCGACGAGCTCGAGTGGTAAAAATATCAGTGAACGGTAGTTTTGTCTCGCTCGCCACTGACAGATCATCTTGCCTTGTAGTTTTTTCCCTTCACTAAACGAAGCGGCGTATAGACGAGAACCACCGTGCCATCCTGCTTCACCACCTGATTGCGGGTGCGCACCAGTCCAAGCCCCGGACGCTTCCTGCTTTCCTGGCATTCGATGACTGCGCACTCGACGTGGATGGTATCGCCGACGAAGGTCGGCGCCTTGATGTCGAGTTCCATGTTGAGAAACGCGAGGCCTGCGCCTTGCATCACCGATTGCGTCAGCAACCCCTCCGCGAAGGTGTATGCGAGCGCGCCCGGTACCACGCGGCCCTTAATCGCGGATTCTTTCTCGATGAACTCGACGTTGGTGAAGAGCACCTCGAGCATGCCGGTGCAGGTAATGAAGTTGACGAGGTCCGTCTCCGTCACGGTGCGGCCGACGGTCTTGAACTTGCGCCCGACCGGCAAATCCTCCCAATGAAATCCCAGCCCTACAGTTTCGATTTCTTCCATATCGCTATAACACTTTGATGGCCGCCGCGGTCGCGGGTTCTCCATTCATTATTCGCGCGGACTATATCGCTGATCCGCAGCCCGCCGCAAAGCGCTACCCCTCGGGCAACAACTTGCTCGCCGGCCGCTATCGACGGCGAACCTCTGGGGCCAGCATGCTGGTGGGGGTCGACCGCGGGTGCGGCTTGCCGCCAGTTGGACGCTACGCCATCATCCGAGTCCTCATACTTGGCATTGTTGCGTCTGCGGACGGTTCCCCAACAGGTAACGGAGAGGCCTCATGTCGAAGTCGAATGTTTGGGTGCGTTTGTTGGGATCGACGCTAACCGTGCTCGCGCTATCGTCAGCCGGCTGCCGTAAGAACTCTGCGAGCGTGCCCCAGCTCACCCCTGATGTCACCATCACGACCGTGCTGCAGCAGGATGTACCTCAAGCCTCAGAATGGGTTGGAACCACGGAAGGTTTTGTCAACGCGAACATCTATCCGAAAATCTCAGGATATATCGTCAAGCAGAACTATCACGACGGCGATGTGGTCCACACGGGACAGGTGTTGTTTGAAATCGACCCGCGCGAATACCAGGCGGCGCTCGACCAGGCCAAGGCGAATCTGGCGAAGAGTCAGGCCAATCTGAAGCAGGATCAGCTGAATCTCAAGCGTTATACCGACCTCTATGGACAAAACGTGATATCGCGCGAGGAATTCGATAATCAGACGCAAACCACTCACGCCGATGATGCACAGGTCAAAGCAAATGAAGCGGCGCTTGAACAGGCGCGGCTCAACCTCGACTGGTCGCACGTAACTTCGCCGATTGACGGGGTGGCCTCGATCGCCAATCTGCAAGTAGGTGCGTTGGTATCGCCCACTACACAGCTGACCACCGTCTCACAACTCGATCCGATCAAGGTCGAGTTCCCGATAAGCGAGCAGTTCTACCTGAGCATCGCGGATAAGATAAATCAGGATCCCAACCAGCGCGCGCAGAAAGCTCCTCCCTTTCAGATGATCCTTGCTGACGGCAGTACCTACCGATATTCCGGCAAGGTGTACGACGTTAACCGGCAGGTCGACATCCAAACCGGCACCATCAAGGTGGAGGCGACGTTCCCTAACCCCGATAACATCCTGCGCCCCGGACTGTATGCGAAAATTCGGGCCAACATTGGCACCCTTCATAACGCTCTGCTGGTTCCTCAAGATGCGATTCTGCAAACCCAGGGACAATCACAAGTGGCGGTGGTTGGACCCGACAACCAAGTCACCATGCGCACGGTCGAAGTCGGCCAGACGTTCGGTGGACTTCAGGTCATCCAAAAAGGAGTTTCAGCCGGCGAACATGTGATCACCGAAGGCTTGCAGAAGGTTAAAGATGGCATCCAGGTGAACCCGCATCTGGTTGCCTCGACCGCGCCGGCGGCGAACCCCTCCAACTCGGCATCTCAACCTTCGATGGCGGCCTCCTCAGGGGATCGGAGCTAGCGTCATGGCACGCTTTTTCATCCGCCATCCGACGGTTGCGATTGTCATTGCGATGTTCTTCGTCATCGCCGGCGGAGTGATGATTTTCCGCCTGCCCATCGCACAATTCCCCGATATCGTGCCGCCGCAAATCCAGACCACCGCCATTTATACCGGCGCCGACGCGCTCACCGTCGAGCAATCGGTCGCTACTCCGATCGAGGAGCAGGTCAACGGCGCCAAGAACATGATCTACATGCAATCGATCAACGGCAACGACGGCACCATGACGCTGCAAGTCAGTTTCGAGGTCGGAACCGACGTCGATCTGGATCAGGTGCAAGTGCAGAATCGGCTCGCGCAGGCAACCTCGAGTCTGCCCTCCGAAGTGAGCGCCTATGGACTCACGACCCAGCAGACGGTCGGCATTCCGCTGCTGGTGTTCACCATCAGCTCGCCGAATCGGACTTGGGATCAAACTTTCCTTTCCAACTACGTCGCGATCAACATTCAGGATGAGCTGGCGCGCATTCCCGGTATCGGCCAGGTGAAAGTTTTCGGCGCGCCCAATTATGCGATGCGCATCTGGGTGGCGCCCGACATCCTCTCGAAACTCCAATTGACCGTCGCCGACCTGGAGAATGCGATCAAGGCGCAGAACGTCGTCAATCCGAGTGGGCAAATCGGCGGCGCTCCCGCACCGGCCGGACAGCAAACCACCTATACCGTTACCGCACAGGGACGGCTGATGACCGCGGAGCAATTCGGCAACATCATCGTCCGCGCCAATCCGGATGGTTCGCTGGTGCGGCTCAAGGATGTTGCGCGGATTGAGCTGGGCACCGAATCGTACACCCAGCAGGCCTATACTAACGGACTGCCCTCGGCGATCGTGGGGCTGTATCAAAATCCCGGCTCTAATGCGCTGCAAACCGCGAAACTGGCCAAGGCGAAGATGGCCGAGCTCGCGCGTCACTTTCCTTCCGACATGCAAGCGGGGTTGACCCTCGACACCACCATTCCGATTACCGAGGGGGCGCGCGAAATCGTAAAGACGCTGCTCGAAGCCATTCTGCTGGTCATTCTGGTGGTCTTCATATTTCTGCAGAACTGGCGCGCCACCCTGATTCCAATGCTGACGATTCCGGTCTCGCTGGTCGGCGCGTTCATGTTCTTTCCCGCGGTGGGATTCACGATCAACACGCTGGCCCTGCTCGGACTGGTGCTGGCGGTCGGATTAGTCGTCGATGATGCGATCGTCGTGGTCGAGGCGATCGAAGCAAAGATCGAACAGGGAAAGCCTCCGCGCGATGCCGCCTTGGAAGCGATGGATGAAATCAGCGGCGCGCTGGTCAGTATCGCGCTGGTACTCGCCGCGGTGTTCATTCCCGCGGCATTCATGGCGGGCATCACCGGGTCGCTGTACAAGCAATTCGCGCTGACGATCGCATTTTCGGTCCTGCTCTCGGCCTTGAACGCACTCACGCTGAGCCCGGCGCTGGCGGCGGCGCTGCTTCGCCCGCGAGACGAGGGTGGCCGTCGCGGTCGGCTCGGGCGCTTCTTCAACGGCTTCAATGCGGTATTCGACCGAGCCCAGCGCGGTTATGTCGGCGCTTGTAACCTGCTGGTGCGCAAGCTGCTAATCGCAATGGCGCTGCTGGTGGGATTCATCGTGCTCGCCGGCGGCCTTGGCAAGATCTTGCCCAACTCGTTTCTACCCGATGAAGACCAGGGCTATTTCTTCATGAACGTACAGCTTCCTCCCGCCGCTTCGCTGGAGCGCACCGGCGTGGTGATGCGCGAGATCGATCGGATCATGGGAAGCGAACCGGGTATCCGGTACTACAATGCCGTTTCCGGGTACAGCCTGCTTTCGCAAACCGTCAGCAGCCGCAACGGTCTTTATTTCTGCCAGCTCAAGCCTTACGAGGAGCGCAAGAAATCGGGACTGCGCGCCGACCTGATCGTCGCGGATGTGAATCGCAAGCTGGCCGGACTTCCCGAGGCGCAGGTGTTTGCATTTCTGCCCCCCGCGATTCCCGGAATCGGACAGGCGAGCGGGGTGGACTTTTTCATCCAGGATCGCGCCGGCAAGGAGGTCGATTACCTCTGGCAAAACACCGCAAAGTTTCTTGCCGCCGCGAAGCAACGCAAAGAAATTGCCAGGTTGGCGCTGCTCTTCAATCCCGCCAATCCACAGATCTATGCCGCGGTGGACAAGGACAAGGTCTTCAAGTTGGGCGTCTCGATTCGCGATGTGTACGGCGCGCTGCAGACCCTGCTGGGAGGGTACTACGTCAACCAGTTCAATCGCTTCGGCCGGGTCTGGAAAGTATTCGTTGAAGCTGAAGCGCCGTATCGCGCCGATACCAGCCAGGTCGGCCAGTTCTATGTCCGAAACAATGCCGGCCAGATGGTGCCGCTCTCGACCCTGGTGAATATGCAGAACACCTTCGGTCCTGAGTACACTACACGCTTCAACGAATATCGCAGCATCGAGATCTTCGCGCTCCCGGCGCCCGGCTATAGCACAGGTCAGGCGATGCAAGCGGTGAGTCAGGTCGCCAACCAGGTTCTGCCGCGCGATATGGGATTCGCATGGAATGGAATTTCCTACCAGCAATCAGTGGCAGGCGGCGGCGCGGGAGTCTTCGCCCTCTCCATCGTGCTGGTATTCCTGATCCTCGCCGCACTCTATGAAAGCTGGTCGCTGCCTTTCAGCGTGCTGCTCAGCGTGCCGGTCGCGGTGTGCGGCGCCTTCGCGGGATTATGGGCGCGTCATCTGGACAACGATGTGTACGCGCAAGTCGGCCTCATCATGCTAATCGGCTTGTCGGCCAAGAATGCGATCCTGATCGTCGAATTCGCTCGCGCCGAATTGGAGAAGGGCGAATCGTTGATCGACGCCGCGCTCAACGGTGCTCGCGCGCGGCTGCGCCCGATTTTGATGACCTCGTTTGCGTTCATCCTTGGATTGTTCCCGCTCTGGACCGCGGTCGGCGCGGGCGCGATGGCGCGCCGCCTCATCGGCACGGTCACCATCACCGGGATGCTTTTTTCGACCGGCATCGCGATTTTTCTGATCCCGCCGCTGTTCGTGGCCATCGAACGCCTGACCTACTACCGGGACGGCGCCGGAAAAGAAGCGCACACGCCGCAGCCCGCAGCACGCGCCGCGAGCATCGAGGAAGTGCCCGGCCGGGCCGCCTCGCGATAGCGATGATTCCACGCTTTCGGACCCAATCTCACCTGGCGACCGCGGCGCCCGATGCGATCAGCTTTTCGATGTCGCTCGTGCTGTAGCCGACCTCCTTCAGTATCGCGCGGGTATGCGCTCCGTACTCCGGCGGCGCTTGTGGTGCGCGCTTCTCGCCCGCCGAAATGAACACCGGACTGTTCACCGTCTCGATGACGCCATGGCCGGGATAGTCGCATTTCACGATCGCCTCGCACGCGCGCATCTGCGGATCGGCGACCGCTTCCTCGAGCGTCGGCAGCGGAGACCACTTGATGTCGTGGATGCGGAATTTCTCCCGCCAATGGCTGAGCGGCTTCGACTCGAGCTGCGAGAGCAGGATGCCGTGCAGCTCGGCGGCGTTTTCCTTGCGCGCCTCATGGGTGTCGAAGAGCGGACTGGTGGCGAGGTCGGGCTCGCCCAGCGCCTCGCATAGGCGCGAGAATTCGCGCTCCGGATCGAGCAGCGCGATGATCATCGCATGCTGATCGCTGCTCGGATACGCCGCGATCAGCGGATTGATCGGACGCGCGCCCGGCGTACGCTGAGGAAACTGCGCCGCGCAGAGCTTGGCCTGGATATCGACGCTGTTGGCCCACGCGCCCGCCGCCATCAGCGAGGTGCTCACTTTCGAGCCTTCGCCGGTGCGCTCCCGCCGATACAGCCCCAGCATGATAGCGCCGAACAGGGTCGCGGCCGTCGGATGATCGCCCATCGCAGGACGCGCACCCGCCGGAGTTCCGTCGGCGCCGGTGACACTCGTCATCAGGCCGGAGCGCGCCCAGTATGCGAGGCCGTCGTAGGCCGGTGCGTCGGCATCTTCGCCGCGCTCGCCATATCCGGTGATATGCGCATAGACGAGGCGCTTATTGACGGGCCGCAGATCGTCCCAGTTGAGACGAAACTTGCTCAGCAGCGAGGGCTGGAAGTTGGTTACGAAGACATCGGCACCGCCGACCAGCTTCAGCAACACCTCGCGTCCATCGTTCCTGGCGAGGTCGAGCACGATGCTGCGTTTATTGCGGCTGGTCAGCAGCCATGTGTAATGGAAGTCGGTGCGCGCGTAGCCCGGCACCGATCCGAAATGGCGCCACAAGTCACCGTCGGGTGGCCGCTCGATTTTGATCACGTCAGCGCCGAAGTCCGACAGGATAGTGGCCGCGGCCGGACCGGCCACATAGGTTGCGCAATCGATTACCTTGAGCCCTGCGAGGACTCCGTCATTTGCAGGCATTCTTAATCTCCCTCGACTCCGCTGCGCTCCGCCTCTTATCGCCCCATCTTTAGCAGATCGTCGCCCGCCCATCCGTCTTTGAGCGGGACCATGAAAAATGGTTTGAGGCTCATCTTGCTGAATAGCCATTTGCCATCGCGCTTGACGTACTCATCGTTGTAGCGCGCTGCGACGACGTAGCTTTCGCCGTTATAGACCGGTTTCGCCTCGAGGTAGGCATAGCCGTCGGCGCGATCGCCGTGAACCTGGAGGACGTGGTTATGAATGAACTGTCGGACGCGATATAAACCGCGCCTCGGAGCGCCATCGGTCGCCCGCGGTGCCCCCAACCCGCCAAAGAACTTACGGATTTCCTCGCGGCCCTTGGCGCGCCCGAGGTGGCCGAATTCCAGCTCGCCATCCTCGGTGAAGAGATCTGGAATTGCAGCAGTAGCTGCCTCATTTATGCATTCGTGATAGCGAAAGCGCAGGTCGCGAATGGCTTCCCGATCGTAGAGTTCGGCCACTTTCGCCTCAAGCTCGCGGACTTTTTCCTCAAGATCTGTCGCCATAGCATCGCTCCAATCGGGATTGTCCCTCGGCGAGAGAATTGCTTTGTCGATGCAACCAACGCAAGCGAAATCACGTAATAGGAGCGGGAAATACGACCTGATGGGGCAATCGGGAATCCATCGAGTAAGCCTATTGAATGCAAATCGAACCTATTTGACGTTTTACGACGCGAGTCAGATTCTATCCGACAAATTCTAACTTTTATTATCGTGCAAGTGATGTCATATTTATTCCACTCGAGTCCCATTTGCGTATCTTCGATGGGAGGTCATATCGGTGCTCAGACCATCTCCGGACGTTACTGGATACTCCTCGCTGGTAACCTTTCCACCATTCGACATAATGTCGGCTCGGTCACAGGTCGCGTAGCTCCATAATAAGCTCGTCCGGACTTTCGCAAAACGTCCGATTCTTTCCGGGGGTATAAAGTCGCTTTGTCGTCCATAATTCGGTCCACCGCCAAACGCTCACGAAGATTTGCTCTGCTCGGTTTCTCCGTCGTCATTTCGCTATTCGCGCTGATTTCGGTTGCCAACTCGCGGAATCTGAATAGTGCGCGTGCTGCGATCGCGCGATCAGTCGCGCGACACGCCGCTAGTAATGTCGCACGCCGGGAGAGCTATTTCGCGTCGAAGCACGGATTGCAGTTCGGGATGCCCCGGCACGCGATTCCGCACGCGGTCGCGCAGATGCGCGCGATGACGCTTCATTCGCGCGCGGCCGCGGTCGCAAATCCAGCTTTCAATCTGACCGGTTCGTGGTTGTCGCTCGGTCCCGTGCCGATGTCGGAAAAAGCGAATTTCACCGGAGTCACCTTCGGCAGTAACGCCCCAATGACCGGCCGGATCACCTCCGTCGCTGCCGACGCGACCGGACTGATCGTCGCCGGCGCAGCTTCGGGCGGGCTGTGGGTCAGCACCGATAATGGCACTACCTTCACCTCGGTGTTCGATGCGCAACCGACCCAGTCCATCGGCGCCATCGCGCTCGATACCACCACCATTCCGAGCACCATCTATGTGGGAACCGGCGAGGGCAACGACTCCTTCGATTCGCTGTACGGCGCCGGCATCTTTGAATCGACCAATCTGGGAAGCAGCTGGACGCAGTTGGCGAGTTCAACCTTCGACCATACTGCCTTCTCCTCGCTGGCGATCGATACCAGTACTTTGCCGCCGCATCTGTTTGCCGGCACGATCACTGGATTCAGTTCGAGCCGCGGCGAAGGCACTGTCGCGGAGAGCGATAGCACCAAGTCGGGTCTCTGGATGTCCGCCAACGGCGGCACCTCGTGGACGCATTTGATGGAGTCGAATTTCGGCAACTGCGATCTGGTGGGCGACGGGACCGCGCCGTGCCCGGTCGATGACGTCAAAATCGATCCGCTCAACCCGCAGCTCGTGTACGTCAATGTCGATGGCCAGGGCAATGCGGCCAGCGGCTTCGGACTGTATCGTTCCACCAACGGCGGCACCTCCTTTAGCCCGGTGTCGCTGCCGGGAAACCCCTCGCAGGGGCGTATGAGCATCGCGCTGGGACCGAAGGTCGGGGCTCCGACCGGTCCGAGCAATCCCGCGGGTGGAGCGGTTTACGTGATGGTTGGCGATGAGGCGGGAGGCGGGTTTTCAGGTTTCTTCGTATCGTTCGATGCCGGCGTGACGTGGAATCCGGGGAATATCTCAACGCCGACCGTGCCCTCATTCAGCGCCAATAACGTGACGATTGACGGCATGAGTGACAGCAACTTTACCCAATCATTTTTTGATCAGGCTTTACTGGTCAATCCCGATGATGCGAGCACGGTTTAT
>Ga0335081_10019247_pt1 | contig 11039 bp, 8 predicted proteins | sample Lox_Sample_35_FD_206713 | JGI IMG/M metagenome (GOLD analysis project Ga0335081, IMG submission 206713) | Soil microbial communities from Loxahatchee National Wildlife Refuge, Florida, United States - Lox_Sample_3.5 | ecosystem: Environmental > Terrestrial > Soil > Wetlands | place: USA: Florida...
CTTCTCGCGCGCAATCTCCGCCCAGTCGGTCATCGACGGCGCCCGAGCAGCGCGGAGACGCGGAGGCGCTCGCGGTAGTGCGGCCGGAGGCGGCTGCGCATCGTCGACTCGAACTCCTCGCGGCGATCGCCGACGCGAAGCGGCGAGGCGAATGACGTCGAGTACGCGAAGCCGATCAGCTGGTCGACAGTCCACGTCCGGTCGACCATCGACCAGAGCTCCTCGACGGCCGAGAACGGGGAGTCGGCGAGCGCCTGCTCGTACCGGATCCCGGGCGCGAGCATCGGCGGGCGGTCGCCGAGCAGCTCGCGTGCAATGTCGAGGACGGCGCACAGCGCTTCGCTCTCGTCGAGCGAGTCGCCGAGCAGGGCGACCGACGGCGTGACGACCGCGAGCCGTTCGAGCACGCGCTCGCCGTCGAACCAGTGGAGCGCTCGGCCGATCGTCGCGAGCCGGAACCTCCCCCACGCCGGATCGACCTCCTCCGCATTCGCCTCGAGCGCGACGACGTTGGGCGGGGCGCGGCGGCGGAGCTCGTCGAGCATCTCCGGCTCGCTGTCGACTGCGAGCACCTCCGCGACCCGCGCCGCCAGCGGAACCGCGATCGTCCCCGGCCCGCAGCCGAGGTCGAGCAGCCGGCCCGACCCGTCGAGGCCGACGGCCGCGCAAAGCTGCTCGAGCAGCTCGTCGGGGTAGGCGGGCCGGTATCGCGCGTAATACGGGGCTGTCCCGCGGAACATCGACGGCGCATGATCTCGCCTGGGCGCGCGATCCGCCGACGGATCGGCTATTGTGAGCTCTGCGCAACGCGGGAAGTCCGATCGTCGCGGGCGCGATCCTTTGAGGAGGCGGCACAGGAGGTGTGCCGCAGGCATTGCACCAGACCACCACGCATTCTCCGACAGAGTCGGACGGCGTAGCCGCAAAGCGAGCTGACGCCCTCCGCGCAGAGTCCTGGGCAGGCGAGCCCTTCCTGCGGCCCGACGAGGACCCCGAAGTCGTCCTCGCGGCCGGCACCGCCCGTCGACGGGCGTTGGACGACGCCATGGCCGAGATGGACGCCGGCGCCCCCGCACCGTCGACCGAGTGGAAGGTGCGCTACGCACTGCTGCTCGGCCTCGAGCGGGTGCTCTCCGAGCGCCCGCCACAGCTCAGCTCCGGGACCGAGCTGCGCCGCCATCAGGTGGACGCGCTCGCCGGCATGCTCACCGAGCTGATCGCCGCGACGCAGAAGGCCGAAGCGAACGGCAACGGCAACGGCAACGGAAACGGGCACGCGCTGGAGGAGGCCTCGGTCGACGAGGACGACGAGCCCGAGGACGAGCTCCAGCTTGCGACGGACGAGCTCGATGACGAGCCCGAGCCGGTCACCGACCCGGGCGCCGTCCGCCGCTACCGGTTCCGCCATCCGACCGCGTCGGGCAAGACGATCGCTGCAGCCGGCTTCGTCGAGGCGGCTCGCACCGAGGGCGTCCTGATCCTCACCCACCGCCGCCTGCTCGTCGACCAGTTCAGGCGCGAGCTCAAGGAGCACGGCTACGGAGAGCGCCTGACCGAGGCGGTGCTGACTGGGCAGACGGCGCCGCGCGTCCCGAACCCGATCACGATCCAGACGTACGCGTGGTTCGCGCGCCACGTCGACGAGATCGACCGTTCCGCGTACCAGCTCGTGATCTGCGACGAGGCGCACACCGCGCTCGGCGAGAAGACGTCGGCCGCGATCCGGAGCCTCGACGGCCCGATCTACGTCGGCATGACGGCGACCGAGGAGCTGATCGCGAAGCAGGTGTCCGACGTCTTCCCGGCGTCCGTCGACGACCTGCCGCTCGCGGACGCCGCGCGTCGAGGCCTGATCGCGCCGCTGCGCTGCCTGCGCGTCCCCCCGGTCGCGGCGATCAATCAGGTGCCGATCGTCGGCGGCGACTTCGAGGAGCGCGCGCTGGCGCAGGCGCTCGACCACGAGGCGCTCAACATGGCGGCCGCGACGCTGTACCGCGAGCGCTTCGACGACACGCCGGGCATCGTCTACGCGGCGGGCGTCGACCACGCTTACAACCTCGCGACCGCGTTCCGTGCCGCCGGCATCAAGGCCGAAGCCGTCTCCGGGCGCACGCCGCCGGTGAAGCTCGCCGAGATCCTCGCCGCGTACGAGCGCGCGGAGATCGACGTCCTGATCAACGCGATGCTGCTGGCCGAGGGCTGGAACTCACCGCGCGCGACCGTCGTGATGCACCTCGCGCCGACCGCGTCGAAGCGCGTCTACCAGCAGCGCATCGGCCGCATCATGCGAATCCACCCGCGCAAGGAGGCGGGCATCGTCGTCGACTTCACGCCGAAGGCGGCGACGCACAACGACCGCGTCGTGTCGCTGCACTCGCTGCTCGGCGCAGACTTCTACCGCGAGGGCGCACGGGTGACGCCGGCGCCGCGCCGGCGCGTGCAGCGCCGCGCACGCCGCAAGCTCACACCGGCCGCCTGGCTCGTTCCGGTCACGCCCGACGTGCTGCGGCGCCGCATGGTGATCGCACGCGAATGGCAGCGCGTCGACCCGAAGTTCCTGGACGAGGACGAGCAGGAGTTCTGGGGTGAGATCGCAGGGCGCCAGCTGCGCTTCGACGAGCGCGCGGCGTTCGTCGAGAAGCTCACCCAGCGCGGCGCGTCGAAGCGCGCGATGGAGACGTTCCTCTCGACCGCCGCCGCGCAGAACCCGAACCGGCGCCTGCGCCTGATCGCACTCGCCGACCGCGTCTCGATGCGCGTCGAGCGCGCCGACTTCGACGATCTCGTCACGCTCGTCACGCTGGCGCCGCCCTGGGAGAAGGACCGCGCCGCCGGAGTGCGCACCCTGCTGCGCGCGGTCGCGGAGGACAAGCCGGATGCGCCGGACCAGATCCTTGCGCGCTGGACGTGGCGCCTCTCGAAAGCCGTGCGCAAGCAGCTCGACCGCAAGGCGTCGCAGGAGTACCCGGATGCCAAGCGGCTTCTCGGCGCGCTGGCCAACTCGCGCGGCCACCGGCACGAGGAGAACGCCGCGAAGCTCGTCAACGCGGCGCTCGAGATGCCGAAGGAGGTTGCCGCGGCGCTGCTCGCATCCGCGGAGGGCTACACGCCGCGCGCGACGCAGCTCCTCGAGGCCGCTCGTGAGCGGCTCGGCACGATCCAGGAAGTGGCGGGCTGGATCGCGGAAAGCCTGCCCCAGCCGAAGACCGGCCCGACGAGGACACGCCGCCGGAGACGCCGCAAGAAGAAGCCCACGGACGCCGCCGAGACGCAGGCCGCGACCGCCGAGCCGAACGCCGCCGAGAGCGAGCAGCAACCGGCCGCACCGGCCGACGCGAACGGCGACCAGCCGGCCCCGCGCAAGCGCCGCCGTCGGCGAGGGCGGAAGCCGGCCGACGCCGAGGCGACGTCACCGCCGCTCGACGCGGTGCCCCCGGCAGAGCCGGCGACGGTCGCCACCGAGGACGCCGCGTAGCGTCCTACCGGCGGGCTGCGAGAGCCGCCGCCGACACCGCCGGTTCCGCCTCCGGGAGCCCGCGCAGCACGATCCCCACCAGCCCGGCGCCGAGCCCGAGGGCGACCGCGACGGCGAGCTTCGCGAGCGGCGTCGGCAGCACGCTGAGCGCGATCGAGTGCGTCAGCACCCTGAACATCACGAGCCCTTCGAAGAGCGCGGCGAGCCCGGCGAACAGGGCCGCGAACACGCGGATGTCGCGGTTCCCCTGGAGCAGGGCCCAGACCAGCAGAATGCCGAGCGCCGTCGTCACCCCGATCCCGGCGTAGGCGGCGCCGGCCACCGTGGGACGGCCGTAGAGCTCCCGCCCGATCCGCAGCGTGCAGACGACGACCGTCACCGCGAGCGCCGCGCCGATCGTCGCGCCGTGCGCCGGCGACCGCGCCAGGGCGAGACCGAGCCACACCGCCCCGGCGAGCACAACCGCGATGAGCACCCAGGGCCACACCGGGCCGGCGGGCTCGTAGACGAGATCGCCCCGCACCGCGCTCTGCCGGCCGTCGATCCGGACCGGGATCGCCCAGCGGCCGACGACCCCGGCGCCGCGTCCCTGCGCGAGCGGCTCGAGCGCGTGGAGGCGGTGGTCGTGCCAGAGGAAGGCATGCCCGGCGGTGAGGCGGAGCCACGACGGCGGTGCGCCGGGATCGAGCGCCACCCGCCGGTGGACGCTGCCGACGCGGTCGGCGACGGCGGTCAGCGACCGCACGTTCACGAACACGCCGCGGCGGTCGAACCGGAGCAGCGGCTCCCCCTCGGCTCCTGCGACCGACACGGTCGCGCCGCGGTCGGCCCGCAGCCACAGCTGCCGGTCGCCGTCGACGACCTTGGCCCGAACCGCACCGTCGCCGGTCCCCGAAAGGCGCGCCCGGAAGTCGGACGCGATCGGCGGGAGCCTGACGACATCCGCGCGCGCGGAGCCCGACCACGCCAGTCCGGCGATCGCAAGGGCGGTCCAGGCGGATGCTCGACGAGCGCTCATTGCGGTAGAAACGACGAGCGCGGGGCCCGTCGTCCCGGGAGGACACGGGCAGGCCGTAACAAACCGTTCGCGCAGCGGGTAACGAACTCCCGCTAGAAGAGTCGGTAAACCCGGAATGGTCGTCCTCCTCGGCATCGGCTTCGTCGCGGGCATCGTCACCGCGATCTCGCCCTGCGTGCTGCCGGTGCTTCCGATCCTCCTCGCCGGAGGGGCGTCGGGACGGCACCCCCTTCGGATCGTGGCCGGGCTGGTCGCCAGCTTCACCGTCTTCACGCTCTTCGCGTCGTGGATCCTCTCGCGGCTCGGGCTGCCGCAGGACTTTCTCCGCAACCTCGCGATCGTGCTGCTCTTCGTCACCGCTGCGACCCTCTTCGTGCCGCGCGTCGCGGTGCTCGTCGAGCGTCCGCTCAGCGCCTTCTCACGGCTCCGTCCACGCAACGTCGGCGGCGGGTTCGTGTTCGGCGCGACGCTCGGGCTCGTCTTCGTCCCGTGCGCCGGCCCGGTCCTGGCGACGATCAGCGTCGTCGCCGCCAAGAACGAGGTCGGTGTCCGCGCGATCGTTCTGACCCTCGCCTACGCGCTCGGAGCGGCCGTGCCCATGCTTGCGATCGCGTTCGGCGGCCGCGAGGCCGCTGCGTCGCTGCGCCGGCACGCTGCGTCGGTCCGCATGGTGTCGGGCGCGCTCATCGCGGCCGTCGCGCTCGGGCTCGTCTTCCACCTCGACGACCACCTCGCACAGCTGACCCCGGGCTACACGAGCTTCTTCCAGGGCAAGATCGAGAACAACTCGACCGCGAAGCACGAGCTGGCGAAGATCCGCGGCGGCGGTACGGCTCTTGCGGCGGCGAAGACCACGTCCGGCCTCCCCGACTACGGCGTCGCACCCCCACTGCAAGCGGGCGGCGCGTGGATCAACAGCCCTCCGCTCACGCTCTCGCAGCTCCACGGCAAGGTCGTCCTGATCGACTTCTGGACGTACTCCTGCATCAACTGCCTGCGGACGCTGCCGCACCTGAAGGCGTGGTATTCGGCGTACCACTCGAAGGGCCTCGTGATCATCGGCGTCCACACGCCGGAGTTCGCGTTCGAGCACGTCACGTCGAACGTCCGCGCGGCCGTCAAGCGCCTCGGGATCACGTATCCCGTGATGCAGGACAACGACTACAAGACGTGGGACAACTACGACAACCAGTACTGGCCGGCGGAGTACCTGATCGATCGCACCGGGCACGTGCGGCACACGCACTTCGGCGAGGGCGAGTACTCGACCACCGAGGATCTGATCCGGCGGCTGCTCGGCGACGGCGGCGCGACCGCCCACCTGGTTCCGGACCTCACGCCGACGGAGCTCGCGACACCCGAGACCTACCTCGGGTCGGCGCGCATCGAGAACTACGTCGGCTCGCAGCTGCAGCCCGGGCGGATGGCCGTCTATCGGGCCTCGCTCGCACTTCCACAGGACGAGCTGACGTACGGCGGCTCATGGAACATCGGCCCGCAGCAGGTCGTCGCCGGGCCGGGCGCGTTCCTGCGGCTGCACTTCCACGCCAAGGACGTGTACGTCGTCCTCGGCGGACGCGGGACGGTCACCGCGCTGGTCGACGGCAAGCCGCTCGAGACGATCCACGTGAACGCCTACCGCCTCTACACCGTGCGCTCGGCGCAGAGCGTGCAGGACGCAACGCTCGAGCTCCGCTTCTCGCCGGGCGTGAAGGGCTACTCCTTCACGTTCGGGTAGGCGGCTTACTTACTGGTCGCGGGCGACGTCGTCGCCGCCGATGCCGTTCTCGCGCTCGCGCAGGAAGCGTGCGAGCTCGGCCGCGAGCGCGTCACCCGACGGGAGGTCGTCTTCGGCCGCCAGCTCGTCGACGCGCCGCTCGAGCCCTTCGACGTACGACGCCGTCTCGTCGTCGGCCGCGACCGCCTCGCTGACCTGCTGGGCATAGGCATCCGCCGCCTCGTCGAGCTCCCCGGTCTCGATGTCGGCATGCAGGAGGTCGACCAGCCGCTCGACCAGCGCCTTGGCGGCGCGCGGCGACGGAGTGAGTGAGACGTAGTGCGGGACGGCCGCCCACAGACTGGCGGAAGGCAGACCGGCGCGGGCGCACGCGTCGTGGAGCACGCCGACGATCCCGGTCGGCCCTTCGTAGCGCGACGCCTGCAGGCCGAGCTGCTCGATCAGCGCCGGGTCGGTCGCGCTCCCCGTCACCGGAGACGGGCGCGTGTGCGGCACGTCGGCGAGGAGCGAGCCGAGCGTGATCACGAGCTCGACGTCGAACTGCTGCGCGACATCGGTGACGAGCCCGGTGAACGCGCGCCAGCGGACGTTCGGCTCGACACCGAGCAGGATGATCGCGTCGCGGCCGGCTCCGGGCAGCGGCGCGAACAGGAACTGGTTCTCGGGCCACTCGATGCGACGCGTCTCGCCGTTCGTCAGCGACACGGTCGGCCGTGTGACCTGGAAGTCGTAGAAGCCCTCGGGATCGATCTCCGCAAAGCGGCGGGCGGCCCACGCGCGCGCGAGGAACGCACCGGCGAGCGACGCGCCCTGCCCGCCGTCGTTCCAGCCGCGGAACGCCGCTACGAGGACCGGGTGGTCCAGCCGCGGCCGCTCTTCGATCCGGAGCTCCTCCGTCATCGACCCATCCTACGTGCGTCGCACGGGACGCCACAGCGAGTACACGAATGCGGTCGCCACCGCCCAGAGCGTCGTCGCGACAGTCACGTGGACGAGCACGAGCCACCACGGAAGCTGCGTGCGGTACTGGATCTCGCCGATCGTCATCTGCACGGCGAGCAGGCCGAGAACGAAGAGCGCGCCGCGCACGTGACGGCTGTGCGCGCGCACGAGCCAGGTGAGCAGCACGGCGAACGACACACCGAAGACCGCGGTCGCGCGAACGTGCCAGTAGACGGCGGGGTAGAACGACCACAGACGGCGGACGACGGTGCTGCCGGGGTGCGGACCCGCAGCCGTCGCGAGCGTGCCGCTGACGATGAGCACGCACAACGAGCCCCAGACGAGTAGAGCGCCGGCGCGGACCCACTGCGGCACCACGTCCAGGGAGCGCGGCCACACCTCGACCGCGACCGAGACCGCGAGCGTCAGCACGACGATCGAGAGCAGGAAGTGCGAGATCACGAGCCACGGATTCAGGTGGTAGTGGATCGTGATCGCGCCGAGCGGCGCCTGGGCGAGAGTGCCGAGGAAGATCACCACCGCCACCCAGCGCACAGCGCGCGAGACGCTCGCGAGCCAGGCGCCGATCGCGGTGGCGAGCGTGACCAGGATCGTGAAGAACGCCACCACACGGTTCCCGAACTCGATGTAGCTGTGGAAGCTCTTCGGCTCGAAGTGATGCGGCTCGCAGCCCGGCCAGTGCTCGCAGCCGAGCCCGGACCCGGTAAGGCGGACCGTTGCGCCCGTGGCGACGATCACCACGAGCATCAGGACGTTCGCGAGTGCCAATCGGCGGAACGCGGTGTCCGAGAGGGCGAAGCTGCGCGCACGACGAAGCGACTCCGCGCCGACGCTCATGCCGTCACTGTATCTCGGCGTCGTTCCGGGTCAGACGAGAGTCACTCCGGCACCCGGCTCGATCGCGCCGATACGCGCGAGGAAGAGACCGGCCCGGGCGAACTCGGCCTCGAGCGAGAGGCCGCGATCGGCCGGCAGCGCAACGAGCAGGCCGCCCGCAGTCTGCGGGTCGTAGGCGAGCTCGACGGCCTCGGCCGGGACGTCGCCGAGCTCGACCGGCGCGAACTCGCGATTCGCGCGCGTCCCTGCGGTCGACACCCCGGCGCGCGCCGACTCCAGCGCGCCAGGAAGCGCGGGCAGGCGTGCCGCGTCGAGCCGGACGCGGACGCCGCTCCGCTCGGCGAGCTCCCTCGCGTGACCGGCGAGGCCGAACCCGGTCACGTCGGTGACGGCATTCGGCTCGAGGCGGCGAACGACATCGGCGGCTGCGGCATTGAGCGTCCGCATCCACCCGATCACCTCGTCGAGGGCCGCGAGGCCGCGCCGCGCACCGCCCAGGACGAGCGCAGTGCCGAGCGGCTTCGTCAGGTAGAGGGCGTCCCCGGGCTGCGCGCCGGCTTTCGTCCAGATGCCCGTCGGGCTGACCGTGCCGACGACGGCGAGCCCGTACTTCGGCTCGGCGTCGCGGATCGTGTGACCCCCGGCGAGGATCGCACCGGCGGCGCGCACCTGCTCGTCGGCGCCGTCGAGGATCGCCCGCACCGTTTCGAGCGGAAGCTCCTCCGGCAGCGCCGCGACCGAGAGGGCGAGCAGCGGCGTCCCGCCCATCGCGAAGACGTCGTTGAGCGCGTTGGTCGCTGCGATCGCGCCGAAGTCGCCCGGGTTGTCGACGATCGGCGGGAAGAAGTCGATGGTGAAGACGAGCGCCCGCTCGTCGTCCAGCCGGTAGACCGCCGCGTCGTCGCTCGGATCGAGCCCGACGAGCAGGTTCTCCGCCTCGGCCGGGACGAAGCCGCGGAGGAGCTCCTCGAGCCGCGCCGCCGAGTACTTCGCCGCACAGCCGCCGGCGGTCGCCAGGTCCGTGAGCTTCATCGCCCCTGGACTGTAGAGCCGGTGGAACGAGCGGCGGCGGCCGGGGGAGGCCGCCGCCGCGAGGGGGAGAGGAACGACGTACGTCTGCTGTTTCGCACCGCCGGCGCCTTTTCCTTTAGGGTCGGCGGCCGGTGCGGAGCGCACTCGTCACCGGCGGCTCGTCGGGCATCGGCCTCGCGATCGCGCGCATGCTCCGCGACGAGGGGTTCGAGCTGACGGTCGCGTCGCGCACGCTCGAGAAGGTCGAGGCGGCCGCGGCGGAGCTCGGTGCGCTCGGCATCCAGGCCAACCTGGCGGACGAGGGCGACTGCATGCGCATCGTCGCCGAGCACCGCGAGCGGTTCGGTGGGCTCGACGTGCTCGTCAACTCCGGTGGGATCGGGATCGGCGGCCGCGTCGACTCACTCGTGACCAAGCACGTCGACCTCCAGCTCGGCGTGAACCTGCGCGGCCTGCTGCTCGTGACGCGCGAGGCGATCCCGCTGCTGAAGGAGAGCCAGGGCTGGATCGTCAATCTCGCCTCGATCGCCGGGACGACCGCGACGCCCGGGCTCACCGTCTACGGGGCGACGAAGGCGGCGGTGATCGCACTGACGCGGTCGCTGAACGCCGAGCTCGACGGCGACGGCGTACGGGCGATCGCGCTGTGCCCGGGGTTCGTGGACACCCCGATGGCCGAGTGGTCGGGCCTCGAGGCGGACGAGATGATCCGCCCGGAGGACTGCGCCGAGGTCGTCCGGATGTGCCTGCGGCTGTCGCCACGCGCGCGGATCCCCGCTGTCGTGATCGAGCGCGTCGGCTCGCTCGAGCGCGGCTACTGACGGCGCGCACCGCCTGTCACCACTCGAGAAGAAGGAGCATCGCCCTGCTTGCGGCGCGCCACTGGCGCGGGTCCGGCGGGCGGCTGCCCTGGCTGATGTCGTTTGCCGGCTCCCCACTGGCACGACATCGGGATGGGAGGGCCTCAACTTCTACGCTGGCCCGTCCCAGAAGCCGAGGCCACCGGGATGGATGCCCGTCGCATGGACGGCTCCAACCACAGCGGCGACCACCGTCAGCGCGAGCACGATCGTGCTACGACGGCGGAGCAGCAAGGCCAGCTTGGTTGCCACAGAAAACACCTCCTTCCTCAGAACCGGAAGTCCTGGAGCGCCTCGGCGGCGCGGCGATAGAGCACTGCCGCCCTCCGTTCGTCGCCCCTCTTCGTCGCCAGGTCGCCCTGTGCGATCCATGCCGCGGCCCGGTGGGACGCGGACGAGAGCTGGGAGAGAAGATCCTCGGCGCGGTCGAGCGCCGACTGCGCCTCGTCGAGCCGGCCCTGGTCGAGCAGCGCACGCCCGAGGACGAGCTGGACGTTGCCGGCCTCGTCGAGCATGTCCTCGCGCTCGCCGATGATCTGCAGCGCGTGCCGGGCCTGCTCCTCGGCGCGCACGGCGTCGCCGGTGCGCAGGTGGACCTGCGCGAGCGAGGAGACCGCCTTGGCGGCGTCCTCGTCGTGACCGACTTCGAGCGCGACCGAGAACGCGTTCTTCAGGTGCTCGACCGCCTTCTCCGGCTTACCGAGCAGGAAGTCGAGCCCGCCGAGGTTGTTCAGGAGGCGGCCGACGTTCTGGCGGTCGGCCAGGTCCTCGTACTGCGCCTTCGCCTTCTCGGCGTACGTACGGGCGAGCACCCAGTGGCCGTCGCGCTCCGCGAGGACCGAGGCCTGGAAGTAGGCCTGCCCGAGCGCGCGGCTGTCCTGCATGGCGTCGGCGAGCTCGAGCGCGCGCTCGACGTCCTCGCGCGCCGCCTCGAAGTCGCGCTGCCGCCGGTAGCACCGCGAGCGCCACGCGAAGATCCCGAGGCGAAGCTGGTCGCACGGCATGCCCGAGCGCTCGGCGAGGGCGAGCGCCTCGTCGAAGAGGGCGACAGCCGTTGCGATGCTCTGGAGCAGGCACCGGCAGACGCCGATCCGGTAGAGCACCTCGGCGCGGTCG
>Ga0335081_10019248_pt1 | contig 11039 bp, 10 predicted proteins | sample Lox_Sample_35_FD_206713 | JGI IMG/M metagenome (GOLD analysis project Ga0335081, IMG submission 206713) | Soil microbial communities from Loxahatchee National Wildlife Refuge, Florida, United States - Lox_Sample_3.5 | ecosystem: Environmental > Terrestrial > Soil > Wetlands | place: USA...
GGTTGGCTTCGGCTATTTCGCTACCGTGGGCATCGCCCTCGCATTGGGCCGCTACACCAAGGCGAGCGAGGACTTGGCGCTCCAGCGCGGCATCGACGTGGCCAACCTCGAGCAGGTCAACCGGCTCATCATCCAGGACATGCAGGACGGCGTGCTGGTGGTCGATCTGAACGGCGTCGTCCGCGGCCACAACGCGCAGGTCACACGGTTGCTCGGCGGCTTCGGACGCATGCGCGGCGGCATGCGGCTCTCCGAATTCTCGTCGACGCTCCACGACTACTGGCGCCGCTGGCAGGAGGACTTGTCGGAACCCCTGCCGCCATTCAAGGTGGAGGCCACGCAGCGGCTGCTTCGCGTGCGGCTGGTGCGTATCGGCGCCGGCCTCAACGGCGGCACGCTCATCTACCTCGAGGACCTCGGGCGCGCGCAGAGCGAGGCGCAGCAGATGAAGCTCGCGGCAATGGGCCGGCTCACCGCCAGCATTGCCCACGAGGTGCGCAATCCGCTCTCCGCGATAAACCAGGCCGCGCAGCTGCTCGAGGAGGACGGCTCGGTGGCGCCCGAAGGCCAACGCCTGCTGGGCATGATCCGTAACAACGCCAAGCGCATCGACCGGATCGTGGGCGAGGTGCTGCAGCTCAACCGGCGCGACCGCCAGCAGCCGGAGGTGATCGCGCTGTTCGAGTTCATGGGCGCACTGGTCGACGAGATCGTTCAAGCCGAGGGCATTCCCTCGGGCGGGGCGGTCATGCAGATCCCGCACGACCTGCTGGTCATCTTCGACCGCGGGCACCTGAACCAGATCGTCTGGAACCTGGTGCGTAACGCCTGGCAGCACTGCCAGAAGAAGCAGGGCAGCATCCAGATCCTTGGTCGCCCGGGCTACATGGGCGATGCCGTAATATGCGAGCTTGCCGATGACGGGCCCGGCATTCCCGCCGAGCTGCGCGGGCAGATCTTCGAGCCGTTCTTCACCACCCGGCCGGGGGGCACGGGATTGGGGCTGTACATCGCGCGGGAGCTGGCGGACGCCAACGGCGCCGCGCTGGAGTTGCTGCCGAGGGGACCGGGGGCGCACTTCCGTCTGACGATGAAGCGCGCCTTGAGCCCGGTGGAGAAGCAGGCGGCGTAAGGAGAGGGGGCGAACCATGAGCCGTAAACCACGCGATCGCGGGCAGCCGAAGGTGCTGGTGATCGACGACGAGCCCGATCTGCTCGAGCTGCTCGAGCTGACGCTTTCGCGCATGGGGCTCGACACCACCCGGGCACAGTCCGTCGCGGAGGCGATCCGCACGCTCGACAGCCAGCCGTTCGACCTGTGCCTCACCGACATGCGGCTTCCCGACGGCGAAGGCCTGCGCGTGGTCGAGCACATCACCGAGAAAGGTCTCGACGTTCCCGTCGCCGTGATCACGGCATTCGGCAGCGCCGAGAACGCGGTGGCGGCGCTCAAAGCGGGGGCCTTCGACTATCTCGCCAAGCCGGTCGCGCTGGAGCAGCTCCGCGCCCTCGTCAAGCAGGCGCTGAAGGTTCCCGAGAAGCCGTCGCCGCCCTCGTCGTACCAGCTCCTCGGCGAGTCGTCGGCGATCAATCAGGTGCGGCAGATGATCGAGCGGCTGGCCAAGAGCCAGGCGCCGGTGTTCATCACCGGCGAATCGGGCAGCGGCAAGGAGCTGGCCGCGCGCATGATCCATCTCGGCGGCCCGCGCGCCGAGCAGCCGTTCGTGCCGGTCAACTGCGGCGCCATCCCCGAGAACCTGATGGAGAGCGAGTTCTTCGGCTACAAGAAAGGCGCCTTCACCGGCGCCGAGGCCGATCGCGAGGGGTTTTTCCAGGCCGCCAACGGCGGGACGCTGTTCCTCGACGAAGTCGCCGACCTGCCGCTGCCTATGCAGGTGAAGCTGCTGCGCTCGATCCAGGAGAAGATGGTGCGCAAGGTCGGATCGACGCAGGAGGAGCCGGTCGACGTACGAATCATCAGCGCCACGCACAAGAAGCTGCCGGCGCTGGTCGACGCCGGCGAGTTCCGGCAGGACCTGTTCTACCGGTTGCACGTCATCGAGCTGGCGATGCCCAGCTTGCGCGAGATGCGCGAGGACATCCCGGCGATCGCCGACGCCATCCTGCGCAAGCTCTCGCGTGGCGTCCCGGCGAAGCTGGACGAGGCCGCGGTCACGGCGCTCGAGTCGTATCCGTTTCCCGGCAACGTGCGCGAGCTCGAGAACATCCTCGAGCGGGGTCTCTCGCTCGCCGGCGATCCGCAGAGGATCACGGCCGACGACCTGCATCTGACGCCGCCGCCTGAGGAAGTCGACATGGCGCTGCCGACCGGCGACAAGTGGCCCCTGCAGGATTACCTCGACCGCGTCGAGCGGGCCGCGATCAACGAGGCGCTGGAAAAGACCCGCTACAACCGAACCGCGGCGGCGAAGCTCCTCGGCATCACGTTCCGGGCCATGCGCTACCGGATGGAGCGGCTCGGCATCAAGTGACGCAGCGCCGCGCCACAGGCGCAGCGCTCCCGGAAACGGATGCGTCAGCCGGGCGAAAGCTCGGGAGCGGCGTTATCGCGGCGAAGGCAGGGATGCCGCGGGCGTTGCGTCGAGGGCTCGCTCGTCCACGGGAGCCTTGCAACCCTTCGGATACCTCGCGCCCCCTTCTCACGCGGCGGCGAATTCCGACAATGGCGACTCCGAACCCTCTTGCGCATTGGAGCCCTGGAGATCGCCATGCTCAAACGACTCGTTCTCGTCGCGCTGCTCGTCCTGTCGGTCCGGGCGCAGGCCGCGGAATACACCGACGTCTACTACGATGCCGCCGAATCGGGATGGGGGGTGTTCCTCGTTCAGAGCGACACCACCCAGTTCCTCGCGTTCTTCATCTATGGACCCGACGGCAAGCCCACCTGGTACGTTGCGATCCTCGCCAGCGACGGCGCTGGCGGCTACACGGGCTCTCTCTACGCCACGACCGGGACATACTTCGCGAGCCCCTGGCAGGGCAACAACGCTACCGCCGCGGGAACGGTCAAGTTCGCACCGACCGATCGTTACCACGCCACGCTGACGTACACAGTGAACGGCGTCGCAACCGTCACCAAGACGCTCGTACGTCAGACGCTCACCGCCTATCAGATGGGCGGCACGTATTCCGGCTCGATGGCGGGCTCGGTCGCGGCCTGCAGCGACCCGACGCAAGACGATCCCAGTTTCCGCGGAAACTACAAGCTGACGGTGACACAGGACGGCGACACGGACGCTGCGCTCGTTTTCACCTTCGTCGATCCGACGCACAGCGGCACCGTGTGTACTGTGTCGGGACCGCTGACTCATTTCGGGCGCCTCTACCAGCTGGCCGGGCAAATCGCGTGCACGGGCGGGAATCCCCACCCGGCCACGCTCGACGCCCTCCATCCGACAGGACAAGGTATCGAAGGCTACATGACTGGAACCACGGGCGGCGGCTGTCAGATGTCGCTCCATTTCGCCGCTGTGCTCGACGTCAACAACTAAGGCCGTACAGTCCACTGGCACCGCGATCGCGGCCCAGCCGGGGGAGGCGCCTGGCCGGTGAGCTAACATAGTCGCCCTGGTTTTTTGGGGGCGACATGGCGAAGCGCGACGCTGACCGCGAGGCGCACCCGGTGCGGATCGCCGTCGACCGCGCCGGCATCGTTCGCGCAGCGGCGCAGATTGCCTCGCCCAACTGCGACGACCGTCCCGCAGGCGCGGCGATCACCCTCCTGGTCGTGCACAGCATCTCCTTGCCGCCTGGAGAGTTCGGCGGCACAGGCATCGTCGAGCTCTTCACCAACCGGCTCGATCCCGAGGCGCACCCGTACTACGCCACCGTGTCTGCGCTCAAGGTGTCGGCGCATTTCCTCATCCGCCGCGACGGCGCGCTGATTCAGTTCGTACCCTGCGGCCGGCGGGCGTGGCACGCGGGCGTGTCGTCGTGGCGCGGTCGCGAAGGGTGCAACGACTTCTCCATCGGCGTGGAGCTCGAGGGCGCGGACGACGTGCCTTACGACCTCCGGCAATACGCCACGCTCGGCCGGCTCACCCGGGCGCTCCTGCGGCGCTACCCGATCGCCGACCTCGCCGGTCACAGCGACATCGCGCCCGGCCGCAAGACCGATCCGGGTCCGGCGTTCGATTGGACCCGCTGCCGGCGCCTCGCCGGGCTTGCACTTGCTTAGTCGCCCGCAGCCCGCCGTCGCATTCGTCGAAGGCGCCTCTATCCTTCGGTAAGGTATAATGACAGGTTGCCCTCTGTCGCGTAGCGATGCAGTTCCTCGCCGACTACTTTCCGCTGCTGCTCTTCTTCGTCGCGTTCAAGCTGTGGGACATCTACGCCGCGACCGCCGTGGCCATCGTCGCCTCGGTGATCCAGATCGCCTACTTCCACTGGCGGTCGAAGGTGCAGGTCGTGCACTGGCTCAGCCTTGCGATCATCGTCGTCTTCGGCGGAGCGACGCTGCTACTGCACGACGAAACGTTCATCAAGTGGAAGCCCACGGTGCTCTACTGGCTCTTCGCCGCGATCCTCGGCGGCGGACGGCTGTTCTTCCGGCGCAACCTGCTCGCGCCGCTGATGAAGGACCTGGCGCTGCCGGACGTGATCTGGGCCCGCGTGACGTGGGTCTGGGTGGCATTCCTGGTCGGCATGGGCTGCGCCAATCTGTACGTCGCCTGGAACTACTCGACGGCGATCTGGGTGAACTTCAAGGTCTGGGGCGCGATGGTGATGTTCCTGCTGCTCGCCCTCGGCACCGTGCTCTCGGTGGCCCGTTACCTGCCCGAGCGCTCATGAGCGACGTCGCCTCCACGCTTCGCGAGCGCTTGGCGGACCTCGATCCCGTGGCCTTCGATCTGCACGACGACAGCGCTGCCCACGTCGGCCATCCCGGCGCGGCCGGCGGCGGGGGGCACTTTTCGCTCACCATCGTGTCTGAGGCGTTCAGCGGTGTGCCGCGCCTGCAGCGCCACCAAGCCGTCATGGCGCGGGTCGCCGACCTCCTCCCCTCCCCGATTCACGCGCTATCGATAAGGGCGCTCACGCCTAGAGAGTTTTTCTGACTATCTGCACCTTGCAAAGGACCGACATGCCCACGCTTCTCCGCTGGTTCACGGCGCTGTCCGCTATCGCCGTGCTGCTCGCCCCGCCCCTCGCATCCGCTCAGGAGCCCGCCAAGAAGGCCCCCGCCAAGGCCGAGGCCGCGAAAGGCAAGGATCTCTTTCCTCAGTCGTACTTCGACTTCATGCTCAAGCAGCGCACCGCCCAGGGCCAGCCCGACACTCCGGAGCTGCGACAGGCGGTCCGCGACGAGCTCAACACCCGCGAGCTTCTGGTTCGCGAGGCCAAGAAGGCCGGCCTCGACAAGGCGCCGGGCATGAAGGCGGAAATGGATCTCACCGCCCAGACGGTGCTCGTGCGCACCTACATGGCCGACTATCTCAAGGCGCATCCGGTCCCCGACGAAGTGCTGCACAAGGAATACGACCAGATCCGCTCGCAGATGGGCGACAAGGAATACAAGGTGCGGCATATCCTCGTCGACAAGGAAGACGAGGCCAAGGACATCATCGCCCAGCTGCAGAAGGGCGAGAAGTTCGAGAAGCTCGCCGAGCGCTCCAAGGACACTGGCTCCAAGGCGAACGGCGGCGATCTCGACTGGAACGTGCCGGCGAATTTCGTGAAGCCCTTCGCCGAGGCGATGGTCTCGCTGCAGAAGGGCAAGTTCACCACCACGCCTGTGCAGACGCAGTTCGGCTGGCACGTGATCCAGCTCGACGACGTTCGCGATGCCAAGGTGCCGACCTTCGACGAAGTCAAGCCGCAGCTTGCCCAGCGGGCGCAGGGCCAGGTGGTGGAGAAATACCTGAAGGATCTGCGGGCCAAGAACGGCCTGTAAGCGCATCGCCCATTCCACAGCTCACGAGGGCAGGCGCGGTTGGCCTGCCCTCGCTCGTTTCGATGCTATCCTTACCGCGCGCCACCGGCGCGCAGGAGTCGTCGAGGACGCCGAGACATGACCGTGACCCGTCGCGATTCGTTCGACTGGAGCGCCGCCTACGCGTCGCGTCGCTCGCCGGTGTTCGCCCGCAACGTCGTGTCGACTTCGCAGCCGCTCGCCACGCAGGCCGGGGTGGCGATGCTGCGCGCCGGCGGCAACGCCGTCGATGCCGCGCTCGCCACCGCGATCGCGCTCACGGTCGTCGAGCCGTGCAGCAACGGCATCGGCAGCGACCTCTTCGCCATCGTCTGGGACGGGAGCGCGCTGTCCGGCCTCAACGCCTCGGGCCGGGCGCCCCTAGCGTGGACGCCCCAGCGCTTCGCGAAGTACGAGCAGATGCCGCGCTCCGGCTGGGACACGGTCACCATCCCCGGCGCCGTCTCCGGCTGGGTCGAGCTGTCGCGCCGCTACGGTAAGCTCGCTTTCGCGGACCTCTTCGCACCCGCCATCGGGTATGCGCGAGACGGCTACGCGGTAACGCCCGTCATCGCCGACAAGTGGGCGAAGGCCGTGCCGATCCTCGGCGAGGTGCCCGGCTTTGCCGAGCATTTCCTGCCTCGCGGCCGCGCGCTCGAGGTCGGCGAGCGGTTCTCGTCCGCGGCGATGGCGCGCACGCTCGAGAAGATCGCGGCGACCGCGGGCGAGGCGTTCTACCGCGGCGAGCTGGCCGAGGCGATGGTCGCGCACGCCAAGGCCCACGGCGGGGCGCAGACGCTCGCCGATTTCGCGGAGCATCGCTGCGATTGGGTGGGCACGATCGCGGTGGATTATCGCGACTATACCGTGCACGAGATCCCGCCGAACGGCCAGGGCATCGCCGCGCTGATGGCGCTCGGCATGCTGCGCCACTTCGATCTCGTCTCGGCCCCGGTCGATTCGGTCGACGTGCAGCACCTCGAGATCGAAGCGATGAAGCTCGCGTTCGCCGACGCCTATCGCTACGTGGCCGATCCGCAGGCGATGGAAGTCACTCCTGCCGATCTCCTCGACGGCGCGTACCTCGAGAGCCGGGCGCGGCTGATCGACCGGCGTCGCGCCCAGGACTTCCGCCACGGCACGCCGCCGCGCGCCGGCACGGTGTACCTCACAAGCGCCGACGCGAGCGGCATGATGGTGTCGCTCATCCAGTCCAACTACATGGGATTCGGCTCGGGAATCGTGGTACCCGGCACGGGCATCAGCCTGCAGAATCGCGGCACCGGTTTCACGCTCAACGCAGGGCACCCCAACCGCATCGGCCCCGCGAAGCGGCCGTTTCACACCATCATTCCCGGCTTCGTGATGCGCCAGGGCCAACCCTACGCGACGATCGGCGTCATGGGCGGGCCGATCCAGCCGCAAGGCCACGTGCAGACACTGGTGCGGCTGCTCGACTGCCGGCAGCAGCCGCAGGCCGTGCTCGACGCGCCACGCTGGAAGGTCAACGCGGGGCTGTCCATCGATCTCGAATCCGGCATCGCGCCGGCGCTCCAGGACGGGCTGGCGGCGCTCGGACACCGCTTCGCCTCCATTCCCGACGCCTACATGGACTTCGGCGCGGGACAGATCATCGTGCGCGACGCCTCCGGCTACATCGCCGCATCCGATCCGCGCCGCGACGGCCAGGCCGCCGGATTCTGAAGCGCGAGCCTGACGCGTCCACGGCGGTTGCGCGTCCGCATATCGCTCTTTGAGCAACGCATCCCAATGCGCGCCTTGATCTGGATCGCCGTCGCCGTCGTCGCGATCGCCGCCGTGCTGCTCGCGCCGCTTCCGTGGCCGGACGCCCTCGTCGCGACGCGCATCATCGACGCGGTCGACATCGCGGCGCCGCCCGAGCGCGTTTTCGCCTACGCGACCGCGCCGGCGAACTGGCCGCGATGGCACCCGCAGTCGCGCGCGGTTTCGGGCGTCGTCGATCGCACGCCGCGGCCCGCAGAGAAGACGATCGAGGATTTCGAGATCGCCGGCCGCAAAGGGCGTGCGACGTGGACGAGCATCGCCGTCGATCCGCCAGTGCGGTGGGAATTCGCGGGTCACGGCGAAGGCGGCGGCGGCGCGCACATCGTGTACACGCTCACGCCCACATCCGGTGGCACGCGCTTCGAGCGCGACCTCACCTATCGCGGACCCAACCTGCTCTTCGCGCTCTTCGACGCGCTCGAGATACGCGCAGTGATGCGGCGCGATTCCGCCGTCGCCGTGGAACGACTCAAGCACGCGATCGAAGCGTTGCCGCCGGCGTAACGTTCGCCTTGGCGCGCGTCGCCGTGCAGCGGCCTCGCCCGACTCTAGGGAGGGCGCCCGCGACTGGCGCGACTACGAACTTTGCCTGTGGGCCGAACTCTAAACTCTTGTCAGGTCAGTGATTTTCTTACAATTCGTACTACTTTCAGGTGCTCACGATGATGCGATCAAGCGTTCTGACGGTGGCGCTCGTTTTGTTCAGCGTCGCCTATACGCCGACCCTTTTCGCCGAGACCGACGCCGAGCAATCCCCGCCCGCCGATCAGGCCGCTCCCACGGAGCCTTCGCCGTCCACGCCTTCCTACAGCGATCAGCAATTGCATTCCTTCGCCGTGGCGATGCTGGAAGTGGAGCGCATCAAATCCAACTACGCCCCGAAGCTCGCGGAGAACCTGCGTCAGCAGGCGCAGGTGAAACAAGCGGCAGCGCTCGAGCTTCTGCTCGCGCTCAAGCAGCAAGGCATGAGCGTCGACAAGTACCAGGAGATGCTGGCCAATGTTCAGGCTGATCCTCAGCTCGCCGACAAGGTTAACGAATATCTCACGTCCGAAGCCAAGAACGGCAAGGGCCCGCCGCCGGACGACGACAAGAGCGCGGCGGAGCCGAAGAGCCGCAGCGATTCCACCGTCTCGCAGAAGGTGGAAGAGCTGTAGGAAGGAAGCTGTAGGGCTGGGTGGAAGGGTGACTCGCCGTCACCCTTTCTTGTCGGCGGACTTGCGGCGCGTCTTTGCCTTGGTGGCCGACAGCGTCAGCAACTCCGGCAGCTCGATGCGCCGGCGATGCGGCTCGGCAGCCGAGAGAGGCTGCGTCTCCACCATCGTCGCGAGGCTCCGGCGCGTGAGCTCCTGGTAGCTCTCGGTACCCTCGATCTTCCAGGCAAGCTCCTCCGCCGTGATGTCGCGCACGATGCGCGCCGGGATCCCGGCGGCCAGCGTTCGCGCCGGCACCACCATCCCGGCTTTCACGAACGCCATCGCCGCCACGATCGCCGAGTCGCCGATCTCCGCCGCATCGTTGATCACCGCGTTCATGCCGACGAGCGCATTGCGACGGACGGTGCAGCCGTGCAGGATCGCGCCATGGCCTATGTGCCCGTCCTCCTCGACGATGGTGGGCGTTCCCGGGAAGCCGTGCAGCACACAGCAATCCTGGATGTTCGCGCCCGCGCGCACTTCCAGGCGGCCGAAGTCTCCCCGCAGGCACGCCGACGGTCCCACGTAACAGCCGGCGCCCACCCGCACGTCGCCGATGAGCACCGCGCTCGGGTGCACGAACGCCGATGGGTCGACCACCGGCGTCACCCCGTTGATCGACCAGACCTTGAGCTTCGGCTTCGCCACGGCGCCCCTCAACCGACCCACTTCCGGGCGTTGCGGAACATGCGCATCCACGGCGAGTCCTCGCCCCATTCGCGCGGATGCCACGACATCTGGACCGTGCGGAAGACGCGCTCGGGATGCGGCATCAGTATCGTGAAGCGGCCGTCCGAGGTGGTAAGCCCGGCGATCCCGCGCGGCGAGCCGCTCGGATTGTACGGATAGCGCTCGGTCGCCCGGCCGCGGTGATCGACGAAGCGCAGCGTGACCAGCGACTCGGCCGCCGCGAACTGCGCCGCGTCGCGAAATTCCGCGAAGCCCTCTCCGTGCGCCACCGCGATGGGGATGCGGCTGCCTTCCATGCCGGCGAAGAACAGCGACGCCGAGCGCTGCACTTCCGAGAGCACGAGCCGGCCCTCAAACTGCTCGCTGCGGTTGCGCACGAAATGCGGCCAGTGCTCCGTGCCGGGAAGAAGCCCGGTCAGATTGGCCAGCATCTGGCAACCGTTGCATACGCCCAGCGCGAAGGTGTCGGCGCGCGCGAAGAACGCCGCGAAGGCGTCGCGGGTTCGCGCGTGGAACAGGATCGACTTGGCCCAGCCCTCGCCGGCGCCGAGCACATCGCCGTAGGAGAACCCGCCGCCGGCCACGACGCCCGAGAAGCCGACGAGCGACATGCGGCCTGCGAAGAGATCCGTCATGTGCACGTCGAACGCCGCGAACCCGGCGCGATCGAACGCAGCCGCCATCTCGACATGGCCATTGACGCCCTGCTCGCGCAAGACAGCCACCCGTGGCCGCGCGCCGCGGGCGATGAACGGTGCCGCGATGTCATCGGACGGATCGAACGCGAGTCGCGGCGCGAGCCCCGGTTCCGCGGCATCCAGGATGCGCTCGTACTCCTGGTCCGCGGCTTCGGGATGATCGCGCAGGCGCTGCAGCGCGTGGCTCGTGCTCGACCAGGCGCGGTGCAGCTCGACGCGCGACTCGTCGAACAGCGTCACTCCGTCGCGCACGATGCGCACGCGCTCGCCGGTCGCCGGCTCGCCGATCGCCACGCAGCGCAGTCCTCCCGTTTCAAAGGCACCGACGACGTCGTGGCGGTCGCCGCGGGCGACCTGGACGACAGCACCGAGCTCTTCGCTGAACAGCGCGGCAAGCGCCTCGCCCGGCAGCTCGTCGAGCGAGATTGTGAGGCCGCAGCGGCTGGCGAAGGCCATTTCGACGAGCGTGGCGAGCAGCCCGCCGTCGGAGCGGTCGTGGTAGGCGAGGAGTCGGTGTTCGCCGTGCAGCGATTGCACGATCGCAAAGAACGACTTGAGCAATTCGGGGTCGTCCAGGTCCGGCGGCGCGGCACCGAGCCGACCGTAAGCCTGCGCCAACGCCGAGCCGCCGAGGCGCTCCTGTCCGTTGCCGAGATCGATGAGCAGCAGCAGCGTGTCGCCGCGATCGAGCGCGAGCTCCGGGGTGAGCACCCGCCG
>Ga0335081_10019250_pt1 | contig 11039 bp, 10 predicted proteins | sample Lox_Sample_35_FD_206713 | JGI IMG/M metagenome (GOLD analysis project Ga0335081, IMG submission 206713) | Soil microbial communities from Loxahatchee National Wildlife Refuge, Florida, United States - Lox_Sample_3.5 | ecosystem: Environmental > Terrestrial > Soil > Wetlands | place: USA...
GGCTGAGGACCCCCCGCCTGTTCCCGTCGAGAATCAGTCCCCGAAGCACGTCCCCACGGCCTTGGCCGCAAAGATGAGCTGTGAGTCGAGCGGTACGAGCCGCTGACGGCCAACCGCACTTGCAAGCGGGACGGTGACGACATTGTTCTCCTTCAGGCTTGCCATTACGTCGAACTCGCCGTTGGACATGGCCTGAAGGGCAACGGTGCCAAAGCGGGTTGCCAGAATGCGATCAAATGCCGTGGGGCTTCCGCCTCTCTGGACGTGCCCAAGGACCGTCACGCGTGTTTCAAGTCCCGTTTCTTCCTCAATCCGCTTGGCGACCATCTCGCCGATCCCTCCTAAGCGGACCGGGTCTGTCCGTTTCTTGTCCATCTCTTTGACCGAAACGCCCCCTCCGGCGGGCTTTGCGCCTTCGGCAACGCACACGATCGAGAACTTCGCCCCTTTGCTGCGTTTGAGGACCCATTCAAATATTTTATCCCAGGAGAACGGGATCTCGGGAATAAGGATAATATCGGCGCCTCCTGCCAATCCTGATCCGAGGGCAAGCCACCCCGCGTAGCGACCCATCGTCTCCATGACCATCACGCGATGGTGGGCGGAGGCGGTTGTCTGGAGACGGTCGATCGCCTCAGTGGCGACCGCGCGCGCGGAGTCGTGGCCGAATGTGATATCGGTCGCTTCCAGGTCATTGTCGATCGTCTTGGGAACGCCGATCACGTTGATCCCCATCGCCGAAAGCTTGTGTGCGATGATCTGCGTGCCGTCGCCACCGATAGTCACGAGCGCATCCAGCTTCAGGTTCCGGTAGTGCTCGATAACTTGCGCAGAGGCATCCACGATCTTGATATTGTTCCGCTCGCCCATAGGGAAATGGAACGGATCCCCCTTGTTGGAGGTCCCGAGAATCGTTCCCCCCTGATTGATGATCCCGAGAACGTCGAGCGGGGTGAGCTCTCTGTGGCGTCCTTCGACCAGGCCTTCGTAACCGTCGATAATGCCTATGACGGTGGCATTGTAGTAGCTCATCGCAGGCTTGGCGATGGAGCGGATGACGGCGTTCAGGCCGGGGCAGTCTCCGCCTCCGGTCATAATTCCAATGCGTCTCAACTTCATGGCGTATGCGCGTCCTTGCTTGGGTCAGGTGGTTGAACAAAACCGTTTAATATACGAAATTGCGCCTACTTTCTAAAGTCGCGAGTGATCTTCGGCACATCTCACCGCAGAGACCCTCATAGCCGGGAATGCACTGGTGTGTCGAGGAGATCGGCCCGTCGCCGATCGGAGGAACCGGTACCTTCGTGTGCTCGGGGATAATGGAGAGGGCTCGGGAAGGAGTTAAGGGCTCACAGACGCTCAGCTCCGGTGTCCGTCGTCCCGAAATTCCTTTTTCATGTGCGATTGAACCGTCTTGAAATCATCAGGATCGACGGCGAAGAGCTTGCGCAGCTGCTCCTGCGTGGAGACGTCTTCTGCGGTGAGGGCGCCCGATCGCCAGGCGGCGCGGAGCGCTTCCGTATAGGTTTCAAGCTGGACTTCGTGCTCGATTTTCTGATGTTCGGTGTCCGCAATGCCGAGTGAAAGGCGGACGACGTCGAGCATGGAACGGTCCTCCTGCCCCGGTTCACCGCCGGCCCAGGCCTGGCGAAGCATCGCCCGGTAGGTGTTCATCGATTCGCGCCGAAGCCCCTCCCTTCCCTCCTCCGCCGTGCGGCGGCGCTCCTCCTCTTCTTTCTGCCACGCATCACTCTGCTGCGATCGTTGCTCGGAGACCGTGCGCGCCTCTTCGGCCTTCCTTTGGATATTGAGGATGCTCTGCTCGTACTCGCGGGCCTCCGCGTTCCCTGGATCCATCGCGTAGACCGTCTCAATCTCCGTCAGGGCCTTGTCGTACATGCCGTCCCGGATGTATTCGCGGGTCTTCTGGAGGCAACCGGCGATCTTCGCTTCGCGGATCGCCTTCTGTTGCTGGAGCTCTTCCTCCTGCCGGGCCTGCTCGGCCAGTTTGCGCTGCAGCTCCTCGACCTTGCGCCGCTGTTCCTCCTGCATCGTGCGCGCCTCTTCCTCGCGGCGCACGAACTCGTCCCGCTCGGCATAAACCGTCTGTTCGAATTCCCTCGCCTCGACGTTCGCCGGGTCGAGGCGGAAGATCTTGGTCACTTCCTTCAGCGCTTCTTCGAACTGGGCCAGGCCGACAAACTCTTTGCCGCGATCGAGATACACGCGGATCTTTTTCGCCTGTGCGAGCCGCCTCCCCTCCTCGATCGCCTGCCGCACGGCCTCTTCATATTGCCGGGTTTCCTCTTCCTGCCGGCGCCGTTCGGCTTCCTCGGCCTCACGCCGGGCGCGCTCCTCCTCTTCGGCCTTCCGGCGTTCCTCTTCCTCGCGCGCACGCTCTTCCTCGTCGCGGCGCCGGCGCTCCTCCTCCGCTTTCTTCCGCGTCTCTTCCTCGGTCCGCTTGCGCTCCTCCTCGTACTGCTGTCGCTGTTCTTTCGCCAGCCGCACACGCTCCTCGGTCAGCCGCTTCTGGTACTCTTCCTCGACCTGTTTCTTCGTTTGTTCTTCGGCGGCGCGGCGCGCGACTGCCTCCCGCTCAAGTTCCTGCTTGCGGGCCTCCTCGAGCCGGTGGCGTTCCTCATCCATCTGGCGGCGAAACTCTTCCTCGAGGCGCGCTTTCTCCTCCGCCAGGTGTTTGCGCTCCTCCTCGAGTCGGCGTTCCGTTTCCTGCGCGACTTTTTTGAGGCGCTCCTCTTCCGCCTTCCGGCGTTCCTCCGCCGCCGCCTCCTCCTTGCGGTGCAGCTCTTCGAGTTTGCGGCGCTCTTCCGCCACGCGGGCGGCCATTTCCTCCTCGATCTTCTTCCGCTCCGCCTCGAGCCGCTTGCGGCTCTCCTCCTCAATGGCCTTGAGTTTCTGTTCCTCGGCGCGTCGCTTGGTCTCGGCGGCCTCGCGTTCCTTGCGCTGGAGTTCCTCCAGTTTCAGGCGTTCGTCCCGCAAGCGGTTGAGCATCTCCTCTTCGATGCGTCGCCGTTCGGCTTCCAGCTTCTTGCCGGTCTCCTCTTCCAGCCGGTGCCTCTCCTCTTCGAGATGGCGGCGGGCGTCATCCTGGATGCGCTTCTTCTCGTCCGCCTCGCTTCGCTTCCGGTCCTCTTCCTCCCGTTTCTTGCGCGCCTCCTCCTCCCGCTTGCGCGCAGCTTCCGCCTCCTGGCGGACACGGCTTTCCTCTTCGAGGCGCTTACGCTCCTCTTCCAGCTTCCGGTTTGCCTCGTCCAGGCGGCGTTTGACTTCCTCTTCCGCTTTGCGGTGTGCTTCGTCCTCAATTTTCTTGCGCTGCTCTTCCTCGGCCTTCCGTTTTGCTTCCACAACTGCGTAGCGGCGTGCTTCTTCGTCAATTTGCCGCCGCTGAAGCTCCGCCGGATCTATGCGCTGCTGGATGGTCGTTTTGGGGGGGACGGTATCCCGTCGGGCGGGTGGAGGGGGCGTCACGGTGGTTTCGCTCCGCCTCGGCGGGGCCTGCACGGGTGCAGGTTGTGCCGGGGCAGAGGGCGCGGCCCCCGAGGGGGGCGCCGACCCGGACGGTGCGGGAGGCTCCTTTTTGGAATCGCGCTGCTCGATGGCGAACTTGATCCGCTCCATGTACGCGACCGCATACGGATTGTGCGGATCTGTCTGCATCGCCAGCTGCACAAGGCGTACCGCTCCCTCGTAGTCGGACCCCTTGAAGAGTTTGTCCGCCATCTTCAGGAAATCGCCCGCCTTTTTCCGTTGTTCCTGTCGTGTCGCGTCGTCGAGGTCAGGCACGTCTTATACGCCTAAGAGCTGATTTATCCCTCTGTACCGGGATAATTAATATATCCATTGACCCTCTGATTGTCAACGCAACGGAGAGCGACCCTGACGGTCGTCACATTCCTGTATTTGGGAATCGGGACCGCCCGGCAACAAGCCGGTGCGGGTCGTGCGCTCGGCACGGCTCGGGAAGGGTTGGTGATCAACGAATGCTCAAGCGGCGCATCCTAGCGCTTGATCGCGGCCATGAAATCCGGGTCTGCATGCAGGCTGTAGAGGTCCATATCCAGGATGGAGCTCAGGATATACCTTCGCGCCATCGCCTTGCTCAGGAACTGGAGTGCCTGCGCCTTGTCTTTGTGAAGCGCAAACATTCGCGAAGCGAGGTAGAGAACCTCGACATCATTCGGGGCGGCCGCTTGCGCGCGGCCGATCGCGGCGGCGGCGTCCTTGAACGCGCCGAGACGTGTGAGCACGAGCGCCAGATATGCCTGTGCCATCGCGTCATCGGGCTGGGTTTCCAGATGTGCGGTGAGGATTTCGCGCGCGCGCACGAATGTCGCCTGCCACTCAGCAATCGGTCTACCGGCCGATTGCTGAACGCGGCCCAGCTTGTAGAAGTCGATGTAGCTCTCCCGCAGACGCGCAGTCCTGTCCAGAAGAATGTCCATCGCCCGGTCCGTCTGCTCGAGGTACGCGAGCACATCGACGTACAGGCCGCTTCCGTACTCGCTCTTATCGCGCGCCAGGCGCATACCCTGTTCGTAGGCGAGCAGCGCAGCCTTGTACGCATCCCGGTTATCGAACTCTCTCATGGCCTTGAACTGTTCCACCTCGCCCAGAAGCGTGTGGGCGGCGATATTCCCCGGATCGTCAGCAACACTCCGCTGTGAGGCTTTCAGCGCTGCATCCATCCGATCCTTTGCCGCGTACGCGACGGCCAGCCGGCGCTCCGTCTCGGCGTCGCTCGGGCAGACGGCGGCCGACTGTTCGAACCGCTCGATCGCCTTGTCATAGTCTCCGCGGTACTGCTCGGCAAGTCCCCAGGCGCGGAAGAGCTCCGACGTGCGCAGGCCATTGCTCAGCGCGCGCTGCACGCTGGAGACGGCCTGGGCGAGGTGCGCCTGCTGCATGTCAGAGGACGTTTCATAGGAGAGCATGTGTGCCCACGCGGACGCCGCATGTGCGTCGCCGAATTCCGGGTCGAGCCGCAACGCCTGGGCGAAGAGCGCCAGCGCGTCCTCCGGGGCGAAGTGCCCACCCGGCTGGAGGAGGAACCGGCCGCGCAGGTACAGGTCATATGCCGCCTCGTTGTTGGTCGCGATCCGCGTCATCGGCGACCCGTCGTTTGCCACCATCTTCACTCCCATTGCCAGCGCGAGCGCGCGGACGATTTCGGGACGAAGTCCGGGGAGCTCCCGCATCGAGACACGGTATTCCCGCGACCAGAGGGACTTCCCGGTGAGCGTATCGGTGAACGCAAGCTGCAGGTGGTAGCTGGTCTGAGGCCGGTCCATCGTCCAGGACAGGACATAATTCGCGCCGAGGGCCCGAGCGATCTGTCCCGGAGGGGCTACGGAGGCGCCGAAGGCATATGCGGTCGCGGGATTGATGACCCGCATGTCCGCCATGCGCGAGACTTCGGCCATCAGGTCCCCTGCAAATCCATCGGCAACGTACGTCATTGAGGTATCCCCGCCCGTTGCCGGGGGCAGGAGGAGGACGGAGTAGCGCGCGGGAGAAACGCTGTTGCGCACGGTGTCAACGATGTACCATACCGCCGCACCGAACGCGAGAATGGCGCCGATCGTGAGCAGCGGCTTCACCGGCACTTCAATCCGCGCGAGCCGTTTGGCAATCCGCACGGAGAGCGGGAGCGGCGGGGGACCGACCGGGCCCTTTTCCTCCGGTATCAGATCGTAATCGGATTCAAATTTGTGGCTTTGCGAGACGCCCCAGAAGTCCGTCGGACGTCCCGATGCGACCGGCTGTTCCGGCTCGACGCGTCTGCGGGGCTTACTTTCCTTCGCCCGGCGCTCCTCTTCTTCCAGCCGGATTTGCTCCTCCAGCACGCGCGCCTTATCGATCTGCGCGAGAAGCGCCTTCCCCTGCTCGTGGTCTGGCTCGAGCTTCAGCACCTCTCCCACGTAGCCCATTGCCCGCTCGTACTGTTCCTGCTGATAGCACGTATTGGCCGCCTCGAGCATATCGGAGATCTTCTTGCGGCGCTGATCCGCCTCCGCCTTCGTTGGCGCACTCTCGCGCCGGGGCGACGTCATGGGACGTGTCCGTGCGCGTTCGGCCGCCTTTTCCTCCTGCATCGCGTGGATGCGCTGCTTGAGTTCCCCGAGTGCTGGATCGTCGGGAGCCAGCCGCGAGAGTTCGGCGAAGAGCTCGGCGGCCTTCTCGCTTTTTCCCCGTTCGATGGCGCTTTGAAGACGTTCGCGCACCACGAGGAGTTTCTGTTCAATGGCGGCTTTGTTAGAGGCGGCGGGGGTTTCCGCAGGGGAGATCGGGAAGGGGGCGGGGCCCTGTGTCTTCATCCGCTCGGCGGCGTCGGCGCGGGTACGGTTCCGGTCTTCTTCCTCAAGACGCTTCAGTTCCGCTTCCTCGGCGCGACGGCGGATCTCCTCCAGAAGCTGTCTGCGCGCTGAGTCGTTCTGACTATTCTGATCGTCCGACGGCATACTTTGTCCACAAAGTGACATGCGGGGCACGCCCCCCATGTCTCGTGCCTGCAATGCGCAGAAATATATCCAAACGGTGCCGGAATGTCAATGTGGCTTGATTTCGATCACAGTTCTTTCTACGTTGGGGTGGATTCCCGTACAATCTCGGAGATTCTCATCATGGGTGTACTCCTTGTGCTCGTCATCGTCCTGGTGCTGCTCGTCGGCTGGGTCATCATGAAGTACAACAGCCTCGTCGCGCTGCGCAACCAGGTGGCAAACGGATGGAAGCAAATTGACGTCCAGCTCAAGCGGCGCCACGATCTGATTCCCAATCTCGTCAACACGGTCAAGGGCTACATGGAATTCGAGCAGGAGACCCTGCAGAAGGTGATTGCCGCGCGCAATGCCGCCGCGAGCGCGACGGGCGTCGCGGACGCTGCGGCAAAGGAGGGCGCGCTCACAGGTGCACTCTCCCGGTTCTTCGCCCTGGCCGAGAGCTATCCCAATCTGAAGGCGAACGAGAACGTCAAGCAGCTGCAAGAGGAGCTCGCAAGCACGGAGAACAAGATCAGCTTCGCACGGCAGTTCTTCAACGACATCGCCACGAAGTTCAATACCGCCCAGCAGATGTTCCCGGGCAATATCATTGCGGGGCTCTTCGGCTTCAAGCCTTCGGAGCTCTTCGAAATCAAGGACGCGGGCGAGCGGGACGTTCCGCAAGTCGACCTCTCCCTCAAGAAGTAAGCCGCGCCGTGGCATCCGCTCCGCTCAACATATTGGAGCAGCAGGAGGCCAACCGTCGGAACACCGTGCTGGTGATGGCGATCTTTGTCCTGTTCGTCGGTTTCCTGGGCTTCGGGTTCGACGTCTTCATCCTGGGATTCGGCCCTGGGCGCGGCTTGTTCGGGTTCCCGCTCGCCACGCTCGCCGCGCTCGCCCTGGGGGCGTTCAGCGCGATGAGCGGGCTGGAGAGCGGCGCCACGACGATTCTCAACAGTTCGGGTGCCGTCCCGGTCGATGCGGACGATCCGCGCTACAAGGAACTCCACAACGTCGTCGAGGAAATCGCCATCGCCTCCGGGCTCCCGAAGCCCCAGGTATACGTCATCCCTGACCCCGATCCGAACGCGTTCGCCACAGGGAAGGACCCGGAGCATGCCTTCGTCGCGGTGACGCAAGGCCTGCTGGACTCGCTGAACAGGGAGGAGCTGCAGGGAGTGATCGCCCACGAGATGGGCCACGTGCGCAATTACGACATCCGGCTCATGACGGTCACTGCGGCCCTCATCGGGGCGGTGATGCTCTTGACCGAATTCGGCGCCCGTTCCTGGCAGTTCGGGCTGGGGGGAAGGCGAAGTTCGTCGAACCGTGGCGGCGGGGCAGGCGGCGCGATCCTCCTGGTCGTCTGGATTGTGGCGCTCATCCTGGCCCCCATCATTTCGCGCGTGCTCGCCATGGCCGTTTCGCGCCAGAGGGAGTTCCTCGCGGATGCATCCGGCGCCGAGCTGACGCGGAACCCGGGGGCGCTTGCTTCGGCTCTCCAGAAAATCGATGCGGCGGTCGAGCCGACGCGTTCGATCAAGAAGGGGACTGCCGCACTCTGCATTGCCAATCCGCTTGGAAGCGGCTTGGACGACAAGGAAGGATTCTTCGCGGACCTCTTCGCAACACACCCGCCGATACGCAAGCGGATCATGCTCCTCAAGGCGATGGCGTACCAGAAGGCGTAGCCTTATTTGCGCCGCGCCTCGGTCAGGATCGCCAGCATGTCTGCCTCCAGCGTGTTCTTCGGCTCCTCGGTGATTCTGCCGACCTCTTTCCCCTCTTTCATGAAGATAAACGTCGGGACCCGTTCGATCGCAAAGCGTTCGGTAAGCCCGTCGCTGCTTTTCTTCGTCCGGTCCAGCGCGTAGAAGTGAATCTGATCAGGATCCATCCGCGCGTTGTCGGCGATCCTCAAGAATCGGGGCACCTGGCGCTTGCTGTCGGAGCACCAGGCGCCGAAGAAGACCGTCACCTCGATTCCTTGCGTCAACTGGCCGATCATTTGGGTGAATTCCGGCGCGACCGTTGCGCTGTCATAGCCCGCCTTGAATGCGCCGTAGGAGGGAGTCTGAAAAATGTCTCGGCTCACCCATCCTCTTTCGGGAGGGTCGCCGCGGTGGAGATCTCCGGTCGAACTGCAGCCGGCCACGAAAGCGCACAGAAGGGCCGCACTCAGCATCCGGCAGGTGACTGTCATCTTTACGCGAAATCCCGTATCTTGGCCAGCGCCGTGCACATGACCTCCCCACATTCAGACCGTGCGATGCTCAAGGGTTTAGACCGCCGTTACGACGTGCAGCCGCTCTCGGTGATCGACGTGGCTGCCCTGGAGACCATTGCCTATGAGTATCCAGGGAAAGACATCGTCATCAATATCGATACCGACGAGTTTACCGCGGTCTGCCCCTACTCTGGTCTTCCCGACTTCGGGATCGTCCGGGTCGATTACGTTCCGGCAAAGTTCCTGATCGAACTCCGCAGCCTGAAATACTATCTGCTCTCTTACCGCAACGTCGGCATCTACCAGGAGCACGCCGTGAACCGGATCCTTGAGGATCTCGTCCGCCGCGTTCGACCCCGATGGATGCGCATCAGCCTCGATTACAAAGTGCGCGGAGGAGTGCACACCCTCGTCAGCCGGGAGCACGGGCGAAAGCGTCCGTGATGATTTTTAGCGCCCGCCTTTTCGTTTCGCAGAGACCTTCCTATGCAGCCTTTCCGATCGGAGCACGACTGCTTCGTCCAGGTTCCGGTGAAGCCGGTGCGCCTCGGCAAAGGCGTCCAGATCGAGCGTGACGGCAAACGCCTCCGCCTTCTCATCTGAGCCCTTCTCGAAGAGCGACCGTCCCAGAGGATCAAAGGCGTAGGAAGAACCTCCCTCCGCTCCGTGCGCGTTGCATCCGATGACAAAGATCTGGTTTTCGATTGCGCGCGCCTTCAGAAGCGTATGCCAGACTTCATCCCGCACGGAGGGCCATCGGGCGGGGACAAAAAGGACCTGCAGTCCCATGCGCGCCATCGCGCGCACGATCTCCGGGAAGCGCAGGTCGTAGCAGATGATGACTCCGGCCCGGAGGTGGACGCCGCCTGAGGTAAGCGGAAACGTACCGATCTGCTTGCCCGGCCGGAAATACTGGTGATCGCCCGCAGGGCGGAACAGGTGAATCTTGTCATAGCGGTGGATCCGCCGGCCGTGGTGGAAGACGAGGCTGGTATTGCTTGTGGCCAGAGGAGGTTCAGCGAGGTAGACGCTCCCGGCGATGCAGTACGGGGCGATGGTAGTCGAGGCCAGGGCAAAGCGTTCCAGGAGAGGATCGCCAAAGCGGTGCGCGCGCGCACCGTCTTTCAACGCGCGGTAGCCGCTGTCGACCATCTCCGGGAATACGAGGATATCGGAGCCCGCGAGCGACCGGGCGGCGTCGCCACTCTCGAGCACGGAGGCTTCAATGCAAAGACCGACGCGAAGTGTAGCCATAGGCGCTTCACTGCCGGACGACGTTGATCGCCCTCTTTCCTTTCTGCTCGGTTTTGATCTCGAAGGAGACCAGATCGCCTTGTTTGAGCGTGTCGCGGAATCCCGTCTGCTTCACGTTGCTCTGGTGAAAAAAGATCTCCTCTCCTCCTTCGGCCGTGATGAATCCGTATCCCTTCGCACCGTTGAAGAATTTTACTGTCCCTGTCATGCAACCGTCCTTTTCAATGAGCTCCTGTGGCAAAAAGAAAGCCCCGGCAGTTGCGCCGGGGCTCGTACGGAGGTGCGGCGGGCGGTCAGATTTTTGAAACGTTCGACGCCTGGAGCCCCTTCGGGCCCTTCTCGACGTCGAACTGAACCTTGTCGCCCTCGTTCAGCGTCTTGTAGCCCTCGCCGACGATCGCCTTATAATGGACGAACACGTCCTCGCCCGACTCGCGCTGGATAAAGCCGAACCCCTTGGCTCCGTTGAACCACTTGACGACTCCCTTTTCCATGGGAATCTCCTTTCGATGAAGAAGTTTCTGAAAACGTACGGCAAAGCCGCTCCTGGTGGAAGCGAGCACCTGATTTATTGCCTCTTAATAGCCAACAGGTCGGGTAGCGGGTGTTGTCCCTCAACTATCGCCGCTGTTACGAGCATTTGCTGTCCGTTCCAGAGGAGATCCTCCGAACCAACGGAACCATTAAAAGTGCAAAAACGGCGTACTGGTGTTTGCCAAGTAAGATACCACTCGGCGGGCATAATAGCAAGGATTTTTTTCCCCTTGCACGCGGGCCGGAAGGAGAGACCCTCCGTTCAGAAAAGTGGACGGGGGATACGACCCACCAGCGTATCCCCCGTCGCGCAAACAAAAGCCTCCACCCCCACCGAGGGAGGCCTTTGCGGAGCTCGTCAGCTTATAAACTCGAACAGATCATACCGCTGGGACTCGTCCTCGCGTGCCTCGTCGTCCCCCGCCACCGGGCGGACCCGGTAGTGATGGACAATCAGCGGGATCGCGACCAACGTCGCCAGGAGAGCCGTAATCGTCAACGTGCGCATTGTACGCCTAAGTTCT
>Ga0335081_10019252_pt1 | contig 11037 bp, 11 predicted proteins | sample Lox_Sample_35_FD_206713 | JGI IMG/M metagenome (GOLD analysis project Ga0335081, IMG submission 206713) | Soil microbial communities from Loxahatchee National Wildlife Refuge, Florida, United States - Lox_Sample_3.5 | ecosystem: Environmental > Terrestrial > Soil > Wetlands | place: USA...
CGTGCTCGCGGCTTCCCCCTCCCCACCCTCCCCCGCAAGCGCGGGGGAGGGAGCGCCAACGCATGAGCAAGCGGCCGACCTCGCGACGGTGTGACGCGTGCGTGACGCGATTGTGAGGCGACACAACTCGGGCCATTTGATACCTAGCGCCCGACGTCCCGCGACCCCCGAGGAGCCATGACGGCCGAAGCCATTCCGGCGAGCAAGACCTCCGCGGCGATCCATCCGCTGTGGGTGCGCGTGAGCCACTGGATCAACGCGATCGCGATCCTCATCATGATCGGATCGGGCTGGCAGATCTACGACGCCTCGCCGCTGCCGCAGTTCAATTTCGAATTCCCGACGAGCATCACGCTCGGCGGCTGGCTCGCCGAGGGCATCGCGTGGCACCTCGCCGGCATGTGGCTCTTCGTCATCAACGGCGTGGTCTACGTGACGCTCGGGCTCGCGACCGGCCGCTTCCGCGCCAAGCTGCTTCCGATCCGGCCGCGCGAGGTCGTGCGCGACTTCTTGGCAGCGCTGCGCGGCCGGCTCGCGCATGACGATCTTTCCGCCTACAACGCGGTGCAGAAGCTGCTCTATCTCGGCGTGCTCTGCGCCGGCGTCGTGATCGTGCTCACCGGCCTCTCGATCTGGAAGCCGGTGCAGTTCCAGCAACTGACCAACCTGTTCGGCGGCTATGACCGCGCCCGCTACGTGCACTTCTTCGCGATGAGCACGATCGTCGCGTTTCTCACCGTGCATGTCGCGCTCGCGCTGATCGTGCCGAAAAGCCTGCGCGCCATGATCGTCGGACGTTAGGAGACCAGCATGTCCCGCAAGGTCGTTCCGGGCGTCGATCCCAAGCTGCTCATCCGCGACGCCGCCAAGCTGCTGCCCGATCCGTCGCGCCGCCTCTTCCTGCGCAGCGCCGCCGGGCTCGGCGCGATCACGCTGCTGAGCGGCTGCGACATCGTCGACGGCGACACGGCCGAGCACGCGCTCGCGAGGATCTCGCGCTTCAACGACCGCGTGCAGGCCTTGCTGTTCGACCCGAACAAGCTCGCCCCGACCTACCCGGAGAGCATGGTCGACCGCACGTTTCGCTTCAATGCCTTCTACGACGAGGACGAGGCGCCGGAGATCGACCCGGCGACCTACAAGCTCGAGGTGGGCGGACTGGTCGACGACAAGAGATCATGGACCCTGTCCGAGCTCTACGCGCTGCCGCAGGAAAAGCAGATCACCCGTCATGTCTGCGTCGAGGGCTGGAGCCTGATCGGCTCGTGGACGGGCGCACGGCTGTCCGACTTCCTCAAGCGCATCGGCGCCGACACGCGCGCCAGATATGTCTGGTTCCAGTGCGCCGATACCTACTCGACGACGATCGACATGCCGACCGCGCTGCATCCGCAAACGCAAATGACCTTCAAGTTCGCGGACCAGACATTGCCGCGCAAGTTCGGCTTCCCGATGAAGATCCGCATACCGACCAAGCTCGGCTTCAAGAACCCGAAATACGTGGTCGCGATGAACGTGACCAACAAGGATCTCGGCGGCTATTGGGAAGACCGCGGCTACAACTGGTTCAGCGGGCTTTAGCTGGCGCAAATACGGCCAAGGCCTGCCGGGAACCCGACCCATTCCAGCGGCGGTTTCCGGGTAAGGACTTGCGCCTGTGGATGAGTCGGGAGTACATCCCGATTCTGCGAGGAGTCGAAGTGGTTTAGGTACTCATTATCCACAGACGCCGTTGGCCGTAACTCTCGCAATCCACAAGGCCTGGTGCCCGGCGTCGCTGTCCCTGGCGTTCGTAAGCAGATACCGTTTATGAGTCGGAGTCGGCCGGCGGCCGACGCGATGCGGGGAGAATCCCATGCTTGGAAGTTTCGCGAGCCGCGTGCTCGACAATGCGCACGACGCGCCGCCAAAACGGGCGGCGCGCACGACGGAACCGGCCGCTTCGCCGCCGCCCGCGGTCGAGCAGCTGGCGCCCAAGTCAGAGCCGGCGGCAACGCCGCGGGCCGAGCCCGCCGTGAAGCCGGAGACCATCTCGTCGATCGGCTCGGGCATGTCGATCACCGGCAACATCGTTTGCGACGGCCCGATGCAGGTCTATGGCCGCATCGAGGGCGAGCTGCGCGCAACCGAAATCCAGATCGGCGACAGCGCCCAGGTCGAAGGCAACATCCTGGCGCAGGACCTGGTCATCCGCGGCCGCGTCAAGGGCACCATACGCGCCGTGCGCGTCAAGCTGCAGGGGCACGGCACCGTCGAGGGCGACATCTTCCACCGCTCGCTGTCGATCGAGGAGCATGCGCTGTTCGAAGGAAGCTCGCGGCGGGTCGAGAATCCGGTCGAGGCGGCGGCGGATACGCGCCCGTCCGGCGCGCAAGTGCGCAGCTTGGTCAAGCCGAATCTGCAAGCGCTCGGCGACTTCTCGCCCGATACATCGGCCGCTTAGCGCCGCCCCAGAAGGGGCGCTCCGCCAGTCAACGACCTGATCGCGACGCAACCGGCGAGCGACGCCGCGCGCGCAATCGCGACGGCGCGCGCTGGCGGTGCGCAAGCCAGTGTCGTCCTTCGCGCGGTTACGTAGCTTTACCTAACGATACGCCGCCAGATTTTTAACGCATGCCTTCCACTATCGGGCAGCCCCCCGGCTGCGGCTGCCGTCATTGCCGTCGATCCATCCTCCGTGGGACAGCCGATGCGCAGCACATCTGGCCGAACGGTTGCGGGCGCGCTGCTCGCACTCATTCTCGCCGTCGGCTGCGTCGGTGGCGCGCGCGCGCAGTCGGAATACCCGGCCCGGCCGATCACCATGATCGTTCCCTGCGCGGCGGGCGGGCCGACCGACATCGTCGCCCGCATCCTCGGCCAGTCGATGTCGGTCAGGCTCGGCCAGCAGATCGCGATCGAGAACGTGCTCGGCGCCGCCGGAACGACGGCGGCCACGCGGGCGAAGCGCTCGCCGGCGGATGGCTACACGATCATCAGTGGATCCCGGTCGTCCGCTGGGCCGCCGCGCTAGAAAAAGAGAAGGACTGACATGGATCCTTTGCTGCATGACGCTGCCATCAAGTCCGCCCGGCGGGCCTCCGACGACGACTGCCAGTCGCTTCTCGTCATCGAGGACGCGCTGATCCACCGCACCATCATCTCGCGCATCGGCGAGAAGGCCGGCTTCGCGACCGAGACGGCGAGCTCGGTCGACGCCGCCGCCGCGCTGCTGCGGACGCGGGAGTTCGACTGCATCACGCTCGATCTCGCGCTCGGCGAGCGGGTTGGCGTCGAAGTGCTGCGGCTGCTCTCCGACCTCAAGTGCCGGACGCCGGTCATCATCATCAGCGTCTCCGACGATACGGTCGTGGAAGAGACCTGCCGGATCGGACGGGCGCTCGACCTCAACCTGTGGAAGCCGCTGCACAAGCCGATCGACCTCGCGGTGCTGCGCGACATGCTGGAACAGATTCGCGTCTGCGCCGGCCTGCATCGAATCGCGCGCGCCTGACGTGGCCGCGGAATCTCGCGCGACAATTCCGGGCGCTCGTCGGCCGATGTCCGAGCAAGACAAATCGAGCGGTTCGCGCTTCGTCGCGACGCTGGTCACGGTGACGGTCGCGCTCATCGCGGCCATTCTCGGCGCCAATGCGTTCTTCATCAACAACCTGCGGGAAAGCCTGCTGGTCAACACCGAGGCCAATCTTGCGCGCAACAGCCTCATGCTTGCCGAGCAGACCGATCGCTCCTTCAAGGCGGTCGATCTCGTTCTCTCCAGCGTCGGCGACTATGTCGGCCGCCAGGGCGTCACCGACAGCGCCTCCTACAATCGACTGATGTCCACCTACGACACGTTTCTGCTGCTCAAGGAGAAGATCAGCGGCCTGCCGCACGTCGAGGCGGTCACGCTGATCAACGCCGACGGCAAGCTGGTCAATTCTTCCCGCGCGTGGCCGATACCCGAGGTCAATGTGGCGGATCGCGACTATTTCCGGCTGCTCAAGAAGGACCGGAATCTGGAGTCCTTCATCAGCATGCCGGTGCGCAACCGCGCGGCCGGCACCTGGAACATCTACATCGCGCGCCGCCTCAACGACCCGAACGGCGGGTTCATGGGACTCATGCTCGGCGCGATCTCGATGCAGTATTTCGAGAACTTCTTCGGCTCGACCGTGATGGGGGCCGGTGGCAGCGTCTCGATGGTGCGCGATGATGGCATCCTGCTGGCGCGCTTTCCGCGCTCGGAGCGCATCGGCGGCAAGTCGAGCATGGCGGCTCAGCGGGCGCTGAACGCCGGCGGAATCGTCCGCGAGACCAGTCCGGGCGATCAGGAACCGCGCGTCGTCTCGGCCCGCATGCTCGCCAATTATCCGGTCGCCATCGCGGTGAGCCAGACCGAATACAGCGCGCTGGCCGAGTGGCGCCGCATGTCGGGGCTGCTCGCCGCCACCTCGTTCGGGAGCTCTCTGCTCATCACGATCGCCGCGTTCGTCGTCGCCCGCTGGTGGCGGGCGCGCGACCGCGCCATTCATGCCGCGCAGGCCGCGAACCACGCCAAGTCGTCTTTCCTCGCAGTGATGAGTCACGAGATCCGCACGCCGATGAATGCCGTGCTCGGCCTCGCCGCGACGCTCCTGTCCACGCCGCTGAGCGACGAGCAGCGGCGATCGATCGTCGCCATCCACAATGCGGGCGACAGCCTGCTCGAGCTGCTCAACGACATTCTCGACTTTTCCAAGCTGGAGGCCGGCCGGCTGTCGTTCGAGGCGATCGCGTTTTCGCCCGAGTCGCTCCTCGAAAACGCGGTGAGCGTCATGGGTCCGCGCGCCGCCGCGAAGGGGCTCGCCCTGAAAACCGTCAAGGAATCGCTGCTGCCGGCGGCGCTGACCGGCGACGCCGGGCGCATTCGCCAGGTCCTGCTCAATCTCGTCTCCAATGCGATCAAGTTCACCGAATCCGGCGAGGTCGCGCTGTCGATCCGCTGTCTCGCCCAGGACGAGAAACGGGCGACCATCGAGTGGAGCGTGAGCGACACCGGGATCGGGATCGCGCCGGAACGGTTCAAGGACCTCTTTCGCGACTTCGTCCAGGCCGACAGCTCGATCAGCCGCCGCTTCGGCGGCTCCGGCCTCGGCCTGTCGATCTGCAAGCGGATGGTCGAGCAAATGAGCGGCGACATCAGCGCCGTCTCGGCGCCGCACAAGGGCTCGACCTTTCGCTTCAGCCTGACGCTGCCGATCTCGCACGAGGCCATCGCGCCCGGCCATGACGTGCACGAGCCGCTGTTCGAGCAACTCCACCACCATATCGCCAAGCTCGGCCGGCCGCTGCGCGTCCTCATCGCCGACGACAACGCGACCAATCGCCTGGTCGCGTCGAAGATGCTGAAGGAGTTCTCGGTGCAGGCCGGCATGGCGTGCGACGGCGTCGAGGCGCTCGAGGCCGTCACGCGCTTCCCCTACGACGTCGTCCTGATGGACGTCCGCATGCCGGAGATGGACGGGCTGCAGGCCACCCGCGCGATCCGCGCACGCGGCGGAGCGCTGGCCGATCTCCCGATCGTCGCCTTCACCGCCAACGCCTTCGCCGACGACGTCACGGCCTGCCGCGAGGCCGGGATGAACGGCTTCGTCGCCAAGCCGGTGCGCAAGAAGGAGATGGTCGCCGCGATCGTGCGCGCCCTGCCCATTGCGGCGGCCGAGGGCGCCGGCGCGCAGCCGCAAGCGCGCGGCGGCGGGACAGCGGATGCGCCGGTGTTCGATCGCGCCTGCTACGACACGTTGGTGAACGAGCTCGGCGACGACGCGGTGCGCGCGCTGGTGGACATGTTCCGCGACGAGACGGAACGACGGGTCGCGCTGCTGCAGAAGATCGCCGGCGAGCTCGACCGCGGGCTGATCGGCCGCGAGGCGCATTCGCTCAAGAGCGATGCCGGCGCGCTCGGCCTCGTCCGGCTGTCGAAGCTCGCCGCCGCGCTCGAGCGCGACGCGGTGCGCATCAGCGGCGAGGAATACGCGGCGACGGTCGATCGCATCGCAAGGGCCGTCGCGGAAGCGCGCGACAGCCTGCCGAAGCCGGTCGCGTCGGCGGCCTGAACGGTCATCGCGGATCGTCGCGCCGCACTTCGGTGATCAGGCGCGCGCCGCGCTGATACGTGACGTAGTCCCACAACCACGTGAAGGCGACGACGAAACGGTCGCGCACCTCGACCAGGAAATAGATGTGCACCACGCCCCAGAACAGCCAGCCGAGGAGCCCGGTCAGCTGCAGGCGGCCGAACTTCACCACCGCGGCGCGGCGGCCGACGGTGGCGAGATCGCCCTGATGACGATAGCGAAACGGCGGCGGCGCCGCTCGGCCCGCCACGCGCGCCGCGATGACGCCGCCGACATACTGGCCCATCTGCTTTGCGGCCGGCGCGATGCCCGGGATCGGCCGGCCGTCGGGGCCGGCCGCCGCCGCGGTGTCGCCGATCGCGAAGATCTCGGGACGGCCTGGAACCGACAGATCGGGGCCCACCTCGACGCGTCCGGCGCGATCATGACCGGCCGCGATCCATCGCGCCGCGGGCGAGGCCACCACCCCGGCCGCCCAGATGATCGTGCCGGCGTCGATGCGGCCGCGATCGGTATCGACGCCGCGCATGTCGCAACTCACGACGCGCGTCTGCGTCATCACCTCGACGCCCATGGCGACGAGCGTCGCGCGGACGTAGTCGGAGAGGTCCTCGGGCAGCGTCGGCATCGCGCGCGGCCCCGCCTCGATCAGGACGATGCGCGCCGTGCGCGGATCGATGTGGCGAAAATCCATGGCCAGCGTCTGGCGCGCGACCTCCGCGATGGCGCCGGCCATCTCGACGCCGGTCGCGCCCGCCCCGACGATCGTGAAAGTGAGCAGACGCCGCCGCTCGGCCTCGTCGCGCGCAAGCTCGGCGCGCTCGAAGGCGAGCAGGATACGACGGCGGATGCGCGTCGCGTCCTCGATGCGCTTGAGGCCGGGCGCGGCCTCGGCCCATTCGTCATGGCCGAAATACGAATGGGCGGCGCCCGTCGCCAGCACCAGGTAGTCGTAAGGGATCTCCGCCGCTTCGATGCGGACGACCCGCCGCACGGTGTCGACGCCGAGCACCTCGGCCATCAGCACAGTCGCATTGGCCTGGTGGCGGAAGATGTGCCTGATCGGCCATGCCACGTCGGCGGGCGAGAGCGCCGCGGTCGCGACCTGGTAGAGCAGCGGCTGGAAGCAGTGGTGGTTCTGCTTGTCGATGATGGTGACGTCGGCGGGCGACCTGGCGAGCGCCTTGGCAGCCTCGATGCCGCCGAAGCCGGCGCCGACGATGACGATCCGGGGGCGGGGATCGGACATGGCGGAGACTCTGTCATTGCGCGCGACCCGCCTTCGCTCGCTTCGCGAGCTACGGACGGGTTTTCGAGTCCGCCGAAGCGCATAGCGCGAAGGCGAAAGCGAGGCAATCTCGCGCCGCAAGCTCATGCGCCCGCGGATCGAGATTGCTCTTCGGCGCGCGTCGCGCGCCTCGCAATGACGGCTACTCCCGTCGCCGGGCACATCGGCCAGGCCGGGAGAAGTCTCGCTGGACGCTCATCCTTCGTCCAGCGGTCCGCGCCGCATGGCTTGCCATCCGCAGGCGCGCACTCTAGCAATCCGCGCGGCTCTTCCCCATCACGACATAACCCAAGGCACCTCCATCATGGCGACCTACAACCTCCTGCTCCTTCCCGGCGACGGCATCGGCCCCGAGGTGATGGCCGAGGTGAAGAAGCTCATGGCCTGGATGAACGCGCACGGGATGGGCACCTTCCGCACCGAGGACGGCCTCGTGGGCGGCGCCTGCTACGACGCGCAGGGCGTCGCAGTCACGGACGAGACGGTCGCGAAGGCGAAGGCGGCGGATGCGGTGATCTTCAGCGCGGTCGGCGGGCCGAAATGGGACAAGGTGCCCTACGAGGTGCGCCCCGAGGCCGGGCTGCTGCGGCTGCGCAAGGATCTGGCGCTGTTCGCCAATCTGCGTCCGGCGATCTGCTATCCGGCGCTCGCCGATTCATCGAGCCTCAAGCGCGAGGTGGTCGACGGGCTCGACATGATCATCGTGCGCGAGCTGACCGGCGGGGTCTATTTCGGCGAGCCGAAGACGATCACCGATCTCGGCAACGGCCAGAAGCGCGCCGTCGACACCCAGGTCTACGACACCTACGAGATCGAGCGCATCGCCCGCGTCGCCTTCGAGCTTGCGCGCAAGCGGCGCAACAAGGTCACGTCGATGGAAAAGCGCAACGTGATGAAGACCGGCGTGCTGTGGAACGAGGTGGTCGCTCAAGTGCACGCGCGCGAGTTCAAGGACGTCGAGCTCGAGCACCAGCTCGCCGATTCGGGCGCCATGCAGCTCGTGCGCTGGCCCAAGCAGTTCGACGTCATCGTCACCGACAACCTGTTCGGCGACGTGCTCTCCGACATCGCCGCGATGCTCACCGGCTCGCTCGGCATGCTGCCATCCGCCTCGCTCGGCGAGATCGACCCGAAGACGAAGAAGCGCCGCGCGCTGTACGAGCCGGTGCACGGCTCGGCGCCCGACATCGCCGGCAAAGGCCTCGCCAACCCGACCGCGATGATCGCGTCGTTCGGCATGGCGCTGCGCTACTCGTTCGACCTCGGCAAGGCGGCCGACCTGATCGACCAGGCGATCGCAGCGGCGCTCGCGCGCGGGCTGCGCACCGCCGATATCAAGTCGGAGGGCTGCCGGCTCGTCGGCACCGCCGAGATGGGCGATGCGATCATTGCCGAGATGGCGAGGCTTTCGGCCTGAAGCTCAGCGGCACATGCCGGGCACGTCGAAGCAGGTCGGAATCGGCATGCGCGACCAGCTGCTGCGCCAGTCGGTGCGGTCGTAGAAGTATTCGCCCGGATAGGTGTCGGGCTGGACCGCGTAGTCCGTGTAGTGCTGCGAGTACGGCTCGACATTGTTGCCGGGGTCGAGGAAGGAGCGCGGCCGCACCGTGATGCGGGTGGTCTTGTGGCCGTACTGGTCGATCACCGTAATCGACTCGGTGTCGCGACCGGGGTAGCGGCGCTGCGGCGCCTGCGCCGCGGCCGGGGTGAGCGCCGACAGTGTCGCGAGCGACACCGCCGACAGGACCGCAACCGTCATCAGGCGCATGATTCCTCACAGGTTTTGCGACTTGCGCGACATTGTACAGAGCCGCCGACCTTGCCACAAGGAACATCCGAGACGGAGCCCCGGTTCCCGGCGACCCTGTGGCCCCATCGCCACGGCGGGCGCCGGCCTGGGCGGCATCGCCCCGACAAGTCCATGCTGCGACAATCGGACATTGGAAAATCCCATTCCGTCGACGACCGTTTTGGCGCAGCATTTCTTATAGCCTGCGGTGCCCGAATGTGTTGATCTCGATCAACGCGGTCCCGCCGGGCCGAAGCGGCAACAAGAACCGGGAGGATACCCATGATCACGCGACGTCGCCTGCTCGAAGGCGCGAGCGCCGGAGCGGCGTTGGCCGGACTGGGCGTGCCGTTGGCACAAGCGGCAGTCTCCGGGCTGCCCGATGCGCTGCCGACAGGCCTGCGCAGCGAGGCAACGCTCGAGGCGCTGCCGGGCAAGAAACCGCTGATCAAGCTCGCCTACCGGGCCCCCAACTACGAGACGCCGATCGAATATTTCCGCACGCCGATCACGCCGAACGACGCGTTTTTCGTGCGCTATCATCTCTCCGACATTCCCGCCGCGACCGACAAGCTGATCGACCCGAAAACCTGGAAGGTCGAGGTGGGCGGCGAGGGCGCGAACGGCAAGCTCACGCTCGGCTTCGACGACCTCAAGGCGCTGCCGGCGACCGAGCTGATCGCGGTCAACCAATGCTCGGGCAACCGGCGCGGCCTGTTCTCGCCGCATGTGCCGGGGGTCGAATGGGGCTACGGCGCGATGGGCTGCGCGAAGTGGAAAGGCGCCCGGCTCAAGGACGTGCTCGACAAGATCGGGCTGAAGAAGGAGGCGATCGAGATTTCCTTCAACGGCGCCGAAGGCCCCGCCTACGACAAGACGCCCGATTTCATCAAGAGCATCCCGGTGTGGAAGGCGATCGAGGAGACGACCCTCATCGCCTACGAGATGAACGGCGCGCCCCTGCCGCACTTCAACGGCGCGCCGGCGCGCATCATCGTGCCGGGCTGGACCGGCACCTACTGGATGAAGCACGTCATCTCGATCCAGGCGCTGACCAAGCCGCAAGGCGGCTTCTGGATGAAGCCCGCCTACCGCATCCCGGTCGGCAAGTTTCCGGTAGTGGCGCGCTTCATCACGCAGGAGGACGCGACGACGACGCCGATCACCGAGATGGTGGTCAACTCGCTCATCACCAGCCCGGCCGACGGCGCCAAGGTGAAAGCCGGCAGCGTCACGGTGAGCGGCATCGCGTGGGACGGCGGCTACGGCATCCGCAGCGTCGACCTGTCGACCGACGGCGGCAACGAATGGATCAAGGCGACGCTCGGGCAGGATCTCGGCCGCTATGCGTTCCGCCCCTTCAGCCTCGCGCTGCCGGCGAGGCGCGGCAAGCTCACCGTCATGGCGCGGGCGACCAACGCGATCGGCCAGACCCAGACCGCGACGCTGATCTTCAACCCGGCCGGCTACCACCACAACGTCATGCACCGCGTGACGCTCGACGTGATGTGAGGACGACACAAATGCGCACGTTCACGATTGCCCTCCTCGCCGCGGCCCTGGCGCTCCCGGCCTTGGCCGAGGAAAAGCCGATCGAGCTGAAGAAAGCGCCCGGCCTCGACAAGGTCGAAGCCAATTGCGGCGCCTGCCACAGCCTCGACTACATCCAGATGAACTCGCCGTTCATGAACGCGACGACCTGGGACGCCGAGGTGACCAAGATGATCAAGGCCCTGGGCGCGCCGATCAGCGATGACGATGCGAAGGTGATCAAGCAGTATCTGATCAAGAACTACGGCGGGTGATCGCGGGTTCTTCACCCTCCCCTGCAGGGGGAGGGTCGGCGAGCGAAGCGAGCCGGG
>Ga0335081_10019254_pt1 | contig 11037 bp, 11 predicted proteins | sample Lox_Sample_35_FD_206713 | JGI IMG/M metagenome (GOLD analysis project Ga0335081, IMG submission 206713) | Soil microbial communities from Loxahatchee National Wildlife Refuge, Florida, United States - Lox_Sample_3.5 | ecosystem: Environmental > Terrestrial > Soil > Wetlands | place: USA...
ACCGGTACTCGCGCGAAGCCGCAAACTACGCCTGCGCCGCCGCGCACCTGAGCCTCTACCAGCCGGTGGCGGATGCGCTGTTCAAGAACCAAACGTCATGGTCGAACACCGGTAAGGTGTGGGAAGTTGTAGCCAGCGTGCTGACGGCGAGCCAGCAGAAGAAGGTGCAGGCGATGGCTGCCAGCCCGCAGGTTCTCGGAGAGATCCAGCGCGACCTCGACGCCGGCCATAAAGAGGAGGTGAATTCCACCCCTACGCTGATCGTCTCTCGCGGCGACAAAAAGTTCCCGGTCTCAGGGGGGATGAATTACGTGCTGCTGAGAAAGCTGATCGATGACCTCTCCAAGTAAGGGTTTCCGCGTTGCCGCGCTGCTGCTACGCCTGGCGCTGGGCATAATTTTCCTTTACGCCGCCTGGACGAAAATTTCCCGGCCCTGGGAACTGTTCGCCATGGCTATCGACTCTTACGGGCTGCTGCCGCTCAAGTGGGTGGAACTGGTGGCGCGTACACTGCCGTGGATCGAGGTAGCCATCGGCGTATTTCTGATTGCCGGCATTTTTCTGCGCAGCGCGGCGGTGGCCACCACGCTGCTGCTGGCCGTATTCTTCAGCTTGATGGTAAGAGCCTACGCCAAGGGGATGCAGATCAACTGCGGCTGTTTCGGCGCGGGTGAAGTGATTTCCTGGAAGACACTGCTGCGCGACGGATCGATGCTGGCGGCGGCAGTGGCGCTGGCTTCGATGAGTTTCGTGAGGCGCAGGAAAGCTATCCAGTGACTTCAGTTACGGTCGCCAACTTTGCACCCGCGGCGCAGAGCTCGTCGAGCGACTCGCGCGAGGCGGTTTGGCTCAATTCCTTGACCGCGTCGGTCACGATGGTCACAGAGTGGCCGAGTTTCAGCAGGCCGCGCGCGGCGAATAGCACGCAGATTTCCGTCACCACCCCGTAGACCACGAACTGCTCGGCGCCCAGCGTTTCGATTACGCGCCGGAAGTTCGGCGCCTGGAAGACATCCACGGTCTGCTTTTCCACCAGGATCTGTTGCGCGCCTTCCAGCAGCGTGGCTTGGGGCTTGCGCTGGCCCCAGGTGCCGGCCACGCAGTGGGGCGGCCAATGGGAAAATTCGGGATCGTTTTCGGCGTGGGCGTCGGCGGTGGAAATCACCGGGATGCCGTGGGCGGCCGCGAAGCGATTGAGTTTTCCAATCGCCGGCACGATGCGTTCGGCGCCGGGCACGTAGAGGGCGCCCGCGGGGTAGAGGAAATCGAGCTGCGAATCGACATCGACGAAGGCGGTTTTCATGACACGGCCAGGTTCGAATGCGTTCGTTCGATGAGAGCTCTCAGTTCGCGGCTGAGAATGACGGGCCACGGCTCCGCCGTCTCCAAGCCGCGCAATGCAGGCGGCAGAGCGGCCACAGAACGCGCGGCGCGTTCGCGCGCCTGCTCGAGCGATGGCAGAGGCTCGATCAATTGCCCGCCTAACATCACCGGCCGCATCAGCGCTTCACCCCGGCCGCATTCGCCGGAGCGCGCCACCACGTCGCGAGCGACGTCGCGGAAAATCTGTTTGGCGCCGGGCAGCGAAGCTTTATCCTGGCTGAACTTGGCGGTAAAGCGCTTGATGCCGCCGATATCCAGCTCCACCATTTTGTAGATGGCGCTGAGCGCCGGAGCATCGGCCGAAACGGAAAGCTGCGTACCTACACCGAAAGCATCGATAGGCGCGCCGGCGGCGACCAGGTCGCGAATCTTGTATTCGTCCAGATCGCCCGATACCATGATCTTGACATCCTGCAAGCCGGCTTCGTCCAGGATGGTGCGCACCTGACGGGAGAGCGCCATGGCATCGCCGCTGTCGAGCCGCACGCCCCATAGGGGACGGCCCAGCTTGGCGGCGTGACGCGCGCCTTCCAGCGAATCGTAAGTATCGAGAAGCTGCACCGTGTGCTCGCCCATGAGCGATTGCAGTTTCCGATAGGCCTCCATTTCGCAGGCGAAAGACATCACCCAGGAGTGCGCGGAGGTGCCGGAAATGGGGATGCCGAAACGCAGGCCGGCGAGCGTATTGCTGGTTGCGGCGCAGCCGCCGATGTAAGCCGCGCGGGCACCCAGCACGCCGGCTTCGGCGGTATGCGCGCGGCGCGTGCCGAATTCGACGACGGGCCGGCCGGCCGCCGCTTCCACCACGCGCGCCCCCTTGCTGGCGATCAGGGTGGGAAAGCTGAGCGCAGCCAGCAGGTAGGTTTCCGGAATCTGCGCCTCGATGATGGGCGCGCGCAGCGTCAGCATGGGCTCGCCGACGAACAGCGGCGTTCCTTCGGGCACGGCAAACAGGTCGCCGGTGAAGCGGAAAGCGCGCAGGTAATCCCAGAAGCCCGCCGGGCAATGGCCGAACTGCGGCAGGCCTTGAAGGTAGGCGATCTCCTCCGCCGTGAAGCTGAGGTTGGTAAGATATTCGACCACCTGCGGCAGGCCGGCCACCAGAACGAAATTGCGGTTGGGCGGCAGGCGCCGGACCGTCAGCTCGAAGGTGGCAATTTCAAGGGCCTTGCCGGCATGCCAATAGCCGGCGGCCATGGTGAGCTCGTAAAGGTCGGTAAGGAGACCGTTCATTTAACGGGCGAACCGCTCCCTCACGGTCGCGCCTCCGATCATTTTTTCTTGGCCGGTGCCGGCGGAGGTGCTGCTTCTTTCACATCGGACGCGGCTTTCTCCAGATCTTCCACCGCCTTGCCGTCCAATTCATAGATGCTCGGCTCGTTCTCGCGTTGCGCGAAATATTTGTCACCCTGCTTGGTAATGGTCACCTTTTCAACCCGTTTGCCGTTGTTGGAGGTGACGATAGCGTCGAAAACGGGCTGGCCGCCGCCGCTTTCGGCGAATTTGGTGGCGGTGAGGTCGCGCAATTTGTCGATCAGGTTCTGCACCGAGGTGTTGTCCATGGTCTTGGACCCGGACATCCATTTGTCCCCGCTCTTGGTGTAGGCTGCGCCCTTGACCTCGAGCTTGGTGGGATCGCTGAAGCCGAAATCGAACAGCTTCTTATTGCGGAAATCGTCCAGGCTCTTGTTCAGCCCGTCGCCTAGGTCGGTGGGAACCTTGTACACGCCTTCCACCACGCTGCTCTTGGCGTAGTAGTTGTTGTCCTTGTCCTTGCGGACCTCAAGCGTCTGCGAGCCGCTGTTATCCGTAACGGTCGCGGTGGCCACCTTGGTGGCATCGGCGTATTTCTTGGCGGCTTCGTCGGCGGTGGTGGTCAGGTCCATTTTGGCGTCTTTGAGCTTGCCCACCAGCGTATCGACGGCCGATCCGTCGGCGCGCAGCGTCTTCGGCTTCAGGATGGTCCACTCGTTGTTGTTGTTCTTGCCGAACTCAACCGGCTGCCCCTTGGCCACCAGGTCTACGCGCGTCAGCTTGTCCTGGTCGAAGGTCAGCAGGCGCTTGTCGCGCAGATCGTCGGGCTTTTTATCGAGGCTCGACTTCACGAAACTACCGATGGTATACACGTGCGGGTTACCGGCCACCATGGCGTATGCGCCGGAGCTGGTGGGGGTGTCGTCGCCAATGTCCAGCGTCACGGTTTTGCCGCTCTTGGGCGTCACCTGCACATTGAGCGCCGGCTTGGCCAGACCATAGGCCGAGAGATCGGTGGCTTTGTCCTCTATGGTGGCGTCGGCGCTGACGCTGGACAGCGTCGAAACCAGGGAGCTGACGGAGTCGGAATCGGCGGGCAGCGGCTTGGGCTCCGTGATGGCCCATTTGCCGTTCTCCTTCTTCAGGTCGATGGTGTCGCCGCCGGATTTCTGAATGCGGATTTCCTGAAACTGGTCGTCGGGTATGGAAACGATTTTGGTGGTGGTGGTGCTCGGCGCTTTTTCCTTGGCCGCCTGCTTTTTGTTGGAGAAAAAGATGGCGACCGCAAGGACTACCAGCACGCCCACCGCGACCAGAAGGCCTCTGGGTTTCATCATCTGCTATCTCCGCTTCCACCAGGTGGCCAGGCCGAAGCCGACCACGCCCAGGGGGAAGATCACAATGCTCAACCAGAACATTAGCCGCAGGCGGTAGCCGGTGACGTTCAGGGCCTGGTCTTCGGGAGTCTTCGGCAGGATGGAGATCAGGTCCTCATCCGAAGAAAGCCAGTTGATGGAATTCACGAAAAGGTCGCGGTTGCCGAGCTGGCGCGAGCCGGCGAAACTGTTCACCGCCCAAAGCGAGGTGCCCGAAACTACGAACCGGCCCGGCTTGGTTCCGGAGTAAGTGCCGGCGGCGAGCAGCGTCAGCGGCCCTTTCTTTCCCTTCTTGGGATCCACCTGCCCGCCCGGGCCAATTTCGCTGGTAGCCAGGCTGTCGTCGGTGGTGGAAACCAGTTTGTCCACGCTGGTCTTCGAGCCGGCTTTGATATCGAGAGAGCGCGTCAAGGGATAAGCCGTGGGGATGCGGGTCAGCGGCTGGGTGATGGCATGGGATTCGTATTGCAGCACTACGGGAACCTCGGGGCCGAAGCCGAAAATCTGGCCCAGGCCGCTGAGATCGAGCACCAGGTCTTTGTTCACGGTGACGCCCCAATCGACGAGCACCTTTTCCAACGCGGCCTGTTCGGCGGCGGGCTCGGAGCGGCCGATGCGCAGGGTCTCGTCCAGCATGATCATGGCGCGGCCGCCGTTTTCGACGAACTTCTTCAGGGCATCGACCACGGGCTGCGGGTAGGTAGCTTGCGGTCCGCCTACCACGGCCACGGTGCAATCGGAAGGCACATCGACGTTCACGTTGCCGGGCGCCGGCGCCTGGCCTACTTCCAGCTTCTTTCCCGCTTCGGGAGCGGCCGGCTTCAGGGTTACGGCGCGCGATTTGTAGTTGTCGCGATCCAGCAGGCCCTTGAGCACCGAGTAGCCGTTGGAATCGGTGTCGTCGATGGAGTGCTCGCCGAACCCGCTCACGAAGCAGACGTTGCGCTCGCCGGTCTTCAACACGCGAATCAGAGCGCCGGTGACTTCCTCTTCGCTAAGGGACTTGGCGCCCTCTTTTTTCGCGGCGGTCTCCACCACCACCGGCGAATCGGAGCGGAAGCCTTCGGCCTTGGCGATCTGCGGCTTTTTTACGGGATCCACGTATTGCACGCTGATCTTGGGCGACAGCGCGGAATAGCGGTCCAGCAGGTCGCGGCCGTCGCGGAAGCTGGCGGTGTCGCCGAAATAAACCATTTTCACGGGCGATTTCAGCTCCTTGACGATCTTGATGGTCTGATCGGAGAGCGTGAACCGCTTGTTCTTGGTGGCGTCGTAGGCCTTGCTATAGCGGTTGCCGAGGAAATTCACCGCCACCAGCACGGCGAGGATCACGATAATGTAGGCCGCCATGTAGGCGGAGTATTTGGTCTGTCGGGCTTTCATCCAGTTGGCAGCCATGTTATGCCCTCCACCGCAGCGATTCCATCGATCGCGAAGTTAAAAACAATCCGAAGAAAATCATACTCAGGTAGAAAATCACATCTTTCGAGTCGAGCAGCCCTTTGGCGAAATTATCGAAGTGGGTGACGATCGAGAGGTAATTCAGAACCTGCGAGCCCACGCTGGTTTCGAACGCCGTGGACCAACTCAGCAGCCACAGCAGCAGGCAGACGAAAAACGTCACGCCCCCGGCGATGATCTGGTTGCGGGTGGTGGTGGAGACGAATAAGCCGATAGCCAGCAGAGTGCCGCCTTGCAGAATCAGCCCGAGGTAGGCGATCAGCACCGGCTTCCAATCCGGCTTGCCCCAGGCGAACAGCATGAGAATATTGATGACCGACATTCCCAGGATGCACAGAAACAGCAGCATGGCGCCCAGCCATTTGCCGAGAATGATCTGGTAATCCTTCACCGGCGAAGTGAGCAGCAGCTCGATGGTGCCGGTCTTCTTCTCTTCGGCGATCAGCCGCATGGTGATCATGGGCACCAGGAACAGGGCGATGGTGGAGGCGAAGCCCAGCAGCGGGCCGATAATCTGGTCGTTGAGATTGATGGGCTGCGACTGCCCCATCATCTGCGACCGCAGGCTGAGCGTCACGGTCTGCGCGGTGGCGGTATAGAGGCCGTAGCCGAAAATCAGCCCGAAAAACGCCATCAAAAGGTAGGCGATGGGGGAACTGAAGTAACTCTTGAATTCTTTGTTGCAGATGAGGAGTACCTGCTTCATTTCTTCTCTCCTTCTTTTTCTGGTTCGGCGGCGTTCTGGTCTTTTTGTTCGGCGGCGGTGAGTTGCAGGAAGATGTCCTCCAGGCTCAGGCCGACGGCGCGCATTTCGTTGAGGCCCCAGCCGGAGTTCACCACGGTGCGGGCCAGGTCGGCGCGGATGTGGCGGCCCTGCAGGCTCTCCACCTCGAATGCCAGGCGCCCGTCCCTGGATTCTTTCATCACCACGCGGCTCACGCCGGCCACCTGCTCCAGGCGCTGTTGCACGTCGGTGGGATTGGGCCGGCCATCGGCGGCGTCCACCACCACGGCCACGGCTTCAGAGCCGCGCAGACGGTTGGTCAGGTTAGCCACCGAATCGATAGCCACCAGCTTGCCCGCGTTGATGATGATGACGCGCTCGCAGGAGTGCTCCACTTCGGAAAGAATGTGGGTGCTGAGAATGATGGTGTGCTCGCCGGCGAGCGATTTCAGCAGCTCGCGGATTTCGATGATCTGCTTGGGATCGAGGCCGCTGGTGGGCTCGTCGAGAATCAGCACGTCTGGATTGTGAATGATGGCCTGGGCGAGGCCGACGCGCTGCCGGTAGCCCTTCGAGAGCTTGCCGATGAGCTTATTGCGCACGTCGCCGATGGCGCAGCGGCCCATCACGTCGTCCACGCGGCGAGCGATGTCAGCGGACGAAATGCCCTTCAGTTGTCCGGTGAACGAGAGATATTCGGCTACTTCCATTTCGGGGTAAACCGGCGGAGTTTCCGGCAGGTAGCCGATGTGCCGTTTCACCTGCAACGGGTGCTCGAGCACGTCGAAACCAGCCACGTTGGCGGTGCCTTCGGTGGGCGGAAGGAAGCAGGTGAGGACCCGCATGGTGGTGGTTTTGCCGGCGCCGTTCGGGCCGAGGAACCCCACAATCTGTCCCTTTTCGACTTCGAACGAGATGTTATCGACAGCGACAGTACGGGCGTATCGCTTGGTCAAACCTTCGACTTTGATCATATGTATTGTGTCCCAGCAATGCAGACGCGATCATGTTGAAGATGGTGCGCCGCAGAGAAACCGATTGAAATTTCATGATAAGAACCGGAAACGAGGGTTGTCAAACGCACAGCGGGGCGGAAACGGGAAAAAGCCTGATGGCGGGTGGGGGAGAACGCGTAGTTCTTTAGGGCTAATCAGTTATTTATCCGATGTATCGGGGTTGTACATCCAGGGACAATTGTTACGAGCATCTGGAGGGCTGTATGGAGCAGCGGGGTGCTTTTTCCGAAGCGAATACGAATAGAACTGAAGTGGAACTCCGGGAGCGAGTGGCGCAGGCGCGCCGGCAATATGAATCTGTTCTAGCCGAGTCGCGGAAGGTGCTGGGGCAGGCACAGGACGTGGGCTTGAGCAGTCCAGACGGAATATCCGCGGTCCGCAATGCCAATCGCATGCAGCAGGACGCTACCGAGCGTTACGCGGCGGCGTTGAAGGCACTTTCCGAATTCGTCCTGGATCGCACGCGCAGCAAGTGTTCGTGATCTACCGCCGGACTCCGTGGGTAGGGCAGGTAGAAACGGGGCGCTCGACGGGTGTAGGATCTAACTATGGTGGTCACTACATCTGCCACCGGTCCGGATCGGCAGGAGTTCGAGCTGCTCAAGGCCGAATCGGAGCGCCTGCGTCTGGAGCTAGTGCGCTCCGGACTGGACATCAACTATACGATCGCGCGGATTTCGGAAGCCATGCCGGGCAGCCGGGAACTGGAGGAGAGGTGCCGCAGCCTCGCGCGGCTGGGGTGCAGCCGGCTGGAGCGCATGCTGCCGCAGGCGGGTCCGGCGCGGGAGGAGTTCGCACAAAAACTGGGCCAACTCCGTGCCGCTCTGGATAGCGAGGTGCCGCTAGAGCCGCCGAAGAAGGCAGCCGCGGCGCCGGCGCTCAATGGTTCGTCCAACACGCCTGGGACCGGCCGGAAGCAAAGTAGCACGGTAGAGATATTGACGCGCCGGGAAACCGAAGTATTGAGATACATTGCCCAAGGGCATAGCACCAAACAGGTTGCCGTACTCCTGGGGATTACCTTTAAGACCGCGGCCTGCCATCGCTACCGCGTGATGGACAAGCTGGGCATCCACGAAACCGCCAACCTGGTGCGCTACGCCATTCGCGAGGGCATGGTCGAAGCATAAAAGGCCCGTCGACTTGCAGCCCCTGCTAAATTAAGATTTGCCCTTGTCACTCATCGCTCTGCCCGCGCTGGCTAGCGCCATCGGACTGGCGGGCGCGGTTCTGGGCCTATGGCTGACGGGCCTGCGGCGGCGCGCGGCGGTGGTGGTGCCGCTGAGCGCCGGCGTGCTGCTGGGCGTGGCGGTTTTCGGATTGATTCCGGAGCTGGCCACCGATGCCGGCTGGGCGGCGACGCTGCTGCTGTTCGCGGGCGGGTACGGCCTCCTGTTGGCGCTCAATCGTTATGCGTGGCCGGTTTGTCCCACCTGCGCGCACAACCACGACCACAACGCCTGCACCACCGAGTTGCACGGATTCGGCGCCCCCCTGGTGGCGGCGGCGGCGCTGCACAGCTTCCTGGACGGCTGGAGCGTGGTTTGCGTGCAGCAGGCGCCGCTGGGCTTGCGGGTGGCGGTGCCGCTCGCCATCGCGCTGCACAAGCTGCCGGAAGGAATTGCGCTGGGCGGAATTTTGCGCGCGGCCGTAAAATCGCGCAGCATGGCAACGCTGTGGTGCATGCTGGCGGAGGGCGCGACGCTGGCGGGCGGGGTGACGGGCCTGTGGCTGGCGCCGCACCTGGGCACGGGCTGGACGCTCTATCCGCTGGGTCTGACGGCGGGGTGGTTGTTCTACCTGGGGTATCACGCCGTGCACGAGGAATGGAAGCGGCGCGGCGCCGGGCCGGCGTTTCTCTCGGCTTTGACCGGCGCGGCCGGCGCGGCGGCGATTCAGCGAGGCGCGGAGGCGCTGTTCCGGTAGCGCCGGCAGTCATGCTGCCGGCGAGGCCGACCGCCGCCGGCGTTACCATTTCTGCATGAGATTTTCCTCCATGATCACCGCCGTGGATGCGCACGCTTGCGGGGAACCGGGGCGCGTGATTACGGGCGGAGTGCTCGACGTTCCCGGCAAGAGCATGTTCGAAAAGAAATGCTGGCTGGAAACGCACGCCGATCATATCCGCCGGCGCATGCTGCGGGAGCCGCGCGGCTATCCGGCGGCTAACTGCAACCTCATTCTTCCGCCGGCGAATCCGCTGGCCGATGCCGGGTTCGTGATCATGGAGCAGGTGGAATATCCGCCCATGTCGGGCACCAATACCATTTGTGTGGTCACGGTGCTGATCGAAACCGGCATGGTGCGGGCGGAAGAACCCCTCACAAAGCTTAAGCTGGATACGCCCGCGGGGCTGATCGGAGTGGAGGCGGAAGTGCGCGGTGGCAAGGTGAAGCGGGTGACGTTTCGCAACGTGCCGGCGTTCGCCACGCATCTGGATGCGCCGGTGGAAGTGCGCGGGCTGGGCACGGTGACGGTGGACGTGGCCTACGGCGGCATGTTCTACGTGATTGCCGACGCGGCGCCGCTGGGGTTGCGCCTGGCGGCCGATGAAGCGCGCGACATCGTGCGGGTGGCGGAGATGATCAAGGCGGCGGCACGCGAGCAGTTGCCGGTGGCGCACCCGGAGAATGCGGGCATTGCGGGCATTACCATCGCGCAGATTTCGGGCGAGCCGGCGCGGCCCGGCGCACACCGTAAAAACGCGGTGGTGGTGTCCACCGGAACGCTCGACTGGTCGCGACCGGCTTCCTGGACGGGCGCGCTCGACCGTTCGCCCTGCGGCACGGGGACGTGCGCCAAAATGGCCGCCCTCCATGCCAAGGGGCAACTAGGCCTGGGTGAGGATTTCGTGCATGAGGGCATTCTGGGCACGGTTTTCACCGGCCGGCTGGTGGAAGAAACAAGCGTGGGTCCGTACCGCGCGGTGGTGCCGACACTTTCCGGGCAGGCCTGGATCACCGGCTTTGCGCAGTACGTGGTGGACCCGGAGGACCCGTTTCCGGAGGGTTTCACCGTGGGGGATATCTGGGGGCTGTAAGTAGTTAGCCTGCACGCCTACAGAGGGTTACACGTCACTTGTATGTGCGGACACGTGCGCCATTTCTCTGCCTGCTGATGGCAGCCTGCTTATGGGGCGCGGAGGTGTCGGCATGGGATCTTTACGAGCAGGGGCGCGAGGCGGAAAAGGCCGGGCACATGGCCAAGGCGTACCTGTTGTATTCGGAAGCCGCGGCCATGGAACCGAAAAACACCATGTACTGGCTGCGCAGCCAGGCGGTGAAATCGCGCGCGGCGCTGGAAGCGAAGGTGACGCCCAAGGTGGACCCGGACGCCGCCGATGCCTTGACGCGCGGGCAAATTCCCCCTATCGATCTGCCGCAAGCGACGGCTGCGGACGTGAGGGACGCTGACAGACCGCAGCCTCCGGCGGTTCTGGGCGGCGAGGACGGGCTGCGCGATTTCGACTACCGCGAAGATTCCCAAAAGCTGTACCAGGACGTGGCCCACGCTTTCGGGCTGGAGTGCGTGTTCGACGGCGATTATCTGCCCATGCCGGAGTTCCACTTCCAGTTGCGGGGGGTGAATTTCCGCGACGCGCTGCACGGGCTGGAACTGGCCACCGGCACTTTTATCGTGCCGCTTTCGAGCAAGCTGTTCATGGTGGTGAAGGACACGCCGCAGAAGCGCTCGGAGCAGGACCCGATGGCGGTGGTGTCGATACCCGTGCCGCCCTCCACCAACCAGCAGGAATTCAACGCGCTGGTGACCACCGTGCAGCAAACCATGTCCATCCAGAAAGTGGCCTTCGACACCCACAACA
>Ga0335081_10019255_pt1 | contig 11037 bp, 13 predicted proteins | sample Lox_Sample_35_FD_206713 | JGI IMG/M metagenome (GOLD analysis project Ga0335081, IMG submission 206713) | Soil microbial communities from Loxahatchee National Wildlife Refuge, Florida, United States - Lox_Sample_3.5 | ecosystem: Environmental > Terrestrial > Soil > Wetlands | place: USA...
CCGAAGCAGTAGCTGCCGAAACAAGAACGGCGGCACGAGGCCGTGCCGCCGAAACGACAACGCGGACGGGCCGGGCCCGTCCGCGCCAAAATCGTGATTTCTCGTGCGGTTGGATCAGCGCGGCGGCCGGCTGCCAAAACCCCCGCCGCCGCCACCGCCGCCAAATCCGCCGCCGCCGCCGCCGAAACCGGGGCGTCCGCCACCCGGGCCACGGCCGCCCGGACCGCCGGCGCGCGTCGTCAGGGTCTTCGGCTTGCCGGGGAGCAGGCCCTCGCGCTGGGCGCGCTTGCGGGCGAGCTTACGGGCGCGGCGGATCGCTTCCGCCTTTTCCCGCGCCTTCTTGGTGGAGGGCTTTTCGTAGTGTCCGCGGAGCTTCATCTCGCGGAAAATGCCCTCGCGCTGCATCTTCTTCTTGAGCGCCTTGAGGGCCTGGTCGACATTGTTGTCGCGAACGAGAACCTGCACGCTTCATTCCTCTCGCTTGAGGTGTGTCGCTGTTTGGCCGGAGCCGGGCGTCGGGCGGCCAAAAGCGGCTGCGCGGGCTCCCGAGTCGGGCGCGGCTGTAGCAGAAATGCACGCAAGAGTCCATCGGTGCGTGTACCAGCGCGCGCGCACCAGCCGGCTATTCGCCGAGCCCGAGCTGCCGGCTGATCCACGGCGCGACGATCTTTTCGAAGATTTTACCATCCGGCCACTCGGCCGAGCGGCCCGTATGTGCGCCGCCCGGGTTGACCCAGGCCTCCTTGGCCGAGCCTGCATGCAGCATGAGGTCGAGGTCGGCGATCGGCACCTGGGTGTCATGGTCGCCGTTGACCAGGAGCATGGGCGCCGACGGCCGCGCGATCAGCCCTTGCGTCTCGAGTGACATTTTTGGTCCGAAGGCCAGGAAGTCATCGAGCGAGGCGGAGCCGTAGACCGAGGCGCGCGCCGCGAAGAGGTCGAACAGGTATTCGCGGGTGCCGAGCGCCTTGCGCTGCCATTCGGGCTGGAAATAGTGGTGGATCGGCCCGCCCTGCACGACGGCGCCCTTGAGCCGCGCGCGCTCCACGATGGCGAGCTTGGCCGCCCAGTAGCCGCTCCAGCTCACCCCCTGGACCACGACGCGCTTGGCGTCGATCTCGGGCCGCGTCGCGATGTAGTCGAGGGCGCGGGAAAACATCCGCTCGGAATCGACGTCGCCCTTGAGCGGCGCCTCGCCGGTGCCCGGCATGTCGAGCGCGAAGGTTGCGATGCCGCGGGCGATGAAGGCCGCGCTGCGCTCGACATTGTCCTCCTTGCGGCTGTCGAGCGCGCTGATGGTGAGCACCAGCGGCGCCGGGCGCACGTCCTTGGGCAGCCGCAGCCATCCGACGATCTCCTTCCCCTCGAACGGGATGCGCACGAGGGCCGGGGCCGGATCGAGATGCCGCGCATAGGCCGCGAAGACCGCGAGCGCCTTGGCATAGGCCTGCTGCTTGCCGGGCGAGTTGGGGGTGGGCCAGCGCGCGAACGAATAGAGCCGCCAGGCCTGCAGAAAACCGTCCTGCGCGTCCTTGATGCGGCCGGCGGCCTCCGCCGCCCTGGCGTCCGCCTCATATCCCGCCGCGACCGCGCTCCACGCCGCCGCCCATTCGTCGCGATCGAGCGTCGTGATCTTCGCCAAGGCGGCGCGCGCGTCGGCGGGCTTGATCCCGATCAGCGGATAGGCGTCGCGGTCGGCGCGCGCCTGGGTCTCGGCCTTGAGCTCCTCGATGGTGCGCGGCGGCGCGATCTGGGCGCGCGCCGGTGCGAGAAACAGTGCTGCGGCGGCGACCACGAGACACATGCGCGGAAAAATCGACACGGGGCAGTCTCCCTGCTCGGCCATTTTTCGGCCGTTCGTTATTGTCCGGAGCCGATGATTTCACGCCCCCGCGTCACGGGCAATTGCGTGGCTCCGCTCAAGCGTGGTGACTTTTCCTTGAATCATCGTCACGGCTTTTGCTTATTGTTGAGCACGATCTTTTGCGAAAACCGGGATACATCTCCCCCGGGGCAAGCCGGTGGGAGGGATTTTCCGGTACATGCTCTAAGCTGTTCGAATCAGGCGTATCGACCGGCACGGGCACCGGAATGGCAAAGCAGGTCCCATTGCAGAGGTTTCCGGAGGCGGCGCTCGCCGCCGGCCGCGCCGAATCCGATGCGATCCGGCTTGCGGCCGAGGTCGCCCGCCTCGAGGCCGAGGTCTCGGCCCTGCGGGCGCGGGTCGCCGAGCTCGAAACCCACGCCGAGCGCGATCCGCTCACCGGCGTCCTCAATCGGCGGGGGTTCGAGCGCGAGCTCGCCCGCGCACACTCCTATTTCGAGCGCTACGGCGGCAACGCGGCGCTGATCTATCTCGACCTCGACGGATTCAAGCCGGTGAACGACCGGTACGGTCATGCGGCCGGCGACGCCGTGCTGGTGGCCGTGGCGGGCGTGCTGGTCGCGGCGGTGCGCGCCTCAGACGCGGTGGCGCGGCTCGGCGGCGACGAGTTCGCGCTGCTCTTGTGGAATCTGAGCGCACAGGCCGCGCAGAAAAAGGCGCTGGGACTCGAGCATGTGATCGCCGACACGCACGTGGCCTGGAACGGCGGGACGCTCTCGGTCGGCGTCTCGGCCGGTGTTGCGGAACTCGGGCAGGACCAGGATCTCGCGACGCTGCTCGGCCGGGCGGATGCCGAGATGTATGCCCGCAAGCGGGAACGCAAGGCGAATAGCCAATAACCCCATTCGCCGCGTGCTGTTCGCCCGTCACGCGATGATATCGGGCGTGAGCTGATCCTCGATGTGGGTCATGCGATCGCGCAGGACGAGCTTGCGCTTCTTGAGGCGCTGGACCTGGATGATGTCGGACGCCGGCGACGCCTGCAGTGCCTCGATGGCGGCGTCGAGGTCGCGATGCTCCTGCCGCAATCGGGCAAGCTGAGCCCGCAGATCGCTCTCTTCCTCTTTGGTCATGGATGCCGCTCAGTCACCGAAACTTATCATGCGCCCGGGCGGCCGGCGAAGGCAAACGGAGGTGCTATAGTAGCGCCTCTCCGCGTGGCGCGCATGGCGGCTGCGCCGATTCGTGACGAATTTATTGCAATGCACAACCGATGGCGCGTCGACTTATCGGCACACGCATGGCAAAATACATAGAGTAAGACCAACGCGCTCCGGCCCCGGCGGCTGGCCAGTATCCTCCCAGCCTGCGGAGCGTGGTTCAGTCAGGCCCGAATCTGACACGAGGAGAACCCTGCCTATGAGCATTCAAACGCATCTTGTGGAACTTGAGCTGCGGCACAAGGCACTGGAGGCCGAGCTGGCCGAGGCTCAACAGCATCCCTCGATCGACGATCTGCAGATCCTGGAGCTCAAGCGCCGCAAGCTGCATCTGAAGGATGAAATCGCGCGCCTGCGGAACGGCTCGAGCGTCCACTGACGCCGAGCGCCCCAAGCGCAGTCAACCAAATCATCGAAGCATTCGCGTTGCGCCGCCGGCCCGTGCTATGGGGGCCGGCGGTCGCATTTTGTGAGCAGCCGTTGCGGCGGCCGACCTCGAGGGAAGGGCGCATGAACCGGCGGATATGGTGTGCGGCCGCGACGGCGATCCTGGCCTCCTGCCTCGCAGAGCCGGTCGCGGCGCAGAATTATCCGAACCACCCGATCACGCTGATCGTGCCTTATCCGCCGGGCGGCGGCGTCGACTCGATGGCGCGCGTGCTCGGCGACAAGCTCTCGGCCGCGCTCGGCCAGCAGGTGGTGGTCGACAATCGCGGCGGCGCCGGCGGCAATATCGGCACCCGCGCGGTGGCGAAGGCGGCGCCCGACGGCTACACGCTGCTGCTCGGCCATACGGGCACGATCTCGATCAATCCGAGCCTCTATGCCAATGCGGGCTACGACCCGCGCAAGGATTTTGCGCCGATCGGGCTGATGGCGACGATGCCGGTCGCGCTGCTGGCGCATCCCTCGTTCGCGCCGAAGACGATCGCCGAGGTGATCGCCTACGCCAAGCAGAACCCCGGCAAGCTCAACGTCGGCACCTCGGCGATCGGCACCGGCGGCTATCTGGCGGCCGAGCTGTTCAAGGCGACCGCCGGCCTCGACCTTACGATCGTGCCGTATAAAGGTACGGCGCCCGTGATGAACGACCTGATCGGCGGTCATGTGCCGATCGCCTTCGGCGTGCTGCCGCCGGCGCTCGGCAATCTGCAGGCCGGCACGCTGCGCGCGATCGCGGTGCTCGGCCGCACCCGCTTCTCACTCCTCGCCGATGTGCCGACCGCGGACGAGTCCGGCATGCCCGGCTTCGAGGCCGTGCTGCACTATGGCCTGCTGGCGCCCGCCGGCACGCCGCGGCCGATCGTCGATCGCCTCAATGCGGCGCTGCGCAAGCTGGTGGCGAGCCCCGACGTGCAGGCCCGCATCCGCAACGAAGGCGGCGATCAGCTCACCTCGACGCCCGAGGAATATGCCGCCGACATCGAGCACGAGGCGACCAAGTGGGGCACGCTGATCCGCAAGCTCGATCTGAAGGTGGAATGAGCGTGTCGCAACCGTTGACTCGATGGGCGGTCGCGGCACTCCTCCTGCTCGTCGCGACGGCGCGGGCCGCCGCGCAGGATTATCCCACCCATCCGATCACCCTGATTGTGCCGTTTCCGGCCGGCGGCGGCGTCGATGCGGTGGCGCGCATCGTCGCCGACAAGCTTTCGCATGCGCTCGGCCAGCCGATCGTGATCGACAATCGCGGCGGCGCCGGCGGCGTGATCGGCACGCGGCTCGCCGCCCGCGCCGCGCCCGACGGCTATACGCTGGTGATGGCGCATACTGGCACGACCTCGATCAACCCGACGCTCTACGCCAATCCGCTCTACGACCCGCGCAAGGACTTCACGCCGATCGGGCTGATCTCGTCGACGCCGATCGTCATCATGGCGCATCCTTCGTTCAAGCCGAAGACGATCGGCGACGTGATCGCGCTCGCAAAGAGCGCGCCCGGCAAGCTCAACATCGGCACGCCGCCGATGGGCACCGGCGGCTATCTGTCGGCCGAGCTGTTCAAGGCGACGGCGGCGATCGACGCGACCATCGTGCTCTACAAGGGCACCGGCCCGCTCACCAACGATCTGCTCGGCGGCCAGGTGCCGATCGCCTTCAACGTGATGGCGCCCGCCATGGGCAACCTGCAGGCCGGCACCCTGCGCGCGATCGCGGTGCTCGGGCCGCAGCGCTCGAGCCTCCTGCCCGACGTGCCGACCGCCGCCGAGTCGGGGCTGCCCGGCTTCGAGGCCGTGCTGCATTACGGCCTGCTCGCGCCCGCCGGCACGCCGGCGCCGGTCGTCGCGCGGCTCAATGCCGAGCTGCGCAAGGCGGTCCAGTCGGACGACGTCGTGGCGCGCATTCATGCCGACGGCGGCGACATGCTGCTCTCGACGCCCGCGGCGTACACGGCCGACATCGACCAGGAAGAGCGCAAATGGTCGGCGCTGATCAAGAAGCTGGGGCTGCGGGTGGAGTGAACCTGCCTCGACGAACGGATGAGCCGTTCGGGCTAAGTGCGTTTTTTGCGTCATTGCAAACAACAGGGATCTGCAATCGATCTGCAACGAATCTGCAATGAACCGGCGAATGCGTTTTTTGCCGTTCGGCCCCCCTGGCCGGCAGGCGGAGTGAACCGGCTTCCGCAAATGAAAACGCCCGCGCGTTGCCGCCGGGCGCAGAGAAACGAGACTAGAATTTCACCATCGCAGACGATGCGCTCGCGCGCAAGCGCGACGGGGAGATATCCTCACTATTCGCCTCGGCGCGTCCGCTGACGCCCGTGGCGGCCGGATGCTAGGCTTCGCGTCGATCCTGGCCGGGAGGACGATCAATGAGATCAACACTGAAAGCCGCAATGAAGGGCAGCTGGCTCTTGTCGGCGGCGCTTGCGCTCGCGCCGCAGTCGGGCGCCTGGTCGCAGCAGATGGACTTCGACAAGGTGTCGATCATCAGCCAGCAGCTCGCGCCGAACGTCTACATGCTGACCGGCTCGGCCGGGCTCGATCCCTCGCATGAGGACGCGGCCGGCGGGCGCATCGGCCTGCTGGTCGGCCCGGACGGCATCCTGATGATCGATTCGCAATATGCCCAGCTCGGCGACAAGGTGCTGGCGGCGATCCGGCGCATCGACAGCGGACCGATCCGTTTCCTGGTCAACACGCACATCCATCGCGACCACACGGCAGGCAACGCCTTTTTCGCCAAACAGGGCGCCGTGATCTTCGCGCGCGAGGAGCTGCGCGCCGGCATGGTCCGCCTGTCGCAGGCGCCCAATGCGGCGAGCAATCCGGTCGCCAATCCGGCCGGCTTTCCGGTCGTGACCTACGGGATGGGGCCGCCAGTGACCATTCACATGAACGGCGAGACGGTCGACTTCATCCCGGTCCGCGCCGCGCACACCGGCGGCGACACCAACATCAAGTTCGAGAAGGCGAACGTGCTGTTCATCGGCGACTTCTACCGCAACTACGGCTACCCGTTCATCGACGTCGCCAACGGCGGCTCGTTGAAGGGCATGCTGGAGGGGCTCGATCTCACCATGAAGTCGGCCGATGCGAGCACCACGCTCGTTCCGGGCCACGGCACGCTGATCAAGCGCGACGCCATCGTGCCCTATCGCGACATGATCGTCGCGGTCGCCGACACGGTGCGCGGAATGATCGCGCAGGGAAAGAACCTGCAGGAGGTGCTGGCCGCGAAGGTGACGGCGCCTTACGACGCGAAGGTCGCCGGCGGAACCGACGCCAGCGCCGAACGGTTCATCACCGAGGTGTATCAGGAGCTGAAGGGCGGGAATTAACCCGCACCTTCGTCATGCCCCGCGCAAGCGGGGCATCCAGTACACGCAGGCGGCTGCGATGGCTACTGGATCATCCGCTTGCGCGGATGATGACGGAAAACTGTGGGGGGCCTTGTTGGCCTCACGCCTTCTTCAGCTCCTGGGCGGCGCGCGCCAGGATCTCGACCAGCTTCGCCTCGTCGACATCGCCCTCGAGCCGCTCGCCCGCGACCTCGCGCAGGTTCTCGAGCGCGGCGCGCACCAGCGGCGGCAGGCGCCGGCGGTCGTCGTCCTCGTCGCCGCCGAAGCGGCGGCGCATGCGCGCGATCTTGCTGCCGATCGCGGCGAGGCGCTCCAGCACCGCATCGACGAAGTCGCGGTTCTCGTCGAGATAGGCGCGGCCCTCGTCGGTGATGGTGTAGAGCTTCTTCGCGCCCTCGGCCTGCGCGGTGACGTAGCCGGCCTCTTCCAGGAAGGTGAGCGTCGGATAGACGATGCCGGGGCTCGGCGAGTACCAGCCCGCCGTCTTCTCCTCCAGCACCTTGATGATCTCGTAGCCGTGGCGCGGCTGCTCGGCGATCAGCGCGAGCGCAATCAGCCGCAGGTCGCCGGTCGCGAGCATCCGGCCGGCGCGCACCATGTCGCCGCCGCCGAACCCATGCCGGCCGCCGAAACCAAAACCGTGCCGCCGATGCCGTCCGCGTCCCGCCGCCCAGCGGCCCTCGCAGTCCGATCCGAAGTGTCTCATGCCAAACATCTTTCTGGGTCCCTTGTGGATTTAAGATATATCGTAAGATAGCACGAAAACGATGTAGCGAAAGATATATCTTAAGATTTTTTGCGAGGCGCTCTTGCCATCGATATGGCCGCATGCGTATATCCGTTCACGGATATACGAGAGCGGATAAGGACGTGGCCAAGCAATCTCGCCCCACCAATCCTCTGGCGCTCGCCGTGCTGGCGCTGCTGTTCGAGCGGCCGATGCATCCCTACGAGATGGCCGCGACGATGAAGCAGCGGCACAAGGAGGAGAGCATCAAGCTGCGCTACGGCTCGCTCTACACGGTGATCGAGCTCCTGCTCGCCCGCGGCCTGATCGCCGCGCAGGCGACCGCGCGCGCGGGCAGGCGGCCGGAGCGCACGGTCTATCGGCTCACCGATGCGGGACGCGAGGAATTGCTCGACTGGATGCGCGACCTGCTGCGCGACCCGGTCAAGGAATATCCGCAGTTCGAGACCGCGCTCTCATTGATGCCGGTGCTGCCGCCCGACGAGGCGATCGCGCTGCTGCGCACCCGCGCGGCGCGGCTCGCCGGCCAGGTGGCGGCGCTCGAGACCCAGCTTGCCGCGGTCGCCCAGCTCGATCTCGCCGCCGTCGCGGGACCGCAGGAGCTGCCGCCGCAACTCGCCGGCCAGACAAAATTTCCGCCGCTGTTCATCGTCGAGGGCGAATTCCGGCTGGCCATGATCCGCGCCGAGCACGCCTTCGTGACCGAACTGATCCGCCGCTTCGTCGACGACGGCTGGGGACCGGTCGACCTGTGGCGCGAAATCCAGGCGGCCGCGGCCGCGCAGCACGAGACACGCGAGGAGGGCTGACCGACACGGATCGCAAACGAGGCGGCCCCGACGGTGCTGGAACATCGCCGGGGCCTCGAACCGAAGACGTGAAACGCGCGGAGCGCTCGACGCCTCAGGCCCGCAAATCCGGAGGATATCAGTCGAAGCTCCGCCGCAACAGCAGCGGCGCGCGACCGCGGCCGCACGCAATGGAGCTTTGACATGTCCACACCCGCACCCAGCGACCCGCACAACGCGGCGGAGGCGTGGAAATACGCCGACAAGGCGCTCACCTGGTACGGCTGGGGCTCGCCAGTCGGGCTCGGCATTTTTCTCGTCTCGCTCGGCGTCGTGCTCGTGCTGATCCATCAGGCGGGGCTGCTGCGATGAACGCGCCATATCCCACCCGGTCGTTCGACGCAGCCACCGCGCCGCTGCACGTCCTCATCATCGGCGGCGGCATCGGCGGGCTCGCCCTGGCGCAAGGCCTCGCGCGGGCAGGCGTGCGCGCCGCCGTCTACGAGCGCGATCGCTCATTGACCAGCCGCCTGCAGGGCTATCGCGTTCACATCAGCCCGGGCGGCAGCCGCGCGCTGCACGAATGTCTGCCGCCCCACCTGTTCGAGGCCTTCGACCGCACCTGCGGCAGGCCGGCGCGCGCCATCCACTTCGTCACCGAGCACCTGCGGCCGCTGCTGTCGCTCGATGCCGCGCTGGTGGCAAACGACGACGCCATCGCGCGGCACCGCTCGGTGAGCCGCATCACGCTGCGTCAGGTGCTGATGGCGGAGCTCGGCCAAGTCCATCTCGGCAAGACCTTCGTGCGCTACGAGGAGCGTGGCGGCCGCGTCATCGCCCATTTCGACGACGGCACCAGCGCCGAGGGCGACATCCTGGTCGCCGCCGACGGCGCCGGCTCGCGGGTGCGCCGGCAGTTTCTCCCTGATGCGGAGCTGATCGACACCGGCGTCGCGGCGATCGGCGGCAAGGTGTTTCTCGACCGGCACCGCGACCGCATCGCGCCCGCGCTGCGCGACGGCATGTGCCTGGTCGGCGGGCGGGATGGCGTCAGTCTGTTCGTCGCCATGCAGGACGTCGTCTCGGCCGACGGCGCGATCGGCGGCAACGAGCCGGGCCACGACGAGGCGGTGTTCGAGAACACCCGGAGTTACGTGATGTGGGGCCTCGGCGCCAAGCGCGAGCGGCTGCAGGTGGACGCCAACGAGCATGATCCGGCCCGGCTCGCCGATATCGCGTCGCGCGCCGTAGCGAAGTGGGACACGGCGTTCCGCGATCTGATCGCGCTCGCCGATCCGGCGACGCTCTCGCAGTTCTCGATCCGCACGTCGACGCCGGTCGGGCCGTGGCCGACCGGCCGCGTCACGCTGATCGGCGATGCGATCCACGCCATGACGCCGTACCGCGGCATCGGCGCCAACATGGCGCTCGAGGATGCGGTGCGGCTCAAGCGCGCCATCGTGGCGGGCGCGCGCGGCGAGCGCGATCTGTTCGCCGCGATCGCCGCCTACGAGGCCGCGATGCGCGACTATGGCTTCCGCGCCGCGCGCAACTCGCTCGACGCGATGCGCCAGACGGTCGGCGCCGGGCCGATCAGGCTGACGCTGCAACGCCTCATGTTTCGCGCGATCGACCGGCTGCCGCCGCTCAAGCGCCGGATGGCGCGCGGGATGGGACGCGATTGATGCGCGGCAGTCCGCATGCAGCGCAGCGGAATGCGGGGATGCTGCCCCGGATTGCGCTTCCGCCTTCGCGCAAGGCGCTTCGGCGGACTCGCTCGCCAGGAACCCGCCGTAGCTCGCGAAGCGAGCGAAGGCGCGGTCGCTCCATCCGGGCTACTCCCTCATGTCAGTTGCCGCACGCGGGTGAACTGCCTTCGATCGAGCAGTTGCCGGCCCCGCGGCTGTCGTCCATGCGCAGGAAGTCCAATGATTGTGAGACGCCGGGCCGGGTCGAGCACACCTGGCCAGACCAGCACCTGTCCTTGAGCTTCGCCTGCCATCGGATGTGGGTCCCGACCTTGTCGACCTCCCAGCCGCCGCCCATCTTCGCCTCGGCCCGGGCCGTGAAGCCGCCCGATATGTCCTGGTCCCTTCCGAGATAGCTGCCGGTGTTGACGTCATAAACGTCGACCTTCAGATCGGCCACTGGCGAGCTCAACGTGATATCCCAGGTCTCGGCGCGTGCGGCGCTGGCCGCGGTGAGTGCCAGCGCGGCGACGACGACGGCCGTTTTGGCAATGCCGTGCATGGACGGCCTGACTGAAAATCTGTGCAACATCGAAATTATCTCCAAAAAGGGCGTGCGGCCTCGCAGCGTTGGCTGCCGGAGGCGTGCGCATGACTATCGACTCTCCCATTGAAAGTCCGGCGCGACCATAGTGTGGGAGCTGAGGGTGTGCGTCATGCGTTCGGATGATGCGCAGCCGCGGGGCAGTAGGCGTAGGGTGCGCAAAGGCGCACGTAGGTCGGGCCTGCCCGACCTACGCATTTTAAATTGCCGATCTCGGGCAAGCCCGAGATCGGAGCGCCGTGCGCACGCGGGACCTGGTGGTGGGCACGCTTCGCTTTGCCCACCCGACGAGCGACGGAGGGGGCTCACACCTCGTTGGGCATGTCGGGCAGCTGGAATGTCTGGATATTTGCGGTCGA
>Ga0335081_10019256_pt1 | contig 11037 bp, 8 predicted proteins | sample Lox_Sample_35_FD_206713 | JGI IMG/M metagenome (GOLD analysis project Ga0335081, IMG submission 206713) | Soil microbial communities from Loxahatchee National Wildlife Refuge, Florida, United States - Lox_Sample_3.5 | ecosystem: Environmental > Terrestrial > Soil > Wetlands | place: USA: Florida...
AGGTGCGAGATTATCGGGAAATTCGTCGTCTGCGCAAGTTGCTGTAAATCAGATGTTATGAAAATCATTTATTTCCCAGCCATGATTCTGCCCATCGTATTCTTTTCCACCCCGTCCGCCGCCCAGGTCCGGATCACCGAGTTCATGGCGAGCAATACGCACACGCTTTTGGACGAGGACAGGGATTCCTCGGATTGGATCGAAATCCAAAATTCGTCGAGCAACAGCGTGAGCCTGCTCAACTGGGTACTGACCGACAGTGCCGGCAACCCGGGCAAATGGCGTTTCCCTTCAACCAATCTCCCCGCCAAAAGTTTCATGATCATCTTTGCTTCCGGCAAAGACCGCGCCACGGCCGGCGCGCCCTTGCACACGAATTTCAAACTTTCCGCCGACGGCGAATATCTGGCGCTGTTCGGCCCCGACGGCACGGCGGCCACGGAAATTTCGCCGCAGTTTCCGCCGCAGTTTCCGGACGTTTCCGACGGCATTGGAATGCAACTCACCACGACCACATTGGCAGCCACGAACGCGGCAATCCATTTTTTGATCCCGGCGGACGCGTCGGTTGATGCCAGTTGGACGCAGACGAATTTCGATGATTCAAGCTGGCAGATCGGAACCAACGGCATCGGCTATGAGACTGGAATCACTGACCCGCAGGAAGAATCATTTGCGGCGAAGGTGCTTGCTACCCAACCGGTGGCCTACTGGCGGTTGAATGAAACCAACGGTGTGGCAGCGGCCAATTCGGGCACCGAAGGCGTCGAGGACGAAGCGGGTTATCTGGGCAGCATGGTATTGGGTCAGGCCGGCCCGCAACCGCCGTCCTTTCCCACTTTCGAGGCAAACAACACCGCGCCCCTTTTCGACGGCACGAGCACCTATGTCAATGGTCCGTATGAACTGGTGAATGATCTGCCGGCGTTCACGATCGGCGGTTGGATTTATCCAACCGCCGTGCAAGGCAGCCGCACCGGATTGTTCGGCCAGAACGACACCATTGAATTCGGCTTCAATACAGCTTCAACGATTCAGGTTTGGACGGCTTACGGTGCGGTGACCGTCAATTATCCATTCCCCATCAATCAATGGCACTACGTGATGGCCGCCGGCGGCAACGGGCAAATTTCGATTTATCTCGATGGAACTCTCGCCGGCACCGCTTCCGCCTCAGGGGGAAACTTCGGCGAGTCGGAATATGATTTCAACATCGGCGGGGGTGGAATCTTTGATCCAACCGGGAATTATTTCAAAGGCCGGATTGATGAGGTTGGCGTCTGGTTCCGCGCACTGGCGACGAATGAAATCACCGCGTTGCTCGCCACCAATGCCGAGCAGATCAGTTATACGAATTACATCCGCACGGATGTGCTGACGCAGATGTACGGCTCCAACGCCACCGCCTATGTCCGCATCCCGTTCACGGTTTCTGATCCGGACGCCTTTGACAGTCTGCAATTGCTCATGCGCTACGACGACGGTTTCGCCGCGTATTTGAACGGCCATCTGATCGCCGGCGCCAATGCACCGGCATCGCTCGAGTGGAATTCAACCGCCACGCAGCGGCATCTCGACCCGCAGGCGGTGCAATGGGCGGCCTTCGATGTCAGCAGCGCGCGGACCTGGCTGCAGCCGGGCAACAATGTGCTGGCGATCCAGGCGTTGAACGCGGCCGCGACCAACACCGATTTTCTGATGCAAGCGCAATTGCTCGGCCAGAACATTGCCGACACCGCCGCCGGCTGGAGATATTTCACCGGTCCGACTCCCGGCGCACCCAATGGAACCAGCACGAATGATTCAGGACCCATCCTGTCCAGCGCCGGGCACTTTCCCAACGTGCCCCAAGCCGGCGATTCCCTCACCGTCACCGCGCAAGTCGCTCAGGCGTTCAACACCATTTCCAACGTCACACTCCATTATCGCGTGATGTTCAATTCCGAAGCCGCCACGCCGATGAATGATTCCGGCACGAACGGCGACACGGCGGCGGGCGACGGGGTTTGGACGGGCAAAATCCCCGCCGGAATCGCCGGTGCGGGGCAAATGCTTCGTTATTATGTCACGGCGTCAGACACGGCCGGGTATGCTTCACGCTGGCCGATTTTCCCGGACCCGACCGGTTCGCAGCAGTACTTTGGAACGGTGGTCGCTGATCCTTCGATTCAATCGCAACTGCCGGCGGCTGGTTTGTTCATCCAGAATCCGTCCGCTGCCGATAATCGAACCGGCACGCAAGCCTCGCTGTTTTACCTGGACGAATTTTATGACAACTTGAACATTTACGTTCACGGCCAGTCCTCTGTTGGCTGGCCCAAGAAAAGCCACAACCTGGATTTTCCCAAAGATCATCAATTCCTGTACGCGCCAGGCGGCGTGCGCGAAAAGAAAATCATCTTCCTGAGCAATTATGGGGACAAGGCGCGAATGCGCACGACGCTGTCATACGCGATGATTGCGCAAACGGGCGGCGCGGGCTTTTTCTCTTTTCCGATTCGAATTCAGCTTAACGGCTCTTTCTGGGGCATTGAAGACATGGTCGAACACGGTGACGAACTGTTTCTGGACCGCATCGGACGCGATCCCAACGGCGCGCTTTACAAGATGTATAACCAGTTGAACACGGCTTCAGGCAACGAAAAGAAAACGCGCACAGACGAAGGCACGGACGACTTGACCGCGCTGATCACCAATCTGGATGAATCGCTGCCGCTGACGAACCGCATCGCTTACGCCTACGACAATCTCGACCTGCCGCAAACCGCCGACTTCTTCGCTGCCATGGCCCTGGCCAGCGATCAGGACATCGGCGGGAAAAATTATTATCTTTATCACGACAACGATGGCACTGGCGAATGGGCGATTTTCCCCTGGGACCTGGATTTGACGTGGGGACGCGATTGGTCGGATGGCATCGGTTATTTCAGCGACACACTTTTTCAAACCAACGTCCTGAGCTTTTACAATTTGCCGCAGCAGAACAAGCCCGCGAACCGATTTTTCGATTTGTTTTTTGGCGCCAGTGATTTTCGACAAATGTATTTGCGCCGGCTCCGCACGCTGATGGATACGATCCTCCTGCCGTCAGGCACGCCGACCAATGCGCTGGTCCTCGAACCCCTCATCCGGCAGTATGAGAACACATTGAATCCGCCGGCCATTTCGCCGTCCGATACCGCGCTGGATTATGCGGCCTGGGGGCCAACCTGGGGCGATACCAGCCTCAGTCAGTTTCCGACGGACGCGGAGCGAATCGTATCGATACATTTGCCGGGCCGGCGGAATTTTCTTTACAGCACCAACGCCACGCTCAACGGCGACTTCATCCCCGCAGCGCAGCCCACCAACGCCGTGATTCTGATCGGCTCGTGGGATTACAGCCCGGTCAACGGAAATGTGGCGGAACAATACGTGGAACTGCGCAACACCAACGCCTACGCGGTGGACGTTTCCAACTGGCGGCTCGTCGGCGGCATAGAATTCACGATGCGACCCGGCACGGTCATTCCCGCCGGCAAATCGCTTTATCTGGCCGCGGACGTGAACGCCTTCCGCGCGCGCGCGACCAGTCCGCACGCCGGGCAAAACCTGTTCGTGCAGGGTCCGTTCGGCGGCTTCCTCAGCACGCAGGGCAACACACCCCTGATTTTGGAAAACGACGAGGGCGCGGTCGTCAGCCAGAACAGTTTCGCCGGAAATTCATCGTCGTCGCCGTTCGCCGCCGGAAATCTCGCCGTGTTGCGCGTCGGCGACGGCTCGGAATCACTGAGCAGCCACGGTAACTCCGTCTTCATTGATCAATTCACCACCAACGGCACCCTCGTCGGCAGCATTGCCATTCCCGACAACGACACGAATGCACTCATCATCAGCGGCAGTGCGACGTCCGAAGGCGCACTGGGCCGCTCGGCGGACGGGCGGCTGCTCATCTTCGCGGGCTACAACCTCGCATTTACCAACAGCACCTCGTCGCTCGCCAATGCCACGGCCGCCGCCGCTCCCCGCGCCCTGGGCATCGTTGACGTGGATGGCACCTTTGCGCTCGCCGGGGTGACCACCACTCAATACGGCGGCAACAACATGCGCTCCGGCACGACCGACGGCCTCGATAATTATTGGGGCGCAGGCGCCAACAGCGGAACATTCTATTTCGGCAGCGGGCCAACCAATACCATTCAAACCACGGTTGCCAATACGATTGTCATCCAAGCTCTCGGCGGAAACCTTTATTTCAGCACCAGCAAAACCACGCCCGGCATCTGGAGAATTCCCGGCACACCGGCGGTTCCCGCGACGGCCGCCGTGTTCCTGGGCACCGGCGGCGGCAGCAGCCCGTATGCGTTCGCTTTCGACACCGATTTCATCAACGCGTATGTCGCCGACGACACTCTGGCCGGCAAAGGCGGGGTGCAGCGCTGGGATTACAATGGCAGCGCCTGGACGATGAGTTACGCTTTCACCGGCGTGACCAATGTCGGCGCGCGCGGGGTCGCGGTGGATTTCAGCGGCGCGCATCCGGTCATTTATGCCATCACCGCCGAAGGCACAGCCAACCGGCTTGTGTCCATCACTGACACCGGCGCGGTTTCGACGGTCACTACGCTGGCCACCGCCGGTGTGAACCAGCTTTTCCGCGGCGTCGCCCTGGCGCCGGATGCGGCGGCCAATCCAGAAATCTATCGCAGCGTCGAACAAACCAATGGCTTCACCATTGAATGGACCGCTTTGTTGAACCGGAATTACACCCTCCAGTGGACGGACCATCTCCCCAACACCAACTGGCTCACGCTCACTAATCTGACGGCCACCACGCCTGTTCTGAGCGTGACCGACGCCACCGCCTCCGCGAACACCAACCGGTTTTATCGCGCGATCTTGAACCCGTAGCCGCCGGGCGTTTGGCGGCGGCGTTCAATTCGCCGGGCCACTGGACGCAGCGCCGCCCTTTTTGGACACAGGCCGGCTCACGCTTTTCAAACGGTCCCGCAGCATGTCGGCGCGAATCAGGTCGCGCTCTTCGGCGGACAACTTGTCCGAAACCTGCCGCTGCAAATGCGCCGGCTGCGTCGTCAGGAACAATTCGTCCACGAGCGAGCGTTCCGTGCCCGGAAACAAATCCATGTCCACCCCCAGCCGCAGGAGCGACAACAGGTTCATTGTTTCCTTCGACGAAATGCTGTGCGCATTTGCCAGGATGCCATAGGCGCGGCCGATGTGGTTATAAACCATCTTCGGCTTCTTCTCCATAAGTGTCTGGCGCGCGTTTTCCTCGTGCTCGATGATTTGGGACAAAACCTTTTCCAGCCGCTCAACTATCGCCGTTTCGCTTTCTCCCAGGGTCATCTGGTTGGACACCTGGAAAACGTTGCCGAGCGCCTCGGTGCCTTCGCCGTAAAGCCCCCGCACGGCGAGGCCGAGTTTGTTCACGGATTGAATGATGGGATTGATTTGCTCGGCCAGGACGAGTCCGGGCAGATGGAGCATCGCGCTGACGCGGATGGCGGTCCCGAGATTTGTCGGGCATGCCGTCAAATAACCAAGCTCATTGTCGAACGCGTAATCGAGTTTTTTCTCCAGTTCGGAATCCAGATGATCAATCGCGTTCCACACCTGGCGCAACTGCAGGCCGGGACGCAGCGCCTGCATCCGCAGATGGTCCTCCTCGTTGATCATCACGCAGAACGTCTCGTCGCGGCTGAAGACCAGTCCGCTCCCGGCGCTTTTGGCGGCGTGTTCGCGGCTGATGAGATGCCGCTCGACCAGAATTTGCTTGTCGAGCGCGCCCAGGTTGTCCATCGCCTCGGCAAAGGAGTCTTGCATTTCCGGCAGGCTTTCAACCGCCGGCCGGATCAAATCCAGCACACGCACGCGTTCCGGCTTTTTCGCCCAGCCCGGAAATACCGCGTCCCGCAAATTGCGCGCCAGCCGGACGCGGCTGGACATGACGATGCGATCATGCGGGCCGTGGCGCCGGGCCATTTCGCCGGGCGGGGAAAGAAATGCGTGCATGTTCTGCATAATTAAAGATTGCGATTTGCGATTTTCAATTTGTTTAATTGCCTCCGGTGGCGTTGAAACCATCGCCCATCGTAAATCGTAAACCGCAAATGTTATTCATCGGGTTAAATTTTTCGGCGTGGGCGGACGCTCCCCCATTTGTTTGATTTCGTCGCGCAAAATCGCCGCCTGTTCGAAATCCTCATCCTTGATGGCCTTGGCCAGTTTAGTCTCCAATGTTCTCAGGCGGTCGGACAAATCGCGCGATTGCCGCAAGGCTTCCGGCGCCTTGCCGGCGTGCCGCGTGCCTTTGTGCATCGTCTTGAGCAGGCCGCCCAGACCTTCCGCAAAAGTCTGGTAGCACTCCGGACAACCGAGCCGGCCCGACTTTTTGAAATCCGCCTGGGTGAATCCGCACCGCGGGCATTTCACTTCCACGCCCCCCGCCGCCTGTTCGATTTGTTGCGACGCCCCCAGGCCGAGCATCAGATCCAGATCCGCCAGGCCAAAACTGGTCGGGTCATTGATGCCCTTGGCTTTGGCGCAATCCTCGCACAAATCCAGCTTCTGCATCTTGTCGCCCACAATCTGGGTCAGATGCACCGTGGCCGTCTTTTCTTTGCAGATGGAGCAGAGCATAAAATCACCCGCCGATGGCCTGGTTGATTTTTGCGGCCAGATCTTTCGCTTCCTGTTCGGTGAAGCTGCCGGTAATCTGGCCTTTACCGCCGGTTATCGGCGACTGGATTGTCGGCGCGGTCACGAGTTGTCCGTCAATGACAATGGCCAGCCGCTTCCCGATGTTCCGGCCAGTGATTTCAGCGAACTGCTTTGTTCCGGCGGGGGTAAGTGAAAAATCAATCTGCCAGTGATCTTGCCAACCCTTTGAAACGACAACCGACTTCAGCGCCGTCTGGTCCAGCAAAACTTTCTTCTCCACATTCACCTTCTCCGTGGAAACCCGGCCGGTTTCCCGGTTGGTTCTCAGGCAAATCAATTGCTCGGAGCCGGCAGACGGATTATCCACCACCAAACGCATTTGGAAAACCGATGGATCCGCCGAAACGGCGCCGATGGCAACCATTGCCACCAAACAAGCGGTCAAAGTCGTCAGGAGTTTTTTCATGTTCTATCTGTATATCGGCTCGCCGGAGGCTTTCGTCAAGGCGTGGTAAGCCGCCACCAGCTTGTGCGTGATGGGCCCCGGTTTGCCCGCGCCGATGACGCGGTGGTCGATTTTCACCACCGGCACGATCTCGGCGCCTGTGCCGGTCAGGAAACATTCGTCCGCGCAGAACAAATCGTAGCGCGTCAGGTTTGGCTCGGACACTTTCAAGTCAGTGTCCCGGGCCAGATCTATCACCGTCTGCCGCGTGATGCCATAAAGGGCTCCCGCGGACAGCGGCGGCGTGAACAACCCGCCGTTCTTGACGATGAACAGGTTGTCGCCGGTGCATTCGGCCACGAAACCTTCCGCATTCAACATCACCGCCTCCTCGACGCCGGCGTTGTTCGCCTCGATTTTGGCGAGGATGTTGTTGAGATAATTCAGCGATTTAATGGCCGGGTTCAGCGCGCTGTGCAAGTTGCGCGTCGTCGGCACGGTGACGATGTCCATGCCCTGCCGATACAACTCCGGCGGGTAAAGCTGGATTTTGTCAGCGATGATGATGACCGACGAACGTTTGCAACTGCGCGGGTTCAAACCCAGCGTGCCCACGCCGCGGGTCACCACGAGCCGGATGTAGCCGTTGCGGATTTTGTTCTCCCGGCAGGTGTCGAGGACAGCGCTGGTGATTTCCGCCTGCGACATCGGAATTTCGAGCAGGATGGCTTTGGCGGAATAGAACAACCGGTCAATGTGTTCCTTGAGCTTGAACACGCGGCGGTTGTACGCGCGGATGCCCTCAAATACCCCGTCGCCGTAAAGCAGGCCGTGGTCGAAGACCGAAATCTTCGCGTCGCGTTCGTCGTAGTATTTGCCGTCAATGAAGATTTTCATGCGCAATTCAGTGGAGCTTAAGGCAAAAAATACAGCGTAGCAAATGCGAATTTGACCGCCAATCCGGTCGGGCGCGCCCGGGATAAACTTTCGCGCTGGCTTTGCGGACAGGACGATTCGCTCGACGGTTGCGCAGTCAAAAGACGGTGCGCATCAGACGGCCCAGCCGCGGTTCAAGGCGTAATAAACCTCATTCCAGCGCAGTTCCTTCTTGAATTCGGAAACGGTGGTCTTCTCGCCAATGAGCAGGAATTCCAGGTCCGCAATGGCCGCAAAGTCTTCGAGCATCTCGGCGGTAACGGCCTGGCTGAATCCGGTGTGATGCGCGCCGCCGGCGTAAATCCACGACGCGCACGCCGTCTCAAAATCCGGCCGGCATTTCCAAACGGCCTGGGCGACCGGCAGTTTGGGCATCGGTTCGTCAGGCTTGACCACGTCCACCTCGTTCACCAGGAGCCGGAACCGGTTGCCGAGGTCAATCAACGACGCGTTCAGCGCCGGGCCGGCTGGCGTGTTGAAAACCAGCCGCGCCGGATCGGCTTTGCCGCCGATGCCCAGCGGATGAACTTGCAACGAAGGCTTGCCCTCAGCGATGGACGGACAGATTTCCAGCATGTGCGCGCCGAGGACCTTTTTGCCCTTCGGATCGAGGTGATACGTATAATCTTCCATGAACGAAGTGCCGCCGGGCAGGTCCGTGGCCATCACTTTCATCGCCCGCACCAGCGCCGCGGTTTTCCAATCACCTTCCGCCGCAAAGCCGAAGCCGTCCGCCATGAGCCGCTGGGCGGAAATGCCGGGCAATTGCGCCAGCCCGTGCAAATCTTCGAACGTGGTGGTGAAACCCCTGAAATCGCCGGCCTTCAGAAACGCGCGGATGCCAAGTTCGATGCGAGCGGCTTCGCGGACAGATTCGTGACGGGCGCCGCCTTTGCGTAAATCAGCCACCATCTGGTATGTGCCGGCGTATTCCTCGACCAGTTTGTCAATGGCCTTGCTGGAAACAGAATTTACGGATTTGACCAGGTCGCCGACGCCGTAACCGTTGACGGCATAACCGAGTTTGATTTGGGCAGACACCTTGTCGCCTTCGGTCACGGCCACTTCGCGCATGTTGTCGCCGAAACGGGCGAACTTGGCGCCCTGCCAGTCCTGCCACGCTGCCGCGGCGCGGCACCAGGCGCCGAGTTTCTGTTGAACGGATTTTTCCTGCCAGAAACCGACGACCACCTTCCGGTTGAGACGCAACCGGCTCCAGATAAAACCATGTTCGCGGTCGCCGTGCGCCGCCTGGTTGAGGTTCATGAAATCCATGTCAATCGTGGCCCACGGAATGTCGCGGTTGTATTGCGTGTGGAGGTGGGCCACTGGCTTGCGGAGCGCTTTGAAGCCGTTGATCCACATTTTGGACGGCGAAAACGTATGGCACCAGGTAATGAGGCCGATGCACTTGGGCGCGTTGTTGGCCTCCTCGCACAGAGCAGTCACGGCATCCGGCGTGGTCAGGACGGGTTTGAATATCACTTTCGCGGGAATGGCAGGCGCAACGTTCAACGCCTTCGCGATTTCCTGCGAATGAAGGGCCACCTGTTTCAACGTTACAGGACCGTAGAGGTGCTGACTGCCGGTCACGAACCAGACTTCGAATGATTTGAGATTGCACTTTTCGGCCAAATTATAAATCCGGCGGGCGTGAGGCAATCTTTTACAGCGCCAAAAAGGACTGTATGCCAGGCAATTTGTGCATTATCTTAACCCGGAGAAAGCAATCCAACGAAAGGGAAATCATGGCGCAAGCAATCATGGATCCTGAAAAGGTGCGGCGGTTTGCCGACGAATTGCACCGGTTCAACACCGACCTCGAAAACCGGATCATTTTGCTCCAGGCCCGCTTCACGGCGCTCGGTGACACGTGGCAGGACCAGGAACACGAGAAGTTCGCCGAGGAATTCAAACTGGCGATGAAGGCGCTGAAGAAATTCAACGAACTCTCAAAGGAGCACACGCCTTATCTCTTGAGAAAAGCCCAGCGCATCGAGGAATACCTGCACCAAAGGTAAAGATGGGAACATTCAACGTCCAACATCCAACACCCAACATCCACCGCGGCGAACCATTGCCCATTGGTTGTTCGATGTTCGATGTTCGATGTTCGATGTTTTCCAGATATTAACATGGCCGAACGCGCCCAGGTTACTTCCGTCGAGGCCGTGGAATCCTTCCGGGCCAACCTGATCGTCTATTTGAAAAGTGCCCGGGCCGCGCTCGAGGAAGCCTGCGACGAAATTTTGCGTGCCCGTTCCTGGGTGCAGGACGACCGGCGGCCGCACTGGACGAACGAAATGCGGGTGCGGGGCCGGAAACTCGAGGAAGCCAAGGCGGAATTGTTCAATGCCCGGCTTTCGCAATTTCATGAATCGACATCGTTGCGCTTGATGGCCGTGCAAAAAGCCGAGCGGTCCATCCGCGAAAGCGAGGCCAAATTGACCGTGATAAAAAAGTGGCACCGCGATTTGGAGAGTCAAACGGACCCGTTCCTGAAACAATTGAACTTCTTGCTGGGATTTCTGACGTCGGACATGGGACGCGCGGTCGCCCACCTCGGTCAGGTGGTGAGAGCTTTGGAAGCGTACGCGTCGGTCAGTGCACCCGGCGCTGGCTCGTCCGCACCCGGCTCCACCAGCCGGCCGAGCGACGCACAAAAAGGTAATTCATGAACCCGAGTGGCATCAAGAACCGGCTCGTGTCACTGACGAAAGGTCTGGAGGCGCGATGGGACGACACCAGGAATTATTGGAAGGACACCAAAAGCGACGAATTTGACCAACGCTACATGAACGAACTCTTCGCCAACGTGGACAAGACCGTCACCGTGCTCGAAAAACTGGACGAACTGCTGGCCAAAGTCAGGAAAGATTGCGAGTAGTCTACCGTCCTCGGTTTCAAACCAATGTCGGCGCCGCCGCTTAGTCGTCTGGTTTCTTAAGAGGCGGAATTGGAGAACTTCGATGCAACACTCGGGCGCGTCAGGACGA
>Ga0335081_10019257_pt1 | contig 11036 bp, 10 predicted proteins | sample Lox_Sample_35_FD_206713 | JGI IMG/M metagenome (GOLD analysis project Ga0335081, IMG submission 206713) | Soil microbial communities from Loxahatchee National Wildlife Refuge, Florida, United States - Lox_Sample_3.5 | ecosystem: Environmental > Terrestrial > Soil > Wetlands | place: USA...
CCGCGCGTGGATCTCGGCGAGGGGCTCGCCGCGCTCGACGGCGTCGCCGCGCTTCCGCCTGCAGACGATGCCGACGGCGTGGTCGACCGGATCGTCCTTCGCGCGCCTGCCGGCGCCGAGATGCAGCGCCGCGAGGCCGATCGGCAGCGCTGCGAGCCGGGCGACGTGGCCGTCCCGTGGGGCGACGACCTCGCGGATGTGCGGCGCAGTGGGCAGCGCGTCCTCGGACGGCTCGCCGTCCTGCGCCCGGATCCAGCGCTCGTAGGCGGCATGTGCAGAGCCGTCCGCAATCGCCGCTTCGGCGCGGCGTCTCGCCTCGTCGTGGTCGATGCCGAGATCGGAGAGTGCGAGCAGGCGCGCGGCTGCGTCGAGGACGAGCTCCGCGAAATCCGGGGGCCCCTCGCCGCGCAGGGTCGCGATCGCCTCTCGCACCTCGAGCGCGTTCCCGACCGCGTGCCCGAGCGGTTGATCCATGTCCGTGAGCACGCAGACGACGTCGCGCCCGGCGCTGCGACCGAGCGTGAGCATCTCCTGGGCGAGGTCGCGGCCGGCGTCGAGCGTCTTCATGAACGCGCCGTCGCCGACCTTGACGTCGAGCACGATCGCGTCGGCCCCGGAGGCGATCTTCTTCGACATGATGCTCGCGGCGATGAGCGAGACGTTGCCGACCGTCCCGGTCACGTCACGGAGCGCGTAGAGCTTCCTGTCGGCCGGGACGAGGTCGGCCGTCTGGCCCACGATCGCGAGCCCGACAGCGCGCAGCTGAGCGACGAACTCCTCCGTGGCGAGCTCGACACGGAAGCCGGGAATCGACTCGAGCTTGTCGAGCGTGCCGCCGGTGTGACCGAGGCCACGGCCGCTCATCTTCCCGAACGGTACGCCGCACGCTGCGACGATCGGCCCGACGGCGAGCGTCGTCTTGTCCCCCACGCCGCCGGTCGAGTGCTTGTCCACGACCCGCCGGCCGAGCGCCGCGCCGAGGTCGAGTGTCTCCCCGCTTCGCACCATCGCCTCGGTGAGGGCGCTCGTCTCGCCGGCCGAGAGGCCGCGGAAATAGACGGCCATGAGGAACGCCGACATCTGGTAGTCCGGCACCTCGCCCCGCGTGTAGGCGGCCACGAGCCCCCCGATCTCCTCGCCTCGGAGCTCGTCGCCGTCGCGCTTGCGCTCGATCAGCTCGACGGGACGGATCACTTCGTGGCGACGAAGATCCCGAGCCGCGCGTAGACATGGAACGGCAGCGGCAGGTCGTCGGGGATCGGCTTCGTCTCGAGCGGAATCGAGGCCGCGTAGTCGACGAGCGTCTGGCGGTCGCGCACCAGCGCTCGCGTGACCACGTCCGTCCGCTCGACGTGTTCGAAGTGGCGGCCCAGCGCCTCCTCGCCATTCTCCGAGTTGAACGTGTGCTCGCGGGCCTCTTGCGGGTACGCGATCATCTCGCGGACCTCCGCAATGTGGTTGAGCGAGGTCGTGACGGCGACGAGTCGTCCACGCGGCTCGAGCACGCGGGCAAGCTCGCCGAGTCCGCGGTCGAGATCGGGGACGTGGTAGAGCATCCAGGCGGCGACAGCCGTATCGAACGACTCGTCCTCGAACGGAAGCTCCTGGACGTCGCCGACGATCGCGTTCAGGCCGCGCTCGTGCGAGAGCTCCACCATTCGCTCCGACTGGTCGACGAGGACGACGTCGGCCCCGAGCTCGTCGCGGATCTGCGCGGAAAGCCAGCCGTCGCCGCCGCCGACCTCGAGGACGCGGCGCGGCCGGCCGGCAGCGATGCGGTCGAAGGCGATCTCGCGCGCATTCGGGCCCTCAACCTCACGCCAGAGCGCCTGACGAGCCTGCAGGTTCCACTCGCTGGCGTACTGCGCCCGCACCCGGGCCGGATCGTCGAGGTGCGAGGTCACGGCGTCACGATCGGCGTGCCAGGGACGCCGCGTGGGGGCGCCTTGCCACCCAACCACGCGTTGACCGTTGCGCCGACGTCGGCGAACTCGCCCTCGTGGACTTGTCCGGAGGCGTTCCGCCCTTCGACGTAGACGAGCAGCATCGCATGCTCGCGCGAGTGGTCGGTCGAGGGCGTCGTCGGGTCGCAGCCATGATCCGAGGTGATGATCAGCAGGTCGCCGGCGCGGAGCGCGTCGAGCAGGTCGGGGAGGCGCCGGTCGAAGTCCTGCAGGCAGCGGTGGAAGTTGACGGGGTCGTTGCGGTGGCCCCAGAGCATGTCCGTCTCCACGAGGTTGACGAAGACGAATCCGTCGTCGATCTCGCGGAGGAGCCGCTCCGTCTGCTGGATCCCCTCGATGTTCGACTTCGTCGGCGCCGACTCGTCGACGTCCTGGCCGGCGAAGATGTCGCCGATCTTGCCGACGCCGTACACCTTCTTCCCTGCGTCGCGGACGAGGGAGAGATAGTTCGGGCGGGGCGGCAGCAGCGAGAAGTCGTGCCGGTTCGGCGTCCGGACGTAGTTGCCCGGCTCGCCGGCGAACGGCCGTGCAATCACGCGGCCGACGGCGTGCTTGCCGGTCAGGATCTCGCGGGCCGCGCGACAGCCGTCGTACAGCTCCTCGAGGGAGACGGTCTCCTCGTGCGCCGCGATCTGGAAGACCGAGTCGGCGGACGTGTAGACGATCCACTTTCCGGTGCGCTGGTGCTCCTCCCCGAGCTCCTGGATGATCTCCGTTCCCGAGGCCGCCTTGTTCCCGAGGACGCCGCGTCCCGTCTTGTGCATGAAGGGGTCGATCACGTCGTGCGGGAACCCGTGTGGGTATGTCGGGAACGCCTGCGCGGTGACGACTCCCATCAGCTCCCAGTGGCCTGTTGTCGTGTCCTTCCCCTTCGAGCGCTCGAGGAGCCGACCTGCGACCGCAGGGGCGCCGGGCTGCGGCGGGCAGCCTTCGAGCGGCTCGACGTTGCCGAGGCCGAGCGCCTCGAGGCTCGGAAGATCGAGCCCGCCGACCGCCCGTGCGACGTTGCCGAGCGTGTCCGAACCCTCGTCCCCGTACTGCGCGGCATCCGGCAGCTCGCCGGCGCCGACCGCGTCGAGAACGATCACGCACGCACGGGCCACGGGGCTATTCTAGGGACGCCCGTGTCCAACGCCCTCGGACTTATCGCCTTCATAGGGTACGCGCTCGCAGTCGTCGGCGTGGCCGCCGGGGTGACGTGGGTCGTCGTCCGGGTGACGCCGACCCGGCAGGCAAACGGGCCGACCAAGCGCTAGACGGCGGCGAGCGGCAGCACGTCGTCGAGCGGCGTGTAGTCGAGGCCGTGCGCCTCGGCGACGGCTTCGTACGTGATCTTTCCGTCGACGACGTTGACGCCCCGCGCGAGGGCCGGGTCCCGTCCGACCGCTTCGGCGAGGCCGTGCTCGGCGATCGCCTCGACGTACGGAAGCGTCGCATTCGTGAGCGCCTTCGTCGACGTGATCGGGACGCCGCCCGGCATGTTCGCGACGCAGTAGTGGACGATCCCGTCGACCGTGTAGACAGGATCGGAGTGCGTCGTGGGATGGGCGGTCTCGACGCAGCCGCCCTGGTCGATGGCGACGTCGACGACGACTGCGCCCGGCTTCATGTCGACGAGCATCTCCCGCGTCACGAGCTTTGGCGCTCGGGCGCCCGGGATGAGCACCGCGCCGATGACGACGTCCGCCTCCGCGATCGACTCGTCGACCTGGAGCGCCGACGACATGAGGAGGCTGACACGGCCGGACAGGATCTCGTCGAGATGGCGCATGCGGTCGATCGAGCGCTCGAGGATGGTCACCTGCGCTCCGAGGCCGAGCGCGATGATCGCGGCGTTGTAGCCGACGATCCCGCCGCCGAGCACGACGATGCGCCCGGGAGCGACGCCGGGCGTGCCGGCGAGGAGGACGCCGCGTCCGCCGAGCGGCTTCTCGAGGAAGTGCGCCGCGGCCTGAGGAGCGAGCCGCCCGGCGATCTCGCTCATCGGGGCGAGGAGCGGCAGCCGCCGGTCGTCCGTCTCGACGGTCTCGTAGGCGACGGCTGCGATGCCGCTCTCGGCAAGCGCGCGGGTGAGCGGCTCGTCGGCGGCGATGTGGAGGTACGTGAAGAGGACGAGTCCTTCTCGCAGCCGTCCGTACTCGGGCTCGACCGGCTCCTTCACCTTGAGCAGGAGCTCGGAGTCGCTCCAGACGTCGTCGACCGAGACGATGCGGGCTCCGGCGCGCTCGTAGTCGGAGTCGGGGAAGGCGCTGCCCTCGCCGGCAGAGCGCTCGACGAGCACGTCGTGCCCGCGCCGGACGAGCTCGCGCGCGCCCGCAGGGGTCAGCGCGATGCGGTACTCGTCGGTCTTGATCTCCTTCGCGACGCCGATCTTCAAGCCGCGCAGACACTATCTCGCGGGCTGCGTCTCAGGGGCGGTATCGCCGTAGGAACTCGATTTGCCGCTGGAGCCTGGAGGCGGCATCCGGTCTGCGAGTGGTGGCGGTCATGAACGATGCGGCGATCCAGGCTGCGTAGACGGGTAACGCTTGCTCGAGGAGGTCCTCGTCGTATGGGCCGTAGGCGGCGAGCGCGCTTCTGGCCGCGCGGTCTGGCGGACTCCAGCGGTCGCGGAGGACGAGGGCCGCCAGGTCGTACTCGCGCGGGCCGCTGCAGGCCGACTCGAGGTCGTGCCAGATGGGGCCGGCGGCGGTTGGGATGCAGTTGAAGAGATGCGCGTCGCCGTGGAGCGCTTGACCCTGCGGCAGCTCGCCGGCCGCAAGCTCGCAGAGCAGCTCGACATCGCGTGAGGAGCCGAACGGGGCGAGCATCGTCTCGACTTCGTGGCCGCGACCGGGGCCGGGCAGCGCTTGTTCGTAGTCGGCCAGAGCTTCGTGAATCGTGCGCAGGCCCCGGCCCGCTACGGCGGCGTCGAGCTCCCCCTGTTCCTCGAGAAAGCGCCAGAAGACGAGGACGTGAGCGTCGTGTTCATGCGGGCCCGGATCGAGCAGGTCGCTCGGGTTCAGCACCGGAGCGCCCGCGCTCGCAAGGTGGCGGGCAACGGCGAGCTCGCGAACCACGTCTTGGGGGTCGACACCGGGAGCACCGCTCGTCACCCGCGCGACCAGCGGCAGCGGCCTCAAGTGCACGAGGACATGCCAGGCGTTGCGAAGAACGACCGGCGCCTCACAACGCAGACCATGGGCCCGAACGACAGCGACCGCTGCCTCGACGGCGCTCCGAGGATCGACGCCGTCTTGCATGAGCGCCAGCTTAGAATTCGCGATCGGAGGGCGGTGCCGTCGCTGCGGCAATGCCCTGGTCGTCGCGCCTCATTCCTGGCGCAGGAGCAGAGCGCCCGGCTCGCGCTGGCAGTCGCCGATCTTGACAAGCATCTGCGGCGAACGCGTGGCATCGATGGAAATGCCCGCCTTGGTGACCGGGAAGGAGGGGCGCCCGATGGAGTCGGTGGTGGGGTCGGGCCAGTTCGGGACCCCGTGGCTGCGCATGCACCGGGCGAACTTCAGACCCTCTGCCATCGCTGGCTGAACCACGGACTGTGGACAGTCGCCGGTCATCAGGCACTGCGTCAGCGAGGCGCTACCGCTGCTGGGTAGCAGGTGCGAGCACGCTTGCTGGGCTGTCTGGTATTGCGAGCTGCTGACCCCGAAAGCCTGCGCGTCGCCCTTGGGGAGGTTTCCGCTGCTGTTCGGGTCCGGGTAGCTCGGCACTCCATTCGAATGCATGCAGCGGGAGTAGGCAAGCGCCTTGTTCCCCTGCACCGGAGCCGGCGAGGAGTTGCTGGAGGAGCCGCCCTGGCTGTCGGTCGTGGAAGAGGTGACGCTCGCGACCCCCGGAGAGCCGCCACCACCACCGCAGCCTGCGACCACGAGGGCAAGGGACGCAAGCACAGCGAAGCCCACCGTCGAGCCCGTCCAACCCAGCCCACTCCGAGGCGTATCTTCGGCGGCCACGCGCACCTCTGACGAGGAAAGCACGAGCTGCTGAACGCGCCCTGAAGATCTTTGGAAGCTCCTGAGAGAGGCAGGAGGCACGCGAATCTTCGCGTGAGCCGGAGTTGCTCTCAGCCTCGCGAGTCATGGAGGTAGAGCAGCAGGCCGGCGAGCGTCTTCGCGTCCTCGATCTCCCCGAGCCGGTGCTCGACCTCGGCGAGCGGCCAGCGGACGAGCTCGAGCTCCTCGTCCTCGGCCGGCGAGGCCTTGCCACGCGCCACGCCCTCCGCCGCGAACAGCGTCATCCGCTCGCGGCAGAAGCCCGGTGTCGTCCAGAACGCCGCCAGCTCCCGCCATTCGCCGCCGGTCAGCCCGCACTCCTCCCGCAGCTCGCGCTGCGCCGTCGCGAGCGGCGCCTCGCCCGCCTCTGCCGTTCCCGCCGGCAGCTCGAGCAGGAGCTTCCGCGCCGGCTCCCGCAGCTGCCGCACGAGCGCCACGCAGCCGTCCTCGTCGACCGCAACGATCGCGACCGCGCCCGGATGCTCCACGATCTCCCGCTCGTGCCCGCCCCAGCGCTCGACCGTCACTGCGATGAGCGAGCCCTCGTAGACGCGCCGCGAGGCGTCAGGCCCGCGCGTCACTCGACCCCGTCCCGGGCCGTCTCGACGAGCGCGACGGTCACATGGACCATCGCCTCGAGATCGGCGACCGCAATCCGCTCGTGCGGGCTGTGGAAGTCGTGGACGCCGTGCGTGAGATTGAGGCAGCGGACGCCGCGCTCGTTGAAGACGTTCGCGTCGGCGGCCCCGCCCGAGAGCCCGTAGCGCACCTCCTGCCCGCTGCGGCCGAGCGCGGCCGCCGCGAGGCGCACGATCTCGTCGTTCTTCGCGAAGCGGTAGCCGCGGTACTGCTTCCGCGACTCGCTCTGCATCTCGCACTCGGTCTCGCTCGCGGCGAACGCGCATGCGTCGAGCATCTCCTGCACGAGCTCGCCGAGCTTGCGCTCGTCGTGGGAGCGCGCCTCGGCCAGGAACGAGCACGCCGCGGGAACGATGTTGCCGGCCGTCCCGCCCCGGATCAGGCCGACGTTCGCCGTCGTCTCCTCGTCGACGCGGCCCAGGCGCAGGTCGGAGATCGCCTTCGCCGCCGCCTGGATCGCCGACCGCCCCTCCTCCGGCGCCATGCCCGCGTGCGCAGCGCGGCCGTGGAAGGCGATCTCGAGCCCCTGTGCGAACGGCGCGCCCAGGACGATCTCGCCGATCGGCCCTTCCTGGTCATACACGAAGCCGAGCTGCGCGCGGAGCCGTGTGTGGTCGAACGCGGCCGCCCCAAGCAGGCCGACCTCCTCCTGGCGCGTGAACAGGAGCTCGATGCCCGCATGCGGGACGTTCTCCACGAGCACGCGCCGCACCGCTTCGAGCATCTGCACGACCGCCGCCTTGTTGTCCGCGCCGAGGATCGTGCCGCCGGCGTTCCGGATCACGCCTTCCTCGACCACCGGCCGCAGCTCCCCGGACGGCGGCACCGTGTCGAGGTGCGCGCAGAAGAACAGCGGCGTCCCCTCCGTCGTCCCCTCGAGCCCCGCGTAGACGTTGCCGAACGCGTCCTCGTCCGGCTCGAGCCCGAGCCCGAGCAGGTAGCGGAGCACGACGTCGGCCGCCGCGCGCTCCTCACCCGACGGCGTCGGCAGCGCCGCCAGCTCGAGGAAGAGATCGACCGCCTCCGACACGGGGCGATCGTATGCGCGAGACGCTACGCGGCGACGCGGTCGCCGGCGCGCTCGCGCGCCCGGGCGAGCGCTGCCCCGACGAAGCCGCGGAACAGCGGTGCGGACCGCGTCGGCCGCGACTTGAACTCCGGATGGAACTGACTCGCGACGAACCACGGATGCCCGGGCAGCTCGACGATCTCGACGAGCCGCCCCTGCTGGAACGTCCCGCTCACCACGAGTCCCGTCTCGACGAGCCGGTCGCGATACGCGTTGTTCACCTCGTAGCGGTGGCGGTGCCGCTCGTGGATCGTCGGCTCCCCGTAGAGGTCGCGCGCCCGCGTGTCCTCCGCGAGCTCGATCGCCTGGGCGCCGAGCCGCATCGTCCCGCCGAGATCCTCGATTCCCTTCTGCTCGGGCAGCAGGTCGATCACCGGGAAGGGCGTCTCCGGATCCATCTCCGTCGAGTTCGCGCCCTCGAGGCCGACGACGTGCCGCGCGTACTCCGAGACCGCCACGTGCATGCCGAGGCAGATGCCGAGATACGGGATCTGCCGCTCGCGCGCGACGCGGCAGGCGAGGATCTTGCCTTCCCAGCCCCGCGAGCCGAAGCCGCCCGGGACGAGCACGCCGTCGACGCCCTCGAGCAGCTCCGCCGCCTCCTCGAAGGACATGTCCTCCGCGTCGACCCAGCGGACGCGGACAGCGCAGCCGTGCTCGAGTCCCGCATGCTTCAGCGCCTCGTGCACCGAGAGGTACGCGTCCTGGAGCTTCACGTACTTGCCGACGAGCGCGATCTCCACCACCTCGCGCCGCCCGTGCACGCGGTCGAGCAGATCGTCCCAATCGGAGAGGTCCGGCTCCGCCAGGTCGAGGTCGAGCCGCGCGCCGACGAGCCGGTCGAGTCCCTCGTTGCGCAGCACCCGCGGCACCTCGTACACGTCGGGCACGTCGGGGCTCGCGACGACCGCCTCCTGGTCGACGTCGGCGAAGAGCGCGATCTTGTCGCGGATGTCGCGCGAGAGCTCCTCGTGCGAGCGGCAGACGACGATGTCGGGATGGATGCCGATGCGGCGCAGCTCGTTGACGGAATGCTGCGTCGGCTTCGTCTTCAGCTCCCCCGCCGCCTCGATGAACGGGACGAGCGTGACGTGGACGTAGCAGACGTTCTCCGGCCCGACCTCCCGCCGGAACTGCCGGATCGCCTCGAGGAACGGCAGCGACTCGATGTCGCCGACGGTGCCGCCGATCTCGGAGATCACCACGTCCGTCGCCGTCGCCTCGGACGCGCGCCGGATACGCGCCTTGATCTCGTTCGTGATGTGCGGGATCACCTGCACGGTCGCGCCGAGGAAGTCGCCCTTGCGCTCCTTGCGGAGGACGGCGTCCCAGATCGCGCCCGCGCTGTGGCTCGCGGTGCGGAGGAAGTTCTCGTCGACGAAGCGCTCGTAGTGGCCGATGTCGAGGTCGGTCTCGGCGCCGTCCTCGGTGACGAACACCTCGCCGTGCTGGAACGGGCTCATCGTACCCGGGTCGACATTGAGGTACGGGTCGAACTTCTGGAGCTGGACGCGCAGCCCGCGCGCCTTCAGGAGGCGGCCGAGCGATGCTGCGACGATTCCCTTCCCGAGCGCCGACACGACTCCCCCGGTCACGAAGACGTACTTCGGGGCCCGTGCGCTCACGGGATTTCAGGGTAGCAGGCCCTCCGGCGGGCGCGGCCTCGGCGTCAGGGCGTCGCAGTCCAGAAGGTCAGCCAGTTACCGTCGCCGTCTGCGACCGTGAACTCCGACTGTCCCCACGGCCGCGGCGCGAGCGGATCGACGACCTCCACTCCTGCAGCCCGCAGCTTCTCGTAGTACGGCTCGATCTCCGCGACCTCGATGTAGAGCGCGTGCGGCGAAGCCGCGCCCAGCCGGGCGCGGATCGCCTCGTTGTACTCCGGCGAGTAGAAGGAGCCCGCGGCCTCGAGCATCACCCGCTCGTCGCCCAGCCCGACCGCGACGTTCCCCTCGCTGGAGCGCAGGAGCTCGAAGCCGAGCTTGCCGGTGTAGAAGTCGACGGCGCCCGAGACGTCACCGGTTCGGATCGACGGGATCACTAGCCCCGTACCGTAGCGAGGAACTCGCTGCCGCCGAGCATCCGCTCGAGCTCCCCCTTGCGCTCGTCGTCGCCGAGCTGGTCGATCCGCGCGTGCGTCGGGTCGCCAGGGGTCTTCTCGACGCGGAAGTGCCGGTCTGCGAGCGCGGCGATCTGCGGCAGGTGCGTGATCGTCACCACCTGGGCGCGCTCGGCGAGCCGCCGCAGGAGCCGCCCGACGGCGTTCGCGGTCTCGCCGCCGATACCGGCGTCGATCTCGTCGAAGACGAGCGTCTCCCCTCCCGCCACGGCGGCGATCGCGAGCGCGATGCGCGAGAGCTCCCCGCCAGACGCCGTCTCGGCCACCGGCGCGAACGGCAGGCCCGGATTCGGCCGGACGAGGAAGACGGCCTCGTCGGCGCCGGTCGCCCCGGGGTCGCGCTCGCGGAGCTCGCAGACGAACTCGCCGTCCCCCATTCCGATGTCGTGGAGCTCGGCGGCCACGGCGTCTGCGAAGGGGGGCGCGGCGGCGTTCCGCTCGGCGCGCAGCTCGAGGCCGAGCGCATGGACGCGTCCCTCCGCGGCCGCCAGCGCCTCGGCGGCGGCTGTCGCGGGATCGACCCCCTCCCCGAGCGCGGCGAGCTCCGAGCGCGCCTCGTCCGCGCGGGCGAGCAGCTCCTCGTACGTCGCGCAGCGGAAGCGGCGCTTCGCCTCGGCGATCCGGTCGAGCTCCGCCTCGAGCTGCTCGAGCCGGCCGGGCTCGGCCTCGAGCGACGCGAGGAACGCGTGAAGGTCGCCGGCCGTCTCGCGGAGGCGAAGCTCGACGTCGCGGAGCTCGTCGCCGGCGCGCCGCAGCTCCGGCGCGAGCCGCTCGAGCGGAGCGACCGCCCGCTCGGCGTGCGCGACGAGACCGGTCGCGCCGTCGCCGTCTTCGGGCGCGAGCGCGCTCGCAGCGGCCGCAGCCCCTGCCGCGAGCTCGGCGACGTGGCGGAGGCGCTCCCGCTCCTCGCGGAGCCGCTCGTCGGCAGCGGGCTCCATCCCCTCGGTGTCCTCCACGAGCGCGCGCAGCTCGGCGAGCCGCGCCTCGGCGAGCGCCGCGTTCGCAGTCAGCTCCTCGTGCCGGCGACGGGCCGCCTGGAGCTCGCGCCAGGCGAGGCCGTGCTCGGCGCGGCGGTGCAGCTGCTCCTCGCCGCAGAAGCGATCGAGCACCTCGAGCTGGTACGAGGGGCGGGCGAGCCGGCGCTGCTCGAACTGGCCCGACATCGCGACGAGCCGCTCGACGGCGGAGGCGACGTCCTCGCGTGCGGCCGTCCGGCCCCAGGCGTAGGCGCGTGTGCGGCCGTCGCCGAAGAC
>Ga0335081_10019259_pt1 | contig 11035 bp, 11 predicted proteins | sample Lox_Sample_35_FD_206713 | JGI IMG/M metagenome (GOLD analysis project Ga0335081, IMG submission 206713) | Soil microbial communities from Loxahatchee National Wildlife Refuge, Florida, United States - Lox_Sample_3.5 | ecosystem: Environmental > Terrestrial > Soil > Wetlands | place: USA...
TGGAAGTCGAACCCCACTCTTTGGAATCGGGGTGAAGATGCAAGCTACGATGGACCTGTCAGGCAAAAAGTATTGGCGGCTCCGCCTATGACCGGCCACCTAATCGCCTGGAATCCAGTCGAACAGCATGAAGCGTGGCGTGCCGATCTTCCGCTGGTCGAAAGTGGCGGCGTACTGGCAACCGGGGGCAACCTCGTTTTTCAAGGCAGATCAGACGGAATCTTCTGCGCCTATCGCGCCACCGATGGCAAGAAGCTTTGGGAGTTCGACGCGGGGACAGGCATCATGGCTCCCCCCGTCACCTACCTTCGCGACGGAGTTCAGTACGTAACCCTGATGGTCGGTTGGGGAGGCGCTGCGGGACTGGCCAATCTGCCCGGCAGCGGCCCGGTGAAGCGGGGTTTGGGCCGTGTACTAACTTTTTCCCTCGGCGCCAATGCAAAGCTGGAAGTTCCGCCGTTCGGACATCCCGGGCCTCCGTCGCCCGCCATCCACATGAACGCCAGCGCGGCCTCGATTCGCGAAGGCAGTATTTTATTCCGCCGCTACTGCTTCTACTGCCATGGAGTGGGCGCTGTCTCAGGCTCTGGCGTTCCTGACCTGCGCTATGCCAGCGCGGAAACACATCACCAATTCCAGTCCATCGTGCTGGGCGGCGATCTCGAATACGGCGGCATGCCTTCGTTCAAAGACGCGCTGAAACCGGACCAGGCGAAGTCAATTCAAGCATATGTTTTGTCTCAGGCAGCGGCTGCGTCCAAGCCCAGAAAATCAAAAGCTCCTTGACAGCGTTTTTAGACCCGTATCCGTGAACAAAAATGAATACGGTTTAGTGCCTTGCATCCAGCCTTGTAGATGTGTGTTTAATGCATTCAGTGAAGAGAGCAAACGCATCACGAGAACTGAGCAGCCAGCAATCTCCCGGCTACTTCTTTAATCCGTCGGTGAAATTTGTCACCAACGTCACCGATTGCGTGCCCTTCTGCGAGAGCCGCGGGAGGAGGATTCGCTTGCCGTCTGGGGAAATATCAAACAACGGAGGGGTGGCCACATTGAGGTTGCCAACCAGCGTTTGCGGGCTTCCGAACTGCAACTGGTCGCCCTGCTCCTTCACCGGGACAGCAACAATGGAGTAGGCTCCGTTCAGAACTTCCACGCAATAAAGTGCCTTGCCGTCCCTGGCCCAGTGTGGGAATCCGCTCTCATTCGGTAAAACTTGCCACTTGCCTTTCGGATCACCGAAGGGCACGACATAAACTTGGTACTGCCCGGACTGGTTGGAACCGTATGCCACGTACCGCCCGTCCGGTGAAAACGCCGCGGATTCGCCGTCTTCGACAATCCTCAATCGCTTTGTGGGATCGGCCAGCGGGACGGCCCAAACACTAACTTTGTGATCTGCACGCTCGGACAGCAGGAGTGTCTTGCCGTCGCGAGATATGTCAGTGGGAAAATCGTCGTGATTGCCCGTAAATACGCTTTCCTCCGCGCCGCTGCCATCGGCAAGTTTGCGGAAGATACTGTAGTGGCTATTGCGCAGGCTGGAGTAGTAGATCCACTGCCCATCAGGGGACCAGATGGGCGACTCGTTGGTGACCGGCCCAAAGGTCAGGCGGGTCCGAACGCCACGCGTCAAATCCAGTACAAAAATATCAGGAGTACTTGACTCGCCCCCCATCTCCATCGCTGCCCGGTCGCCCTGCGGGGAGATTCGTGCAGACACCCACATGACGTTGTCGGCCACCACTCCAAGATCTTTTCCGCTGCGATCCAGCCATACCAACTGCATGTCGGCGAGGGTGCCTCCGCTGAAAACGAGCAGACCGTCTTCGGAGGCCGAAACGTCCAAATGCCACATCGAGGGGTCGTTAAGCACTCCGCTGGCCAGAGGCTGCGCGTCGCCTTTCAACTCGCCTGTGGCCGGATCAAAGCTCTGTGCCATCAGCTTGTCGCCGCGAGCAAACAAGAGATAGCCTGCTGCGTATACTGCGCTCGATTGCGTATGCAGCAGCAGCCGGTTCTCCCGCCCATCGAGCGATGCATAATAGATCGCGTCGTTCGCGGCCTTGGACGCGTCATGATTGAGAGCCAGATACAAGATGTGTTTGCCATCTGGCAGAAAAGTGGGCCAGCGGTGCGATGTATGTTGCGCGGGATCGAGCTTGGTGATCGGCTGCGGCACGCCACCGTTGGCGCTAACTTTCATCAAAGGGGCGCTGGGCGCCGGGGAAAACACGATCACACCTCCTGGACTCCACGTCCCTCCCTTCCCCTGCTCTAGCTCGGCCACGTCGCTGGGAACTCCGCCGTTCAAATCCACTCGTTTCAACTTCCCTCCGACAAAAAAGGCGAGTGAGCGGCTATCGGGCGACCAGAAAGGGAAATAGGCTCCGGTCGTGCCTTCGAGTGGATGCGCTTCCAGGGAATTGACGGGCCGGACCCAAATCTCGGAATTGCCCTCCCTTCCGACGATAGTGAAAGCCATGAGCTTCCCGTCCGGAGACAGCACAGGCGCTCCGGAAGCATCGCCGGTCAGATCGAAAAGCGTATTGGGCGGTGGGTTGATCGAGGCTCGAGTGCTTACAGCCGGTTTCGCTGGATGAGAAACAAGCAAAGCACCCAGAGAACCCAGTAACAGCGCTGCGACAAGCGCCGCGACCCAAGCGCTGCGCTCGCCAGTGGTGGATCGCCGTTTGGCGGGTGGGGCCGCCACCTTCTCCTCGGAAATTGCCTGCAAGCTCAGCTTCAAATCATGCGCCGTCTGAATGCGCTCGTCGGGATCTTTCTCCAAACAAAGATGAATCAGGCGATCAAGCGAGCTCGTGATTTCCGGGCGAACGGTCGAGGCCGCAGGCGGATCCACGGCGAGAATCTGGCCCACGATGCTGGCCTGCGTTTTGCCTTCAAACGCACGCTTGCCGGTGGCCATCTCGAACAGCATCGCTCCAAAGGCAAAGATGTCAGAGCGAGCATCGGCGTCGAGGCCCTGAATCTGCTCGGGCGACATATACTGGACCGTGCCGATTACCGTGCCGGCCGCGGAGAGCGGTATCCCCGGTGTCGCCGCGGGACTGGTCTGAGTCAACGCACCCGCCAGCACGGAAGCTGAACCACTCCCTCGGACGCCACTGGCCGCAGTCGCCGCCGCCGGCTTCGCCAGCCCAAAATCGAGCAGCTTGGCGCCGAGCTTGGTCAGCATCACGTTGCCCGGCTTCAGGTCGCGATGCACGACTCCGGCACGGTGCGCCTTTGCCAGACCGTCGGCAATTTGGATACCAATCTTGAGCAATTCCGCTTGCGGTAGGGGACCTCTGTTCAATCGATCGGCCAGGGACTCGCCTTCAAGGAATTCCATCACCAGAAAATCGATGTTGTCGTCGTGGCCGACGTCGTGCAGAACGCAGATGTGGGGATGCTGCAGTTGGGAGACGATCCGTGCCTCACGCTCAAAGCGGGCGCGCAACTCGCTGCTCGCCACCAGCGAGTTCAGGACTTTGATAGCGACGGTGCGGTCTAGCCGTGTGTCCCGCGCTCGATACACTTCCCCCATGCCACCCGAGCCAAGTGGCGAGAGGATTTCGTACGGGCCGAGTTTGGCACCAGTGGACAGCGCCATAAACGTGTGCGCGTCATTATAGTGGAAGCCATCAGAGGCGTTTCACACCACTTTGATGACCCGTGAGTGGTTGGTCAGCCGTCCGGAAGCTGTCCGCAAATGGCCCTGTGGGAGATTGCTCCCTTCAGGTCCGCGTCATGTCAACTTGACGGATAACCCCAAAGCGCTGAATTGATGAATAAACGCCGACCAGATAGATCCTGACGGACATGGCACCTTTCATGCGACCAGATACCGCTGCGAGAAAACACACGGTGCCATGCCGACTTGTTGCAGTTATAGGCCCTTTTAAACGTGATGGGGGTGATCCTGGTTACGATGTCGTTCTTGAGCAGGACGTCGGGGTCTCACGCCTGCTCCGCTATTTCGGTAGCGGAAAACCCTTCATGCAGACCACCGTGCGATCTGCCTCCTCAGGTTTGGGGTGGGTGAATCCAAGGTTAGCTGTGCACAAAATATCGCCCTTCAAAACCAGGCTCGTGTTGTTGTCCAGCGGCGCGTTCAGCTTGTTGGCGATCAATATGCGTTGCGAACCGTCGGGCTTTAAAACCCAGATTTCGTTTCGAAGAATCTCGGAGACATAGATGTTGCCCTTTGCGTCGAGTTCGACTCCATCGAACGGCGAGTAGCCCGGCAAACCGACCGACTTGGGTTCACCCGCTGATCCGTCTTCCTTGATCGGGATCCTGAGCACCATAGGGTTGCCATCGGTGACGGCATAGATGTTCTTTTCCTGTTTGTCGAGAACGAGATCGTTGACGCCGATGGGATATCCCATATAAGACGTGGTCGAAGCGTTGAGCAGAGCGTGAGCCGACCACAGACTTACGTTCTTGCCATCTGGCGAGATCTTCCAGATGCCCGAGTAGGTGAGGTCCGTCAGGTAGACGTTGCCCTGCGAATCGATGGCCACATCATCCGGATAGCAAAACGGCCAACCCTCTGCTCTGGTGGCCAGGGCTGTTACCGTCCGCGTCTTGGCGTCAATCCTGTAGACCCCAGACCGAGTTACCGTTGCGTCTCGACATGAAGGGTGAAAGGGATCCGCCAGGTCCCTCGCGTCATATTTCGAATGGGCTTTGTAGGCGACATAGATATTGTCTGCCTTATCGAAATCAAGCCCGATCAGATCTCCTTTCCCGCTCTCTTCCTGCGACGGCACCCAGGCGACGTGATCGTAGCTGCCGTCATCCTTCAGCATGATCACCTCGCCCGTATGAAGGAGGGTTGCGTAGAGGTTGCTCTTCGAATCGACTGCCATGCCCTCGGGCGTATCGGGGAGCTTGGCCAGAACCCATGCCTTGAATTGGGCCGAGGCAGGCTGCGCAGCAGCGGCCAAGAACCACACCCAGCCAATTAAAGAGCACATGAAAAGTTTCTGTTTCTGCGGTGCTGGTCTGAACATGTCGCCTTTATCCTTGTCCTCAATCGCCGAGTCGAGGCTAATCGGCGGCGAATGGCCGATCCAGATCGATCATTCCTTTACTGGGTCGTTGCCATCTGCGGCTGAAGCCATCGCCAGGAGCCGCGTCGATTCTATACGATGGCCAAGGTCGGTATTTTCGGCTTTAAAAAAACACCCATGCCGCCGCCGAGTTGCTCGATGACGCGATAGTCCGAAATGACGCGGCCAATCACGTCGCAAGATGCTAAGTGGCGAAAAGGAGGCAGTCAATGAACACACTCCGGATTGGTAGTGAGAAATGACTTTCATGAGTGATTTGCAACCAACTCCCGGATGACGGGCTACACGTAAACTGAGTCATAAGCTCACCATCATCTCGCGGTCAAGGAGGACCGCGAATGATGCCGCGCAAGCGTCCCTCCCAACGGAAACACTTGAAGCCCAAAACGGTTCTTCGTTTACCTGATTTGGATCAAGCAAAATCTGCCGTTCTCAATAGCTTGAGCTCTGCCGATGCTCAACGAGGATATCGTCACGCCATTGATGAATTCGTTGAATGGTATTGCTCGGAGCCGAGGCTCTCATTCAGCAGGACTGTCGTCCTCCGGTACCGAATGCACCTCGAGTCGCGTCATCTTGCCCCGGGCACGATCAATCTCCGATTAGGAGCTGTTCGTCGCTTGGCCTATGAGGCGGTCGATTGTGGGCTCCTGAGCCCTGACTTGGCTGCTGGGATCAGAAGGGTGAAAGGGGTCAAGAAAATCGGCATACGTTTAGGAAATTGGCTCACTGCCAAACAGTCCCAGACTCTGTGGCAGGCGCCCAATGGCGACCGCCTGAAGCAGAAGCGAGATCGCGCTCTTTTGGCCATGCTACTCGCGTGTGGTCTGCGCCGGCACGAAGCGGTTGATTTGGATTTCGGCCACGTTCAACAGCGTGAGGAGCATTGGGCAATCGTAGATCTAAAAGGAAAAGCAGGACACACCCGCACAATTCCTATGCCAGCATGGGTAAAGGAGATTGTCGATCAGTGGCTCCAGGCAGCGAACATCTCATCTGGAAAACTATTTCGACGTGTGCACAAGATTGGGAAGGCCTGGGGAAATGGACTAACGGAAAAAGCGGTCTGGCATATTGTTCGGGAGTATGCCGCGAAAGCAGGCATTGAGAAGTTAGCTCCGCATGACCTGCGCCGGACTTGTGCGCGGCTTTGCCATGCTGCGGGAGGAGAACTAGAACAGATCCAGTTTCTGCTCGGTCACGTTTCCATTCAAACCACAGAACGATACCTCGGCTGCAAACAACGCATTCGCGGTGCCGTCAATGACAAGATTGGGATAGAGCCACCTGGATGAGGGTCTCCGTCCGATTTGCCGACGATACGTTCCTGAAACGCAGTGCCAGAACGAGAACGACGCCTCCAATTTACTTGGCGCTCGACTTCACGACCCTAAGATCCCCAGGGTTGCGGCTCGCCACCAGCTCGGATTCACCTGCTCCAAGTACGTGGCCAAGGCCTGAAGGCCAATCATTGCCGGGAAAACGTAGAGATATACCCTATTTACCCCCCCATCGACCACGAAGTCGCGCGCCATTCCAGCCACGATCAGCACATCGAGCGCCGGATAGAAGAGGTCGTGGTAACCGATGTAGTGAAATCTGACGAAGGCGGCTTGCATGAGCTGGCAACTGGCCATGAAAACTAGACGACGATGGTACTCGGGCCGTTTCCGAAAATAGATGGCCAGCGCCATGCACACGCCGAAGATGATCATGTCGCACCAGAGAATCGAAAGGAACGACGCAACGTTTTTCCGGTGGAGCACGGTAATTTCGAACCGCAACATGACCACCGAAACGATGAAGCCTGGAACGACCATGGTCGCAGCCAGCGCCGCACCAACCCAACCTAGCGTGCGGTGCACGCTGACCTTGCGGACGCGCACTAGGGCAGACTGCGCGGTGAATAGCACAATCCAGGCCAAGAAGGTGGCAGCATGAAACCACAGAAGGAGTGGCCTCGGCGGATTGGCATGCAACAGTCCGACATCGACCGTGCGGCTGAAGCCCAAAACCACCAGGCCAGCCATCACCAGCGCCGTGGAGAAATAAAAATATCGGCTCAAGAACGTCTTTAAGCGGCTTTGTCGTACTTGCTTCTTTCCCCCAATGCCAACAGCGAAGCCTGCGCTTCCAATGGCCATAGACTCTCCTCATTCGCGTAGCCGCACAATCCAGCCATCACAAACCCCACGAATCTAGCTGTTTACGGCTCTGCAACGCAACCGCGAAAAATCCTCAAGGGGACATCGCAAACGCGCACATAAAAGGGAAGGAGAGGAAAAGCAGAAAACGCAGCATGAAACCAGAGTATAGAACGGGTTGCTCCGAATCGCGGCGAAGGCTGTGCTCGGATTACGGGCAAACCGGAAACTGAAGGTTCGCAACAGGATTGCCCAAAAACCTACTTGGTGGCAGCTTCACAAGTCCTTGAAACTGCATCGGTGCAAAATGCCTTTCTTACCCGCTCACAAAGTGGTAGATCCGACACGAGGAATTTTGTTCTCAGGACCGGCACTTCTCCTCTGAGCAGACAGCACATATAATGGCGGGGCACATGGCACTCAACGCAGGCACGAAGTTTGAGCTGGTCAACTCGTCCGGAAGCTACATCGAGAGGGTGGTGCATAGTTTCAGAGACTCGGGCGGGGATCGCCACTCCCTGTCGATGGCGAGAAGTCGCTCCGCCGGCTCACGGCACGCTTCGCCTTCGCCTGATTGAATCAGCATCTTTAGTTCAGCTAGGGTGAGCCAGATGGAAAGCTCCTGATCAACTTCTGGTTGAATGCTCGCCCGAATTTCGTCCAAATTGATTCCATTCGTTGCCGCGCTTTTTGCCATCCAGTGGAAACCGCGCGAGATTTTTTCAAGTTGTTCTATCTTCTCGCGTAGTTTGGCAGCGACCTCCGGGAACAACACTTCATGCCCACTCAAGTGTACGGCGGTGATTTGGCAGCACGCTGCCTCAAGAATCATGTATCTTTCCACGACCAGCCGCATTGACTCTCGCAACATTTCGATCAGGCCGACATCCTTCAGGTCATGCCCCTCCGCAAATTCAACCGTTCGATACTGCCTGGCGAAAATGGCAAAGCTGAGGTCCAACCAGGAAATGTCTTCTTCAACGGTGCTGTTTGCTATTACGATCAGCATGTACAGGAGGTCAGCCTCCTGCCGGGGCCTGCGTTATGGCATCTTGGATGACCGGTTTAGGCTCGCCCTTCATGCGCGGTCGGATTACGTCGATCACTCTGTTCGCGATTGCTCCCCTGGCAAACGGTGATTGCCTCGACGCGTCAATAAGGCTTCCCATCTTCTGCGCGTTGGCAAGCCATAGAAGCACGATCTGCTGCGGTGTCATACCCAGTTCGATCGTCTGCAAAATGCAATAATGTGTCGCATGCCATTCTCTTTCCGTGTCACCCGCCCGCTCGGTCATCAGGCGCAGACGCTTCAGTGTCAGTGTCTTCCGCGCCTAGGTTGAATAACGCCGCTTGTGCTGCAGCATGTTCGCGCAGTTCTGCCATTTCATCCACGCTGCCGGGCGCCGGCTGGTCCTGTTTTCGCAGATTCTTCCGCTCTGCCTTGTCCCTCTGTCTCTGTTGCCGTGTCTGTTCCTTCTGGCGTTTTGTAAAAGTTGATCGGCCTCTTGGCATACGTTTCCCGGCGTGTTTTTGTAGTCGTGGCCGGCGGGCACGCGCGTAATCTTCACCGGCTTAAGAGGGTTCGAAAAGGACTACCAGCGAGGCTCGCGCGGCTGCCGTGGATGGCCGCGATAGTCGTCGCGGCCGCGGCCACCGCCAGCAAAACGATTGCCTCCGCCTCTCGGGCGATCGGTCTTAGGTTTTGCCTCGTTGATGGTCAACGTTCGTCCCGGCCAGATCGGTCCCGTTGAGCGCTGCGATCGCTTTGTCAGCTTCAGTGGCATTAGTCATTTCGATAAATCCGAAACCACGTGAGTGGCCTGTTTCCCGGTCGGTCACGAGAGTGATTTTCTCAACTGGTCCGTGTGATTCAAAGATGGTCCGCAACTCGGCTTCGGTTGTGCTGTGGGGCAGGTTTCCAACGTACAGGTTCTTCATCGCAGTTCCTCTCTCAGTAAATCATCCAGTCTGGCCGCGGTTGGGGTTCGTTTCGATGGGCGTCCTTCAGAATCTCTTGGCAGATCGGGCAAAGCGCGCATCGCTTGAGTGCGCATGAGTGACTTGGAGCGAACCGCCGAGATTCGCCGGGAAGCCTCCAGAATGCCCCAACGCTGGGTCGGATCTCCGCGACCGGCGGCGAGCGCGAGGCTCATGTCACCCACGAGCAGGTCGTCGGCGTTCTGCTGCTGCGACTCTCCATCCACGCTGGGCGCATCGGCAAGATATTCTGGCTGGCCAACCAGGAACGCCAACCGCTGCCGGGGAATTGCGCTGCGAATGTCGTCGCAAAATCTGTCCCGATAGCCCTTTGCGCTTTCCATGTTGATCAAGACGAGGTCATAGAAGTCCGCTTTCCACCACGACCGAGCTTCGTGGACGTCGGCCGCACAATCAACATCCATGCCGAATTTCCTCATCACTTCAGCGCGCAATTCGCGCTTGGCCCGGGAAGTGTCGACGAGCAGCACTCGTTTCTTCTTCACTCCACCTGGGATAGACGCAGAGAGTAGTGGTGCCGGAGGTAGTATGTTGTTCATGCCGACACCGAGCGTGGCTGCACGGGGGATGAGATCTCCCCTGGTTTGGGTGCCTTTGCTGTGTGTTCCATTACTTCGCGGGTGCGCTTCCGCTTAGCGATGTTCTGCTTACGTTGTCGATTGAATCTGGACTTGTCTCCATTTCGTGCGGACATCATGTTCTCCTGTAATTCAGCGGTGAGTGCCGGATAATCGCAATTTTCCTGTAGGGTGCTTCAGTGCCAACGGAGCAGCAGAATTTCCAAAGATTACTGGCGAAGCGGCAAACAGCGCCAGAGTCGCCATGTCGAGTATGGACGTGCGCAGGAAACCTGAGTCGGATGGAACGGCGTAAATAGGCCCAGAACGCTAGCGAAGAGGAGTGCCCACAAAAGCTTGCCGGTGAGGATGCTACGAACGGCAAGCGTGATCGTTGCCACCGACACGACGATGCAGACAGGCGTCCGATAATCCAGCGAATAGCGAAACAACACCGATGCTGCGAGGGCAACGGTCGCGAAGAGCGAGATGACGCGCGTCAGGATGCACGTTTTCGACCACACTTGCGCACGGTGGAGTAGAGTGGCTGGACAACGGGTAAACGCTGCGCGAACATATGCCTCTCGATCTCTCAATCGCGAAGGCGCAGGTGCTGTACGGCGTATCTTCGAGGTTAAGTAAATCTAGTATACGCTGTTAGCCGCAATGCCGCTGAAGATTCGCACTCCGCGAGAAACAAAACGGCCGTTAGATGTGCAACCGTCGTACCGCTCGACAGGTTACTCAAGTGCCGAATGTACGTAAGTCCGGTGTTGGCTTGGCATGAATTTCATGGCCAGAAAGCGCTGCGAGGCTTGCGATACACGAAAAAGGTCAGGCTTGCACCAAGCTGATGCTTTGGTAGAGTTTTATTGCCTAAATTTCGCGACGGTTTTAGGACGGCTTTTATGAGCACTTCTCTATGTCCCATCTGCGACAAGCCTCTTGAACTGGAAACCTCAAAAACAGACGAGGACGGCAGAGCGGTGCATGAACACTGCTACATCCACAGCTGCTGGCGTCACGCATCGAATCCCGTGACCCCAACACCCGAAATAGAAATTCAAATTGAGGCATTACGGATTTATCGAATCGCCTTGATAATTGTGCCGCCGTCGCGTAGCATCGGAGTGTGCGTTAGACCGAATCGGTCGAGCAGCTCTCGCCTCAACAGCCAGTAACCTGCACAAGTTTTCTTCCGAATCCCTCCAGCGTAACTATCACGAAGGAACAAGAGTACAAACACACATGGAAA
>Ga0335081_10019260_pt1 | contig 11035 bp, 8 predicted proteins | sample Lox_Sample_35_FD_206713 | JGI IMG/M metagenome (GOLD analysis project Ga0335081, IMG submission 206713) | Soil microbial communities from Loxahatchee National Wildlife Refuge, Florida, United States - Lox_Sample_3.5 | ecosystem: Environmental > Terrestrial > Soil > Wetlands | place: USA: Florida...
TGGGAGCCCGAGATGACTGGTCTCCGTGGTCGGAACTGTTCTCAAATACAGGCACATTCATCTCGCCAGCTATTGACATGCTTTGGCTCGCGCCTGCATTTTTGCACAGCACCTGCCCGATCTGATAAGGCTAAAAGGCACGGTATATACTACTCGTTTGAGTCGTCGTTTGTCAATAACCTCATATGTAACTAGGCTTAGATGATTTGTGCTACAACTTGCGACTTTCTTCCCCGGACGCGACGATTTCCGTTGTTGCTCAATCGTCACTGGCCCCTCAATTTGCTTGAGGCCCAAGCCGCGCCCGGAGGGCAATGTACCGTCAGATCCGCTCCCGACGGTTCTACCATTCGTAAATCCATACGTAGCTCGTGACTTGGCTTGATTGCGGTGGAGCTGGCCCGTAAACCTTCCCGTCCTTTTCTTCGCCGTTCCGCCAGAGAAGGCGGAATCCCCGGTGGAACAGAATGGGGTCCTCCTCATGAAAGCGATAGGCGGAAAAACTGCAGTTGCCCTCAGGATCTTGGCTCTTGTGTGTCAGACCCGCGAGTGGAAGGTGGTACAAGCCCCGGTTGAAATAGTAAGTCCCCAGGAAATAGTCTTCGGTTCCGGACGACAACATGACCGGCTCCGTAGAACCATCAATGTGCGCTCTCAGCATGGCTTCGAGATAGCTGAAGTTCCTGCTCCGAACCGTTAACATCACTTGGTAAAGTGCCCCGGCCGCCGGGGATCGGCCGATCTCGAGCATCTGGAGCGGGTCCAGCATGACGTTTTCGTGGACCTGAAGCTTCAGTCGCGCGCTCTTGGGAAGCTGAACGTGCCCAAGCCACACGGACAGGTTTTCAACTCCCCTCACGATCCACCAGAACGGTTGAGGAGTCACCACCGTCCTTGCAAGCTGACCTGTAACCCTGATGCTCTTCGCGAAGGGGATTCGATGAGTATTGTAAAGACCGCTCGGCTGGCCCGTCTTCCCAACCCGTTCGGAACCCCATGGAGCCGATTCGTCGTTCCAGCCGATACCATGGCCGGCAAAGAGCTGCATGTCGATGGAGGGCGTCGTTTCCTGGTCGACATAAACCCGGACTCGCGTTGCTTCGTACCCCGGCCAATCGCCGCCAAACCACATGTGCGTGAGACAGCCCTCGCCTTGATGAGAAAAGAGTGAAAGCTCTTCGCCAGGGTGGAGCAACTCTTCCTTCCCGGCTGTTCCAAAGGTTCGCAGAGAATCAGTAGATGAGTTGCTTCCGGGGATCTCCTCGCCTTCACTAAGAGCAGTGACGGACGCAGTGTCTTGCCGATGGCCGTTGGAGGGCGCCAGCAAGCGAGCGCCCGGAACGACAATCAGCGATTTTACAAAACCGGCTCGCGTGAGCTTTCGCACGGAGTCTCTCCCACCTGTGAAAGTGGATCGCAACACAGCACGGTCCCGTTGCCGTTTCGATGAGGATGGGACCCAAGCATTGCCGGCGGCCTTCCCCGCGGAGCTGCGAATTCGCGCGGAAGACCGCCGAGTGGTCAACAACAGGAGGCCGCGTCAGCTCAGAATTGCAGCCTCAGGGTGAATTCCATGCGACGCATCGTTGTGGAGTTGGCTTTGAGGAAAGTGCCCTGCAAGCCTGTAATTCGTCCCGCCGTGGCATCGTCAATCGTCGTGTCCGGCTCGCCCAGGGGAGCGTGATTGAGGGCGTTAAAGGCCTCCCAGCGGAATTGGAAGTGAGTATCTTCCCGGTTGAGGGGCGAGCCGAATTTGAAGTCCTTCCATAAAGCGTAGTCGGTCCCGAACAGGCCCGGCCCACGGAAGCTACCCCGCGCCGCATTGCCCCAACGGCAGCATTGTATTGCCTGCCCAGGAAACTGAGGGGCCTCGAAGGCCGCAGGATTAAACCATAGGGCTGTAGTTTTGTTGGTGGGGTAGAGCGAAACGTTCGGTATGCGGTCCGGTCGCTGTCCAAAGCCAGCGTTGAGCGTTGAACCATTCCCGATTCCGGGCGAGAGAGCAAAGCCGTCCTCGACAATGGTCACGCCGTTGAACTGCCAGCCCGCCAGCACCCACTTCTTTACTCCCGTAGCGTTGGAACCGAACCGCATCCCTGGCCCGTACGGTAACTGCCAGTTGTGGGTCAAAGTCCAAACCGCCGCCCTATCTTGATTGGTGCCAACGCCCCGTGAAGCCTCTCGATCGTAGGGGTTAGTGGCCTGATCACCCCAGGCAAAGCCCGCAGCCTCAGTGTCCAGGGACTTGGACCAGGTGAATGCAGAAGTAATGGAGTAGCCGCTGGAGAACCGCTTATCCACAATGAACTGCATCGCGTTGTAACTCGAGTTCCCACCGTTGTTCCTGCTCCCGATGCCCTGGGTCAGGCCATAAAGGGGGTAGTAGGGTATGCGGTCCAGATAGGATATCGTGTCCGTCGGGTCGAGGGCGGCGGCATTGATATTGGGATCCCAGGCCAGATCGGTTCCCTTAGTTCCAACGTAACCGAGGGAAACCTTCAGATCGTTGGTGACCTGACGTTCCACCGTGAGATTCCATTGATCGACGTGCTCCGTCGGGGTGTACGGAGGATTGAAGTACACGCTGGCGCCGTTGGGCACCTTCAAATGGCCCGATGTGGGTGCGCTAAAGGGCGCATACGCGGGTACCGAACCTTGGTCAAGTGGGAATATGGGCGTGAACTGATTGGTCTGCAAAACGCTCTGGGTTCCCGATTGCGGGAACTCAATTGACAACGCCTGGAAAGTACTAGAATAGTTGGTGGCGAAATAGCTCCGACCCAAGCCAGACCGGATGACGGTCTTATCGGTCAGCTTATAGGCTAATCCCAGGCGTGGGGCGAAGCCCTTGTGGTAGCCCCTGACGTTGGTGGTGCTCGAAACGCCCCCAAGATTTGACAGATTGACGTCGCCCGTGCTCGGGTCAAAATTAGAGAGTCCCGCTTTCTGGTCGGTCTCATCCGGCCCGAAATAGTCCCAGCGCAGGCCGTAATTGGCCGTCACCTTGGGAGAAACGCGCCAGACGTCCTGGGCGTAGAGTGCATTCCTCCATTGCCTTTCATGGGGAATGAAATTAAACACTCCGCGCAGAAACTGGTCGGGAAGGCCAAGAATGAAACTTGCTGCTCCGAGTCCGGATGTGCTTATTTCCTTGGTTGCAGTTATCCCCTGATTGAAATCGAAATACCCTTCGGTATGGGCGTTGACGGTGAACAGATCCTCCATGTTGCGGTGGATGTCTGCGCCCCACCGGATCTGGTGATTCCCTCTCATCCAGGTCCAGTTGTTGACCCCTTGCCAGACGTCAATGATGTCCAGGCGAGGAAGCGCGACATTGTTGGGGCCAGGACCCAATTCAAAGCCACCCGTCGGACCTCCAATCGTAAACCCGGCAAGACCACCGGTTATTTTGCCGCCGAGGTTGAGACCAGATAGTCCCACTTGGTCATTCGTTTTGAGGTTTGCATCAGGCGTATAGCCCTGGAGATGCCAGCGCAGCACGCCGCCTCGGACCTCCGCCAGCAGGTTGCTGCCGAAGGTATGGGTGTAGTTCACTGCCACCTGGTCGTTGTGGGTGGGGACATCTTCCGCCGCCAATCCGCCCGTCGGCGGCCCGCCAGCCACCGTCCCAAACAGCCCTGGGGTCAGCAAGTGCGAATACATGAAAGTATTTCGGACAAAGATTTTGTCTTTGTCGGTGATGTTGTAGTCCCAGCGCCCGTCGACTTGATCGGTGCGGAACGATGTAGTCCCGCTCCCCACATAGTTGACGTCGTAAGGATCGGCGCTAGTCTGGCCGACGTTGGGCATGGGAAGCAGGTTGACGAGATTTGTGGCCACCTTGCTAATCCGGTTTGCGCAGCCGTTCGACCCATTACCGATTACGTTCAAAACCCCGTTGCAAGCAAACTGGGTCCGTCCCGACCCATCGGAATTGCCCGTGGTAGGGTCAAAAATCGGATGCGTTGCGGCAACGTCACTGAAGTCCCCCTGGCGCCAGAGTGCGATGGGTACCGCGGCCGTGAGCGCGTCGTTCTCCGCCCGGCGCAGAAGTTGGTAGTCGCCGAATATAAACATCTTGTTCTTCCGGATGGGACCTCCAAAGCTGGCCCCGCCCTGATTCTGATTGAACGGCGCAGGCCCCAAGCCTTTACCCGCGGGGCCCGTGCCGGCAATCTTCTCGGTGAACGGATTGGCGGCAAACGTGGCCTTGTTCATATTCGTCCACCACGCCGATCCATGGATATCGTTGGTCCCGGACTTCGTGATGTACTGCGCGATCAATCCCGCCGAGTTCCCGAACTCGGGATCGTAGTCGCTGGCCGACATCTTTACCTCGGATACCGAATCTTGATTCGGCGCAATCACAATCTGGTTGCTGAAACAACAGGCCAAGTCCGTGATCCCGTCGATCATGTAATCGTTGGCGCCGAACCACATGCCGTTCACAGTGATCGAAGTAGCCCCGCTCGGGGTCTCGCCTTCCCCGATTTGAAGGTAATTCTCCACCGCTCCCGGCACCAGGTCGAAAAGCTTGGTGAGGTTATGGGCAACGACCGGCAAGGCTTCTACGGTTTGTTCATTGATGTCTCTCGCGACGTCTGTTTTTTCGGTTTGCAGCTGCGGAGCCGCTGCCTCCACGGTAACTTCTTGGGTGACCGTGCCCAGTTGAAGGGCACAGTCGACACGCACCGTGGAATCAACTTGAAGGGTCACGTGTTCCTGCGTAAAACGTTTGAATCCCTGGGCCTCGACCGACACCGTGTACTCACCAGGGAGCAAGTGCGTGATGTTGTACAAACCCGAAGAATCGGTGACGCCCTTGGTCTCGACTCCCGTGTGGACCTCCGTCACCGTGACATTTGCTCCTGCAATCATTGCCCCGCTCGAATCGCTGACGAACCCGCTAATCGAGCCCCAAGTGGCTTGGGCCCGCGCGCGACCGGCACCAAGACACCCCAGCACAAGAACACCGACTACTGCTGCCAGCATCTTACGCATGTGATCCTCCTCTCCTGATTTCAACGGCCCAACGCTTAAGCGGGAGAAACTCTGCCACACATCCCAGCACCTGTCAAGGATTTTTTGTGGTCGTTTCAAATCGATCGGCTGCGACGAGAATCTTAAGCAAGATCTTCCTTCGCAGATAGGCCTGCCAAAGTCTAAGGCATTCATAGCAAAGAGATTGCGGTCGTGGATGCGCGCGCGCGCGACCTGCCGCGCGATCCGCCCTGACTCTGCAGAAGGCACTGATTGCTGAAACGAAGCTCTCTTTTTGCTGAGACTAAGCTTTCTCCCTCCTGCGCATAAGGACGTGAAAGGCCATCGATCATCGATCTGGCCGGACTAAGAAGAAAAGCTTCATGGAGCGTCGGAATGGGTCGCTAATGGCTACGTCTGGGGCGGGCGCAACTTTGTTTCCCTTCTGGTTATCTAAGCAACGTGCTGACAATTGAGGCAGACGTAGGTGAGCAAGCTGGTTCCTGTTCCGACGGGTACAAGTCCCTGGAATGGCCCCAGCCCAAGGGACCGCGAAGAACGAGGGCGGTGGTGTGCGCGGCAGCTTGAGGAAGGAAACATCCCCTTCTTCGTCCAAGCCCCTTTCGAGCTGCCAAAAGACGACCGGGATTTCTTACTCCGCCAGCAGCAAACTGGCAGGTTCTTCCACAAAAACATCGCTTACCGCCCGCTTCAGGACCGGTTGACGGGTTTCGCAAGCAGTACGGGTGGTGGTGGCGAAGCGCGGATGCGCCGCATTATGCGCGAGTTCTGCGAGCGTGCCACGCGGTGCCTCACCGACCTATCGCCGCAGTACGCCGCGAGTTGGCGGCTAGACTACACAAGTTTCCGTCCCTGCGAGGAACACGGCCGGCTGATGCGACAGAGCGCCCGTAACGACCTGCTGCACGTTGATGCGTTCCCCACCCGCCCCACTCGCGGCGACCGCATCCTGCGCTTTTTCACCAATATCAACCCGACCCGGCCGCGCGTCTGGGTCACTGGGCCGACTTTTGAGGATCTGGCCGGGCAACTTGCTGTTGGAAGCAGCCTCCTACCGCGGCTAGGCGACGGGCATACCGCGGTAGCGCGGCTTGGGCCTTTTAGGTACGCGCGCCGTGCCCTGCAACGGGCCGCCCAGGCCATTGGGGAGCGGGCGGCCGCGGCCTCGCCCTACGACCGCTTCATGCACCGCTTCCATAATTATTTGAAGGAGGAGAGTTCCTTCCAGCAGGACTGCGCCAAAGATCGGTGGGAATTCCCGCCCGGTTCTTCGTGGATTGTCTTTACCGACGGCGTCAGCCACGCCGTGCTCTCTGGACAGTTTGCGCTGGAGCAAACTTACATTGTGCCCCGGAGCGCCCTCGTCCTGCCCCAGAAAGCGCCAGCGAGCGTTCTGGAGAGTCTTTGCGGCTGTGTGCTCTGACGTAGCCAGTAGGGAGTCGGAATAGGAACCCTATTGCCCGTCCCCACTCTCGACTCCTACTACCCAATCAATCCCGATAGACGAAGCCTGCCACCAGTGCCGCCAAGATCGATCCAACCCAAAAGTCGAGCATCCACCAAAACGGGAATAGCAGATCGAGATCAACCAAAGAGACCACGTAGTAGTTTGCGGGAAGTCCCGCCATCAAGCCAACCAGGAAGCCGATCGGCAGGGAGGTTAGAGGTCCCTTTCCCCGCGCGGGCCGAATCCACGCGTAAAGCCAGGCGATGATCAGGGAAAGAACAAACAGCATCACGTACGAGCCCGCGACGAAGAAAGGATAGCGTGGCTCGGGGAGCAGTCGTTCCCCGGCTGTCGCTGCTTCGTAGCGTCCCTTGAGCATCACCAAATTGACGAATACGTTCCAACCCGACCAGACGATCCCACCCGCCAACCCCGCCAGTACCATCCGGCGCCAATTCACCCAGCTTTGTCGCTCCATCAGTCACCCCCCCTTGTGATTGAGTGATTTGAGTGATTGAGTCATTGCGCGATTTCGGTAACTGCAGCGATTGAGCGATGGTGTGACCGGGCGATTTTGTGATCGAAAAGCACCTGGTTTCCTCCATTCTCGGTCCGGATCCCTCAATCACCCGATGACTCAATCAGCGAATCACCCGGTCACCCAATCATTCAATGACTCAATCGCCCGGCTTCCACTTCACAAAAAATGCCTTGATGTCTTCGTAGCTCATGTGGCGGGCGTCCTCGAACTGGCCCTGGTCCTGGGCATAGACCAGCTTGCCGCCGGAATCGAGCACGGCAAGGGCCGGGATACCCCGCTTGAGCGGAATGCCGTACCTTTTCGCAAGGTCGAGATTCTTGTCGAATTTGCCCACATCGATGTGCACCACGATGAAGTTCTTCTCGATGATGGACGCAAGCTCGGGCTTGTGCATCTGCTCGTCGAGGACATGGCAATCGAAGCACCAGTTGGCGCCGAAGTCGAGGACGATGTTCTGGTGCGTTCTGGCAGCGCTGACGATCGCAGCGCTGATCGCCTGGCGCGCATCGGCGCTTTCATCGTAGAGAGGAGCCGTCGGCGTTTGCGCCAGAGCAGTTAAGCTGATCAGCGCGCCTCCCAACAAAAAAAGCAGTTTCCGAGCCATCGTGGCTCCTTTCTCGTTAGGTGAGGAGTCGGTCGCAGTTCTACCAGGCGTCGCGCAGAGGCTCCCTTGGAGCCCCGGCCTTGCAGAAACTCGGAAAGGATTCCTCGCTATGGTCGCAAATCCCTCGAGCCGATGAGTATCATAACCCAAAGTCCTTCCAGTTCGCAGAGTTGAAAAACTCACTCCGTTCTTTCGGAAATTCGGGTTCAGAGCGTAAGCCGCGCGCCAACCACCTACGAGGCTACCGGCCGGACGGGCGAGACAGGCGCTTTCTTGGTTTACAATTCCCGAAGGGAAAGCTTAGAATGACGGTTCGGAGTCGGCAACCGACGCCAACGGACCCATTCATGCCTGAGATCCTTGCGATCTATCCGGGGTCGTTTGACCCTATGACCAATGGCCACCTCGACCTGATCGAGCGCGGTTGCCGTTTGTTCGACCGGCTGATTGTGGCGGTGCTCACCAATCTCGAGAAGGAGCCTTTTTTCACCATCGCCGAACGGGTGGACATGCTCGCCGCGGTCACCAGCAAAATGAAGAACGTCTCGGTGGATACCTTCAGCGGCCTGCTGGTGGACTATGCGAGAAGCAAGCAAGCGCCGGTGATCCTGCGGGGAGTCCGCGCTTTCTCGGACTATGAGTACGAACTGCAAATGGCGCTGATGAACCGGAAACTGGAGCCTAAAGTGGAGACGGTGTTCCTGATGCCGCAGGAAGAGTACAGCTATCTAAGCTCGCGCATGGTAAGGGAAATCTTCAAGCTGGGCGGACCGGTGAAAGGATTGGTGCCACCACTGGTGTACAAAAGGTTGCGCGAGAAGTTGGTTCAACAAGTGTTGTAGCGCGGGTCTTGATTGCTGATTGCCGATTGTAAGCCATCACCATTTAGCCCTCAGAGGAGCCGTACTGGTCCGATCTGTCCGGGCTGATCGCTGAATGCTGACGGCTTCTTGTAATCGGCAATCGGCAATCGACAATTCCAGGACTATGCATTTCTCCCAGAGCGTTTCTCGCATTTCGGTTTCTTCGACAGCGGCGGTAGTGCAGAAAGCGGCCAAGCTCAAAGCCGATGGTGTGAGCGTGGTGGATTTTGGCGCCGGCGAGCCGGACTTCCCGACGCCCGAGAACATCAAGCGCGCCGCCGTCGAAGCCTTGAACCAGAACTTCACCAAGTACACGCCCACCGGCGGGACGCGTGAGCTGCGCCAGGCCCTGGTGGAACGGCACGCTGCCGACTTCGGATCGGACTACCACCCCGAGGAATGCCTGGTAACGCCGGGCGGCAAGATGGCCGTATTCGAAGCGGTGGCGGCGGTGATCAACGAGGGCGACGAGGTGATCCTGGCCGTTCCCTACTGGGTATCCTATCTCGATATCGTGCATTATGCTGGCGGCAAGGCGGTGCTGCTCGAAACCGACGAGGGCGACAATTTTGCGGTCCGCGCCCAGGCGATCGAGCGGCTCATCACTCCAAAAACCAAGCTCATCATTCTTAACTCGCCCAGCAACCCCGCCGGCGCGGTAATTCCCGCCGAGGAGCTGAAGCAGCTCCTGGCACTGGCGGCTGACCGCCATCTGCTGCTCTTGACGGACGAGTGTTACTGTCATTTCCTCTACGACGGGCGACGGCCGTTTTCGCTCGGATCGTCGCACAACCGCGAGAATCTGATCGTGGTGGGATCGCTCTCCAAGACTTATGCCATGACCGGTTGGCGTATCGGTTTCGCGCTCGGGTCGGCGCCTTTGCTGGCCAATATGCTGAAGCTTCAGAGCCATTCGACCTCGAATCCCACCTCAATCGCCCAGAAAGCGGCGATCGAGGCCGTCCGGGGCCCGCAGGATTCGGTGGCGACGATGCTGACCGAGTACGACCGTCGGCGCGACCTCGTGGTTTCCGGCCTGCGCGCGATCCCCGGCGTGCAGTGCGCCAAGCCCGAGGGCGCGTTCTACGCTTATCCCAACGTCGGCTCGTACCTCGAAAGAGATGGCTTGGAAGATACGACGGCCCTGTCTGAGAAACTGCTGGAGGAGGCTCACGTGGCGGTGGTGCCGGGCCCCGCGTTTGGGACCCGCGAACATTTGCGGATTTCATACGCGACTTCGCGCGAGCAGATCGAGGAGGGGCTGCGCCGGTTGAAGGAGTTTTTCACCTGCTTGTAGGAAGGGCTTAGCCGGCCACCGTCGCTCCTGTGACGTGAACCCACCGATTTCGCCGATTAAGAGTTCACAGATCTGGATCGGCGTGTGGTCAGTCTTGAGGTCTGCTTAATCTGTGGATTCAGTCCTATTTTCTGAGCCATGCCGAAACTCGAGACTCCCCTTCAACTCTCACCTGCGTTCCAGCCGAAAATCTGGGGCCGGCGCGAGCTTGCGCCTCTTTATCACCGTCCGGGAATATTCCGGCGCAAGAAACGGGACGATTATGGCGTAGCCTCGGGACCCGAGTTGGGGCTGGGTGACCGCATCGGCGAGGCGTGGCTCACGGGTGATGACGCGCGCTTCATGAACGGCATCGTTTCCGGGCTGACCTTGGGCGAGGTATCCCGGCAATACGGCCCGGAGCTGCACGGAAGGTCCTGGAAGGGCGCGCGCTTTCCTGTCCTGGCGAAGTTCATTTACACCAGCGACTGGCTCTCGGTGCAGGTTCATCCCGACGACGCCTACGCCGCCGTGCACGATCCCGGCAACCTCGGCAAGTGCGAGATGTGGTACATCCTCAAGGCGGACCGTGGCGCGAGTTTCCTGCTGGGACTGAAGCCAAAAACCAGCGTCGAGGCTTTGCGGGCCGCCTGCGAGCGAGGGCATTCCAAGAAGCTGCTACGCCTTTTTCACCCTGAGGCCGACGAGGCGGTGTTCGTGCCGCCGGGAACCGTGCATGCCCTCGGACCCGGCCTCGTCCTTTTCGAAGCGGAACAGAATTCGGATTTGACTTATCGCCTGGACGATTTCGGACGGCCAGGGCTCGACGGCAAGCCTCGCCCGCTGCACCTCGAGAAGGGCATGGAAGTAGCCCGTGTTGACGCTCCGGCCCACCGCGCGCTGCCCGCAGTCGTGTTGCGCGAGCCGTACGGGTCTCGCCGCCTGGTGGTGGCCTGCCGTACCTTCGCGGTGGAAGAACTGACGTTGCGGCGATCGGGGTCTTTTGCGGGATCGCCGGAGCGCGTCGAAGCACTGGCGGTAATGGCAGGGGATGGACGCGTCGAGACCGACGCAGGCTGGCTCGGGTATCGCACAGGCGAAACGTGGCTGATACCACCCGCGACTGCCAACTACCGCCTGGTCCCACGCGTGCTGACGCGCCTGCTGAAATTCTATGTGCCCGATCTCGATCGCGACTTCGTTCGGTTGCTCGCGACGGCGCGTGGCGGCGCGGCAAAACTTCGCAAAATCGTTTTTACGGCTCAAGAAGAATGAACCCGCAGATTACGCAGATTTCACCGAC
>Ga0335081_10019266_pt1 | contig 11033 bp, 7 predicted proteins | sample Lox_Sample_35_FD_206713 | JGI IMG/M metagenome (GOLD analysis project Ga0335081, IMG submission 206713) | Soil microbial communities from Loxahatchee National Wildlife Refuge, Florida, United States - Lox_Sample_3.5 | ecosystem: Environmental > Terrestrial > Soil > Wetlands | place: USA: Florida...
ACCTCGGGCTGCTGATGCCGCCGCTGCTCGATGGGCGCACCAACGCCTGCTTCGGCGTGCGAGCATTCGACGGCTATACCAGCCACTCGTTCCTGTTCGTGCTGGGCGACAAGGGCGTGACGTTCGCCTGCAACGTCCTGTTCAACGTCTACCTGCACGACATCATGACCTGCCACAAGATGATCCGGACCGACGTCTTCCGAAGCCTGCCGCTGCGCTCGCCCGGCTTCGCGATCGAGCCCGAGATCACCGCCCGGCTCGTCCAACGCGGGGAGCGGATCTTCGAGGTCCCGGTTCACTACCGGGCGCGCGCCACCGACGAGGGCAAGAAGCTGACGGCGGTCGATGGCTTCCGGGTGCTCGGCACGCTGATGCGCTGCCGCTTCACCCCGAACAGCACCCCCAACGTCAGGACGTGAGGCGCCGGCCGGGTGGAGGGTCAGGTCCTCACACACACGCCCGCCGAGCGGCCGCGCTCTGATACCGATACGCCGTCGCGCTCGCGGCTACCGGACTGGCACGGGCTGCTGTACGCACCCTTCCTGTGGTCGGTGCTGGCCTGCATCGTGGTCGCGGCGATCTCGGCCGCCGTCCTGCCGACGGTCCCGAGCTATGACCCATGGGCGTGGATCTCGTGGGGCCGGGAGGTCACCGATCCCCATCTGAGCTTCGCGATCAGCGGCGGCCCGTCGTGGAAGCCACTGCCGGTGGTGTTCACGACGATCTGGGCGCTGTTCGGGAGCGCGGCGGCGCCGACGCTATGGGTGATCACCGCCCGCGCCGGCGGCCTGCTCGGGGTCGTGGCGGCATACCTGCTCGCCTCGCGGCTGATCCGCGGGCCGCGCTGGGCCAAGGTCGCGGCCGGGTTGATTGCCGGCGCCGGGATCGTTATCACGCAGGCGTGGTGGGACGAGATGTTCCGCGGAACCTCCGAGCCGCTCGAGATCGCGACGGCGTTGTGGGCGGTACTCGCCTTCCTCGACGGCCGGCGCGGCTGGGCGTTCGCGTTCGGGGTGGCGACATCGCTGCTCCGCCCCGAGGCCTGGCCGCTGGTCATCGTGTACGCCGGGTGGCTGTGGTTCAAGGAGCCGCGGCTGCGGGTGCCGGTCGTGATCGGGCTGTTCTCGATTCCGTTCTTCTGGTTTGCCCCGCCGTGGATCGGGTCGGGGCAGCCGTTCCTGGCCGCGGTCCACGCCGAGGAGTACAACGGCGGTCTCGGTTCGGATCGGCTGTTCGGCGTGCTCGGCCGCGGCGTCGACATTCAGCTGCTGCCGGTCCTGCTGGCCGGCGTGGTCGCGTCGGTGTTCGCCTGGTTCGACAAGCCCCGCGACTGGCTGCTCCTGTCGCTCGCCGGCGGGACCGTGGTGTGGTGGGTGATCGTCGTCGGGATGACGCTCGACGGCTATCCGGGCCTCGAGCGCTTCTACCTGCCGGCCGCGGGCATGACCTGCGTGCTCGCCGGCGTCGGCATCGTCCGCCTGGCCCAGTTGGCCGGACGCGGGTCGGTGCCCATCGGCATCGTCACGACCGCGGTGCTCGTGGCGATCACGATTCCATGGGTCGGCAGCCGGATCAATCAGGCCAGCGCCGAGTACCACACCGCATCTCAGGCGGTTACGCGCCTGAACCAGATGACCGCCGCCGTCGCCGCCGTCGGGGGCCACGATGGCGTGTTCCCGTGCAAGTCCAGCTTCGCTGCCGTCAACCACAGCGTCCAGACCGCGCTGGCGTGGAAGCTGCACGTCACCCTCGGCCGCGTCGGCACCACGATGCGCCACCAGGGCGTGATGTTCGTCGGTCCGCACGACTCCATCGACGGCATCGCGCCACCGATCGACCACCGCCTGACCCAGCAGCAGTTCATCACCCAGGTCGGGGCGTGGAAGATGTACCGGATGACGGCGCCCGGGTCCGATACGCGCTGCGTGGGGCGGTGATGGGCCGCGCTACGCGCGGCGTCCGTCGGATGTGGCGCGGCAGGCCGGTAAGGCGAGGCATGGAGGCCGAGCGGGCCGTCGCCGCGACCGCCGTTCCGCCGGGCGTCCAACCCCGGCGGCCTTGTCGCGACACCGGACAGGACGGGCCCAGGCGGCCCCACGGATGCCGAGCGAAGCGAGGCCCACTAACACCGAGCGAGCCGTACATCCGGTTCGGAGATAACTCGAGCTATACGCGAGTTATCTCCCAGACCCTGGAGCTTCAAGCCCGGGATCGCCCGCGCGCCCGCGATGCCTGACGAGCCCTCACGTCCGAGGCGAGCCGTCGAGCCGATCCGCTGCTCGTTCTGCGGTAAGCCCCGCAGCCGGGTCGCGTCGATGATCGCGGGGCCGACTCCGGCGGTCGCGATCTGCAACGAGTGCGTCGCCTTGTGTGCCGAGATCGTCTCCGAGGAGAGCGGGCCGCCTCCGCCGGGTCCCCAGGCGGCATAGCGCCCGGGGAGGCGTCCGGCCGCGGACGCAGAATGGTGTCTGGAATGGTCGTGATCGGAATCGATCCGGGCACCGCGAGCACGGGCTACGGCGTCGTCGAAGGCGCCGGTTCGGCGCTGCGCGCGGTCGCCGCCGGCGTGATCGAGACCCCCGCCGGCGTACGGCTCGAGCGCCGGCTCGCCGAGATCCACGGCCACGTCGTCGACCTGTTCGCGCGCTACGTCCCGGATGCGGTCGCGATCGAGGAGCTCTACTTCGGCGCCAACGCCAGGACCGCGTTCGCCGTCGGCCAGGCCCGCGGCGTGGTGCTGCTGGCCGCTGGCCAGCGCGGGATCCCGACCCGCTCGTACACGCCGCAGCAGGTCAAGGGCGCGGTGTGCGGGCACGGGCGCGCGGGCAAGGACCAGGTCGCGCGCATGGTCGCGCGGCTGCTAAGCCTGCCGGAGCCTCCCTCGCCCGACCACGCCGCGGACGCGCTCGCGGTCGCGATCTGCGAATGCAACCGGACGCCGCTCGACAGGGCGCTCGCGCGTACCGCAACCGGGGCACGGGCATGATCGCGGCGGTGTCGGGCACGGTCGCGGTCCGCCGCGGCGATCACGTGGTCGTCGACACCGGCGGCGTCGGCTACCGCCTCGCGGTGTCGGCCGAGACGCTCCGCCATGTGCCGGCGGTCGGGAAGTCGGTCCTGCTCCACAGCCACCTCGTTGTCCGGGACGATGCGCTCGCGCTGTACGGGTTCGCGACCGAGGAGGAGCGCGAGCTGTTCCTGATGCTGATCGGGGTCCAGTCCGTCGGACCCAAGGTCGCCCTCGCGGTCCTGTCGGGCGGCCCGCCGCGCGATCTGCTCGCCGCGGTCGCGGCGGGCGACACCGCGCGCCTGCAGGCCGCCCCCGGCGTCGGCAAGCGAACCGCCGAGCGGATCATCGTCGAGCTTCGCGAGAAGGTCGGCGCTACGGCCACGGTGCCGACCGTCATCACGGCCGTGCGCAGCGAGGACCCGCGTGCGCTCGCCCGCGACGGGCTGCTCGGCCTCGGCTACACGCCGCTCGAGGCCGACGAGCTGCTCGACGGCGCCGACGGCGAGAAGCCCGAGGACCTCATCGCCCACGCCCTCCGCACGGCACGCCGATGAGCCCCGTACGCGAGATTCACCCCGACCGGCCGCCGCGGATCCAGGACCCCGAGGAGCTGCCCGACGAGGACCTCGACCGCTCGCTCCGACCCCGCCGGCTCGAAGACTTCGTCGGCCAGGACGCCCTGAAGGACCAGCTCGCGGTGTCGATCGAGGCCGCCTCGAGCCGCGGCGAGGCGCTCGACCACGTCCTGTTCGCCGGCCCGCCCGGGCTCGGCAAGACGTCGCTCGCCCAGATCGTGGCCGCCGAGCTCGAGGTCCCGTTCGTGCAGACGGCCGGCCCGGCGCTCGAGCGCAAGGGCGACGTCGCCGCGTTTCTGACCGCGCTCGAGCCCCGCTCGGTGTTCTTCGTCGATGAGATCCACCGGCTGCCCCGGGCGCTCGAGGAGACCTTTTACCCGGCGATGGAGGACGGCTGCCTGCCGATCACGATCGGTCAGGGGGCGGGAGCGAGCGTGGTCACGATCCCGCTGCCGCCGTTCACGCTGATCGGCGCCACCACCCGGGCCGGGCTGATCACGGGGCCGCTGCGCGATCGCTTCGGAATCCAGCACCGGCTCGAGCACTACGGCCCCGACGACCTGGCGACGATCGTCCGCCGCTCCGCCCGGCTGCTCGAGGTCGCGATCGAGGACGGTGGCGCCCGCGCGATCGCCGCACGGAGCCGGGGCACGCCGCGCGTCGCCAACCGGCTGCTCAAAAGAGTCCGCGACTACGCCGAGGTGCGCGGCAGCGGCGTGGTCACCGGGGACGTGGCGATCGAGGCGCTCGACCTCCTCGGCGTCGACCACGAGGGGCTTGACCGGCTCGACCGCCAGATCCTGCGGGCGATCTGCGAGAAGTTCGGCGGGGGCCCGGTCGGGCTGTCGACGCTGGCCGTGGCCGTGGGGGAGGAACAGGACACGGTCGAGGACGTGTACGAGCCCTACCTGCTCCAGCGCGGCCTGATCGAGCGCACGCCACGGGGGCGTGCCGCGACCAAGCGGGCGTTCGGGCACCTCGGCATGGAGCCGCCCGGTCCGCTTTCGCTCCTTTAAATGTTCGTGAAGAGGTCACAGGCGGGGTGAGGGTGTACGGCTATCCTCAGGCTCGCCAATGAGCCACGAGCACTACTTCATCTGCCCCCACTGCGGGAACCGCTCGATGGGGACCGACCGCAATGCCGGGTTCCGCAACGAGGCCCGGGGGTGCGATAAGTGCGGATTCGCCTACCTGTACGAGTTGCTCGACGACTACTACCCGGCTCCGAACGCCGCGTTCTTCGCGTGTGACTCGGACGGCAGGATCGTCGATTGCGGTCGGGGGTCGTTCGAGCTGACCGGTCTGAAGACCGAGCAAGTGATCGGCCGGCCGGTGCACGATGTCCTCGGGCTGCGGTTCGACGATGGGAACGACCACGTTCGCACCGCGCTCGAGTGGGAGGTCCGCGTGAAGAGCAAGCCGGTCGAGGTCCGTGCCGAGCGCGACCTGCCCGCCAAGGCGGTCGCCGACATCTTCCCCGCGTACGACGACGAGGATGGCGGCGTGCTCGTCGTGCTCACGCCAACGAACCACCACTGAGGCGCCGATTCGGCTCACGCGCCGCCGTCCACGGTCAAGTACCTCTAGCATCCACCCAGACCGATGACTGATCGCCAGCGAAATGGCTTCGTCCTGCTCATCGTCGTCGGGCTGCTGATCGGTTCGCTCATCGTGATCGCCGGCATCCCCGGCGTGGCGAAGTCCAAGAGGACGGTTCTCGGCCTCGACCTCAAGGGCGGGGTGGAGCTCGTCTACCAGGGGCTACCCAGCGCGCAGACGCCGGTCGTGACGCAGGATGCGTTGCAGCGGGCGGTCGACATCATGCGCAACCGCGTCGACCAGCTGGGCGTCGCCGAGCCCGAGATCCAGACTTCGGGGGGCAATCAGATCACCGTCGGGCTGCCCAACGTGACCGACACCGCGCGCGCCGAGGCGGAGGTCGGCACGACCGCGCAGCTGGCCTTCTACGACTGGGAGGCGAACGCGCTCACCCCGAACGGAAAGACCGTCGCGAGCCAGCTCCAGACCCAGGACCCGACCGCGACCACGATCAGCCAGGGGTCGGGCACGGGGACGAACGGGGCTCCCGGCCAGCCGGGCGCGGGGAGCATGAACCTCTACGACGCGGTGACGCTCGCCTCCAAGCAGCCGCGGACCGTCAGTTCGGACAACTCGCGCATCACCGACCAGTATTGGATGTTCGGCGCGCCCGGGAGCGCCGCCTGCGAGGCCGTTGCCAAGGCCAACAACACGACGCCGGCGGCGGGCCAGCACTGTCTGTTGAACGGGCCCGACGACAGCAAGGAGGCCCTGCTGTCGGGGCTGCCGGCGGGCGTCAGCGCCTCGGACGGCCAGATCCTGGTCGTGCCCCGCGGAACCGTCGTGCTCCAGGCGATCCCGGCCGACTTCTCCAAGCCCACGCCGGTCGGCGATCCGAGCGCGCAGTTCTTCGTGCTGAAGGACAACGTCGCGCTCCGGGGCAGCGACATCACGAACCCCCAGCAAAGCACCGATCCGAACACGAGCTCGCCGGACGTCACGTTCGGCTTCAGCGACAAGGGCAAGAGCCAGTTCCAGGCGGTCACGGCGAACATCGCCCACCGCGGCGACCTCGTCAGCGGCCTCGGCCAGACGCTCAACCAGCACTTCGCGGTCGCGCTCGACAACCAGCTGATCACGGTCCCGTACATCGACTTCAAGCAGTATCCGGACGGGATCAACGGCGACAACGGCGCGGACATCAGCGGCAACTTCACGATCACCTCCGCCCAGGACCTCGCCAACGAGCTGCGACTGGGGGCGCTCCCGATCAACCTGAAGCTGATCTCCGAGTCTCAGGTTTCCGCGACGCTCGGCAAGGAGGCACTCCACAACGGCCTGGTAGCGGGTCTCGTTGGACTCCTGGTAGTGATCGTGTTCCTGATCGCGTACTACCGCGTCCTCGGCGTGATCGCGACCTTCGGTCTCCTGATCTACGGGATCTACTTCTACGCGCTGATCAAGCTCATCCCGATCACGCTGACGCTGCCGGGCATTGCGGGACTGATCCTTACGATCGGCGTCGCCGCCGACGCGAACATCGTGATCTTCGAACGCGTCAAGGAGGAGATCCGCAGCGGCAGATCGATCCGCCAGGGGATCGTCACCGGTTACAAGAAGGGCCTGACCGCGATCATCGACGCGAACGTGGTGACGATCATGACCGCGTTCATCCTGTTCGTGCTCGCCACCTCGGACGTCCAGGGGTTCGCGTTCACCCTCGGAGTCGGCACGTTCGTCTCGCTGTTCACGGCGGTGATGGCGACGCAGGCGATCCTCAGTACGATGGGCAGCTCGCGGATGATCTCGAGGCCGTCGATGCTCGGGGCGGGTGGCGAGAAGCGCACCTGGAAGTTCGACTTCATGGGCGCCTCGAAGTACTTCTTCACGATGTCGGGAGTGATCCTGCTGATCGGCGCGCTCGCGATCGGCGGCAAGGGCCTGAACCTCGGAATCGACTTCACCTCCGGGACCCGGATCACCGTTGGGCTCGAGCAGGCCGCGTCTCAGCAGCAGGTCTCTCAGCTGTTGGCCTCCCAGGGCGTCTCGAACCCGGAGGTCCAGAAGATCTCAGGCTCGAAGACGTTCGGCGACAACGCCTATCAGATCTCGTTCAAGTCGCTGCCGTCCGGAGGACGGGAGAAGCTCCAGACGGCCCTTCAGAACAAGTTCGGCATCGCGGGCAACGGCAAGGACTTCCAGTACACCTCCGTCGGTCCGACATTCGGAAGCACGGTCGCCAACAGCGCCGTGATCGCGATCATCGCCTCGCTGCTCGTGATCGCCGCCTACGTCGCGCTCAGATTCGAGTGGAAGTTCGCGATTCCGGTGATGATCGCGCTCGCGCACGACCTTCTGATCACGAGCGGCGTGTACGCGCTGACCGGCCGCCAGGTGACGACGGCGACGGTGGCGGCGCTGCTGACGATCCTCGGTTACTCGATGTACGACACGATCATCGTGTTCGACCGGGTGCGAGAAAACATCCCGCGGATGCCGCGGGCTGCCTTCTCCCAGATCGTGAACCGCTCGATGTCCGAGGTGCTCACGCGGTCGATCGCCACGACGTCGTGCACGCTGATGCCGATCATCGCCCTGCTGCTGTTCGGCGGCACGGCAGGCTCGACCGAGCTGACGGACTTCGCGTTCGCGCTGCTCGTCGGCGTGGCCTCGGGCGCGTATTCGTCGATCTTCATCGCGTCGCCCGTGCTCACGCACTGGAAGGAGCGCGAGAGTCAATACCGCCACCGCCGAGAGCGGATTGAGTCCGAGTTCGGCTACGTGCCCGCATACGCCACCACCGGCGCCGACGTGGAGCCGACGCCGCGTCGCGTACGGCGCACCGGCCGGCTGACCGAGCCTTCGCCCGACGGCGTGTCCGCGGCCGAGTTCGAGGAGATGAAGCGCGACCTTGATCTCGACCTCGCCGAGGACGATCGTGAGGGCCACCGCACCTCGACGTTGACCAAGCGCCTGGCGCATAGCACCGAGGACGATGCCCCGGCGGCTTCGGCTGCCCCGTCGGCCCCGGCGCAGAGGCCACGCTCGGGCGCGATCACCCGCCGCTCGAGGCGGTCAGATGGCGGCACGGGTCGCGGGGGCACGTCTCGCGGCGGATCGGAGCGCGCCGGCAACGGTGCCCCGCAGTCCCCGGAGCAGCCCCCACGCCAGCAATCCCCGCGCCAGCAATCCCCGCGCCAGCAACCCCCGCGGCAACCCGAGGCCGAGGCGCCACCCGCCGACGACGTCACGCCCGCGCCGGACGCCGCCGAGAACGAGGGCGTCGCGCCTTCGCCCAAGCGGCCGCCGAAGCCGAGGTCCCGCAACCGCCGCCACGGGAGACGCCGCTAATGGCCGTGCTCGCCTGGTGCATGATGGGGCTCGCCCTCTGGCACTTCACGATCTGGCTTCCCGACCATTTCTGGGGCGGCATCGTCGGCGCCCTGATCGGAGCGCTGATCGGCGCGGTGTTTGTCGCGTGGGCGATCCACGGCTTCTCGGTCCCGTCGCGTCACGACACCGATCTGGCTACCGCGCTCGAGGCGATCCCGGGCACGCTGATCGGGCTTGCGGCGATTTGGTTCGAAGGCCTCCGGCGCGAGCGGGTCACGCATCTCGGGCCCGAGATGGTCTGACCCGGCGCCGGCCTCCGGGATGAGCGCGTGGGCGCCCGGGCCGCCCGTCGCGACGCCGCCGTCCCGGTTCTCAGTGAGATCCGACGTTTCCGTCGGGGCCGGTTCATACGCTGCCCGCTATGCCCGAGGCAGCCCTCCTTCGCTCAGAGCCGGTTGAGCCTCCCCGCGCGGATATCGCGCTCCGTGCCGTTCCGGACCCGGTTCCGGCGGCGCCGGCGCTCGAGATCCCGACCTACGACCTGACGGCCGCGCTCGCGCTCGAGCATGAGCTCGGCATCAGCCACGTGCTCGCGCAGGTGCTGGTTCGCCGTGGGCTGTCCGATGTGAGCGCCGCGCAGGCGTTTCTCGAACCGAGTGAGGGTCACGATCCGACCGAGTTCGCCGGGATCGAGCGCGCGGTGAGTTTGATCGAGCGCCACATCCGCGATCGCAGCCGGATCGTCGTACACGGCGACTACGACGTCGACGGCGTGTGCGCCACCGCGACGATGGTCCGGGCGCTCCGCGCGCTCGGCGCCGACGTCGGCTGGTATCTGCCCGACCGGCTCACGGACGGCTACGGGCTGTCGCTCGACACGGTGCACCGCCTGGCCGCGCGGGGCGCGGCCCTGCTCGTCACGGTCGACTGCGCCATAACCGCGGTGGACGAGGTCGCCGCCGCGCGGGCGGCCGGCCTGGACGTGGTTGTCTCAGACCACCACGCGCCGCGGGCGGACGGGCTGCTCCCGGATTGCGAGATAGTCCACCCGGGGGTGTGCCGGTATCCGTGCGTGGATCTGTGCGGCACCGGCGTGGCCTACAAGCTCGCGCAGGCGCTCGGCGCGCCCGGGGTCGAGGACGACCTCGAGCTGGTGGCGCTCGCGACGGTCGCGGATCTGATGCCGCTCGCCGGCGAGAACCGCAGGGTTGTCCGCGAGGGGTTGCGGGCGCTGTCGCGGACGTCGAGACCGGGGCTGCGCGCGCTGATGAAGGTCGCGAAGGTCGACCCGAGCGCGATCGACACCGGCACGCTCGGCTTCCGGCTGGCGCCGCGGATCAACGCCGCCGGCAGGCTTCGGCGCGCCGACGCGGGGCTCGAGCTGCTGCTCACGCGCGACGAGCGGCGCGCCGCCGAGATCGCCTCCGAGCTCGATCGGGTCAACGCTGAGCGCCGGGCGGTCGAGCAACGGATCGTGTGGGAAGCCGAGGCGCAGGTGGCGGAGCAGGTCGCCGACGGCGGGGAGCGATTCTCGTATGTGCTCGCGGGCGACGGATGGCATCCCGGCGTCGTCGGAATCGTGGCCTCGCGGATCGTCGAGCACCATCACCGACCGGTCGTGGTGGTCGCGCTCGAGGACGACGAGGGCTCGGGTTCGGCGCGGAGCATCCCCGGCTTCGACCTGCTTGGGTCGCTGCACGCGTGCGCCGAGCACCTCGAGCGCTACGGTGGCCACCGGGCGGCGGCGGGGATGACGATCCGTCGGGACCGGATCGACGGCTTCCGGGACGCGCTCGAGCGGCACGCCCAGGAGGTCCTGACGCCCGAAATGCTGGTGACGCGCGAGCGCGTCGACGCGATCGTGTCCGGATGCGATCTCGGGCTCGAGCTGGCCGAGGAGCTCGAGAGGCTCGAGCCGTGCGGAATGGGCAACCCGCGCAGCCGCCTGCTCGTGCCGGGGGCGCGGCTGCGCGACCCGCGCCCGATGGGTGACGGGCGCCACCTGCGGTTCGTGGTCGGGTCGGGCGGGGCGAGCGCCCGGGCGGTCGCGTTCGGGTGCGGTGGCAAGCTCGGCGTCGAGGCCGACGTGCCGGTTGATGCGACCTTCCGACTCGAGCGGAACTTCTGGAACGGAGCGGTCGAGCCACGCCTCGTCCTTGGACACGCCCGGCCGTGCGCGCCGGATCCGATCGAGGTGCTCGGAGAGCCCCACGATTACCTGGCAGCGGCCCTTGGGGACTGTGATCTCGACGCTCCGCCGGGCGCGGCTCGGTCCGGCGCTCGGACGATGCTCGACCGCCGAGGCCAGAGCCCGCTGGCGGTGCTGCACGATGCGATCGCGACCGGGGGAGGGGTCCTCGCCGTCTGCGCCGACGCGCCGCGCCGGTTGACCGGGCTGCGCGCCCGGATCGGCGGGTTCGCGCTTGTCTCCTACCACGCGCTCGTGCGCGATCCGCGGCTCGGGGAGCGCTTCGCCCACATCGTCGCGCTCGACCCGCCCTCCGGCGCCGACGGCGCCGCGATGCTGCGTGCAGGCTGCGGGTTTTCCCACTTGGCGTGGGGCGAGCCTGAGCTAC
>Ga0335081_10019267_pt1 | contig 11033 bp, 8 predicted proteins | sample Lox_Sample_35_FD_206713 | JGI IMG/M metagenome (GOLD analysis project Ga0335081, IMG submission 206713) | Soil microbial communities from Loxahatchee National Wildlife Refuge, Florida, United States - Lox_Sample_3.5 | ecosystem: Environmental > Terrestrial > Soil > Wetlands | place: USA: Florida...
AGGCGTTCTCGTCGGCATAGATCAGCAGCATGTATTTCATTCCCGGCCTCCGTACAGTAAGTCGAACGACGAATGCGAAAATCGACAACCACCCTTTTATTTTTTGGCAGCCAGTTGCGCTTGCAGCCGCTCCCCTTGCTCCCTGATTTCGGGCGTGTACGCCCTCGTGAACTCCTCCATCTCGAATATCGGGCGAATCTCGACTTCGGCGCCACCGTCGAATGGGGCGCGTTTGAGCCACTCGACCGCCTCATCTAGTGACTTGACCTGCCACAGCCAATAGCCCGCAATGAGTTCCTTGGTTTCGGCGAATGGCCCGTCGATGACCGTAGTCGTGCCTCCCGAGAATCGCACCCGCTTGCCCTTTGAACTCGCATGCAGTCCGTCGGCCGCAAGCATCACCCCGGCCTTGACCAGTTCTTCGTTGAACTTTCCCATCTTTATGACCAATTCCTGGCTGGGAAGAACGCCCGCTTCCGAGTCTTCACAACCCTTCACAATCACCATGCATCGCATCGTGTCCTCTCCTTTTCCTCTGTGCTTCTATCCGTATATCGAACGGGCGCGCTTCAAATCGACACTCCGGCCAAAAAAATCTTACAATCGATCATGTCTGCCGACGCCGCCGCGGCCGTAGAAGCAGTCTACCGCTCCGATTGGGGGCGAATCATCGCTGCCCTCATCACCCTGGTCGGCGACTTCGATCTCGCCGAAGAGTCTGCACAAGAAGCATTTACAGCCGCCGTGGATCAATGGCGAGTCTCCGGCGTCCCCGAGTTTCCGCGCGCCTGGATCATCCAGACCGCCCGCCACAAGGCCATCGACCGCATCCGGCGCAGGCTGAAGTTCGAGGAAAAACTCGAATCCTACAGCGTTTCCGAGCTGGCCCAGACCAACGAAGAGCCGGACTACACCTCGGCCGAAATTCCCGACGACCGTCTTCGTCTCATTTTCACCTGCTGCCACCCCGCGCTCGCGCCCGACGCGCAGGTTGCTCTGACTCTGCGCACCCTGTGCGGCCTAGAGACCGACGAGATCGCGCGGGCATTCCTGGTTCCTCCGGCGACCATGGCCCAACGCCTGGTGCGCGCCAAGCGCAAGATCCGCGACGCCCGAATCCCCTATATTGTGCCCGAGACCACCGACCTGGCGGCGCGGCTCGACGCCGTGCTCACCGTGATCTACCTTGTCTTCAACGAAGGCTATGCGGCCACTCGCGGCGGGCCGCTGGTGAGGACCGACCTCTGTGCCGAAGCCATTCGCCTGGGCCGCTTGCTGAGGTCGTTGCTGGGCCCACAGCCTCCAGCCGAACTCACCGCCCTGGTCGCGCTCATGCTGCTGCACGATGCGCGGCGCGACGCCCGTAGTAACGGCGCTGGAGACCTCATAGTGCTTGAAGAACAGGACCGCAGCCTTTGGCATAAGGCGCAGATCGCCGAGGCGCTCCCGCTGGTAAATGAAGCTTTTCGCGGTGGGCCCGGTCCATACGCCTTGCAGGCGGGGATTGCCGCGGTGCATTGTCAGGCGGCACGCGCCGAAGATACCGCCTGGCCCCAGATCGTGCGCCTCTACGATCTTCTCGAACAGGCGCAACCTTCGCCCATCGTCTCGCTGAACCGGGCCGTGGCCGTGGCAATGGTGGACGGCCCGCAGGTCGGTCTCGCGCTGGTGGATGCCGTTGCCGTCACCAGCGATCTCGACAACTACCACCTGCTGCACGCCGCCCGCGCCGATCTGTTACGCCGCATAGGATCCCAAGTGGAAGCCGCGAAAAGCTACGAACGCGCGCTGGCGCTGGTCACCAACGACAGCGAACGGCGGTTCCTCGAGCGGCGGCTGCGCGAGGTTCAGCCGCCGGCGGCGTAAGCGGCGTCGACTCAGATCTTCATGATACGACCACTACCATCGCCCCGCCCACTCCAGGAATTTCCTGAACGCCGCCCCGCGATGGCTGTATTTGGCCTTCTCTTGGGCGCTCAATTCGGCGAACGTTTTCTGAATCTGCGGAAAAAAGAAAAGCGGATCGTAACCGAAGCCATTCGATCCTCGTGGCGCACCGAGAATCATGCCTTCCGCTTGGCCGCGAAACACTTCCAAAGTCTCTCCATCCCGCGCCGCGGCAATCACGCACACGAATCGTGCCGTCCTCTTGTCCCCGGGAACGCCTCTCAGCTCGCGCAGTAACCGCGAATTATTGGCCTCGTCATCACTGTTGACGCCCGCCAGGTGCGGCACCTCAGCGGCGTAGCGGGCCGAGTGCACTCCAGGAGCGCCGTCGAGGGCATCCACCTCAAGCCCGGAGTCGTCCGCCAACACAATTTCTGCCGCTACGTATCGGCTGTAGGCTTCGGCTTTCTTGCGCGCATTGGCCTCGAAAGTACCCCCGTCCTCGACCACCGGAGGCAGGGAACTGAAGTCCGGAACCGGGGCAATTTCCACTCGCAACTCCCCCGCCGCCCCGGCAAAGTCCCGCAATTTGCCGGGATTGGAAGTCGCAATCAGCACCCGATTCACGTCTGAATCTCCCTGTGTTCCGGAGCCTGCCCTGAGCGAAGTCGAAGGGTGCTCTCTATGGTTGAGGGTTTGCCCGCTGTGCACAAATTCTTCGGGATTTTACAGGAAATTAACCTGCCTGAAACCTGGCTGTCGCCCCCACTCACTAGACTTTGAGCATTCGAGGTGGAATAAACCCGGCGCTACAGGGGTCTGCACGAGAGACGGCGTGCAGGCCCCTTGACGCTTGTGGCCCACACAACCGTATCCGCGCCGTTCGGCGCAATCTCAAATGTAAGGGGATCTACGGCGATCTTAGGCAGGAGCCACTTCTTCTGAATTCCGCTGCTGGCGGAGCGCCTCCAGGAATTCTTCCTGGCTCAGCGATTCGTGCCCACGCAACAATTCGAGCAAGGGATCGTCCAGTTCCTCAGACTCGGAACCCACCGGCTCATGGTTTTCTCCAGAGGCCAGTACCCGTGGCGTAATCAGCAACTCAGGAATGGTTCCCGGCCGGCTGGTGAGAAATTCTATGAAACTGGTGACTTGTGCGCGCTCGTCGGCGGTTCGCGCGGAGAACTCAATGCCCATGCCGAACCCGGGATGCATCACCCGCACCGTGCCTTCCGCCCGTGCTTCCATGCCTTCCGCCTGCAGCGAGAGAGTGATGCCGGAGCGCTCCGGGAACGGTGACTCCGTCTCCACATAGCACCCGCCCACACTCAGATCGGTCAGCTTGCACTGGGTTACCGGCTCCGGGTCGGGTGGCGGAGGTTCGGGTGCATTCGCCGCAACCCAGTTCTGCAGGGTCGTCCGCAAACCGTCGGCAAGAGCCACAAAATGCACGCCCGCTTGTCCGTTGGGATTTGCCCAGGCAATCTCGCCGCGGGCCTCAATCGCCGTGCCATCGGGAAGGCTGAACTTCACCTGAATAGCCGCCGCGGGGCGCACCGGTTGCGCGGCCAGCAGGTCCAGTCCGTCCTCGCTCAAATCCAGCAGGATGCCTTCGGTCTCGGGATCATCCTCAACCTTAAGCTGCACCGGAACCTGCACTGGAACTCGGAACGAGGACCGGCGCTCGCGCTTCAAGAACACGATGGCTGCCCGCAGACCCGCTTCCGCCTGCTCATTGGAAAAAGGCTTGTAGAGTACGAAATTTGCGCCTTTGCCGAACACGTTGCGGAGTTTTGACTTGTCGCTCAGCAAAGCTACGGTAACCACGTGGCTACGCGGGGCTGATTGCAAGGCTTTCTGCAGAACCAGCTCGGCGCTGTGGGGGTCATCGAAGTCGACGATGACCAGATCGGAGTTCTGTTCGGTGAGCTGGCAGATTCCATCCGAATAACCGCAACACGCGGCTTCCACGCCGAAGCCGGAAAGGACCGCGGTCAGGACGGCGGTTGATTCATCGTCTTTGGAAATCAGCAGTGCTTGAAACGTCATAAGCCGCTCGTAACGGCGCCAATGGAATGCCCGTTCTTAGGGCCAGCGCGGCGAACTGCCGCGAGGCTTGCCGGCCGCGTTTCCGGCGCCGGCTGCGGCTGCTTTCGCCTGGGGCTGCTCATCCACTTCAGAGAGAACCGCGCTGTCGTCGTCTTCATTCTCGGCGAGCAAAGGGGCCACCTCGCGCAGCTTCTCGGCCGCTTGCTGCAACATCTCAATCTGCTTGCCCAACTGGGCGTACTTGGCCTGTTTCCGCCGCAGTACCTCATGTATGTCCTTCATACGACCCCCTCTGGCAAATTTACGGTCGCTGCGGGTCATGGTCAATTGCAATTGGCCTCGGGAAGATTACCGTCGTAACTCCGGTGCCAGAGTGCTGGGACTCCACTGCTAGCCAGCTTTGATGTCATCGTGAGCAACTCCGAGTGTCAACCAGGAGTAGTCGAATGGGGATCCGGCGAAGCCGCCTCATCCGGTGGTGGTCGGGTCGCGATTGGTATTCCGGCTTGCGATGGTGATCGACCGCCAGGTCCAGCACCTGATTGTTCTCTCCGATCGCAAGTTCGCATCAGCGAGGTCCACTGCAATGGCTGCCCACTTCCTGCAAGATTTTGCGTGAAAGCGTTGCCAAACGGCGAAATCGACCGTTTTTCTCCGTGTATTGCATGCGGAAGGCGGGAACGGATCTATGTTTCGTCGGCCCTTTCACGGATTCCGCCTCGGGCTGCCGTAAATCGTCCTGGCCACGACGGTTTTCGTGCCATAGGTAGTTGGTGCCATTCAGTAGCACGAAGGTGGGATTTACGTTACGCCAGAAACATCATAAGTTGTCCATGAGCAGTTCTGGGGGAGGGCTGTTCGGGCGTCCCGTAACTCGAAAGAGTTCGGGGCGCTTCTCATTTGTGGACGTCGCTCCGCGTTCTCTGCGGATTTAAGACTTGGGGCTGCTGTAGTCTCCTACCGCCTCCTGCCTTTACATCCGCAACGCAATCGTGTTCTAGTTCTTGCGACACCCTAAACTCTATGGAGCCTCCTGTTTGAAGCCCCGGCAGCTGTTAATTCTTCTACTGTTCACTTTTGCATCCCTTTTGATTCATGGCTACCACCCGTGGGCAGAGGACTCGGAGCTCTATGTCCCGGGAATTGAGAAGACTCTCCATCCCGAACTCTTCCCCTTCAACGCGCAGTTTTTCCAAACCCACGCCGGTTCAACTCTTTTCCCGAACCTCGTTGCAGCTTCAGTTCGGTTGAGTCACTTGCCGCTCAGTGTTGTGCTTTTCATTCTGCATGTGGCTTCGATTTATTTGTTCTTGCTGGCCTGCTGGCAACTCCTGAGAAGGTGTTTCCGCGACCCCAAGGCGCTTTGGGCCGGAGTTGCCTTGATCGCCGCCCTTTTGACCTTGCCGATCGCGGGAACCGCTTTATACATTCTCGATCAGTATCTCAATCCACGGAACCTGGCTGCGTTCCCGGCGATATTTGCCGTTGTCAGAGTGATCGATAGGAAGTACCTCCAGGCTGGATTATTTCTGGCCTTGACTGTGGCCATTCATCCTCTGATGGCAGTCTTTGCTTTTTCCTACTGCTTCCTGCTGATCGTGTTTGACCATCGGGACGCACGCTTGGCTACGCTCGCCTGTCTGTTGCCCTTCGGTCTCTCACTCGATCCCCCCTCTGCGGCCTACCATCAGGCGGCCCTGACACATGCTTTTCATTACGTCACTCGCTGGAATTGGTACGAATGGCTGGGGATCCTGGCGCCGATCGTCATCCTCTGGTGGTTCAGTCGGCTGGCGCGCTCAAAACATATGCCGAACTTGGATCTGCTGTGCCGCGCTTTGATCATCTACGAACTGATCTACCTGCCCCCGGCGGTGGTGCTCTCCACGGTTGCACGCTTTGAGGCCCTGGCGCGATTGCAGCCCATGCGATGTCTCTTCTTGCTCTACATCCTGCTGTTCCTTTTCATTGGCGGGTTCCTCGGCGAATTTCTCTTGAAGAACCGGGCGTCACGCTGGCTGGCGCTCTTTGTGCCGCTGTGTGCGGGCATGTTCCTGGCTCAGCGCGCGCTTTTCCCCTTCAGCCGGCATATCGAGTGGCCCGGGGCCGCGCTCACCAACCCATGGGCGCAAGCTTTTCTCTGGGCTCGCGATAACACTCCCACCGATGCAATCTTTGCCCTCGATCCTGAACACGAACATTTTCCCCAGGAGGACGAACAGGGTTTTCGTGCCATCGCCCAGCGCAGCCGGCTCGCGGATCGCGCCAGCGATGCTGGTGCGGTCTCCATGTTTCCCGGCCTGGCGGATGAATGGTTGCGGCAGACGCAGGCGCAGACCGGCTGGAAGAACTTTCAGGCACAAGACTTTCGCCGCCTGCAGGCAGACTTCGGAGTGACCTGGGTAGTCTTGCAGTCACCCGGCGTGCCGGGATTGGACTGCCCCTACCGAAATTCTGCCGTACTGGTCTGCCGGTTGTGAATCCCCAGAAGTGAGTCCGCTAGGACCGCGACGGCAAACGGCCCCCGTTGGTCCCCGAAACCCCGACCGCTTCCCACTGTCGGCTGGGATCGCCTTCGGCCACCACCGCTCGCAATCTCAACATCCGCAGGATGCAGTAACAGGCCAGGGCGGCGGTGATGTGCTTCAGCGTGTGCCCGCTCACGACCCTTCCCAGCGAATAGATCGGGCCATCCAACAGCTCAAACAGCTTGGCCAAAACGTAAAACAGAAACGCCAGCATCAGGTCCTGGGTGCGGCTATACCTTGCCGGAAACAGCCCGATGAGCACCGCGATTACGATCACGGGACAAAACTGCACAAATAGGTAAAACCGCAGGTCTCCGTGGGCTTGCAGTTCACCCACGTACCAATAGGCCACGCTCGCGGCCCCCAATGCCATCAGGGGCAGCAGCAATCGTGCCCCTGCCCTGGTCGAAATGCGCTCCACGATGGTGGCATCCACAATCGCTACGAACGAAAACGTCATGGGTAGGAGATCCCAGACCAGGCGCGCATTTCCGGGCGCCAGATGGTAGTAGCCCGACCCCAGCCCCGTCAGCGTGACCCCGGCAAAGAAGACCAAGTAAGGAATTCGCTCCCAAGCCTCAGAGAACGCCCCTTGGTTAACCCTGCGAAGCAGAAAAATGATCCCCCACACCCCTACCAGCACAAAGGGAACATTGGAAAGTACGTCAAAGCCGTGCGGGATTCCAAGAATCGTGCGTTGGTCGGCAAACTCGTGGTAGTTCACGCCCAGCGGGATCCGGGGAGCAAAACCCACAGCGGCGGAGACCACGATCAGGACTGCGGCCAGAATCCACAGGCGGGTACGCCGGTCCCAGATCCACCATCGCCGCAAGAGGTCGCGCATTTTCCATCCCTCCATTGACAGGCCGGCGTGAGCCGGTAACTTCAATCCCGTGGCGGGGTGGAAGTATAGCATCTCTCCCCATTGCGACTCGGGTTCCACATCAGCAAACCGGCGCTGTCTTGCGAGCTTCCCGAGAGCAACTAATCGCGCCAAAATGTGTTTTACTTGGTAAAATACCCCGCATACAAAAACCCAGCGGGTCTGTACGTCATCTTAATCGGGAAGGTTCCCCGGGGATGGCATTTTAAGTTTCGCGCTGTCTCAACTCCAACGGTAGCTGATAAACTTGAAAAGATTGCCAAATTCTCAGGAGACGAATGGAAAACCTTGGGGCTCCGCTCGATGGACCCGGCAATCCCAAAAGGATCTGTACTAAATGTCTTGCGCGCAAACAGTAGAGGAAATTATCCCCTTGTTCGACTACTGTAGATGGAATTCAAAATTAGCTGATCTTGCCAGGCAGTATGCGCAAAACAGTCCCTTGCCGCACGTTTTTCTCGGGGACTTCCTCGACGCCGGCGTCGCCGGCGCGATTGCGCAGGAGTTTCCCTGCGCCCACACGGAGGCCTGGATCCAGTACAAACACCATAACGAGAACAAACTCGGCATGGCCAAGCGCGAGCTTTTTCCACCCCGCCTGGGTGGCGTGGCGGACGAGCTCAACTCTCCCCGCTTCGTCGCCTGGCTGTCCCAATTGACCGGCATTCCCGGCCTGGTCGCCGATCCCAGCATGGAAGGTGGAGGCTTACATCAGTCAGGCCGCGGAGGCTTCCTCAATCTTCACACTGATTTTTCGCACCACCACTATCACAAGAATTGGCGCCGGCGGGTAAACATCATCCTTTACTTGAATGACGGCTGGCAACCCCAATGGGGCGGCGCCATTGAGCTCTGGGATTCGGGCATGAAGCAGTGTTTCTCCAAGTACCCGCCCCGCCTCAATCACGCCATCATCTTCAACACCGATGATCGCTGTTTCCACGGTTTCCCCGAGCCACTGACTTGCCCCGAGGGCCAGTCGCGCAAAAGCCTCGCCTTCTACTACTACACCGTGGAGCAAGATCCAAAAACCACGCCGCGTTCCACCAACTACCGCGCCCGGCCTACCGACAGCATGGCCGAGTCCGCCATGATCTGGCTCGATAAAACGGCCGTCGATGTCTATTCCCGCGCCAAGGCCCGCTTCGGATTCTCCGATGAATGGGCGAGCAAGGTCCTGGGAGTGATCTCACGAAAGAAGTAGCTCCGCTTTGCTTCGGCGCGGAGACCATCTCTACTGTGGGTGCCCGCCTTAATCCGCGTGGCTTGTGGCTGGCGAGGTTGGTCTTGTCACGCCGAAAACACGGCGTAACCACTGTCGCAGCCTGTCCATGTACAGATAAACAACCGGCGTCGTAAACAGAGTCAGCGCCTGGCTCACAATCAACCCGCCCACAATTGTAATACCCAGCGGCCGCCGTAATTCCGATCCAATCCCCGTCCCCAGCGCCAGTGGCAGCCCGCCCAGCAGCGCTGCCATGGTCGTCATCATAATTGGACGGAAACGCAGCAGGCAGGCTTCGTGAATCGCATCCAGCGGCGATTTGCCTTCGGTCCGCTCCGCTTCCAGTGCGAAGTCAATCATCATGATGGCATTCTTCTTTACCAGGCCAATCAGCAAAATGATGCCGATAAAACCAATCACATCCAGTTGGTTGTGCGTCAGTTTGAGCGCCAGCAGCGCGCCCACTCCCGCCGATGGAATCGTGGAAAGAATGGTGATGGGGTGAATTAAGCTTTCGTACAGAATTCCCAGAACGATGTAAACCGTCGCAATCGCGGTGAAAACTAGTATAAGTTCGCTATCCATCGAATCCTTGAATGCCGCCGCAGTTCCCTGGAAACTAGCGTGGATCGTCGGCGGAAAACTGATCGACTTCTCCGCATTTTCAATTGCTGTTGTGGCCTGGCCCAGAGAAACCCCCGGAGCCAGGTTGAACGAAATTGTCACCGCCGGCCATTGCCCCTGATGGTTGACGCCTAGCGAGGTGTTCGCGGGACCGTAATGTGTGAAAGCGGATAGTGGAACCGTGGCGCCGGTCGAGGAATGCACGTAGGTGTTTTCGAGTGTGTCCGGGCTTTGCTGAAACTGCGGCGCAACTTCCATCACTACGTGATACTGGTTCAGAGGCTCGTACATGGTAGAGACCTGCCGCTGGCCGAACGCATCATAGAGGATCGCATCAATGTCCGCCGCGGATACGCCCAGCCGCGACGCAGTGTCCCGGTCAATAATCAAGTTCGCTGCCAATCCCTTGTCCTGCTGGTCGGTGTTGACCTGCATGAGCAGCGGTATGGCGCGCATTTTCGCGAGCAACTGCGGCGCCCACACATTCAACTCACTCAAGTCCTCGCCTTGCAAGGTGTATTGATACTGTGCCTGGCTCAACCGGCCGCCGATGTTTAGGTCCTGCTGCACCTGCATGTACAGCGTCGCTCCCGGCACCTCGGCAAACTTTCGGCTCAGCTCGTTGATCACCTGGTCGGCAGTCAGTTTTCGCTTCGTCTTCAGCGTGATATACATGCGGCCCTGATTCATGGCCGTGGTCCCGCCACAGAAGCCGATCATGTGTTCCACGTTCGGGTCGGCCATCGCAATGCGCACGTAGCGACGCATCTTCTGGCTCATGGCGTCGAAGGAAATGTCCTGCGCCGCCTGGATCGATCCCTGGATTCTCCCCGTGTCCTGCTGCGGGAAAAACCCTTTGGGCACCTCAAAATACATGTAAATGCTCAGGCAAGCAGTTGCAATCGTGATCATCAGCACCGTGAACTGGTGGCGCAACACCCAACCCAGGCTCGTGCCGTACATTTTCAGAATTCGATCAAATACTTTCTGGCTCGTCCGGTAGGCCCGCCCGTGTTTCTCTTCGCCCAGCGACTTGAGCAGTTGCGCGGACATGGAGGGTGTCGTGCTCAGCGAGACCAGCAACGACACTCCAATTGCGGCGCTCAACGTCACCGCAAATTCCCGGAACAGCCGTCCGACAATGCCTCCCATCAGCAAAATCGGAATGAATACCGCCACCAGCGAGGTGCTCATCGAGAGCACGGTAAAGCCAATTTCGCGCGCTCCCCGGAACGCCGCCTGCACCGGTTTCATCCCCTGTTCCAGATAGCGGGTAATGTTCTCCAGCACCACAATGGCATCGTCCACCACAAACCCGGTGGAGATGGCCAGGGCCATCAGCGACAGATTATTCAGGCTAAAGTGCAGGAGGTACATCACCCCGAAAGTCCCAATCAGCGAGAGCGGCACGGCGATACTGGGGATGATCGTGGACCGCACCGTGCGCAGAAAAACGAATACCACCAGAATCACCAGCACCACTGAGATCACCAGCGTGATCTCGATGTCGCGCAGCGACGCCCGCACCGTGGTGGTTCGATCGGAGACCACGGTGAGTTTGATGGCAGGGGAGATGGCCGCCTCCAACTGGGGCAGCAACGCCATCACGTTATCCACGGTCTGGATGATGTTGGCGCCGGGCTGGCGAAAAATAATCAGCAGAACCGCTGGCTTGCCATCCGAAAGTCCGTAGATGTGAGCATCTTCCACCGAGTCCTCAACCGTGCCCACGTCTCCCAGCCGCACCGCCGCTCCGTTTTGCCGGTTATAAGCCACCACCAGCGGCCGGTACTGGTCGGCGTGCAGCATCTGGTCATTGTCGGAGATCGGCCAGGAC
>Ga0335081_10019268_pt1 | contig 11033 bp, 9 predicted proteins | sample Lox_Sample_35_FD_206713 | JGI IMG/M metagenome (GOLD analysis project Ga0335081, IMG submission 206713) | Soil microbial communities from Loxahatchee National Wildlife Refuge, Florida, United States - Lox_Sample_3.5 | ecosystem: Environmental > Terrestrial > Soil > Wetlands | place: USA: Florida...
GAGTCATGTTGTCGGATGTTCCTGAGGACCTTTCGGATGATTTGGCCTGCGGTCTCTCTGACGCATAGACAAGACTCGAGTATCTCTCTGGATTGGTATAACGCAACCTGAGGTGGGCGATCATGGCGTCTTCCGGCGCCTGGGAAGACTTTCCCAGCACTACATCCAGGAGTAGCCGGTGATGATGCAGGGGCCAGAGCTTTTCATCATGGCTGGTGTACTCCAGCGCCTGGTGGGCGAAGAGCACCGGAACTAGAGAATTCAGAATCTTCTCCAGGTACGGATTGCCGCTGTAGCTCCAGATCGCGCGGTGGAATTCCAGGTCAAGGGCTGCTGCGTCGATCTCGGAGCCGGCTTTCCAGTTCTCCATTTTCTCCACCAGCCCGCTGAGGTGCCGTTCCCAGGAAGCGGTGAGCCGGGCGCGGCACAACTTGAGCGCTTCGCTCTCGAGGATAATCCGCAGACTATTGATCTTCTGGCAGTCCTCGTCGCTGAGCATGTTCACGAACATGCCCCGGCGAGGATGGTTCATGACCAATCCCTGTTCCTGCAACTGTTGCAGCGCCTCGCGTACGGGTATGCGGCTGACGTTATATTGCCGCGCCAGCTTGCTCTCGTTCAGCCGCTCGCCGGGCTTAAATTTGCCCGCGATAATAGCTTCGCGCAAGGTAGAAACCAGGTAGGCCTTTATCGTCGATGGAGGGGCCAATTCCGGGACGGATTCAGTGGCGGCATCAAGCATCGCGTCACCTCTGTATACAGCCGATGCAATTTTAACATTGTTGGGGCCGCTGGATGTTGTATATAAGTGATGTATACTGTATTCAGTCATGGTTGTTCATCGATCTGACGAGGATTCCTGATGAAGTTCTCTGGCAAGGTGGCCGTCGTCACCGGCGGCGGTTCTGGAATAGGGCGAGCCACGTGTTTGGAGCTTCTGAATCGGGGCGCGGCCGTCGCAATCGTTGACCGGGACGAAGCAGCGGGCCAGCAATTAGCCGATGAAGCCGGCGCCAAGCGTCAAATCCAATTCTTCCGCGCCGACCTGAGCGTCAACCAGGAAGTGGAGGCAGTCGTCTATCAAATCGCCAAGGCGTTTGGGGGCATCGACGTTCTGGTTAGCAACGCCGGCATTCAAACCTACGGATCGGCGACCACCACCACCGAAGAAGACTGGGATCAGACGCTGGCGGTAAACCTGAAAAGCGGCTTTCTCGTCTCCAAGTATTCGATTCCCCACATGATCAAGCGAGGTGGCGGCGCGATTGTGATTACAGCCTCGGTGCAGTCACTGGGCGCGCAGCGAAATTCACTCGCCTACATGGTAAGCAAGCACGCCTTGTTGGGACTGATGCGTTCGATGGCCCTCGACTATGCCAAGGACAACATTCGGGTGAATGCGGTTTGTCCGGGTGCAGTTGACACGCCCATGCTTCGCTGGGCCGCGTCGCTCGATGACAATCCCGAGGGGGTCATTGCGGCATGCCACAAGATGCATCCCATTGGGCGCATGGGTAACCCGGAAGAAATTGCGCACCTCATCGCTTTCCTGGCGAGCGATCTGGCTTCGTTTATGACCGGAACGGCGGTTGTGGCCGATGGCGGACTGATGATTCCGCTGGGCGGAATGGCTTTTCAGGAATCCGGGACCGGAGCGAAGAATACCTAGGCTTTGCCACACGCTCAATCAGCGGAAAGGAAGTCCGCGTGAAAATCCGAAACTGTATATCTCTTCGCAGTTGCTCCCCATTCTTTTTATTGCTTTTCTTGCCGGCGATGGTGCCGGCCCAGATGCGGACCCTGCACGTCGACGGCGCCAAAGTAATCGGTCATATTCGCTCGTTTCAGGGTGTCAACGGGCAGCCGACCCCGGTAATGGAGGGCTTGCCCAATCTGGTTGGGCAGTATAAAGACTTGCGCGTCGATATCGTGCGCACTCATGATTTCATGGGACCGACGGAAATCGACTCCCGATTTGTGAACAATGATCCGATGCTGGCGTGGCTCGTACCGAACTCCGAACAGCGAGCCAAGCTGGTCGTGGCGGGAAACGCCAGCACCATCTTCCCCGACTGGAATGCGGACCCGGAGAAGCCGGAAAGCTACAGATTCGGCCCGACCGACGAAGTAATCCAAGCGATCCGCGAGACTGGCGCTGAAGTTTATTATCGCGTTGGCCGAAGTTTTGGCGCGAACCGCAACCCGCCCGCCGATTTCGACAAGTTCGCTGACATCGTGAAGCACATCGCCATGCACTACAACCGGGGCTGGGCCAACGGGTTTCACGACAATGTTCGTTATTGGGAGTTTTGGAATGAGCCGGAATTTTTCTGGACAGGCACGCCCGAACAGTTCTACTCGCTTTATGGAAAGACCGCGCGAGCGCTGAAGTCAGTGGATCCGTCGCTGAAAGTCGGCGGTGATGCTAAAGCAATTCCGATGGATGACGGCCCGTACCGCGAAGGCTTTCTGGATTATTGTGCGGCCCACAAGGTGCCTCTCGATTTCTATTCCTGGCACACGTACGCAGATAGCTCCGCCGATCCTTACGACGCAGTTCGCATCGGCAAAGAGATTCGCAGCCTGCTTGATGCAAAGGGATTCCGCAACGCGGAAAGCATTCTTTCAGAATGGAATTTGAGTGCAGACTTCACCGACGATGAAAAGCAGATATTGCAAGGGCCGGTTAACGCCGCATACGTCGGCGCCGTGATGATCTATTTGCAGGATGCTGCCATCGATCGCGCAGAATTCTACCGTGGCGATGCCACCTGGATGGGCCTCTTTGGACTTCACCGTGAATACTTCAAAACCGCGTACACGTTCAAAGCCACGGCGGAAATGTTGGAAACACCCGAGCGCCTCGAACTTACAGGCAGCGATACACTCGGCTTCTCGGCGCTGGCTGGGCGCTCCACCGACGGGAAAACGATGCAGGCGCTGATCAGCAATTATCAAATTCCCATCGACTACAAACCACATCAGATGCCAATTCCAAAAGACGTGCAAGATCTTCTGAATGTGGATTTCTCCAAGCTCAAATCCCTTCCGCCGAGGACGGGAATTCACGAAAATAGCCGCGGCTATGCGCTCACGATAGATCATCTTCCCTGGGGCAAGACGGCGTTCACGATCAAACGGTACCGGATCACCAACACGCAGGATCTCACGCTGCTGGAAGAGAAAGCAGGCAAGGGCGGCAAGCTGGAGTTATCCAATCCCCTGCCGGCTCCAGGCGTTGAGCTTATAGTTCTCCAGCAACGGTAGTTCCAGTGTGAGGATGCGAGAGAGCATTTGAAAATCGTGCGGCTCAAGACGGCGGTGGTTGAGGGCAATTTCGATTGGACCTTCGTCCGAATTGAAACGGACGAAGGCATTCAGGGACTGGGTGAATGCTTTTTCGCTCCCGGCCTGACTGCAATCCTGCGCTCGCTCGAACCCGTGGTCAAGAATGAAGACCCGCGCGACATCCACCGTTTGTTTCGGAAATTGCAACTGGCAACATCCGGTGCCGGATCGGTAGCCGGCATTGTCTATAACGCGATCAGCGGCATCGAAGCCGCTCTCTGGGATGTGCTGGGCCAGTGGCTCGACGTTCCGATCTATCGCTTGCTCGGCGGCAAGTTCCGCGACAAGATCCGGATTTATGCCGATTGCCACGGCGGCGAGGCACTGGAGAGTCTGGATGAAGTGCTACGTTCCCGACCCGCATCGTGGGCGCCGCGCGATTCGAAGCATGTCGCGAAAGACTACTTTGGTGAGCCTGACTCTGGCCCCGCCTCTTCGCCCGAAGAATACAAAAAGCAAGCTCTGGCAATGAAAACCAAGGGCTTCACGGCCCTGAAATTTGATTTGGATGTCCCCGGCACCGAGGGTTTCGATCCGCACAATCGCTGCCTGACCAATCGCGGAATCAACCACATGGTGCGGCTGATCGGCGCGGTTCATGAGGCCGTGGGCGAGGATACTGACCTTGCCGTGGATTGCCACTGGCGGTACAACATTGCTGACGTCGTAAAGATAGCGCGAGAATTGGAGCCGTTCCGTTTGCTTTGGCTCGAAGATCCCGTCCCGCCTGACAACGTAGACACTTTGAAAGGGGTGCAATCTCGCGTGCGAATCCCGATCGCTACCGGGGAGAATCTGTACCTGTTCGAAGGGTTTCGGCGCATCTTAAATGAACACGCACTTAGCATCGCGACGCCCGATTTACAGAAAGTTGGCGGGCTCTCGGTGGCGCGGCGCATTGCTGAGTTTGCCGACGGACAAACCATTCCTATCGCACCCCACAACATCAGCAGTCCGGTGGGCACGTTGGCTTCGGCGCATTTGTGCGCGGCGATTCCAAATTTTCTAGTGCTGGAGTTTCACGCCTCCGATGTGCCCTTCTGGAATGACTTGGTGGAAGGTTGTCCGAAACCGATTATTCAAAATGGGTTCATAACTCTGTCCGAAAAACCCGGCCTGGGCGTGAAGTTGAACGAAGAAGTTGCACGGCGCTATGCGCGGCAGGGAGAGCCATTCTTCGAATAGTTGTCTGAGCGAGGTTGCGACCACCTTATGGCGATACTGAAGCTGAAGGTTCTCGGCAAGATTGTTGATTCCGGGCTGGTGGCCGTGATTCGGGCGGAGAGTTCGGACCAGGCGGCGCGCATCGCCGAAGCCTGTGCCCGTGGCGGCGTTGCCGCGATTGAGATTACCTTTACCGTGCCCGGAGCTGCCCACGTAATCGCAGAACTGGCGAACATCTACAAGTCGGGCGAGATTTTGCTGGGCGCAGGGACGGTGCTCGATCCCGAGACAGCAAGGGCCGCAATTCTTGCTGGAGCGCATTTTGTGGTCAGCCCGTCGCTCAATGTGGAAACTGCCCGGCTTTGCAATCGCTATCAAATTCCTTACATGCCGGGTGCAGGAACGGTTCGCGACGTCGTGGAGGCAATGGAAAGTGGAGCTGACATCGTGAAAGTGTTTCCCGGAGAGATTCTCGGCCCGGCGTTTGTTAAGGCGGTGAAAGGGCCTCTGCCGCAGGCTGCTCTGATGCCCACGGGCGGCGTGAGCCTGGAAAACGTCGCGGAGTGGATCCACGCCGGATGTGTTGCAGTGGGTGTCGGCGGCAATCTTACGGCCGGCGCCAAGAAGGGTGATTTTCAGTCCATCACCGATCTGGCGAAACAGTTTGTCGAAAAGATCCAGCAGGCGCGTCAAACGAGCAAATAACCACGCGTTCGGCCCGAGCGACTTTCTAGCCTTGGGAAAACACTTATGACACTTTGGAAGACCGACGACGAACTCTTCGCCCTCGCGGAGCGCGAGCTATTCACCTGCGTAGTCGGAGACGTGATGGACAAGATGCATCTCCAGCACCAGTTTCTGCCTCCGCAAATACGGCCGCTGCGGCCTGACATGATTGTGATCGGCCGCGCCATGCCCGTACTGGCGGTGGATGTTTTCGAGGAACGAGTCGCGGGCACAGCCAACCAACTCATGGACAAACCATTCGGGCTCATGCTGGAAGCCCTGGATGATCTTCGGCGCAACGAAATCTACGTCAACACCGGATCTTCCCCCCGCAACGCGCTTTGGGGAGAGCTGATGAGCATCCGTGCCATCAAGCTGGCAAGCCGCGGCGCAGTGCTGAACGGGTACACCCGCGACACCAAAGCCGTTCTGAAGTTGAACTTTCCCACGTTTTCGTGGGGCCCGTACGGTCAGGATTCCGCGCCTCGCTACAAAGTGATGGACTTCCGCGTGCCCCTCGAGATCGGCGGGGTGCGCTTGCGACCGGGGGACATTTTATTCGGCGATGTCGATGGAGTCTGCGTGATTCCCGCCGAAGCCGAGAACGACGTTTTCCACCAAGCTCTGGAAAAGGCGCGAGGCGAAAAATTGGTCCGAAAAGCGCTGGAAGAAGGCAGCAGCGCGGTCGCGGCTTTTGAGAAGCACGGCATTATGTAGGCATCGGCAGAAGAGATAGAGGTGCAGTTTGGGCAAGAAACAATCCTGCCCCTTGTCATTCCGAAGCCAGCTTATCGGCGAGGAATCTGCCTCCTGCCGGCATCGAAACAACAGATTCCTCGCGCATAATGCCGCGCTTCGGAATGACAATGTTTGGGAGATCTTCAGACTACGCCATGGCCAAATTCAAACATGATTGACCTTGATCTTTCCGGCAAGACGATCCTGATCACCGGCGCGCTGGGAGCCATTGCAGGACACATCGTCCGGCGTCTGAACGCGGCGGGCGCGAACCTGATTCTGATCGACATCAAGGCCGAAACGGATGCCCGTCAAGCGCTCAACGCATGGGGGATGGCTTCAACCTCTTACCTCTACTTCTCTGCGGACGTCACCGATTCCAGCCAACTCACCCGCGTAATTGAAGGATCGTTCGAACACCATCCCATGCTGGACACCGTACTGGGCCATGCCGGCGGATGCGGGCTGCATCCTTTTACTGAAACATCAGAAGCGACCTATGAGCGCATCTTCCACTTGAACTATTTTGCCCAGACTTACCTGGCGCGCGCGGTCTTGGCGCAGTGGACGGTACGAAAGATTCCCGGGCACTTGATCTTCACCTCTTCTTATGTAGCGCGGTTCGCCCACACCCAGATTTCTTCTTATGCGCCGGCCAAAGCCGCACTCGAAAACTTCACGCGCTGCCTGGCTTTGGAGTATGCGGCTTCTGGCATTCGCGTGAACGCAATTTCACCCGGGAACGTCGCAGCCGGCAGCTCTCTGAAAGTCTTTGATGAAGACGAGGCGTATCGCCAGTTCGTACTGCGCATTTCGCCGATGGGAAAACGAAATACTCCCGAGGCCGTTGCCGATACCTTTGCGTTCTTGTGTTCGCCGCTGGCAAGAGAGATTAATGGACAAGTGCTCAACGTGGATTTTGGCGTGGGAATCGGGAGCCGGTTATGAAGGTCGGCCTGGGGCTGTACCGTCACATGCTGACGCGCGACTATTACGCCTTCGCGCGGCAGGCGGGCTGCACGCATGTGGTGATTCATTTGGTGGATTACTTCAAGGATGCAGCCACCAACCCGCGCAGCAATCAGCCGACCGGCGCCAAGTACGACCCCTGGGGAGTGGCGGGCGACCCGGGCAGACTTTGGACTGTCGAGGAGATGGTGCAGCTCCGCCGCGAGATTGAAGATGCCGGTCTGGTACTGGCCGCGATCGAAAACCTCGACCCAGCGCATTGGCATGACATTCTCCTCGACGGCCCACAGCGAGCGAAACATATCGAGAACGTGAAGACCATCATTCGCCGCATGGGCGAAGCCAGCGTGCCGGTGCTGGGATACAACTTCAGTCTGGCTGGCGTTTGTGGAAGGGTAACGGCCCCGCTGGGGCGCGGCCACGCTCTGACCCTGGGCATGGATGGCCCGGCGGAAGATGTGCCGTTGCCCAACGGCATGGTGTGGAACATGGTCTATGACCGAAATGCTCCTGCAGGAATCTTGCCTTCCATCTCCCACGACGAACTCTGGCGCCGGCTGCAGAGATTCCTCGACGAAGTACTTCCGGTGGCCGAGCAGTCGGGCGTGCGGCTGGCCGCGCATCCCGACGATCCTCCCATGCCCACCATGCGGCGCCAGCCTCGCCTCGTCTACCAACCCTACATGTATCAACGATTGCTCGACTTGGCTCCCAGCCAGAGCAATTCCCTGGAGCTGTGCGTCGGCACCATCGCTGAAATGACGGAGGGCGACGTGTATGACACCGTCGACCGTTACAGCCGCCAGGGAAAAATCGCATACATCCATCTGCGGAATGTTGTGGGCAAAGTGCCGCACTACCGCGAGACCTTCATCGACGACGGCGAAGTGGACATGATTCGCATTCTGGCGATCCTGCAGCGCAACCACTTCGATGGTGTAGTCATCCCCGACCACACGCCGCAGATGACCTGTCCCGCCCCATGGCATGCCGGCATGGCGCACACACTGGGTTTCATACTCGCGGCCAAGGCAGTGCTGGAATCGGCGGCGGGCAAAGATCTGTTGAAGTCAGCCTGATTGCGAATCATCGAGGTGGCTCGTCATGAAAACCGAGACTCATCTAGCACCAATTGCACCCGCAAATCCTGGTCGTCGCACTTTGCTGAAATCCTTAACCGCGGCCGCAGCGGCAGCAATGATGCCTGCAGCTGTGGGAGATCTGGCTGCTTTTTCCCAAACAACGGCGAAGGCGACCCCGGGCATCGCCAGTTCCGCGGCGCCGGCGAAAAATCCATCCTGGTACGGCTTCAATCTGCTTGAGTATTTCTCCACCGACCCGGACTGGATGAAGTATTTCCCCTACAAAGATGACGGACTATTCCCAGAAGATGATTTCCGCTGGATTCGCGACTGGGGATTCAACTGGGTCCGGCTGCCGATGGATTACCGCTTCTGGACCGCCCCCGATCTCTTTACCATCGACGAAAAGAAAGTTGAGCCGATTGACCGTGCCATCCGCCTGGGCGAGAAGTACGGCATTCACGTCAACATTTGCCTGCACCGCGCACCAGGCGAGTGCATTCTGGACACGCTGGACGAGTCCTTAACCGGCATTCATATCGTCAAAGAAAAGACCAGCGTTTATGACGACCCGAGAACTCTCGATGCCTTCGTGCATCAGTGGAGCTATTTCGCCCAGCGCTACAAGGGCATTCCCAGCGAACGGCTGAGCTTCAACCTGGTGAACGAGCCGCTGGAGGTGCCGACTCGAGCGGAACAGAAAGAACTCGACCGCATGAAGCCAGAAGATCGGGCCAACAGCGAGATCGAGGGCCGTCATGCCAGGAACTATTCGCGGGTCGCAAAAGCCGCTGTCGATGGCATTCGCAAACAAGATCCTGAACGGTTGATTGTTACCGACGGCTATCTCGGGGGCGGCAAGGCGATTCCGGACCTGATCGAAACCGGGATTCTGCAAAGCTGCCACACCTACAATCCGGTTGAGCTCACCCATTACCAGTGCGAATGGGCTCGCGGTTTTGTGAGCAATTCCACACCGCTCCCCACCTGGCCGTTGAAGGACAGGAGCGGAAATGTGATTTGCGACCGGCAAACGCTGGTCAAGACCTTCCAACCGTGGAGCGAGCTAGAACAAAAGGGCGCGCGCATCCACTTCGGTGAAATGGGCTGCTATAAGCACACCCCACCCGAGGTTGTTCTCGCCTGGTTTGATGACACTCTCGACGTGTTGCGCGGCCTGCACAGCGGATGGGCACTTTGGAATTTCCGCGGCCCCTTCGGCGTACTCGACACCGAGCGCCCCGGCACCAAGTACGAGAATTGGCAGGGCCACCAGCTTGACCGTCCCCTTTTGAGTCTTCTGCAAACCAAAATGAAAGCTCAACCCTAAGGCCGAATGGACAGCGCATGTATCATGAACCTCGCTGTGGGTCAGTTTCCCGACTGAGAGGAATCCATCCCTATGCCGCAGGAATCGGTGCCGGCGTCTTCTGCCGTGGTCAAACCTTCCATCTACCAAGCCGCGCCAGTCTTTCTGGCTTTTCTTGCCATGGGCTTCGGTGATGCCGCTGGGCCTTTTGTCAGCCTGGGCAAAGAGCAGTTCCGCCTTTCCACCTTCACCGCCGAATTCATCGCCTTCACGGGATACGTGATGTTCGGCCTCCTTTCGATACCGATGGGTGTATTTCAGGACAGGAAAGGCAAGAAATTCATTTTGATTCTTGGTCTGTGCATCATGCTGGCGGGCTTGCTGATTCCGGCGGTGATGGGGTTTTCGACGTTTCCCATGTTCCTGCTCACCGTCCTGCTGCTGGGCGCCGGAGCGACCACCCTGCAAGTGGCGGGCAACCCTCTGATGCGCGACGTATCGGCAGAAGGGAAATATTCGCGGAACCTTTCGCTGGCCCAGTTTGTCAAAGCGATCGGCTCGTTGTCTGGTCCGCTGATCCCAGTAATTGCGGCCCGCTTCTTTGGCCTGAGCTGGCAGGTCATCTTCCCGGTTTACAGCCTGGCCATTATTCTGACTCTGCTGGCTACGACAGGTTTGCATTTGAAAACGGCCCCGGCGGCCGGCCACCAAAGCGCGAGTGTGGCTTCGTGTCTGGCGTTGCTGAAGAATGGATACGTCGCCATGATGGTTCTTGCAATTTTCCTTTACGTGGGTGCTGAGGTCTCTGTCAGTGCGAACATTCCGCTCTATCTCAAAGAGCGCTTTTCCCTCGATATCGCCAAAACCGGGCTGTTGGACACGGGTCTCTTTTACCTTGCACTTACCATCGGCCGGTTTTCCGGCGGAGTCGTTCTGAACTGGATGAAGGCCAAGAAGTTTTTTGTGCTGACTTGTCTGGTCTCGATTGTTGGTCTGCTCGGATTGTTTCTCCCGTCGCAACCGCTGGCTGTCGCCAGTTTCTTTCTTGTCGGTCTCGGGTTCGCCAACATCTTCCCGCTGGTTTTCTCCATCGCTGTCGACAGCATGCCCGAGCAGGTCAACGCTTTGTCAGGACTGATGGTCACTGCCATCGTGGGCGCGGCATTCCTGCCGCCGCTGGCCGGTTTGCTGGCGGACACGACTCACTCTATGGGGATGGCATTTCTGGTTCCGTTGGCGGCTATTCTTTACATCACGTGGGCAGCGATGGCGAATCTGAGAACTGCAAAAGCGGGTTAGGCCGCGATACAAATTCGGAATCTCTCGCGCTGGCATCGACACGCAATCTGGGATAGAGTGCCAACACTGTGCGCGTCCCGAGTCTGGATCTGTAAAACCTGATTCCAGGAGTCGGAATGAAACTAAATTCGACCCTCATCAAGAGCACCATTGTCGCGGCTCTCGGTGGTCTTCTCTTTGGATTCGACACCGCCGTCATCTCGGGCACCACTTCTGCTCTAACCCAAGTCTTTCATCTCACTCCGAAACTGCTGGGTATCACGGTTTCCATGGCGCTTTGGGGAACCGTGTTCGGCTCGATACTGGCGGGCATTCCCGGGGAACGGTTTGGACGGCGAGACAGTCTGCGGCTCATGGCTGTGCTTTACCTTATCTCTGGCCTGGGTTGTGCGTTTGCA